>WNGD01006071.1_pt1 | contig 11596 bp, 11 predicted proteins | sample 5400671 | NCBI WGS metagenome assembly WNGD01 (sample SAMN13153369, study PRJNA577476) | soil metagenome | isolation source: 40 cm soil or saprolite under grassland replicate 2 | place: USA:California | collected 2016-06-15
CTTGGAAGAAACGGTTGGAGGACACCTAGTGCGCAGGTTCGCAGCGGTCCTCGTGGCGGCCACGCTCGCGTGCGGCGGCTCGCAGCCCCCTCCGGACCCCCAGGGAACTCAGGGGACGCCTCCGCCCGAGTCGGAGGCGCCGGTGGCCCTGAACCCGGACGTGCCGATCGCCTATCCCGCGGTCCTGTTCGAGCAGCACATCGAGGGAGAGGTGGTCCTGCGCTTGTTCACCGATTCGACGGGACGGCTCATCCCGGAATCGACGCGCGTGGCGGAGTCGAGCAACTACCCCGCCCTCGATTCCGCCGCGCTCGCGGGCTCGGCGAAGCTGCGCTTTGCGCCGGCCAAGCGCCGCGGCGTCCCCGTCGCGACCACGTTCCTCCAGCCGGTGGAATTCCAGCACCCCGCCACGACGGCCGCGGGCACCCAGGTTGCCCAGCCTACGGCTACAGGCTCCCCACCGAGACGGATCACCGCCGAGCCCGCCCCCGCCCCCCCGCCCGTGTCGCGACCGGTGGTGCCGATTGTGCGGCCCGACTCGACCCGACCCCCGAAGGACACGACGCGCCACCCGGTGGATACCACCCGTCATCCCCCGGATACCACGCGCCATCCGGCGGACACCACGCACCATCCGGCAGACACGACGCGCTCCCGGCCCAACGGCAGTGGCGCAGCACACTAAGCCGTACGCCGACGTCCTCGAGACGATCGGCTGGACGCCGCTCATCCGGCTCAACAAGGTGACGCGGGGGCTGCTGACGCCGGTCTACGCCAAGGCGGAGTTCTTCAATCCCGGCGGATCGGTGAAGGACCGGATCGGCGTCGCGATGATCGAGGCGGCCGAACGTGAAGGGCGGCTGAAGCCGGGCGGCCTGATTGTCGAGGCCACGTCGGGGAACACCGGCGTGGGGCTCGCGATCGCGGCCGCGGTGAAGGGCTACCGCTGCATCTTCACGATGCCCGACAAAATGTCGCAGGAGAAGGCGCGGCTGCTGCGCGCCTTGGGCGCCGAAGTCATCATCACCCCGACTGCCGTCCCTCCCGACCATCCCGACAACTACATCGTGAAGGGCCGCGCGATCGCGGCGGCGCACGACAACGCGATCTTCGCGGACCAGCACTACAACCCGGTCAACCCCGAGGTGCATTATCGCACCACGGGCCCGGAGATCTGGGAGCAGACGGAGGGGAAGGTCACGCACTTCGTGTGCGCGCCGGGCACCGGGGGCACGGTGAGCGGCGCGGGCCGCTACCTCAAGGAGAAGAATCCCAAGATCCGGGTGGTGGCCGGCGATCCGGTTGGGTCGATCTACACCGAATACGCGCGCACGCACAAGAAGGGCGAAGGCCAGCCGTACAAGGTGGAAGGGATCGGTGGAGACAAGATCCCGACGTCCCTCCACTTCGACTTCATCGACGAGTGGATCTTCGTGACCGACAAGGACGCCATGACGATGGCGCGACGGCTGGCCAAGGAGGAGGGGCTGTTCGTCGGCGGATCGACCGGCGTCAACGTCGTCTCGGCGCTCGAGGTGGCGCGCCGGCTCGACGACGCCAAGGCGCTCGTCGTCACGGTCCTCGCGGACACCGGCGAGCGCTATCTCTCCAAGGTCTACAACGAGGAATGGCTGCGCGAGAACGAGCTCGTCGACGACGAGCGGCCCACCGTCGGGCGGCTGGTGGCGGCGAAGAACAGCGACGCCCCGCCGCTGATACACGTGGCGCCCGAGGCATCGGTGCGCCAGGCGCTCAACCTGATGAGCACCTACAACGTGTCACAGCTGCCGGTGCTGGACGGCGGCGACGGCGTCGGCGCGGTCTCGGAGCAGGCGCTGATGGCGCGGGCCATCGGACAGCCGAAGATCCTCGACAGCCCCGTGCGCGACGTGATGGACCCGCCCTTCCCGGTGGTGGACAGCCAGTCCCCCGTCGCCCAGCTGGCGAGCCTGCTGTCGCGCACCACGCCGGCGGCGCTGGTGCGGCGCGACGGGACGGTCGTCGGGATCGTCACGCGGTACGACCTGCTGCATCAACTCGCCGGCATCCGCTGATGCGCGTCACCGTGCTCACGGGCGGGGCCACCGCCGAGCGCGCCGTCGCGTTCGCCAGCGCCGCTCAGATCGTGGCGGCGTTGCGGGGCCGTGACCACGACGTCCACGTCGTGGACACCTGCAGCGGCCTCCTCGACGACGCGGAGGAAGCGAGCGTACTCGGCGGCGCGGTCGGCACGGCGCCGCCCTCGGTCGCCGAGCTCGAGGCGCAAGAGCGCAAGATGCTCTCCGAGGGCCTGGCCGAGCTGGCCGTGGTGCGGGGCTCGGACGTGTTGTTCCTCGCGTTGCACGGCGGCGCGGGCGAGGGTGGCACCCTCCAGGCGATCCTCGACGTCATCGGCGTGCCCTACACCGGCAGCGGCCCGCTGGCCAGCGCCCTGGCGATGGACAAAGACCTGTCGAAGCGGTTGTTCCGAGCCGCCGGCGTGCCCGTGCCCGCGTGGTTCATGTCGCCGGTGACTCCGGAAGACGTGAAAACGGGCCTGGGATGGCCGGCCATCGTGAAGCCGTCGAAGCAGGGGTCGTCCGTGGGGCTGACGCTCGTGCGGAAGCCGCAGGATCTGGGAGCGGCCCTCCAGCTCGCCGCCCGCTACGACGACGAGGTGATGGTCGAGCAATTCATTCCCGGCCGCGAGCTCACCGTCGGCGTGCTCGGGGATGTGCCGTTGCCCGTCGGGGAGATCGTCCCCAAGCACGAGCTCTTCGATTACGAGTCGAAGTACACGCCCGGCATGTCCGAGGAGACATTCCCCGCCAAGATCGCGACCCGGCTGGCGCGGCAGCTGCAGGAGTACGCGGTCTTGGCCCACCGCACGCTCAAGCTCGGCGGGTACTCACGGATCGACTTTCGCGTCAGCCCCGACGACGACATCTTCTGCCTGGAGGCCAACTCCCTGCCGGGAATGACGCGCACCAGCCTCTTTCCCCAGGCCGGGCAGGCGGCCGGGATTCCGTTTCCGGAGCTGTGCGAGCGTATCTGCCAGTTGGCCCGGAACAACCGCACCGCGCGAGGGCATAACTAGAGACGCACCGTCGCCAGATGATGACCGAGGACTTGATGGGCCCGCCGCGGATGTACGTCCTCACCCCCTGGGTGCGACGCCTGCTCGTCGCGAACCTGATCGTCTTCCTGTTTCAGGTGACGCTGTTCACGCTGCAGGGTTCCGCAAACACGTTCGGGTTCATTCCGCTGCTCGCCGCGAAACATCCCTGGACGTTCTTCACCTACATGTTCCTCCACGGGAGCGCGCTGCACCTCGCGTTCAACCTGCTCGCCCTCTTCATGTTCGGAGGGCCCGTCGAGGACCGCTTCGGCAGCCGTGCGTTCATCTGGTTCTATCTGTTGTGCGGGATGGGTGGGGCCGCGCTCTCGTTCCTCCTCATGCAGCTCGTCCCGATGCGCACCCCGATCGTGGGTGCGTCGGGAGCGATCTACGGCGTATTGGTCGCGTTTGCCTGGCATTGGCCCGACGCACCCATCTACATGTTCCCCTTCCCGGTGCCGATCCCGGCCAAGTGGCTGGTGACGTTCGCCTTCGCGGTCTCGCTCATGCTCGCCCTGCCGACCTTCAACGGTGGCGGTGACGGCGTGGCGCACCTCGCCCACCTGGGCGGCATGGTCGCCGGATTCCTGTACCTGAAGGGACAGGCCTGGCGCCTGGGACGGGCGGAGCGCCATCTGCGCCGGGTATCGGAACCGAGCGTGCTGGTGACGCCGGTGCCCCGGGGGAGGGCCGCCCGCGGGCGCGGTGGCAGCGCACCGCAATCGAAGCCACGGACGGTCCCCGACGACCGGGCGCACGCGGAGATCGATCGCGTGCTCGACAAGATCTCGGCGACGGGGATCGAGAGCCTGACCCCTGCCGAGCGCAAGTTTCTCTTCGAAATGAGTCGTCACCTGCGGACCCCCAAGCCTTAGGACGGCGCCGTGCTCGCCCTGTTGCTCGTCGCGCTGGGGGGAGGGGGGAGCGGAGTACTGCAAGACACCGCGGCGGCGCGCGCGGAATCGCTGATGGCGGTCGGTCGCGCGCAGTTCGCGCGGCCCGTGATCGGCCGCTACGCCGCCCTCGACGCGTTCCGAGCCGCCGCCCGCCTCGCCCCCACGAACCCTGAGCCGCTGTACTGGCAGATGAAAGTGGGCTTCTACCTGGGGAGCGATGAGGGAGACGTCCTGGCTCGGGAGGCGATCATCCGGATCCTGGCGCTCACGCCCGACTATCAGGACGTGTGGGAGCGCTTCGAGACGGTGTACCGCAACCCCAAGATCTGGCGCCGCGCGGACCGCGCGCTGGCCCGGCACCCGGACGACGTGGTCGCGATCGAGCGGCGGGCCGGGCTCGCGATCGCCTTGGAGGAGCCCCAGCGCGCCGATTCCCTGTTGGCCGAAGTGCTGCGGCGCCGGCCGGGCGCGGAGCCGAGCGTGCCGGTCTATCTGGCGCGGGCCGAAGCCAATTTCACCGCGGGGCGTGACTCCGCCGGATACGCCTGGTACGACTCCGCACTCGCATACGCCGACGTCGACTCGACGGGTGCCATGTGGGACGCCGTATGGATGATCGCGACTCCGGAGGAGATCCGGGCGCACGACGCCACGCCTCCCGGTGAGCGGCGCGGGTTCTTCGAGCGGTTCTGGGCCAAGCGCGATGCGAACCTCGTGACCGTGGGCAACGAGCGCATCGCCGAGCATTTCCGCCGCATCGCGTACGCACGGCACAACTTCCGGCTGCTTCACCCCTTGAACCTGTACAACACCTCGCCCCGCTACCGGGCGCTCATCACACAGACGCAGCGGGACTACTTGCAGCAACAGGCGCAGCAATCCGGCGAGCCGTACCCCGGCTTTGCAGCCGATCAGATGCTCGCGGGCTCGCGGCAGCTCCCGGGCGTTGCCCCCGGGGCGGCCACCAGCTCCGCCCTGGCGGGGATGGACGCACGCGGGCTGATCTACGTGCGGCTCGGACCGCCCGACCTGCGGTTGCTGGGGTACCTCGATCCGCTCGATCAGGTCGGGCAAGGTTCCGCGCTGGACCTGGAGGGGTGGCTCTACCACACGTCGGAAGGGACCCTCACGATCGGATTCCGTCGGGCGAGTGGCAGCACCGATGCTCAGATGGCGGGCGGCGACTTCATCTTCCTGCCGAGCAACCGGCGCCAAGCGTGGAGCACGAACCTGGCGCTCCGCACCGACCGCACGGCCGTCCCGGCGCCACTCGAGGCACGCGCCTGGAGCGCGTTCTTCAAGAGTCGCGAGCTCGGGCTCACCGACGCCTATTACAAGGCAAACGGCGATTCGGCCGGTGTCGTGTTGTGGGACGCGAACGATACGCCGCTGCGCGCGAGCGGTCCGGGACTGCTCCAGCTCGCGGTACCACCCGCGCGCTACACGCTGGGGCTGGACGTCGTGGCCGCGGGTGTGCTGGGCCGCGCGCGCCGACAGACGATCGTGCCCCGGTTCTCACAGGTAGACCTGAGTTTGTCGAGCCTGGCGCTCGCCCCCGCGGCGTCGCTGCTGGACCGCGACGCGGCCTTGCGGGGCATGCCCGCGGACCTCGTGTATCCCGCCGGGACCCCGCTCTCCGCGTACGTGGAGGTGTACGGATTGACGGCCGACCCGAGCGGCCGGTCACAATACCGCGTGCGCTACGAGTTCGAGCCGGTGCGCTCGCTCCCGGCGCGCCTGGTGAGCGGCGCGCGGTCTGTGGTGTTCGAGTTCGACCGCAGTGCGTTTGCGACACCCGCGATCGAGCGGCTCGTGATCGAGCCCGACAAATTGCCGGCGGGACGCTACCGCGTGACGGTGTTGGTGACCGACCTGCAACGAAATGTCAAGTCGACATCCGCGGCGATCGAGGTGACGGTCCGCTGACGCATGCTTGTCACGGAGCGCGCGCCTTCCCAGATTGGGACGGCCAACGGCTCCATGCTCGTCAATCTCGTTCCGGAATTCCTCTCGGTCATGGCCGCGCCCGATCGCGCCGCGGCATACCACGAGTACCTCGATCGCCACCGCCCCGTTCTCGCCGCCTACTGGCACAATTACGTCCTCGACCCCGACTCGCCTCACGCCGAGCAGATCGTCGCGGCGGCGTTGCGAGCCGACCGCAGTGACCTGACGCGGCTGCTCGAAGACGTCGACGTCGTGGCGATTGCCGAGGAGGCGCTGCGACGCGCGACGGAGTTGCTCGAAGCGGATTGCCCGGTGGATCTCTATCTCACCGTCGGCGTCGGCGCCGCAAACGCCGGCGAGCTGGTGGTGGGCGGCCGGGGCATCGCCTTCGTGTGCCTCGAGCACTTTACCGGGCGCGCCAACGCACAGACCTACGGCATGGGCCTCGCGCCTCAGCTGCTGCCGTTGTGGATCGCGCACGAAGTCGCGCACGTCATCCGCTACACGGCGCCCACCAGCCGGGCCGCTCTGCGGCGGCTGGTCGGAGAGCTGGGCGGATACTACGACTACTGGGAGACCGGCTCGCGCGCCACGCTGCGCGAGCTGCTGGCGAACGAGGGCGCCGCCGTCGCCGCGGCGCAGGCCGTCGCCCCCGGGTTCGAGCCGTGGGAGTATCTCGGCTACAACCGCCGGCAGTATCGGCGCCTGCGTGAGCTGGACGCCTTCCTCCGTCGCGCCGCCACGGGCGATCTCGACGCCCGCGGCCTCGGCTTGCGACTCAAGTATCTCTCGGGTGGGATGAGTCCCGCCGCGCGCCTCGTCAGCGGCAAGGTCCTGCCCGAGCGGTCGGGCTACTACCTGGGGCTGCGTCTGGTCGAGAACTACCTCGCCGAGCATGGTGTCGCCTCGACGGTGCGCGCGGCGACCGAGGAGCTGAAGCAGGCCGACGACCGCGCGCTGGGGATCCAGACGGCATGAGCCCGCGTCCGAAGAAACCAGCGGAACGTCGGCGCAACCGCCCCCTGCGGGAGGTCTTGGAAGACCTGTTGTCACATACGCGCGAGATCGTCCGTCGTGCGAAGGCGATGACGCCGGCGGAGCAGGACTACGCGCAACAGCGGCTGGAATGGCTGGCGGACGAGGTGTGGCGCGTCGCGACCGGCGAGACGGCGCCCCCCGAGTAGATTACCCGCCTATGGGCACCCGCGGCGCATTCAAAGTGACGGTCACCAAGGAAGACCTCGTCTTCGCGTCGGCCCATTTCATCACGTTTGCCGGCCATCGCTGCGAGACGTTGCACGGCCACAATTACCGGGCCGGCGCCGTCGTGGAGGGAGGGCTCGAGCCCGACAGCTGGTTCGTCCTCGATTTCGCCGCGCTGAAGCGCGTCATGAAGCGCCTCACCGACGAGCTCGATCACCGAGTGCTCTTGCCCCGCGACAACCCGAAGCTCACGATCGCGGCGGACGGCGACGCCGTGCGCGTCGCGTTCGACGGCCGGCCCCGCTACGTGTTCCCCTCACGCGACTGCGTGATCCTCCCGATCCCCAATACGACCGTCGAAATGCTGGCGCAGTATCTGGCGGGGCGCGTGCGCACCGACCTGGCAGCGGTCAACGGGGGCGGCGCCGTCCACCTGACGGCGATCGAAATCGAGGTGGAGGAGAACTTCGGACAGTCGGCGAGCTACCGCGAAACCCTCGACTGAGGACTCCTCTCTTATGACGAAGCCGACATCGCTGTCGCCCACCGAGATCGCCGACCGCCTCAAGACCCTGCCCGCCTGGCGGCTCGATAGCGGGGCCCTGGTGCGCGAATACCAAACCGACGGCTGGCCGACGACACTCATGTTGGTCAACGCCATCGGCTTCTTCGCCGAGGCGGCCGATCACCACCCCGATCTGGCCGTGAGCTGGGGCAAAGTGGGCGTGCGGCTGTGGACGCACAGCGCGGGGGGTGTGACGGCGAGCGACGTCGAGCTGGCGCGCCTGATCGAGCAGACCGCCCTGTGGCGGCCGCCCGCGGGGAGCTCGTTCCGCGGCACACCGAAGAAGTTCGTCTCGTGACCCTGGCGGTCGAGCTCACTCCGGCACCCGACCCGCTCGACACCTGCGCCCGCTTCACCGGCCTCCCACACCTCTGTTTCCTCGACAGCTCCGCGCGCGGCCCGCTTGGTCGCTACTCGTTTCTCACGGCTGATCCGATAGCCCGAGTGAGCGCGGACAGCGACCCGCTCGCCGCCGCTCGGGCGCTGCTCGCACCGCACCACCGCGCTCCGCTCCCACGCCTGCCCCCGTTCCAGGGAGGCATCGCGGGATACCTGGCGTACGAGTGGGGCGCGGACCTGGAGCACGTGCGGCGCCCGCACGGCACGCACGATGTCCCCGACGCCGTCCTCGGGTTGTACGACTGGGTGATCGCGTGGGATCACGTCCAGGGGCGGGCGTGGATCGTGGCGTGGGGGAAGGAGCGGTTGGCATGGCAGGACGGCGTCGCCACGTTCCACGCTGGAGCCGGGATCGTGTGGGACTCGGACCCGGCAGCCGAGTACGATGAGACGCTCGCCAAGGCGCGGGCGTTGATCGACGCGCTCACTTCCCCACGCAAAATGTCGCGAACACGCGGTCCAGTACGTCGTCCGGCGTAACGACCCCGATCAAGTCGTCGAGGGCTAGGACCGCAGCCCGGAGGTGTGTGGCGGCCGCCGCCGCGTCGACGCCGGCGGTCCGCGCCTCCCAGAAGCCGTCCAGCTCGGCAAGCGCCCGCTCGAGCGCCGCGCGGTGGCGCGCCCGGGTCACGACCGGCTCCACGTCGCCGAGCGCGAGCAGCTGACCGAAGGCGACCTCCGCCAGTCGCTTTCGCAACGCGTCGAGACCGGCGCCCGTGACCACGGAAACGCCCTCTCCCCCAGCCAGGTCCACCTTGGTGCGAACCACGACCACCGGCGCCTGCACCTGGCTAAGGAAGGTCGCGCGGGCGGGATCGTCCCCTTCGTCACAGAACAGGACCAGGTCGGCGGCCGCGAGGTACTTGCGGCTCACTTCGATACCGAGCCGCTCGACCCGCTCCTCGCTGTCGCGCAGGCCCGCCGTGTCGATCAGCCGGAACGGGAACCCTTCGATCACCGCGTGGGCCTCGATCGCGTCGCGCGTCGTCCCGGGGATCTCCGTGACGATCGCCCGCTCCGCGCCGAGCAGCGCGTTGAACAGGGATGACTTGCCGGCGTTGGGCCGCCCCGCGATCACCAGGAGAGCGCCCTCCCGCAGGCGCTCGCCCTCGGGCGCGGTCGCGAGGAGCCGCGCCACGCGATCGCGCGCCAACCGCCAGGCGCGCTCGACGCGCGCGGGACTGACGGGGCCTTCGTCTTCCTCCGGGAAGTCGATGTCGTACGCGATCAACCCCTCGAGCTCGAGCACCTCCTGCCGCAGCGCGCTCAGGCGACCGGACAAGCCGCGCTCGAGTTGGTGCAAGGCGCGGCGGCGCTGCGCCGGCGATCCCGCGTCGATGAGATCGGCCGTCGCCTCGGCCTGCAACAGGTCCATCTTGCCGTTGAGGACGGCCCGGCGGCTGAACTCGCCAGGCTCGGCGAGCCGCCCGCCGGCCGCGACAAACGCGGCGACCGCCGCCGCGGGCACAACGAGGCCGCCGTGGGTCGATATCTCCACCACGTCCTCGCCGGTGTAGGATCGCGGCGCCGGGAAACAGGCCGCCAACACGTCGTCGACCGGGTCGCCGGTTGCTGGATGCGCGAGCCGCGCACGGAACACCGTGCGCGGCGGGTCGGGGTGGAACGGGTGGAGGCAGCGGGCGGCGAGCGCGAAGGCTCCCGCGCCGGATACCCGGATCAGCGCGAGCGCAGCGCGTCCCGGCGGAGTCGCGAGCGCAACTATCGGGTCGGAGAGCGTGCCGAGGCCTCCCGCAGGCGGCGCTTCGCGATCATGTACTGCTGCGGGATGCTGAAGAGGTTCTGCGCCGCGTAGTAGAGGTTCAACCCCGACGCGAAATTCAGGAACAGCACCGTCATCATGACGGGCATGAAGTACACCATCATCTTGGTCTGGGGATTCGGCGGCACGCCGATCTGGCCGACCTTCGACAGGCCGAACATCGACAGCCCCATCATGACCGGAATGATGAACAGCGGGTCGTGGCGCGACAGATCGGGGAGCCAGAGGAACGGCACGCCGCGGAACTCGATCGTGTTCGCGAATACGAAGAACAGCGCGAGCAGCACCGGCATCGGCAGCAGCATGGGGAGACAGCCGCCAAACGGATTGACCTTGTGCTCCTTGTAGATGCGCAACATCTCGCGCTGCAGCCGCTCCGGATCGTTCTTGTAGCGCTCCTGGATCTCCTTGATGAGCGGCGCCACCGCCTGCATCCGGATCCCGGACTCCATCGCCTTCTGGTTCAGCGGCCACAGCAGCAGCCGTACCACCACGCCGAACAGGATCAGCACCCATCCGTAGGCAAGCGACAGATGCTCGTGGATCCAGACCAGCACGTTGACGACGAAAATCGATACGGGGTGGATCGCCGGCCGGAGGAACCCCCCGTACGGGTTCGCATCGTCGAGCCCGTGGTCCAGCGCCGCCAGCCGGCGATGGTCGAGCGGTCCGAGGTACAGACCGTAACGAAAGTCGCCGCCGGGCGGCACAGCTAGAGTAAGGACGACGGCGGCACGCGTGGTCCGCTTGCCGGTGCGCGGGGCCCCGACGGCGATCGCGCCGCCGAACTTCGCCTGGTTCTCCTCGAGCGCGAGCGCGGCCGCAAAGAAGTACTTCGACTTGACGCCCGCCCATTCGAAGGGACCGTCCAGCACCGCGCGCTCACCCGGATCGAGCGAGGAGAAGTCGGTGCGGTTCGCCTTCGAGGCTTTCGTGACCAGTGCGTAGTGGCGATAGTCGTCGAGCGAGTCCGCCTCGACCGACCGCAGCCCGTCCGACAAGCCGATCACGAGCACGGCGCCGCTGCCGCCCAGGCCGACGACGCTGCCGTGGATCGCGAAGTGGTATTCGTCGGGGACGAAGCGGTACTCCAGTGTCACGTGGGCCCCACGCTGCTCTGTTTCGAAGCGCAAGGTCGTCGGACCGCGCACCTCGACGGCCGGAGCGCTGGGCCGGAACGTCCAGTCGGCGAGGGAGACGGTGTCGCCGCCACCCGTTGGCACGAGCTTGTGCACCAGCAGCGGTTGTCCCGGGGGGATGAGTTGCACGCGCTGCGCCGAGTCTCCCGGTGCAAACGACTGGTATAGCAAGAGTTGTGCGGAGACAAGTGCACCGCCGCGGGTGCTGAAGCCGAGCCGGTAGAGCGGCGACGTGACCCAGACGGTCTCGGCGGGCTCGGCGGTTGGGCGGCTGGGCGGTTGGGCGGTTTGTGGCGCGGGTGTGACCGCCGCCTGGGGCTGAGTCACACGTGCGCTATCCGCCGAACCGCCTAACCGCCCATCCGCCGCCTTCTTCGGCGGCCAGATGAGCATCGGCGTGAAGTACACAATGAGCATCAGCACGATCGCCAAGATGACGCGACGTTCCACTATCGATCCTTGGGCTAGGGCACCGGGTCGTATCCACCCGGGTGAAACGGGTGACACCTCAGAATGCGCCGCACGCCGAGCCAACTCCCCTTCAGGGCGCCGTAGCGCTCGACGGCGACG
>WNGD01006073.1_pt1 | contig 11595 bp, 6 predicted proteins | sample 5400671 | NCBI WGS metagenome assembly WNGD01 (sample SAMN13153369, study PRJNA577476) | soil metagenome | isolation source: 40 cm soil or saprolite under grassland replicate 2 | place: USA:California | collected 2016-06-15
AACCGCAGTTGCGGAGACGCTTCAGAACACAGGTTGGTTACGACTGTCAGTCCCCTGTTCCCATCTGGCAGCGTATGCATATCGCTATCTACCACTTCCCATACCTGGACATCTTCCATTAAGTGCGTGCTGACCACGCCTTCCTTCTGAGAAGCCACAGCCGCACAGGTATATCCTCCTGCCGATGGAGCGGCCTCTGTGCAACCATAGAACTCGTGTAGTTCGGCATTCCATGTCTCTTCTAGGCGCTTACGAGTTGATGGAATACTGAAGCCAGGCTCTCCGGCGCAGAACAGGTAGCGAATCGAGCTGGCCGCCGGGTCGAGACTCAGCTCGCGCATTACGCCGGCCAGGTAGAGCGCATAGGAGGGGGTGCAGGCAAGGATGCTCGGTTTATAGCGGTCAATGAAACGGACGCGCGCACTTGAGTCCAATCCACCTGATGTGATAATTGGAATGCCCATCAGGTTCAATGCGTAATGCACACCCCAAAGCCAGACATGTGGACCATAGCCAAATGCAATCAGGGCGCTATCACGGCCAGGGCGGAAGCCCATCGCCCACATGGCGCGCGCATTCGTCCACATCCACATCTCACGGTCAAACTGGCTGTAGCGGAAAGCGCGTGGCTGCGCTGTCGTGCCGGAACTGGCGAAGATTTGCCAGCCGCGTTTCAACCACAGATCATCATCAAGCGCGGTATAGCTGCCCCAGGGGCTATGCTCCGCCAGGTCATCTGCCATTTCCTGCTTGGTTGTGACCGGAATTAGTGGTAAATCATCCACCGAGCGAATATCGCCCGGTTGAAGACCAATGCGGTCAAACTTGTGCCGGTAAAATGGGATACACTCATAGACATAGCGAACTGCCACCTGTAGTTTTTCGCTCTGAATAGCTCGCAACTCCTTCTGGGGCGCGGTATCAAGTTGCGTGCACCAGAACTGTTCGTTATCCGGTTGGTCAGTTGAGAGCCGATACCGTTGCATCGTGTCAATCCACTGCGTGCGAATGTCGCTCATGGGCATACTCCTTGGTGAATATGTTGCTCTACATCGTGGATCAAGTTTTTTCTAATCGGTAGTAAAATTAAGAACTAGCGGGCATCTCATTGTCAAGCTTTTACTGTCTGCCTGGCATATTCGAGTGGTAAAAAAAGCGAGCGCGCTATTTTCTCTTTTTCCTCGTACTGATAATAGTTATTGCGAGATATATACCCAGCACAAAAGAAAGCACAAATCCAATGATGAACAAAGCGCCGACCCACCATAACCCAATGACTCTATTATAGACGACCAGTAGTATCGCCACACCAATAATAAAAGATGCAGCGATGATCCCGAGTACAACGCGGTTAACCATTTGCTTGACCTCCTCGATAAGCGGCTTGAGGGTATCAGTATTCACACCAACAGCGAGGTTTCCACGTTCAAGGTCGCTCATGAGACGTCGTATTTGTTGTGGAAGTTCTAATCCTAATCGCGCAGCATCAACACCTGCCCGGCTCAAATTTCGCCACCAGTAATCTAATGAATATTGCCGTTGTACCAGTTTCTTCGAATATGGCTCTAACATGCCTGTCATATTGAATGACGGATCGAGCATGGTTCCAAGAGCTTCGTCCATTAAGAGCGTTTTGAGTAGCACCACCAGATTAGAAGGAAGTTGCAGGTGATATCGCTGCACGACCGTTAGCGCTTCAGTGAGCACTGGCCCAATATCAATCTCTCCAAAAGCTTTTCCATAATACTGGGAGAGAAGGTGCTCCAGGTCACGCTTCATATGAACTCGATCTACTCGTTGACTGGAAAAACCAAGCATAAGCATTGTATCCACGAGTCGCTCGCTATCCTGGCTCGTAATTGTCAAGAATAGATCTATCAGTTGTTCCTGGGTGTGTGCATCCACAATTCCGACCATGCCATAATCGATCAATCCAATACGACCATCTGGCTCAATAAAGAAGTTCCCCGGATGAGGGTCGGCATGATAAAAGCCGTCTTCGAGTATCATTTTGAGAATAATTCGAGCAGCGCGCTCTGCCAGTGCAGGGCGATCTATATCAGCGGCATCGAGCGCGGCAAGATCATTTATCTTGATACCTCGAATGCGTTCCAGGGTAAGCACCCGGGCAGTAGTCGTCTCCCAGTATACAGCGGGAATGTGAATGCTAAACGGATCATCGGCGCAATTAACGGCGAAGCGCTCGGCATTTCGGCCTTCACGAATATAATCGAGTTCCGACCGTAAGGTATCAGCAAACTCCTTAGCCAGCCCCGGTAAGTCGTAGTGATCGGCGAACTCCCAACGTCTGCTGGCCGTAATAGCCAGGTTTTGAATAATCTCCAGGTCTTCTTCTATCTGTTTAACAACCCCAGGTCTACGTACCTTGATGATAACCTCATCGCCATTGTGCAACGTTGCTGCGTGGGCTTGACCTATGGAAGCTGCCGCTACAGGCACAGGGTCAAACGTAACGAAAACCTCTTCAATCGGACAGCCGAGTTCTTTAACAATTACCTCCTTTATCGCAGCGCTGTCCACAGGCGGAGCCTGGTCCTGCAACTTTGCAAGTTCAGCTATGTACTCAGGGGGTAAGATATCGGCGCGAGTTGAGAGAATCTGGCCGAGTTTGATAAAAGTAGCACCAAGTTCCTCAAAAGCCATACGTACATGCTCAGGATTTGTATGGCGTTTCCCGGGTCGCTCATAGCGATGTAGTTCCCCGCGAAATGGCACAAAGCGTTCCAGTCCGAGAGTGTTGACCAGGTATCCCATTCCATGATGGAGTAGCACTTCGGCGATCTGGCGGTAACGATTCAAGTGGGTGCGGGCAATTAGCTTCGCCAAGAGATATCCTTTCGCTGAGTTCATACACGGGTAATCAACGTGCAATCCTCTATCAAAAGTATCATCTCTGGAAATCACAAATCCGTCACGATGATTGGCTGAAACGTCACCAATGGCTCACGATGATGTGGCAAGAGAGTAAGTAAACCGTCCAAAAACCTCAGTTCTCATTATCAGACGTTTCTTCCACTGCCCCTTTGCTACTTTTCAAGGCAGAAATGTATTTTTCAGATTTTTGCTGGAGGCTACGTATAATGAGGTTTGGTGCAAGCCCGAAGAAAGCTGCTGCAATGATAAACTCAGGCTGATCCAGTATAAAAATATTTGCAAATGTGGGTGGGGTATTCGGATTAGACATGATAGTTCCAGATAGGAATGCGCTGAATAAAAGTACCCCGCCGATACCGGCTAGACCTGAAAGTAGCAGATTAGCGATCAGGCGAACCACGGTTAGCCCATAATCATCGAAAGCTTTACTCATTCGTGATTCTCTGTAAATTCTTTCGAAAAGGCCCATAACAGCGCCAACTATATAGAATACTGTCGCCGCCATCATTCCGTTTCGAGCAGCCGGATTCGAAAGAATAAAAATAATAAGCAGAAAATGTGTGACTAAACCGGCGACGAATATTGCGCCTGCTAACTGGTTGCGCACGCGTAGAAAGCCCTCCCAGAGGCGATCACGAAAATCATTGAGTGTCTGCCTGACTTCACGCAGAGTCAGCCTTGCCCTGGCTTCAGCTTCAGTACTGATAATTTGATGTTCGGCACTCTTGTCGGAGAGGTCATCATCTAAATCAATTCCGGCTTTAGCGGCGATTTGTTTGATGTGTTTCTTCAGTTTTTGGATTTCTTCGTTGTCTTCCTCTGCTCGGTACGTTCTGAAACGACTTTCTATTGCCGGATTGAGCTCCTTTACTGACTGTCTCAGTTTCTTAAGCAGTTCATCGCGACTACTTAACTGGGAGTCCTGTATGGCCAGCTTATCATGTAATGCGCCGCGAAGTACCACTTCCACAGGTTCCACCTCGATCAGGGCTTCTTCGGCGCGATGGAGCTTTTCCCATGCATTGATATATCCAGAGCCAAATACCCACTGTAACCCTGCAGGAGACATGTAGAGCAAACGCTCGAGATCTGTAAAATGCTCACGGGCTTCTCTCAGTGCTACAAGTTGGTACTCGGCCAATTGCCTGGCCTTCCCGTCCAGACCTCGAGAATCTATGTCTTTGAGCTGCGCTTCAAGTTGACGTAATCGGGTTGTTAGCAGTCCGTAACTGTGCGGGTTGTGCCCCTTGGCGGTTGCGAGATAACTGATGAACAACGCAACTATACACCATGCAATGTACGTGAAGACAGCGCCATACACAATTGGGTACATAGTAGGAGTGGTGAGCGATGAGGCAAGAGAAAAGTAGAGTCCGGCAGTAACTGCTGAGACGATAATGGGACCGATGAAAAGAAATATTATGAGCGAAGCGCCATAGGCTGCAAGACCTATTTTGACATAGTCAAATAAGCTTCTTTTCGGCTTACTAACGCTAATATCTTTGATCGACGTGGTTGTAGTACCTGGCGCAGTCTCTGTACTCTCAGCAATACCTGCAGATACCCCGTTAATAGCCGCATTCACAACATCAGCATTGATAAGTATGTTCTCTTCCATATCGGACTTCCCCCGGTTTCGAAATAGCTGAACAAGACAGAGGTGAAGTTTCTTGTCCACCCTTCCAAAAACTCGTCATTTATATGATTTACATTTTACAACAATTTGAGGCCTTTTTACCCTGTTAAGTAGAACTGCAAGGAGATACCTTATCTGTAAGATAGACGATGAAGAACTGAGATTTTATTACCTGAAACTTATGCTGTACTTCGCTAACGTATATCAGGCAAGGATAAATGAGTTCAATAAAGAAAAAAGTGTGCAGGAGCAGATCGCTATTGTGCTCTGCTCCTGCACACTTAATCCCTATCTTCTGTTCCGGGTAGATGCAAAGGCGGTAACGTTCGCTCCAGCGCTGGCCTTTGAGATTCCAGCCAGGGCGGTAATTTCAGATGCGTTCCCAGTTGCTCAAAGGGTTCGTCTACAGCAAAACCGGGTGGATCAGTAGCAATTTCAAAGAGGACACCACCAGGTTCGTGGAAGTAGATCGAGTGGAAGTATTGACGATCCTTTACCGGAGTTACAGGAATACCGAGTCCCAGTAGTTTCTTACGCCACTCCAGTTGTTGCTCATCGTCTGGTGTGCGCCAGGCAACGTGATGAACTGAACCTACTGCTATGGTGCCACGAGTAAGTTCTGGCAGCGTTAGCACATCAACCAGTGTTGCAATACCATCATTGCCTGCCTTAAAACGAGAACGGTCGCCTTCTGCTCCCACAAGCTTGAAGCCCAAAACCCCGGTCAACATGTTGGAAGTAAGATCAAGGTTTGACTCCATCAGGGTGACACTGTGAATTCCTCGAATAGTATGCTCGGCAGGAACAGGCCCCTCTTTCCACCCACTAAATTGATCGGCTACTTTATGAGCTACCAGTTCGAGCGTTAGTCCATCTGGAGTAAAGATGGAAAGCACCTTTTCTCCGAAGTGTATGTTAGGCCCGGCTACAAGCGCGTTGTGTTGAGAAAGACGATCCACCCAGTAGTCCGTCGACTGCTCAGGTATAGAAAATGAGATAGTGCCTATCTGGCCTGTGCCCATGCGTCCTTTGGAAACGTCGGGCCAGGCAAAGAATGTGAGGATTGTGCCAGGTTGTCCCTGCTCATCTCCATAATACAGGTGATATGTATCGGGCATATCAAAGTTGACCGTTTGTTTGACTACGCGCAAGCCTAAGAGTCCAGCATAGAGATCAATATTCTGCTGCGCATTGTCACAGATAGCTGTGACATGGTGGATACCAGGGATGTTGTAATGCATATGCTCTCCAAATGCTATGTTAAAAAAACATACTATGTTTCGTGCTTACTAAAGCATAGCACAACGCAGTTATCAGAGGAACCCCTATCTATTTACCCATTGTTGTCGCATGTTGGCTGATTACCAACCTCTGACGGACTTTTGAATCTGTTTGATATGATAAAATAACCACACCATGCAGAACCTGTGGCCCGAATTTCACGACGAGCAACCTCTATCGGAATCCGCCCGGCGCGCGCAAAAACAAACGCTATCACAACGCCGCCGTCTGACGGAGCAGGTCGTATTGTCTACTCTGCGGGGATGGCTCCTGCATGACTATATCGCCGCGTACTGTCGATCACTGGCAGCGACGCGTATCTTTCGTCGTTGCTATTGGATTGATGGCCTTGGAGGCAATCATACGCTAGAGCCAGTACTCTCGATGTCCCAGGTGCTTACAAAAGAAAGCAAACCCATCTCGCTTCATTACATAGCTCTGGAGTCTAAAAGTAGCAAGCGCAAAGAAGCAAACTCTGGCAAGAGTATCACCCTCCCAAAAGAAAGTGGCGTTGTGCATGCAAGTTGGCAGGAAACTGCCTCTACGCTACTCCAGGCCATAGAACAATCAGCAGCAATCTTCTTGCTCAATCCTTTTAGGAATTCAGTACCGTTTTCCATTGAAGACCTGGCTCCTCTCTACCAGCGTACTGCGCCTACCGAACTTTGCTTGCTGATTGCTCACAAGCAGGTCGAGACGCGCTTGCTCCCACTTTTACATACCTCCACTGGAGCTTCAGCATTCACAGCGCTTCTGCGTAGTGATCGATGGAAGTCGCTGCTCACAAATAGCACAGATACGGAGCAGTTAATAAATGGACTTACCGGTGCATTTCTTGTTTCTATTCAACGGCAGCATTTTCTGACTGTGCAGCGCATTTCTCTACACATGCATACCGCTCCTGCTGTAGTTGAGCCAATCCCTTATACGCTCATTTTTGCGACTCGTCGCCAGGATAGCCTGGTAAGTATGAATGATGCTGTGTGTGTTTATCGTCGACGTCTCCATGAGCAAAGCCTCCAGGGAGTATTAACAGAAGAGTGGTTCACCGCACAGCAGCGCGAACACCAGGCAGAAGAATTGCAGCAGTTGTACCAACGCCTGATGCATCTGGGACGCACCCAACGCCAGTGCCGTTGGCCCGACCTGCGCCAGCAAGTGCTTGTCACCAACTTTGGACAATTTACACTGCGTGATTACGACCTGGTGCTACAAAAACTATTGCAGAGCGGAGAAGTGCGCTGCGAGTGGCGGCAAAAGCCTGTCGAGAGTCCCGGCCATGAAGAATCTCGCATACCTGGGAATGAGGATTTATTACTCTGGAAATAAAAGAGACATTACTAGGGGGAAACGCCAGGTATGGGGATGCCCGACGTTTTAGTAATACCTCTCACAAATAGGAACGTTCTGCTTGCCTGATTGGTGCCAAAAATTGCAACCAAATTTTCTTTCTTTGGCACGTTTTTCATCTAACGAGTATAATAAACGGAAAATAGAGTGTAGAAGACAGAAAAATGTCGTGGGCTGAATGCGGATTGCTGCCCATATGAGATCCTTCGCGGAGTTTACACTGAGTGGAATGAATGTGCTCAGGATGATAGCGAAGGGGAAAAGAGGAACAAGAACATGGCACGGAAAAATAACACAACTGGAGAACAGAATACTATACCTGATCCTTTCGACGGTCAACCACGTAACTATCAATATCGTAATGACAACAGTGAAGTTGAAGAGCCGCTGGATGTTCACCCAACAACACACACCGCGGCCACCAGCGCTTTTGAAGATGAGCATCATGAAGCAGGTAAACGCGATGTCGAAATGTACATTCGCACCTACAACACCCTGTTACGTAGTTCGGGTGAAATCAGCTTGAAAGCGCTTGTCCAGGCGCACTACAACATCGATTCCAGCCTGCATCCAGAAGCGCGTTCACCCTACCCCGATATGTCCGCTTTCATTTACAGCGTATTGCGTCTCCCGGCTGCGATTATCAACTGTAACCTTGTGCTGCTTGGTCAGGCGGAAAATGTCTTTGTGCAACAGGGCTTTCATGTCGATAATTGGGAGGCTGTGACGGCTTCCGCCCGGCGACGTAAGTGGTTCTATGATGGGAAAGAAACACTTGCGGCCTACGTTGCCAGTGTCAGCGATACCGATGACATTATACCTATCCTGGTCGCCTTTCAGATCGAATGGAACAAAATTTACTATCTGCTCAATGCAGACCCTACAACCATGCAGTTGCTCGAAACGCGTATGGATCGCACCTCACCCGTTTTTACCGAGATCACGAAAGTGCTGCGCGAACGCCTGCATATCCGGGTGGATGACTGGCGACGCCTTGAGTTGATCTGGGGTGATCATCTTTGGGAGAACCTGCACACCATCGGACTGCAGCGCAAAAGCTTCGCGCTTCGCTTCCTGGGTGGTTCGCATGTAGGGTATGTGCGCGCTACGCGCGAGTGGTGGGCGCCCGTTGAAAATCTACTGGACATACATGCTTTACAAGACCGACCCGTCTACTTCGTCTCGAGCAACACACATAGCCTGGTTAATCTGATGTCAGGTTGCTTACTCAATCGCGAGGCGGAATTGACAAAGTTTGCGCTTAGCGGCGAAGATCCGTACCTTGCAGACGAATGTCGTAAGTTGCAGGAGGGGATAGTGCCTGGTAACTGGCAGAATTTCCTCTACTTTGCGGCCCGTGAATGGGTACGTACTCCGGCTGGAAAAGAATTTGCGCGTCATCGCCTTAGTGAGGAGCAAGAGCGTGGTATATGGCATGTAGGTGCTCGTCACGGCCTGGAGATCGATGCGCAGATCTTTGAACTGGCTAAACTCCACCCCCAGGAGGTCGATCCTCGTTGTCGCATGTCGTATATGGACTACCTTGCCAGAAGCGAGGCCATCATACTCAACATTGATTATCCCTTAGGCATGGCTGCTTATCGTATGATGCGCGAGATCATGGAGAACCTCGCAGATATACGCGGCCTCTACATACTTGGAAAAGCAGCGACCCTCAATGGCAGTATTGGCGATGTCATGATCTCCAACGTGGTGTTAGATGAGCATAGTCAGAACACCTACTGGCTGGATAACTGTTTTGTTGCTCAGGATGTACAACCCTACCTCATTTATGGCTCAGTGCTGGATAACCAGAAAGCTGTCTCAGCAAAAGGGACTTTCCTACAAAACCGCCAGTACCTGGATTTTTACTACCTGGCCAATTATACAGTCGTTGAAATGGAGAGCGGCCCCTACCTGAATGCAGTCTACGAAGATCAATACCTGACACGCTATCCAGTAGGAGAGAACATTAACTTTGCCCGGCTCCCATATGATTTGGGCATCCTGCATTACGCCTCAGACACTCCCTACACAAGAGGTAAGAACCTGGGCGCTGGCAGCCTCTCGTACTTTGGCATGGACTCAACCTATGCGAACTCTGTGGCAATCCTGCGCCGCATCTTCGAAAACGAGATTCGCCTTATCCAGCAACAAACAACGCGTCAACTTGAGCCAGTTGAAGAACAAAAATCGGAGACTAAAGTATCATAAATTATGCTGTTAGGTGATCGCGAAAAGCAGCAATCTGCGCGCTGTGCTCGCGTTTATGTCCATAATAGGCATAGACAATATAATCATCCAGGGCATACTCTATACCGTACCAGGGAATGGTGCCGGCATGACGTAGAGTTTCCACGGGTATGCGTGTTACCAGCGACATAACCTGGGCATAGGTATCGTTAAACTCATCCAGCACTACTCTAAAAGTTTTCTCTTTACGTGCAGCAACCTCGGTATCGTTAAAGTTACTGCCAGGATCAGTAAACTTGTTCAAGTAAGGAGTAGGGCCACCACCTACGAAAGTCGTCAGCACATCTACCAGCACATGTTCATAAGAGGCCAGGTGGGCAATGATATCCTTCACTGACCATACCCCGCATGCGCCCGGGGTTTCCCATGCTGATTCTGGAAAACCCTCAAGGGTCTGAAATACTGTTCCTTGACCATACTTCAAGATGTCAACTGCGTTCATTGGATGTTCCTTTCTTCATCTCAAGATCTCCAAAGACGAATTAATACACTGCCATTATATCCCATGTCTCAGCCATATAATACAGCTTTGAGACACTATGCGGAGTCAGGTTACGATAGTACAAGGAGCTCGGGTTAGCAGCTTCAACGATGGCAACTTCTTTTTTCGAGATCTGCTACGCCTATATAGGACTCCCACCAGCCTCCTTTCGGCGCAAAGGTGGCAAGCGTTTTCTCTCTGATCATTAAGGCACGCTTAGGCAGAGCGTCACGACTGACACTTCCAACTTCTAGCTAGGTCTCCATGACGGTGCCGATAAGCTTACCCCTTCGCGGTCACGATGATGGAAAGCCATACAGGCTGGTCTTTGACGCATTCCACACCTGGGCATGGCTAAATATCACATCGGCTGGAGCCTCGCTAGAGTTACCACCAAACACCCCCATTTGACCAGCACGGTAAGTAGTATCACTTGCATTGGTGATGTACTGCTGATTGATATACAAGTAGATGCTACTTCCAAGTGCAATGATCGTCAGCATGTTGGTCTGGTTCAAGCTCGTCCTGATGAAAGAAGAGGTGCCATTGCGCAGCACGTGGTCATGCGTTCCAGTATTGTCTACAGAGGTGATGAGCTTGTAGGTCCCATTGTGATCGATGAAGAAGGAATAATACTTCGTCTGCGAACCATCAGCGCGGAACACCATCCCACCAAACTCCCCGTTGACGATGATCATCTGGACCTGGTAAGCCAGATCGCCAAAGTTCGTCGCCTGCGCAAGGCACGGCGTATACGGTGCGCTGACATGATAGACTCCCCCACTGAACGCACAGCTAAACTTCCCGTCCGCAGAGGTCATCTCGGTCCAATTGTTGGCGTCGTTTGTACTTAAGGGATCATTGAGCGTTGGAGGGCCCTGCGTGACCTGAGCATACAGGGCCTGTGGCGTCTGCGCGGAAGTGGTAGCCGTCACTTGCGGTGCTTGCGTCGTAGCGGAAGCGTGAGGTTGTGGTTGACCAGAGGGAGGCGCCGTTCTCAAGTAGAGAGCGTCACCTGCTCCGACGATGAGCAGCACGAGGACGATCAGCAGAACAGTCTTCCCTGCCGAGAGCCTTCGACGACGGGGTGGAGGTGGAGGCGGAGGAGCGGCATAAGGATGAGACGGTGTATATGAGTGCTGCCCTGACATGCTGTCCACACCGGTATTCGGCTCGGATAACTGACCGCCAGGTCCCGCGGTATACGTTGGGGTCGGGGTATCTAGCACGGGAGTTGGCGAACTACCTGGTATGGGCGCCTGGGGAGTAGCCGTGTTCAATGATGAGCGCGCGCTCTCTTTTCTCAGCACTCGTACGAGTGTGTCAAGCCCCGGCGCATAGCTTTCCCCACGCATGTTAATATACTGTGTATTGATGAAATCTAACGGGACACAATCTGACCATTCGGTGCCATCCATCCATATTGGATAAATATGATTGGGATGATACCGTTTGGCAAGATTAAGTTCACCTTTTATGTACAGCGATTTGGTAACCCGTGGTGAGGCAATCAACAGGATAGCATAGGCATTACGAACAGCGTCACGTATCGCGGCCTCCCAGTCAGGTGAGCCAGGATCGATATTGGTTTTATCGAGCCAGGCCTGGAAGCCATGTGCTCGTAAATCTTCTACCAGGCGCTTGACAAACACTACTTCAGAACGAGGGTAGGAGATAAACACGTAAGGTCCTTGCAGCG
>WNGD01006074.1_pt1 | contig 11594 bp, 6 predicted proteins | sample 5400671 | NCBI WGS metagenome assembly WNGD01 (sample SAMN13153369, study PRJNA577476) | soil metagenome | isolation source: 40 cm soil or saprolite under grassland replicate 2 | place: USA:California | collected 2016-06-15
GTGGTGTGGGCGGGGACCGGCGAGACGTTCATCATCCGCTCGCTCACCGCGATCGGCAACGGCGTCTACAAGTCCACCGACGCGGGACGCAGCTGGAGTCACATGGGGCTCGACTCCACGGGGCGCGTCGGGCGCATCGTGATCCACCCCACGAACCCGGACATCGTGTTCGTGTGCGCGCTGGGGCGCGCTTTCGGCCCGTCACCGGACCGCGGCGTGTATCGCACGACCGACGGGGGCAAAACGTGGAACCGCGTACTGTCGGTGGACCCGAACACCGGCTGCGCCGACCTCGCGATGGACCCCGGGGACCCGAACGTCCTGTTCGCCGCGATGTGGCAGCTCGAGATCAAGACGTGGAACCTGAAAAGCGGCGGGCCGGGCAGCGGGTTGTGGGTGACGCGCGACGGCGGCGCGACGTGGAAGCGCCTGGCGGGCCACGGGCTCCCCGAGGCGAATCACCCCGTGGGAAAGATCGCGGTGGCGGTCGCCCCGTCCGACCCGAACCGGGTGTACGCGCTGATGGAGGACACGGACCCGTCGCTGTACCGCTCCGACGACGCGGGCGCCACCTGGCGGCTGGTGAGCCGCAACCACGATATGGCTGAGCGCGCGCCGTATTACGTGCGCTTCGCCGTGTCCCCGGACGATCCCGACCGGCTGTACTTCGTCACGGTGCGCTTCAGCGTGTCGCTCGACGGCGGCGCGACCCTGGCGCGCTCGGGGTTCGGGGCCGGCGGCGACAACCACGACATCTGGGTGGACCCGCTGAACGCCGACCGCTACCTGATCGCGCACGACGGCGGAGCGAGCATGACGCTGAACCGCGGCAAGAGCTACGCCCGCGTGGTGCTGCCGATCGCGCAGATGTACCACGTGTTCACGGATACGAAGGTCCCCTACTTTCTCTACGGCAACCGCCAGGATGATGGCTCCTACCGGATGCCGAGCAACAGTCTCGGAGGCGGCCTCTCCGAGGGACTGTGGCAATCGATCGGTGGCTGCGAGAGCGGCTTCGGCATCCCCGACACGGTGGACAACGCGACGGTCTGGTCGGGGTGCTACGACGGCGGACTCGAGATCTACGACGTGCGCACCCGCCATGCCCGCAACGTGCGGGTGTGGCCGGAGGCGTCCTACGGGTGGCGGCCCGCGGACGTGAGGTACCGCTGGAATTGGACGTTCCCCATCGCCATCTCTCCGCACGACCATCGCCGGGTGTACGTCGGCAGCCAGGTCGTGCATCAGACGACCGACGGTGGCGCGAGCTGGAAGGTGATCAGCCCGGACCTCACGCGGAACGACACCACGCACCAGCAGAGCTCGGGCGGCGTCTCGACGGATAACCTCATGACCTTCGACGGGGCGAATCTGCTCGCCATCGCCGAGTCGCCGCTCGAAGCGGGGGTGATCTGGACGGGCTCGAACGACGGGCTCGTGCAGGTCACGCGCGACGGCGGTGCGCACTGGAGCAACGTCTCGCCCAACATCGCGAAGCTCCCGGCGTGGGCCAAGATCGTGAACATCGAGCCGTCGCATTTCGACAAGGGCGCCGCGTACGTGGCGGTGGACGCGCACGAGCTCGACGACCTCACACCCTACATCTACAAGACGACCGACTACGGAAAGACCTGGCGCAAGATCAGCGACACCTTCCCCCGCTCGGCGTTCTCGTTCGTGCACGCGGTGTGCGAGGACCCGGTGCGGCGCGGCCTGTTGTATGCGGGAACGGAAAACGGGCTGTTCGTCTCTTTCGATGACGGCGGCCGCTGGCTGCCGCTGCAGACGAACCTGCCGCACGCGCCCGTCGTGTGGATCACCGTGCAACCGCACTTCCGCGATCTCGTGGTCGCGACATACGGGCGCGGCTTCTGGATCCTCGACGATGTGGGGCCGCTGGAGCAGCTCGACGCCGCCGCCCTCGCGCGCCGCGCCACGCTGTTCCCGCCCCGGCCGGCGTACCGGTTCCGCGAGGTCCAGGGCGTGGTCCGCGCGCCCGGCAGCGCGATCCAGGCCCAGAACCCACCCTACGGCGCGGATATCACCTACGCCCTCTCGGCGGCGCTCGCGGATACGGCGACGTCGCCCGATACGACCCGGCGCCAGCGGCAGGCGCGCATCGTGATCCTCGCGGCCGGTGGCGACACGGTGGGCACGCTGGAGGCGACGCGGCAGCTGGGCCTGAACCGCGTGTGGTGGGATTTACGATACGCCTCCCCCACTACACCGCTCCTCCGTACGCCTCCGCCCGGCAAACCCTTCGTGCGCCCGGGACCCAACGGCACCCGGCCGCTCGTCGCGTGGGACCTGGACCTTTCCACCCGCGGGCCGCTGGTACCGCCCGGCACGTACACGGTGCGTCTGACGGTCGGGGACACGACGCTCAGCCAGCAACAGACGGTGCTCAAGGATCCCAACACGAGCGCCAGCGACGCCGACGTCGCGGCGCAGACGGCGCTCACCACGGCGATCCGGGCCGAGCAGGATTCGGTGGCGCGGATGATCAACCGGCTCGAATGGGTGCGACGCCAGCTTCAGGACCTGGCGGGCCAGGTGCGCGGCGATTCGACCATCGCGCGCGACTCCGCCGCGCGGCGCATCGGCCGGCTCGCCGATTCCCTCGACCGCAAAGGGCAGGCGATCGAAGCCGTGCTGTTCGACGTGCACCTGACCGGCGCGCGGGAGGACGCGTTCCGCAACCCGACGCAGCTGTACGAGCGGCTCGCGGCGCTGCAATCGGACGTGGCGGAGAACAGCAGTGATTTCGCGCCCACGTCTCAGCAGACCGCCGTGAACGATCTCTTCAAGCAGCGGATCGCGGACGTGTCAGCCAGGTTCGCGGACTTCATGGCGAAGGATGTGCCCGCGTTCAGCGCGGAGCTGCGCGGGGCGAATTTGAAAGACGTGATCGCGGCGAACCCCGGGCTCGCGCCAAGGATTGGGCCGGAGGGGCCGGAGCCATGACGGGCCGCAGGAATCCGGTATGGCTTGCGTGATTCCGATGATGGGGCAGTTGTTCCCGCGCTTACCGTCTACCCCGGGCTTTCGCCCGGGGTCAGAGATGCGGTCTGCAACCCCCATGTACCCCGGGCTTTCGCCCGGGGTCAGTCGACTTACGACACACGAGGCTCATGAGCCACCACGCTTACCAATTGTATGCCCACGTCACGTGGCATACTTGGGAGCGAATGGGATGCGTGGACGCGCAGACCGCTCAGGATGTGGGCATTGCTTTGGAGTGTGCCAGCCGTCGAACCCCAGTCATGGTGCTGCGGTGTGCCGTTCTGAGTGACCACGTACATGTTCTGGTCAGCTACCGCCCGGACGGGCGGGTGAGTGATTTCGTTAGTCTGGCGAAAAGCATTTCTGCTTATCGCGCCAACAAGAGAATCCCCGGCGCCCTCAAATGGGCCCGGGGATTCTACGTCGCGTCGTACCACAAGAAGGACTTGCCGATGATCGCAGCGTACATCGCCGGTCAGCATGCCCGTCATCCTGAACGTGTTCCCAGACCGTCTCGGCATTCATTTCTGACCCCGGGCGACAGCCCGGGGTAAATCCAAGGCCAGGGAGTTGATTGATGTCGTTAATCCCCGAACTCCCCTATTGTCAGTTCTTGCGATACAGCGCCATCGTGTAGTTCACGAACCCCGAGCCGTTGAGGGTGATGTTGGTGGTGGTGTCGTTCACCAGCGTGCCGGTTTCGTCGACGGCGAGCTTGCTCGGTGCCGTAAGCCGCAAGGTAAACGACGAATTGGTGCGATTGCCGACCGCGTCGAAGGCGATGGTACCGCCCGCGATCGCCGGACCGTACACCGTGCCGCCGCCGCTCAAGCCGCTGTCGTCGTCCTTGAGCGTGTAGTCCAGCGTGAACCCGCTGCCGGCCCCTTGCCAGTGGCCGTTCAGCGGCCCCACCGGGCCGGCGGCGTCCTTCTTACAGGCCGTGGCGAGTGTTGCGGCCACGGCGGCGACCACCATGCAGGCGTGTCTCATGTGCTCCCTCCAGCCCGGGGACCCGAACCGTTTCCAATTGCGGCACGCCGCAAGTGATGGGCCGGGCACACACAGGTGGAGAGTTCGCGCAACGCTTGATACAAGAGGGAACGGGCTGAGGCTGGTGTGGCCTGCACGCAACGGAAAGCTGCGCTAGCGCGACGCTTTCCCGAATACCAGGTCGACGTGCACCTCGATGTTCTCGTGCATCTTGAGAATGCCGAGCATCTTGGACAAGCCGCCGATGCGGTAGTCCTTGAGGTTGAGCGGGAAGTCCCCCCGCACCCGGATGGTGTCCGCGGTGATCCACACGCGCGCGGGGATGTCCACGTCGTGGGTCACGCCGTGGATGGTCAACCGGCCGCGCAGCGTCACCGCGGTGCTGTCGCTCGGGAGCTGTTCATCGGCGATCGCCACTCGGGCCAAGTCGAAGCGCATCGTGGGAAACGAATCGACCTCCATCGATTTGCGGAGGTCCCTGTCGCGTTTCCCGTTGCCGGTGTTCAAGGCCGCCACGCGCCCTTCGACCCACCCGCGCACGGCCGCGAGCCCGGCGCTGCCGGTCATCTCCCCCCGGACCGAGTCGGTCGTCCCCACGAAATCGCCGAGCGTTGCGTGGCCGTCGAAGCTCAAGGTGCCGCGCACCAGAGGTGCCGCGGGGATCGGGCTTTGGGCGGGGGCCACGGTGGCCCAGAGCAGCGCGACGAGACTCGTGCAGATCAGTGCGTGCATCGGTGTCTGTTACCCCGTTCGCAGAAAAGCCGCGACGGATGTCGCGGCTTCAACAGGCCCGGCAGGACTTGAACCTGCAACCCCCGGCTTTGGAGTCATCGGCTCCCGGTGTACCCCAGAGCACGATAGAGCACAATGGTAGCGGAAACAGGCACTTGCGGCGAGCCCATCGTGGGACGGCCGGGAACGTGAAAGCCCCCAGGAATCGAGGCGGTGCTCCAGTTCTTGCTCCAGAGCTGAGGCGTGGCACGGACGCCGCCGCCCGTGCCACGGTCGGGAGTCTGTCTAGCGCACGAACGTCACGTAGCCTCTCAAGTTCGCGATTGCGCCGATGTGGCCCTGTTGGCTGAAGGCAAGACGGCGAGGCTCACCCCCGACGGAGAGCGTCGCAGCCAACTTCCGTGACTGCAGGTTGAAGATCTGCACCAACCCCGCACCCGGAATCGACACATACGCCTGATTCTCGTCCGGCGTCACCCCGATGCCGAACCCGCCGCCCGCGAGGGGGATGGTCGCGGTTACCTGTCCGGACATCAAGTCGACCTCGTTCAAGTAGCCCGCCTCGTTGGCCACATAGAGACGTTGGCCATCCCGCGTCACGGCCATATCCTGCGGGGTCCCGCCCACGGTGAAGGTGCGGAGCGCCATGCCGGTGAACATGTCCACTTCGGTCACCGTGCCGCCGGCGAAGGCGCTCACATAGATGATCCGTCCGTCGGGGTGCACCGCAAAGGCATTCGGCGCGAAGCCGACCTCCACGCTCCCGATGATCTCTCGGGTCCCGGTATCCACGATGTAGACGGTCGTGGTGCTGGTGGAGATGAACAACCGACTGCCGTCGGGAGAGACGCGCACCACAAACGGTGAGGCACCGTTGGGGATAGGGATAGTGGCGACTTGCTGTGCGGAGGGGACATCGATCACCCCGACGTTATAGCTGTACTGGTTGGTGACGTAGGCGGTGGCGCCGTCGGGCGCGAAGTCGACCCCGGTGGGGATCTGGCCCGTCGGGATGAAACCGTCCAGGGTGCGGGTCTGGGTGCTGGTGATCCCCACACCGCCGTTGTAGGGCTCAGTGAAGTACGTCAGGCCGTCGTCGCGCACCGCGATGCCCCACGCCGGCGGGGTGGCCACGCTGTCGAGCACCAGGCCGGTCGGGTGCGTAGGCGGCTGGCCGCAGACCGGAGCTGCGTCCGCCAGCAGTCTGCCCGGCGCAGCCGGCTGCGCCGTGGGTGGGGTAGAATCGGATGAGCACGACAACAGCCAAGCGGCGGCACTGCACACCAGGAGAACTGCGACCGCGGTAGGACGCATGGTGGCCTCCGGAGGTTACGGGGCAAGAAGCAAGGACGGCCAGCCGTCCACATCGGACCATCTCGACGTGAGGGCAGTCCGCTTGAATGTCACAATCCGCAGCTGGTGAGGGCGCACGAGCATTGGAAGGTGCCGCAAGTCGCAGTCCAGCCCGATCACCTTGGAACGACGATGGCAGGGTGGCGACGACGCAACAGGGGCGATCTTTAGAGCGGCGTCATCTCGATCAGGCCATCGGGTTCTACAACCGCACACTGCCCGACACGCCGTAGTCCGGGGTAGCAGCGCCGGGTAAGCGAAGGGCCGCGGCGGTATCGTCGCGGCCCTTCCACGGACACGATCAGTGCAACGACCGCACACTACCGCGCCGCGCGTCGACTCCGACGATTCCCATGCTCGGCCTGGCGGCTCACCCGCAGCCCGGTAACCCGTTCAGGGCAGGAACCCGCGCGCAAACCCAGCCGGGCAGAGGTCCGAATGGAAATTGACGTAGAAATCGCCGGGGTGGCTGAGCAGCTCGGCGAGCGCTTGTGCTTCCGTCGCGAAGTGCGGATTGGCACTGAAGACCCCTTCGTTCCGCACCTCGATGTGGCGGTCGGTGAGGTGGAGGTTCGCGCCGACCGGCGTGGTGAGCCACCAGATGATCGGACCGCTCGCCTGCCCCGAGAGCCGGTGGTGAATGTGTCCGAAGCGGACCGTCTCGTCGCCTTTGTTGTTGAGGATGGCCAACGCCTCGATGGTGCCGTCCTGCAGGACCATGATCTGGGCGAGCCCCTTCGACTCGGACGTGCACGCCGGGGACTCGAGCTCCGAGCGCAGCTGCGTGTTGAAGACGACCGGCGGCACCAGCTCGCTCTGCGCGTCGGCGACGAGCGAGGCGCTGCCGACAATTCTACTGGTCGGCGTCGGATCACTGCAGGCGACTACGACGATCATGGTGAAGAACGCAATCCAGGTACGCATAGGACCTCCCGGGTGGGAATTGGCGCGCTCATCTGCAGTACAGGCCCGGCAGGACCTGCTCGCGAGCACCCGAACGCAGTGAGGGTGCGAGCATTGAGGCACTGACGGGCCGGTGAGCAGGAGCGCCAGCGACTGCGAAACAGGCCCGGCAGGACTTGAACCTGCAACCCCCGGTTTTGGAGACCGGTGCTCTACCAATTGAGCTACGGACCTAGAGGTTGCTGCGGGCTGGAAGTTACAGAATCCGTCGCGGCCGTGGAAGCCTCAGGGAGTCAGCCCCGGAACGGGATTCGCTTCCGGGGCTAACGGTCGGCTTCCTCAGTCGTTCGGCGTCAGCACAGAGTGGCCCGATCTGTCCGCTGCGATGCTGAACTGCGCGACGCTCCGCCCAAGTACTTGCCCGGCCTCAATGTCAAACCGGTAGTGGATGCCGCCGTACATGCGCGATAGCCCCGCCTCGATAACCATCGCGTCCAATGCCGCGCGCTGCTCAGGGAAGAAAGTGCTCAGCACTTCCGCGGCCGACGAGGAGACGCAGCTGTGCCCCGAGGGATACGACGGGTGGTTGGGCTTCCCGACCGCGGCGACGACCGTGATCGCTGCGTCCGCCTGCCACGGCCGGATGAACCAGTACGTCTGCTTCGCATCCCAGCAACCAAGCTGGGCATCGGCTATGGTCGCGCTGACCAGCGCATAGAGATGCGTCGCCTCGCGCTCGGACAGACCGTGTTCAGTGATGCCGGCCGTCGCGCGCTGGAGCCAGAACGCCGGTGTGGTGGGCGTGCCCGTGCCTTGCGCCCAGAACGTAGCGATATCTATCTGTTCCTGCGTGCGGGGGTGAAGGGCGATGTCGCGGATTTCCGCCAGCGCAACCTGAAATGGCGATAGCGGGTCGGGCCCGAAGGCCGGCGGGGGGGCCGGCCGGAATTGGCTCGCGGAGGTGAGGAACCAGGGGCGCACACCCGGTAGCTGCCCGCAGGCGACCGTCGGGGGTGTCGTGTTGCTGATCCAGAACCCCGGGCCCACTGGGATGGTACCGGTGAACGGGATTTCCCAGCCGTCAGTCTGCGCTCGGGCGACAATCTCGGCGCCGACAGCGCGACCGATCGCCTCTCCAGCCGCGAACGCGGGCTGCGGCAGCCCGGGACCCGTGTTTGCCTGCGCGCTGACCATGTCCTCGAGCGCCTGCACCTGGCCGGGGAACAGGTAGCTCAGCACGACGGCGGACGCGCCCGCGACGGCGCCGCGATCCGTTTCGAGTCGGCTCCGCCCGCCGATTCCGATGCCGTCACCGGATACCCCACCTGCGGCGTCCGTGCCACCGGCGGCGGCTTCAGCCCGCTGCACGGCCAGATACTGTGCGACGCCGACGAAGGCGTACAAGCGACCTGCCGCGCAGGGGAGGATTCTGGCCTGCGCGACGAGGGTTCCCGCGGTCGCCTGCCACGCGGGACTCGCCAAACCCTCTGTAAACGGAACGCCGGTCCTGAAGGATGGTGCGCCCGGAACCAGTGGCTCGGTCCCGTCCCGACATGCGGGGAGAATGACGAGAAGCACCAAAGCGGCAACGCGACTGCGCTGGATGAGCGACATAGGAACCTCCAACTCTAGAGAGCCTTCAGGAAGGCGAGAACCTACCGAGGGACGTTCCTTCGTTAGGGGCCGCCGCGGCAGCCGCGCAATAGTGGAGCCCTGTCGGTCGTCTTATGGTTGTCTTAGCTTCTCTGTTCCCGTAAGCAACAGCGCAAACAGGTCTTGCACCAATGCCTCCCCTCCGATTTGGCGAGAGTTTCGAACTCGACCCCGGCGGGTACCTGCTCCGGCGCTCCGGCCAGGCACTGAGGCTGGAGCGCATCCCCATGGAGATCCTGCTGCTTCTGACCGAGCAGCGGGGGCAGCTGGTCACCAGAGAGCAGATCGTCGAGCGGGTCTGGGGGAAGAACGCCTACCTCGATGTAGACAACAGCATCAACGGCGCGATTCGCAAGATCCGACAGGTCCTGAAGGACGATCCGGAACACCCACGTTTCATCCAAACGGTCACGGGGCGCGGGTATCGTTTCATCGCCGCCCTTCGTGATGCCGAAGAACCCGGCGCGGCGGGGGCGGCGGCGCTCGGCCAGCTAGTAACGCCGTCCCCCTCTCAGCCGAGGGCCCGCGTGTGGCTCGGACCCGGGTTGGCGCTGCTCCTGCTCGGACTCGCTGCCGTCGCGGTCATCCTGTCTCAATGGCGGACCTTGGCTCCCGAGGGCAGGATCATGGTCGCCGTGCTGCCATTTGCGAATCTCACCGGTGACAGCCGGCAAGAGTACTTCAGTGACGGCCTGACGGAGGAGATGATCACGCAATTGGGGAACCGCGATCCCGAGCGCCTGGGCGTGATCGCCAGGACGTCAGTGATGCACTACAAGAACGACCGCGAACCGTTGGACCGGATCGTCCGCGAGTTGGGTGTGCAGTACGTGCTCGAAGGGAGCGTGCGGCGCGATGCGAATCACGTCCGCATCACGGCTCAGCTCATCCGGGCGAGCGATCAGACGCGGGTGTGGGCGCGGCAATACGATCGTGAGCCGGCCCGCCTGCTGACGCTCCAGGGTGAAATCACACAGGCGATCGCAGACGAGATTCAATCCAGCCTCGGCCGTCCCAGGATCGGCGCGCGGGCCGACTCCGTCCAATCCGAGCATGCGTTCGCCGCCTATGATCTGTATCTGCGAGGCCAGTACCTCTTCAACAAACGGACCGTGCCCGATCTGGAACGGGCGATTCGGTTCTTCCAGCAGGCGGCGGCGGCGGACACGGGCTATGCACGCGCCTATGCCGCATTGGCCGACGCGTACGTGCTGCTCGCGGGCTACAGTGCTCGTCCGCCACGAGATGTCTATTCCCATGCCCGTGCCGCGGTGTTGCGGGCGCTGGAACTCGATCCCGCGTTGGCGGAGGCACACACCGCGTTCGCGCTGATCGTCCAGAACAGCGAATTGGCCTGGCAGGCGGCAGATCAGGAGTTCCGCCGCGCGATCGAGCTGAATCCCAACTATGCCACGGCCCACCATTGGTACGCCGAGCACTTGATGTGGCGGGGGCGGTTTGCCGAGGCGTTGCAGGAGAGCGAGCGCGCGCGCCGGCTCGATCCCTTGTCCTTGATCATCGCGGCCGACAACGGGGCGATTCTCTACTTTTCACGACAATACGATCGCGCAATCGAGAAGTGGCAGTCGGTCCAGCAGCTCGAGCCCGCCTTCCCGCGCGCCCATCTCATTGGCGGGGCCTACGTGCAGAAGGGCATGTTTGCGGAGGCGCTCGCCGATCTGGAAAGTCAGCGATCCCAGGTCGCACCCACGGTGTATTGGGCCGTGATCACGTCCATCTACGGCCATGCCGGCCGTGCGGCCGACGCACGCGCCACGCTGCACGAGCTGCGGCAATCGATTCGACGCCGGCCCGTCGCGGCGGTTTTCATCGCGGGAGCGTACGCCGGGGTCGGCGACAAGGATTCGACCATGACGTGGTTGGAACGAGCCTACGCCGAGCACCCCAGCGAGCTGACCTCGCTGAAAGTGGATCCCGCATGGGACCTGGTACGCAGCGAGCCGCGTTTCCAGCGGTTGCTGGAGCGCGTGGGATTGGCCAGGTAGGCATGCGGCGCGGCTTGGCATCTGAAAAACTGCAAGCCAGTTTCAAGGGGTGGCTGACGGGAATCGAACCCGCAACCTCTGGAGCCACAGTCCAGCGCTCTAACCGATTGAGCTACAGCCACCACGCGGCTAGGCGCAAGATAAACCGTTGCCTCCAGAGGGAAAACACCGAACATTAGGCCTCATGAAAACCTCCCTCTGGCTGCTCCCCGCCCTCCTCGCCGGCTGTACCGTCGTCGTTCGGCCCCCGGCCCAGAACGAGCCGCGTCGCGAACCGCCCCCACAGGAACGTCCCCGCGAGGAGCCGCCGCCCCCGGTCACCGCCATCATGTTCGGCGTGCCACCCGGCCACCTCCCCGATCCCGGCGAGTGCCGCCTGTGGTACCCCGGAACGCCGCCGGGACGGCAGCCGCGGCCGCGGTCGCGCCCCTGTGAGGGCCTTGCGGCCATCGCCCCGGCGGGCAGCTGGATCATCTACCGGCCGACCTACGATCGCCGCCTCGTGTATGTGCGCGTCGTAGACGAGCGCCGCCCCGGATACGTGGTCCGCGTCCGGATTTTCGACCTCGAGACCGACCGCCTGGTGCGCGAAGAAGCGCCAGAAGAGGAGCGGCCGCCGGTGCAGCGGCCGCCGGTGCAACCGCCGCCCGTGCAGCCGCCCCCGGAACAGCAGCCGCCGCCGCCCCCGCTGTCGCCGCTGTTCCGGGCGGCCCCGCTCGCCGTGCCCACAACTGAGCTGCCGGATCAAGGCGAGTGCCGCCTGTGGATCCCACGAGCTCCGCTCATCCAGCAACCGCTGCCGAGATCGCGGTCCTGTCAGGGCATCGCCGCGATCGCGCCGCCCAGCACGTGGATCGTATACCGGCCCAGCGATGACAGCAGGTTCGTCTACCTCGGCGTCGAGGACGAGCGTCGTGCCGGAGTCTTGATCCGGATCCTGGTCTACGACCTCAC
>WNGD01006299.1_pt1 | contig 11594 bp, 13 predicted proteins | sample 5400671 | NCBI WGS metagenome assembly WNGD01 (sample SAMN13153369, study PRJNA577476) | soil metagenome | isolation source: 40 cm soil or saprolite under grassland replicate 2 | place: USA:California | collected 2016-06-15
CTCGACGCGGAGGGGGTAACTTTCCAGGGGCATCAGGGCTTGGGCTTTGTAGCGCCGCAAGGCTTCGAGCACGATGCCCCACTGGGCGCCGTCGAGCTGCAGCTGCCAGCCTTGGCCGGTTCGATCTTTTTGCAGGCCGCCGTTTATCTTCGCCTCGATCGCTTCGATCTCGGCGCGTACGGACGGCTGGCTCATGGGTAAAACTCCCGCTCTACGGACTACTCGGGCGCCGCTTTGACGTGGCGTTTGCGTGATTGGACCTGCGCAACTGACTTTCCTTCGCCATTCTCAGGTGCGGCTCATCTACCGACTTGATCTTATAATGGTACTCCCCATCGCTTTCCGGAAGCTGCTGAACGATCTCATAGATCTCGGAAGTCGCAAATCGAACGCCCAGTCCGGCCAGGAACTGAACTTTCTCGCCGACTCGGAATTTGTGCGTCGCCATCCCAGCACACGCTGTGCGAACGCCCGCCGACTGCTTCCCCAGCATGGCGCCGACTGGTACGCTACCAGTGCCGTTCGGTTATTCCCTCTCCGGGGATTTGCACCACGAACGGCGCGACCCCGGCTTTAGACCTCCAGGCAAAGCCGGGGTTTGACTTTGTTTCAAGACGCGCCCCGCTCTCATCCGCGCCACTCCGGAGCGAAGGGAATCTGGTCGTCGAGATCGTCTCGATACGACGGGCGAGCACCGCCCGCAGGCTTGGGGTCCAAGCTGCTTACTGGGTCGTCGAGCGGCCTCTCTTTGGGCTTACGGCCCAAATCAGGTGCGGCCGACGACCGGCAGGCGGCGCCGCCGGAGCTTACGGTCTAGCGTGATCCTGATGGTCCTGAGGGGTAAGAATCACAGGGACGAATGCGGTAGCCGCCATCGTCGCACAGGGGGCGCCCCGGCCACGTTTGCCGCGCTATCTGCATTGCATACGCTTGTGGGTCTTCCGGCACGGCAGCAACGGGACTGCCATAATGCTGTACTCTCTTACGAGGCTTCGCCATCGACTCGACAGTGGTAGCAAGCAGCATCGTCAAAAGGAAGATCGTGAGCTGCCACACGAAAAAGGACGTCTTTGGCATTTTGCGTTCCTGTGGTCTTAGGAGCATAGGATATGCGGCGCCTTCCTCAGATCATGTGACCCTAGCTCACTGGCCCCCTTCTACTGGGTTTGCCTGCCAATCGACAACGACATAAATTTCTTGCCGCTCTTCGCGGTCTTGATCCATGCGTTGAGGAAATGCTCGTTCCGGGCGGCCTTTTTCATTGGGCAAAAGCAAACCTCGGAATCTCCTAGTGCTATCGTAACCCCCGGGCTGGGGCTCTCTGGGTTTCCCTAGGTATTCCAAGGGCCATCGGATTTGGGCGCATTAGTCTAATTCCGCCGGGCACGAATGTCCGTTATCCGGCGCATTTCGGACTCAGCTCGGGCCTGGCCCAATGTCCCAGAAGTGCCATTTCCGGACATTTATGATGTGGCCGCGCGCACTTCGCGTCTCGACCCCAAGCCGCGTTCTACGAAGTGAGCATGTCGAGGGAGTTGATTTTGACCATAGCCGCGCCGGCTTAAAGCGCATACTCTCTTTCCTCCGTTGGTTTGTGGGCGACTATTGTGGGCTGCAATGCCGACCTCTAATGAGATCCGCGCCGCACTTGATCGGGTCATTGCGAGCGATATGCTCCAGCACTCGCCGCAACTTATTGCATTTCTTAGGTTTATCGTCCAGGCGACCCTGCGCGGCGAAGGCGACCGTATCAAAGGCTATACGATCGGCATCGAGGCTTTGGGGCGTGGCGAGGATTTTGACCCTCAATCCGACCCGATTGTACGGGTGGAAGCGGGACGACTGCGGCGGGCGTTGGAACACTATTATGCCGGGCCGGGTGCAGCGGATGTTGTCGTCATCGACATCCCGCGCGGCCGCTACGTTCCGACTTTCCGTCGTCGCCTAGGCCAGCCTGTGCCGCTATCTTCTGGCGTTTGCCGGGGATTGCTCGCCGCGATCCGGCGCGCCTGGGGCATGTCGCTTGCCGCGCTTGCATTTGTCTTGATCGGCACCACGGTCCTGGTCGCCATCGGCCGTTGGGATCGCGAGGCGCCAAGCACCGCTGTTACCGACCAACAGCTGATGAATGCGTTCCGGACGGGCAATGGTTTTCCGATCGTGTCTGTAGAACCCTTTGAAGCCGTCGGTACACCTGCGGCATCGAAGATTACGTTCGACGGATTGCGCCGGAAGCTGACCGACGCGCTTGCGCATTTCGACGAGATTACTGTCGCTCCCGCCAATACAACGTTTGCAGCAGCTGGTGCGGGAGGCCCTTCAGGCAACAAATATCAACTCCGCACGACCGCAGAATATCGCAACGATAGCACGGCATCTCTGACCTTCCGGCTGGTTGATACTGGCGACGATAAGTTGGTCGATACGGGCGACGACAGGGTGCTCTGGGTCCAGACTTTCAACCTAACCCAGGCCGAGGACGAGAGGGTCGTACGGGAGGTGGCAACCACCTTGGCGAGGGCGTTCGGGGTGATCCACTCCCGGGAACGCGGCAGGTTAGACCACGATCCGCGCTATGCCTGCGTGCTCACGATGTTGGATTATTTGCGTGGTCTCGATGCCGGTGTTTACGCCCAAGCTCGTGCCTGCCTCGAGCGCGTGACTAGGCTTGATCCGAACTTTGCCATCGGCTTTGCTTGGCTATCGGTGATTTACATCCGGGAACACCAATATGAGGGCTTTGACCATCCGGGTGTTTCACCGACGCTTGACCGAGCGTTGAAGGCGGCGCGGCGCGCGGTTGCTCTAAAGCCGCAGAGCGCGCGGGCGCATGAAGCCCTGCTGGGTGCCTATTTCGCTGGCGGTGAGTTTGCTGCTGCTTTCGCTGAAGGCGACACGGCTTTGTCGCTGAACCCATTCGACCCGGCCACTCGCACCGTCTACGGGATTAGGCTCATTGCGGTTGGCCAGTATGACAGGGGAGCAGCCTTGCTAAAGGACGCCTCGACGAACACCGTGCAGCGGCCGACTTGGTTGGACTCTTATCTTTTCTTTGCGGCATACCTGAAGGGCGATTTTACGACCGCATCCCAATATGCAAATCTGGACACCAGCGAGACCCACCCGCTGAACCTCCTCGCTCGCGCGATCCTGGCGGCTCGCAACGGAGATCAGGGACGGGCGAGGGAGGCAATGGATCGCCTCAATTCGCTTTACCCGAAGTGGCGAGATAGCCCACGTCGCGAGTTGCGAAAATTCTTTCCATCGACGGAAATCATGGATCTCCTGGCGCGTGATCTCTTGGTGGCAGATCTCGTGTAGCGAATTGAGACCTTCGTTGCTTGATTGTGACTGCTCCGCTTAGTGGTGTGGTGCTTTACCGAACGTCATCCACCCGAAGCGCGACGAGCAAAGCTTAAGCGCTTTCGGCCGGCACAGGCAAGCTCGTAAAGCAAAGCGCCCGGCCAGCATCGCCAGCCGGGCGCCACTCCTATCGGGCTGACGATCCCGGAGTTGTTCTTGTCGCGCGCCAACGAGGTGATCGAATGAGGCGCCTGGGCTTCCAGTCTATCAGCCGGTGAATGTCCGAAATGGGGTCAAACCCGGAAGTCTGGGACTGAGCAAATGCTTTCCGGTTTGCCCCCGAAGCGGACCTCTGATCGGACGTTAATGAGTACACGTCCTCATTTTTCCCGGTGAAACCTCGCAAGCCACCATCTGTTGGTTCCCGCCCGCGCCGCAGCCCCCATGAGGTGCACCTCAATCGGGGTGCGTCCACGCACCGTGCACCTCCTCTATACTAGGAGGTGCACGAGGTGCACGCATGGATGGTGCACGTTGGTACACCTATGGTGTACCTATGGTGCACGGCCTGGTGCACGGAGTCTGATTTGTCTGTTTTGTCCAAGCCCATGATGGAGGGGGGCCTATATCGTCTATCGAGCCCTCCTGTCCGTGCCCCGATCCGTGGTGTCCGTGGTGTCCCTGGTTGCGCCGTGCCCCTGTCCGTATCCGAATTGAGTTGATTTCAGACACGCATGGCGGACCTGAAATTTCCGTTTCGCGTCCGCCTCGCCCGTGCGCAACCTGTTATCGGCCGTGACTTCGCTTTCCGGCCGGAGGCTTTCTCTGTCCGTCTTTATTGATTTTGCTGCACATTTTGCCCTTGGCGTGTCTGCACCCACGGCAAATGCCACGGATCGCTCTGCGATCGTGCTGCCGGTGGCCCGGTCTGATATGTCTGAAATGCCGGCGTTATCAATGGCTTAGCTTGGCTTCACGCGATCCGATGGTATCAGAGTGCCAAATAGACCGGGGTGGGGTGCCGGCACCCCCGGAATGCGGTCGCGCGCTCAACTCCACCTCTCTCCCCTCTCACGCGCCGGTCGGAAGATTCCGGACTGGGTGCAGCGAAGTGGCACCGACCCGCAGCAGCAGCGGCGCCGGGCTCGAAAAATGAGCGCAGGCGGCAGCGGCGGGGTGCTGGCCGGTTTTGACTCAGAGTGGCCGATTTTCAACACGACCATGTTTTTTGCTGCATAGCGGGAACTATCCCCCTACCGCCTTATTGCCGTGGCATACCAGCGCGCGCATGGTGGAGGGGCAAGGTATGTCCAGGGACGAGTATGTGCGTAACGCGATTGAGTGCAGGGACCTGGCCGCACAAATCAAAGACCCCAACGCCAACCTCCAACTGCTGCTGATGGCGCGCGCATGGCTCAAGCTGGCGGACTACAGCTTCGCGTTTGAGAACATTGCGCGGATCGTCAGCGTCGCCACTCAAGCGGAAGCGCCGAAAGAGGACTAGACCGCCTCAGTTGGCGGCGTATTGAGACACCAGAAGACCGGGGGTATGCCGCACCCCCGGCCTGGGTGATCGCGCGAATTTCCACCTCTCCTCCCTATCACGCGGCGGCTTCTGATTGACCGGCCCCTGTGCTGTGGCGGCGGCGTGACTGCGATCCGCAGACTGCCTCAGTTGGCGGCCTCGTTGGCGGGGGCCTTGCTTAGGTCGTCTTAGAGTGTTTGCCGAGTACAGGGTGCTGTCCTATTTTAGGGCACCCGCAGCGGCCCGCGCTTGCGACAGGGACTCGCTGGCGGCGATTGCGGACTGAGCCGGCCCCGGGACAGCGGCGGCGTAGTGGGCGTGTACGGGCATTTGTGGGGCGTGGCGGATATGAAAAAAATGCGGCCCCCAGTGCGACGGCCGAGTTGGGTATCCATGACAAGGACGAAGGTGTTTGTCCTAACAGAGTGGCGGCGGGCGTCAAGCTGTGGAATGTTTGGAAGCTATGACATAGCGCAACCGATGCTGATAGACTGTGATGTTTGTTCGGTCGCGATGCTATGTTGGCGCTGTTTGTTTGATGATTGCGCGTGTCATTGGCATGATTGAACTAATTGATCTGGCGTCTTTTTTCGATTACGGGTGATTCGCGAACCGAAATTGGACGCGGATCGAATGACGGTTTTCGGGGAAGCGGTCGATTACTGCGATCTGCAAACGCTGTTGCGGCAGCGGGCTCAGGCTCTCCGGCTCACGATGGAAAGCATCGACAAGACGGCGGGATTTGCAGACGCGCTGGCGAGCCATATCCTTCAGCCTTTCCCGATCAAGTCCGCGCTCGGCCCGCAGACGTTGGGGCCGTTGCTCACCGTGCTCGGGCTGAAGATCGCATTGATCGAGGATCCCGAGGCGCTAGAGCGTGTGCGCCGGCATTCGCAGTGGCAGGAGCAGCGGAAGGGCATGGCGAGGCGGAACAGGCCGCCGGGCCGGTTCACGGATATGTTCATCGAGAAGGAAATCGAGCGCCGGCTTGCCGAGCGCGAGCGTGGCGTCGAGGCGGCATAGCAGCACAACAGGAGGCGACAGACATTATGAGCAAACTCACATCGAAAAAGCGCATCCTCCTTGAGGACATTCGACGTGAGCTTGAGAAACTCCTGTGGGTTTTGCAGCGGCCCCGCTGGGCGGCGAGGCGGCAGAGGCGGCAGAGGCGGTTTGACAGAAGGAGCTATCCCAAATGAGCAAGTACAGTGGCAGCAATGCGAACGTGCTGTTGAGCGACAGCGAGGCGACGTATTACGACAATGTTCTCGCCGTCAACGGCGACGACTCGACCCGCGTGGTCTCAAGCGATACTCCGGCTCAAGCCCGGGCAAAGGACATTGCCCGCCATCGTGCAATCCTCAAAAAGACCGGCGGGCTGGCGCATTTGGGCGCTCCGTCGAGAACGGCACTGATGGAACTCGGAACCGGGGGCGTGTGATGGCAAAGATCCCGGCGGAACTGGCGGCCGAGAAAGCGGCGGCGGAACAAGCGGCGGCCGCAGAGGCTGCGTTTGCGCATCATGTCGACGTCGTTTTGCGAGCGCCCGGCGCCGGCAATCCGGATGCACCGGGCGTCCGCGAGGCTGCGGAGCATATTCAGGCTTGTCGTGGGCTCGGGCTCAGCCCGCTCACGACCAGCCGCGCGCAGCTCGCGGCCGTGCGGGCGCAGTTGGCGCGCGGCATTCCGATCTGAGTTCGGTTCGGGTGCCGGATCGCAACGGCTCGCGACGTTGGAATCGCTTTCGGCGTCGAGCGCAGGGTGATCCGGCCCCGATTCTCAGCGCGCCGCAGACATGCCGGCTGCGCGGGAAAAGGCCGGGTGATCGGAAATCGGCCGCGAGGCCGGAAGGTGTGGAACGATCCCCGGCATTTATTCAGTTCGGCAGGCGCGGTTGCTAGTAGAGCCCCGGCCTCGTGGCGCTGACTTGCCGTCGCGCCTTCGCCGGCAATCGAACGAGCCGTCGCCTGTCGATCCCCGGCAGCATAAAAAAGCCCGCCCTGGGCGAACCCGAAACGCGAACTGCGGCACATGCGAGCGCAGTTTCACGTGGATGGATGAGATCACCGCCGACTGTCCGCGCAAAGCAAACGCGCAGCGACAACGATTCCTGCGAAGCGATCTTCCCCGATTACCGAGCGTCATGTGACCGAAGTCGTCCGATTGATTATGTTCCGGACCTGATCTACCGTCCGCCTTTTTTCTGCCCTTTTTTACGGCGTGTTGGTCCAGGCCATCTGTGCATTCGATCGGCAAGCGAGGGCCTGCGCGCCTAACAACACTGAGGGGCGGCCGGGGGAAGAGGAAGGGGGGCTTATGCGCGCCATCACCATGACAACCATTGTCGTCGCCGTACTGCTGATCGCCTCGGCAGGGGCGCACGCACAACAATGCACGCGAAATCACGAGCTGTATCGGATCGTGCCCGAATATCGTGCAGTTCTGCTGGACGGCGGCGAAATTAAACGTGTCATGTTCACCGGCCAGAAAGACGAGCGGCTAAGTACTTGGAAGCCGGGGCACAACATTACGTTTTGCCCCGACGAAAACAAGATGATCAACACCACAATCAATTCCGTTGCAACGTTGATTTCTGAGTTTGCTATGACAACCTGCAAGCCGCGTCTTATTAGCGATGCGATTGATCGCTCCCTGCAACTTGCATGGGACCACGCCACCCTGCCGGACGGCGGTCCGGGTATCTCCCTCATCGAGGCAAAATCCCAACTTGGCTGGTATTATGTTGTTTGCACCGACCACGACAATAACTGGTTTGAGAAAGATGACTTAAAGACTTTCCTCTACGCCGTGGCATCTCTAATGAAAGTCAACATGGCGATCGAGGACCCGATCAACGAGGGCACGTACAAGGCGCGAGCAGCCAAGTACGAGACATGGCAGAACGCTCTGTACGCGGCCGAGAGCAAGAAGAGCTTGCCTCAGCGAGTGTGGCAGCGATTTTTCGCGCCGGCTAATTGAGAACATCGTAAACCCGAGCTTGCCGGGGCGACCCGGCGCCCCCGCCCGTGTACGTCGCGTTCGATGTCCTGATCGCGGGCGGCGAGGACGTGAGAGCCGCGCGCCCTTGAAGGAGCGCCGGGCGATCCTCGCCAAAGATCGTGCGGCGCTGCTAGTAGATCTTGGTCAGTGGGCGAGCCGTCGCCTTGGCCGGCACATCGAACGGGCAAGCGCCTGCCGAGCCTTGTTAGTCGCGGATCAGCCTCAGCAGCGGAGGCGGGCTGTCGTTGCCGGCGAGGAACGTCGTGATCAGTGTTTCGCAATGCCGGAGCACGGCAAGGGCGTCCGCCGGATCTGCCGGCAGTTGAGCGGCCAACTGAACGGCCAAGCGGCGCAATTGCTTTTCGTGTGCATTGTCAGCCTGTGACACGGCTCTCTCCGCAAGCACATTGTACGGGTTTAAAGCCTGTCGATCTGTAAAGCCGTTGGGCTTGTGGAAAAGTCGCGGCGCGCCCTGATAATCACGCACAAACCGGCTGCGCACTAAAGCGAGGCTGACACCCCGCCCTGAAACACGCGAGTTTCGCCGAGGGTACGTTGCGCCTTCCCTGCGCCCTGGGCGATCTGGGCGCATGATCCGAATCACCCGCCGATCATTGGCCGCCTGGCCCTGCGCTCCCGGCTTTGGGCCTGGCGTCGCGTGAAGGCCGGTGATTTCGGTCAGGTTTATGCCGGCCACGGCCGTACCATCGAGGTCGAGCTTGATGCGGTCGAGCGGTTCCTAGGCCGCACCTTCACCCCGGTGCAGCTTGCCGGGGCCGGGCGGCATATCCCCGATCCACATGAACAGGAGGCCTTCAATGGCGCCGCTTAAGAAAGTGGACACCGCAGCCGCGCTTGCAAAGGCGCGCGAGGTACTGGCGGCGATTAATGGCCGGATGGCGAAGCTCGGCCAGGACCGCGAGGCCGCATTGATTGGCGACGATGACGGCGCGGTGTTCAAGCTCGATCAACAGATTGAGGAATCCGAGCGCCTGGCGCGCACAGGACGCGATCGTATCCGGCTGCTCGAAATGATCGCGCGGAAGGAAGAGGCCGAGCGCGTGGCGAAGCGCCGAGCGGCATTGATCGAGCGCATCGGGGCAAAGTTTGCCGAGCGCGACCGAGAGGCCGTCGAGCTGCAAAAGGATCTGACCTCAGCCGACGCGCGCTTTCGCAAGATGATCGAGCTGGCGAACGAATGCGCGGCGGCCTGGCCTTGGGAACAGTCGCAGATACATGCGGCCGGCTTGAGTCCCGCGACGATCAAAACTTTGGTGAGCTACGAACTTTTTCGTGTCGGCGCGCGGCCGTTTCTCGGCGGACGACCTGGCGAGGTCGCACAGCAGGATTTCCCCGGCGGCCAGGCGCCGACACTGCATCTGCGCGGCCAGCCCGAAGCCGTTAAGCCGCTCGGTGACGCAATGCGCGAGGCGAGTGCCTATGCCGGCCGCGTCATGCGGGGCGAGATTGTCGCGCCGCGTCCCGAGCCGCCGCCCAACGTGTCTGAAAAGATAGACCCGGCACCGCAGCAGCCGCCGGCAGAGGCGCCGCCGCCTGTAGGAACGCGAACGGCTGCGCAGATTCAGGCGACGATCCCGAAACAGCAATTGAAGATTTTCTGAGGGCTCGCACATGACTGATACACCCGGATCGGGAGCAACAGGAACCGGCACACCGCCGGGCACGGGCGCGGACCCTGGTGCGATCGCGGCGCCGACCTATAGCGGTGCGGATTTGTCGCCCACGGACGTCATGGTCGCGCGCGAGGCGTGGCTTGCGGCTGGATTGCCGGCGGAGCAATTTGATACTGCGGCCCGCGCCGATGGCTTCAATCCCGACGCGGCTCCCGCGCCCGACGTGGCGGACAATTTTGCTGCGTTTGATTTGCCGATCAATCCGACCCCTGAGCTGTATAACCCCGTTTACGCGGCGGCAGAGCGCATCAGTTCGGAGGATCACACGGCCTACAAACAACTTGCCGCCGACCTTGGCTTGCCGGCCGCACAGGGCAATGCATTGCTCTCGCACCTGCCCGAAATCGGTCTTGAATTTGGAAACCTCAAAGATGACGTTGCGCGGCGGACGTGGCTCACAGAACAGCGTGCCATTGCATCAAGAATGTTGGGCGGCGAGGAAGCCTTCCTTGAGGCGCAAGATCGAGCCGTCGACCTGTTACAGCGGCTCGGCGGCAAGCTCGGCAAAGCCTTGGCCGAGCATCCCGTGATTTGGAACTCGCCCTATGCGTTGATGCTGCTTTAGAGCCATGCCGAGCAAGTCGCGAAATTCGCGAGCTCCCATCCTCACGATCGGAAAAAATGATGCTGCCCGAATTTAGACGGTTCATTGATGAATGCCGAGACAAGGGGCTTGACGTTGATGACATGGAAGCTGCGACCGAGGCATTGATCGATGAATGTTCTGACGACACGCGCAAGATCGACCTGATTGACGCGCTTGCTGTGCCCCTCCGGCAGCGGGGCCTCTCGATTATGGAAAAGTTTGACGCGATTTTGAGGGCGAGCGGGGCTTGGCTGAATCGTCAGGAGGGAAAAAAGACATGAGCCCCCTTAATGTCAGGCAAAAGCGCCGCGCGCAGGAATTATATGGCAAGCTCCATCCCCTGCTCGATGAGGTTCGCGAGTTCGATCCGCGCTCGCGAAAGACTTTTACGGCCATGCTGATTTTGAAACTGGTGCTAGACACACCTGAGCCCGATCGGCAGGAGCTTATCGCGATGTGCTTTGGCGGTGTGAGCGATGACGTCGAAATATCTATTGCCGGCTGACGAAGACGAAGAGAGCTACGGGCCGGCCATGCGCGCCCTGAGCATTCAACAGCGGAAATTTGTGCAGGCGCTTTTCGAGAACCCCGGCCATGGCGCCGGGGCGCGGTCCGCTCGGGCGGCCGGGTTCGGTCACGCAACAAGCAAGCCGCTCACTTTCGCCCGAATCGCAAACCGGCTCTTCCACAATCCGAAAGTGCTGGCCGCGATACAGGAAATGACGCGCGCGCTGTTGCGGGCAGAGGCGCCGCAGGCGGTGCAGGCCGTCCGCGAAATCATGGCGGACCGCGATCACAAGGACAGGCTGCGCGCGGCCCTCGGAGTGATCGAAAGGCTGGATCCGGTCGAAACTCGTAGCAGCGTCGAGGTCACGCACAGGGTCGAGCCGTCGACGCTCAAGCTGGTAGAATGGATGCGGCATTTCCGCGATGATCTAGGACTTGATCGACGGCAGATCGAGGGATTGCTTGGCCCCAATAGAGTGCCGGATCTTGAAGAGATGGAAGCCGAGATGAGAAGGCGCGGGGAGTTTCAGGACGACGACAAGCCCCTGGTGCTCGCGACCGACTATCGACGGCTGGACTGATAGGACCGCGACCGTGGGTATCAGTGGGGGTCCGGCGCCGAGTGCGCCTTAACCAATTGAAATTGCTTGATATGCGACAGAGGGGGAAGGAAACCTGCCGGCACTGGCCAACGCCGAGCCATCACGAATGTTCCGGGGCCTGTCGGCAAGGGAATCGGGCGATGCTCCTCGGCGGATATGGTCAGCCCAGGCCGCGATATTGACAGGCCTGGTTGACGGGCGTGCGTCCGCCGGGCCAATAAAGAGCCCCGCCGGGAAACCGGCGGGGCTCCGCATTTCGAGGCTCTGTTTGCGCTCTTCCCGTGCTAGATGGGAATGACCGCCACGATTTCGAACGTGACCGGGTCCACGAACACCAGCTCCTCCTCGACGATGAAGAACCTGAACCCGCGGAACCG
>WNGD01006077.1_pt1 | contig 11593 bp, 8 predicted proteins | sample 5400671 | NCBI WGS metagenome assembly WNGD01 (sample SAMN13153369, study PRJNA577476) | soil metagenome | isolation source: 40 cm soil or saprolite under grassland replicate 2 | place: USA:California | collected 2016-06-15
TAGTTTGCTTTCTACCTTTTGATTGTAGAGAAGTCCGTTCATGATCCCGAAGAGGGAGCCACTGATAAGCCCAAAGATAAGGATAGAAACGAGAACGATCCCAATAGATGACGATGGTGCAAAGAATCGGCCTGCTGCGAGTCCAGGGCATAGTGCAGCGACAAGGCCGAAAATGGAGCCCGCGACAACGCGTGGATAATGCTGCTGCGACCAGTAATCTTCCAGCCAGCCGGGTTGCATACGCTCGATATAGAATACTGTCTGACCATGCTGCGTCAACTGTCTTGCCAGGCAAGAGAGCCAGTGAGTGGTCTGTTGGGAGGTATAGCGTTTCTCGTTGTTCCTGCGCGTGAGCATGAGTTCGATATAGCGCTCGAACACCTGTCGCTGCCGGGCTTCCAGGGAGGGCATACGTAAAAGCTGATCGGTGGACATGCCGTGATGGGTCAGCATGAGTAGACTGAGCATTAACGGCGTACGAGCCAGTTCACGCAGTTCTGCATTCTGCCGCAGAGCGAGCCGTAGCACCTGCAATGGCTCTGTGCCACTCGCCAGGTAGTCATCGATCTGCTGCTCGGTCAGGGGCTGTACAACGACCGCAGTGCCCAGTTGTATCCGCGTGGTTTGCGCCAGGTAGTCCGCGCGGCGACTACACACCACCAGGGGCAGCAGGCCATGCTGCTGTCGATAGGTATTGATGGTCTCGATACAGGCCGTACGATCTCTGGGAGTTACCTCGTCAAGTCCATCGAGCAGTGGCAGAATCTGCTCCGCTGCCACCAGGGCCTGTCCCAACTTGCACGGTATCTGGTACTTGTTATTGAGTTCCTCGACCAGCCAGTCTTCCAGGCTGTGTTGCTTTATAGTCCACGACGACAGGTTGAATACTACAGGCATCGGATGAAGCTTATCATGTTCGGCGCGAGCGAGCAAATCGCGGGCTAACTCCAGCAGAAGTGTCGTCTTACCTGAGCCGGGAGCGCCCAAGATAAGCAATTCGCCTCCGGATGCATCGTAGACCTGCGTAATGCGCGTGCCGCCGGGTAGTAGACGTGGTGCGCTATCAATATGCTGGAGTACCAGGTGCCAGGGATTGATGATGGCGTCGGGTTGTTCCTGTAAATTCAGAGCCATGAGGGCAGTCCCATGGAGTGAATGCTCTAGCACGCCTTCGATCCAGAAAGAACGAACACGCTGCAGCAATAGCCGTCGGTTCCTCTCTGCTACGGATGGGTTAGATGTATGACTGTGGGAAATGGGAGGCGGTAGCGTGGCTAGCGATTGCAGTGCAGGATTGACCTGATATGCAGGCCTTGCCGTTGATACAGGTGGTCTCGGCAGGGATAATGTGATGGAAGGGATTTCCTGCTGTGATGGCTGTTGTTTAATGGTCAAGCGTGATGGAAGTGGTTGTGTGGCCGAACAGGCTTCCTCCAGGACCACTGCGAAGTCCTGTACGCTGGCAAAACGTTGTCGTGGGTCTTTGGCCAGCGCTCCAAAGATGACTTCTTCGACGGCAGATGGAATTTGAGGCACGCGCGAAAGTAAGGCGGGAGGAGGTTGATGCAGGTGCTGTGCCCATAGCTCATAGAGAGAGCCACGAAAAGGCGGCTCGCCGCAGAGCCACTCATACACCAGCACACCGAGCGCGTATTGATCGCTGGCGGCACATGGTTTGCCCTGGATCTGTTCGGGAGCCATGTACATAGGCGTTCCGGCCTGTGGCTGAGTCGAGAGCGATTGCATACTGCGTTGGACAATGGCAAGGCCAAAGTCGCTCAGCAGCACCTGGTGGTTAACGCTCAACAGGATATTCTCTGGTTTGACATCGCGGTGAATCACCCCATGCTGATGAGCATAATCCAGGGCGGATGCGATCTGCTTCACATAGATAACAACCTGATCGAAAGGTACACGTGTGCCTTTGGGGTACTGTGTGCGCAGGGTCCCATTTGGAGTATACTCCATCACCAGGTAAGGCACCTGCTCTTGTATACCAAAGTCGAGCACTCGTACAATATGAGGATGTTGTAAATGCGCAATGGTATACGCCTCACGCCGAAACTGTTCGTGGGTGGTTGGCTCCATCCGCACCCTCAGGATCTTAATAGCTGCGGGAACCTCTAAGTAGCGATGTTCTGCAAGATAGACTTCGGCAAAAGCTCCACGCCCAAGCCAACGGAGAAGCTGGTAATTGCCAAATTGCTGTCCAATATAGTCAGTCATGATAGATAGTCCTGCCAAAAACTCATCATCAAAAAGAAAAACTTATCCGCGTCTATTCTACGAGGCTCTTGTTGAAGAAAAATTTTTACGTTGTCGCTTACACACATCTATGCCGTCCTCTATAAGAAGATAGACGACAGAAAGGGAAGAAATTACAGTGCCAGATAGACCATTTGATGAGCGGATCGCTTTTGGTCCCGGAGGGCTTATCCTCGAAAATGATGAACGAAATAGGGAATTGTTGGCTCAGTTACGAGAAACGCCACCATTGCCGTCGGAGGCATTGCTCAAGCTCGCGGTATTCTACAAGGCATTTCCGACAAATGTGTCGTTGGGGAATCATCTCGCGTTACTCGCGCTCAGTGATGACCATATTCCGCAGCAGACATTGTTTCCCGAGTACGCCCGCGCATTTTTTGCTCTTGAAGACCTGGCAGACGGGTTCAGTGATGAAGGGAGAGAACGAGGTGCAAGAATTCTGCTCTCTGTGCGCCAGGTTCCTGTTTCAGGTATTGGATTGCTTATCGAGACTCTCGATGTTCAGGATGATAACCCTGAAGAGCAGCATAGTTTTAACTTTGTTATTGGGGTAAGCCCGGACATTAATCGTTTGCCATCGCCAAAGTAGCTTGTCGACTCAATAACGATGTTAATTTGCCTGGATCGGCTTGAGCTTCATACAGAAACGAAACTGGTAGCCGGTAATGAAAAGCAACCGCAGGGAATGACCTGCGGTTGCTCTCTCTAGTTCTCAGGCGTGTTCAGCCGCCTGCAGGATAGCGCGGCGGGTCATCACCACCGTCATCTGGGCGCGATAGGCTTTGGAGCCGTGGATATCCTCCACGAGTTCCAGGCCATCAGCGGCGTGCTGGGCTGCAGCGGCGGCGGTCGCCTCGTCCAGCTTCTTGCCGACCAGTTCAGCTTCGACCGCGCTGGCGCGGATAGTCTTCGTCGAGGCACCCGTGATGGCCACGCTCGCCGCCGTGCAGGTGCCAGCGGCGTCAAGGGTGATCATCGCCGCGCAGCCAGTCACGGCGTAATGCGAAGCCTTGTTCTCAAGCTTCATATACGCGGTACCGGTGCGCGCGGAGGGAACCTTGAAGCGGATCTCGGTCAGGACCTCGTCGGGCTCCAGCGCGGTCAGGAAGGTATCGACGAAGAAATCGTCGGCCTGGATCGAGCGCTTGCCTTTAGGGCCCTGGACGACGATCTCGGCCTTGAGCGCCAGGACGACGGCTGGCATATCACCCGCCGGGTCCGAGTGCGCCAGGCTGCCGCCCAACGTGCCGCGATTGCGCACCTGCTGGTCGCCGAGATCCTCGGCGGCCTCCGTCAGCGCCACGAAATGACGCTTCAAGAGGTCGGAGCGCAATATTTGTACGTAGGGCGTCAAGGCCCCGACCGCGATCACGTCGCCCTCCTCGCGGATATAAGAGAGTCCATCGATGCCACGGATGTCGATCAGGTGGCCCGGCTGCGACAGGCGCAGCTTCATCGACGGGATCAGGCTATGCCCACCGGCCAGGATTTTGGCGTCGTCGCTGTACTCTTGCAGCAGCGAAATGGCCTCATCCACCGTCTTCACAGGATGGTAATCAAATGGTGCTGGAATAGACATCGCTTACTCCTCCTACCCTTTTTGCTGATGGATGATCTGCCACAATTTCTCTGCACGGAACGGCATATCGACGTGCGCGACACCGAGGGCGTCGGCAACGGCGGCGGCGATAGCTGGCGTAGAGCCGATGGTGCCCGCTTCACCGACACCTTTGACACCCAGCGGATTGATCGGTGTGAGCGTTACGGTGTGATCCAGCTCGAACTGAGGAAACTCCTCCGCGATCGGCATGGCGTAGTCCATCAGGGTGGATGTCAGCAACTGGCCGTCCTCGCTATATTCAACGCCTTCCCACAGCGCCTGTCCGACGCCCTGGGCGATGCCTCCGTGAATCTGCCCCTGCACAATCATTGGATTGAGCTGGCGTCCACAATCGTCGACCGCTACGAAGCGCGTGACCTTCGTCTCGCCCGTGTCCTTGTCGATCTCGACCGAGCAGACATGCGTGCCAAAGGGGAAGACGCAGTTGGCTGGCTCAAAGAAAACGGTTGTCTCCAGTCCTGGTTCTATGCCAGGAGCGAGTGTATTCGAAATGTTGGCCGTCAGGGCAACATCGCTAAAGGCGACGGACTTCTGCGGCGAACCGGCGATCGAGAATTTGCCATCCTCCAGCTTCACATCAGACGGGCTGGCCTCTAAGATGTGGGAGGCGATGAGCTTCATCTTCTCTTTCAGTCTCTGGACCGCGTTGTAGAGCGCAGCTCCTCCGACCGCCGTGGAACGACTGCCATAGGTGTCGCGTCCCTCCGGCGAGGAGTCTGTGTCGCCATGCATGATCATCACATTCTCAACGGGGATACTGAACTCTTCGGCGACGATCTGCGCGAACGTCGTCTCTTCACCCTGCCCATGTGGCGAGGAGCCGGTATAGACCATCACAGTGCCGCCTTGTTCGACACGCACGCGCGCACTCTCGTACGTGCCATACGGATGGCTCCCTTTGGGGCCGAAGCCGCAGATCTCGATATACGAGGAGATGCCGATACCCATCAGCTTCCCCTCGGCGCGTTTTCTAGCCTGCTCCGCGCGCAGGTTTTTATAGTCGATGAGCTCCAGAGCTTTATTGAGCGCTGGCTCGTAGTCACCCGTGTCGTAGACCGCACCGGCGGAAGACTTGTACGGGAACTGCTCTGGCTTGACAAAGTTGATTCTGCGCACCTCTGCCGGGTCCAGGCTCAGGTTGTGTGCCACCAGATCCATAGCTCTTTCTGTGACGTACGTCGCCTCCGGTCGGCCCGCGCCGCGATAGGCATCCGTCGGTGCCTTGTTTGTAAAGACGACATCATAGCTGAGGTGAACCGGAATATCATAGGAGCCACAGGATACCGGGAAGCCGAATGCGAGCATGATTACATTGGTAAAGAGCTGGCAATAGGCACCCACGTCTGAGATGCCGTGAACTTTCAGTCCGGTCACGCGACCATCTTTTCTGGCGGCGACCTCGATATAGTCGACCTGGTCGCGTCCATGTACCGTCACTGCGAGATTCTCGCTGCGATCCTCGATCCATTTGATGGGGTGTCCGGTCTTCATCGCCGCAAAGGCTGCTACCATCTCTTCGGGATAGTAGTTGAGCTTGCAGCCGAAGCCGCCGCCCACCTCGGGCGTGATCACCCTCACCTGGTGCTGCGGAAGACTGAGTGTAGCTGCCAGGAAGTTGCGCAACATGTGCGGAATCTGTGTGGAACTCCACATGGTCAGCATCTTATCTGATTTGCGGTACTCCGCTACGACGCCGCGCGTCTCCATCGAGACTGGAGCCACACGCTGGTTAACAAGCCGTTGTTTGAGGACGATGCCTCCATCGGCAACCGTCTGCGCGAAGGTCTTATCCATCTCGTCTGTTGATGGATGGCTGCTCATGCCGACATTGGTGCCGAACTCTTCGTAGAGGAGCGGTGAGTCCGGCTGCATCGCCTTCTCTACGTCAATAGCGGCTGGTAGTGGTTCGTACTCGATATCGATCAGGTCGAGCGCATCGCGTGCAGTGTAGGGATCATCCGCGATCACAGCGGCAACGGGGTCGCCATAAAATCTAACTTTGCCCTCGGCCAGCGCGCTGCGAATGCCCATGCCCTCCGCGATATGTCCGAGGGGAGCAGCGACCTCAATATTACCAACCTTGCCGCGCAGATCTTCGGCTGTGTAGACTGTGATCACGCCGGGGAGCGCCTTTGCGGCCTGGGTATCGATACTGACGATACGCGCATGACCATAGGGGCTGCGCAGAACCACCATGTGATACATGCCGAGAAGCTTAATATCGTCAACATAGGTCGCCTGACCGGTGATTAGCCGGGGGTCTTCACGCCGTTTGATCGGCGTGCCAACCATAGCTGAAATGCCCATATGTGCATATCCTTTCTCGAACGATGAGAAACGAAACGAAGGCAACAATAGAGAACGTCGGATTACGCGTCCTTGCGTGGGCTTTTGATACTGGTTATTCGCCAGCCCCTACGGGCTCTGTAGCACTGGTCTGCATATGTTCGGCGGCATACTGGACCGCTTTCACAATGTTTTGATAGCCGGTGCAGCGGCAGATGTTACCTTCCAGACCCTTGCGGATCTCAGCTTCGGTTGGATTGGGGTTATTTTTGAGTAGTTGGTACGAGGCCATGATCATGCCGGGTGTGCAGAAGCCGCATTGCAGACCGTGCTTCTCCCAGAAACCCTCCTGGATGGGATGCAGGCTGCCCTCGGGGGCCAAACCTTCGATCGTAGTGACTTCGCTGCCGTCGGCCTGAACTGCGAGAATCGTGCAGGACTTGACGGCCTCCCCGTTGAGGTGCACGACACAGGCACCACACTGAGATGTGTTGCAGCCGATGTGTGTGCCGGTCAGATCTAATACGTCTCGTAAATAATGTACCAGCAGCAGGCGTGGCTCGACCTCTGAGCGATACTGCTGTCCATTGACTGTTACTGTAATTGCGCGCTTCATCGTCATTGATGGGTACCTCCATCTGGCTAGCCGCGCGCTCCCCAGTAGGACGGAAAGAGCACGCGAGAAATCCTATTTAGACCAAACGTGCCGAGGGTAAATGGCCGCCTGGAACGCTCATTCTTATCATTACCAGGCCGCCGCTTGTCAGAGCTCCTTTCCAATAGCATAGGAGAGGGGAGAACGTGAGAAAACGCGGAATGTGCGAACGTTTTCAGAGTATCAAAGAACAATACATGAGATTATCCCTTCTCCGTTTTTCTAGTTTGTGTTGATGCATGGCACTTACTAACATGGTTCCAGGTCAGGGTGATCTGATTAGGAACACAAGAATGATGCAAAGAGCGTAGCATACAAGAGGTTGCATTGTCAAATGCTTTGAGACCAGTATTGCTTTGAGATCCATCGTGGTGCAATTCACTATTAACCGAATGGTTTCGTTGTTGGGAAAACCGGGATCGTCGGCGTCGCAATAGGCGTTGTCGTTGGCGAAACGATAGGAGTAGTAGTCACGGTGGGACCCGTCGGCGTGGAACCCGTTGGTGTGCCGTTGTTCTGCGTTGTGGGTGTCTGGGTAGCCTTCGCCTTAGAGGGGACGAGCGTGAAGAAAGCTGCGCGGCTCTGATCGACCGTGCAATCTGCCAGGCCCGCCTTCTGGAACGTCACGGTAACAAGCGTGATAGTATTGATGGCAAAGGCTTTATTCGCGATAGAGACGCCGAAGATCGCCAGACCGTCGCTAGTCGTTGTGGCGGTGTACGTTTCGATATCCGATGGCGTCCATATGACCTGTGCGGTAGCGGTGGCGCCGTCGATGCCGGCGGGGTTGCCATTAACATTCTGCGTAAACTTCGCATAGACGGCGACTTTACCCGCGTTATAGGCGGGCGTGGTGTTCGTGACCCAGGCACCGCACCAGTTGCCCGGCAGCGCTGGCGTGGGTGAGCCATTATTGTTCCCGATCTGGATCGTAACGGTAGCCAGTGGGTCGCCCATGGTGGCGGTGCCGCCTCCACAGGCAACAACGAGGATGCTGAGCACGACAAAAAGAAGGACTGCACCGCATTTTGTAGAGAGAGAGAATAGAGAACGCGCCTGCCATTGTTTTTGCATATGTGATTGCATCCCTTATTCATTGCTATGATACTGCTGCCGAGTATAGCATAATGAACATTTATTGCCCAAAAATTGGGTAAAGGGACGCCATGAAGTACTATTTCACAAAAAGAGCGCGTGCTGAGTACGGTACGCGCTCTTTTTGTGAAAGATAAAGTCATTGAACCGTCACAGTCAGGTTCATACCTCCGTGAATAGTGCAATACAACTGGAAGGTTCCTGCCGTCGTAAATGCTGGCGTTGCATGTGTATCGGAGCCGACGAAATTCAAATTCACCGTGGGTGCGCCCGTCTCTTTTTCCGGTTTGGCGGTTCCACCCTGCCAGGTGCCGTTTGCGATAATGTGGGCAGCGGATGATGAGTCAACAAGGGTCAGCGTCTGTCCCTTTTTGATGGTAACTGTGGGCTGGAGAAAGGTAGAGCCGCCCATCTTTACCTGGGGGCCGGTCGCCAGATTAGACGCGTCAACGATGTTGCAAGCCGACAGTAAGACGGTAAGTAACGCAATACTAATGATGCCGATCAGGATCTTTTTATGCATAATGCTCTCTGTAAGTCCTCCTGGTTGTGCTATTTTTTGCCTGGTCCTTTCAGGATATGCTGCGCGAGGTGACACTCTTAACTATAGCAAAAATGCTTCAGCATGACAAAGAGACAAGAGACTGTCTCCCTTGTCCCTTGAGTGATTGCACGCACGAGCTATGATATGTCTCTTTGCGAGGATCGCTCAATGTGTCGGCGCTCTCTTATGTCTCTTTGTGTTCCTCGCCAGGTTCCCTGGTTCTCTCTGCTAGATTCATTATCTCTATTATAGCAAACTCAGGGTAGAAAGGAAATATCCATTCTCGTGTCTATCGGCATAATGGCGATATAGTTAAGATGCCCGCGAAGTGGAATTAGAAGACACGCATTGCCTCACGAGAAATCTTACCCGCGGGTAAGATTCTTGCGCCCTTCCCCTCCTCCATTTTGGGATCTCCAGCGAGACCGGAATTGGCCCAGAAAAATGGACTCTCCAAAATTGGATATTAGCTCATCTCTGACTCACTAGCCTGTTCAAAAGCAAGCGGACTGACATACTGTAACGTCGAATGTAACCGGATGGGGTTATAAAAGCACTCCAAGTACTCAAAAATGGCTGATCGTGCCTCTTGCCGCGTCTGGAAGCGTAGACGATTAGCACACTCTTTTGTCAGGGTAGCAAAGAAGGACTCCATCGCGGCGTTATCGTAACAATTGGCGGTTCGACTCATGCTCACCTCGATGCCCAGATCATGTAGGAGAGCCAGATAGCGATCTGAAGTAAACTCCGTGCCCCGATCAGAAGGATGCAAGAGCCCTGCGGGCGGATGCCGCTGTGCCAGGGCCATGTGCAAAGCCAGCTCGACGAGCTGCTCGTCTTCGGTTGCTGCCATGGCCCAGCCCACCACCATGCGCGAGAAGAGATCCAGGATCACGGCCAGGTAGAGCCACCCCTGGGAAGTTTCGACCGCTTTGGTATCCGTCACCCACTTGGTGTTGGGCTCTTGTGCGCTAAACTGACGGTTGAGGAGATTGGGCGCAAAGCGAGCACGAGGATCGCTCCTGGTGGTCGGCTTGCGCGACCGTTTCGTCTGCGCCGACAAGCCCAACTGCTGCATCAGCCGCACGACCCGTTTGCGTGAACAATGCATCCCACGCACTTTGAGCACGGCGTGAATGCGCGGGCTCCCATAGACCTGGCGATGATCCAGGAAAATCTGCTGAATTTCGGCTGCAAGCCTGGCATCTTCTCGACAATGCTGGGAAACCTTACGGTTTTTCCAGCCGTAATAGCCACTCTCGGAAACCTCAAGCGCTCGGCACAGCAGCGTGATCGAGTACTGGTGGCTGTGCTGGGCGATGAAGCGAAATTTTACCCCTGGCCGCGCGAAAAGATGCCGATAGCTTCGGACAGAATCTCTCCAAATCTCTTGATTTTTCATTAGAACTTATGTACTATTAGAAGTGGAGAAGCCCAGTTGGGTCGCTCCCTTCTGGAAAAGATCCCGCAGAACCCTGCCAACGCTTTGGAGCTTGACTCTTGAAAAAAATCTGGGGGGCGGTGCATGCACACCTGATAGGAGGTTGAAGCCACACTTCTGGTCCGAAGTTGGTAGAGGCACGCCCACGGGGTCCCGCTTCTCCACCCCCATTGAGGGGAGTGTCAAGGAAGCAACGGGCAAGGACGCCCGAAAGGCAGGATAGCTCATGGCTCGCAAACCCTCACTTCGCCCCGATCTCGTGGCCCTTCCCATGCTGGCCCAGGAAACCTTGTACGTGGGGGTGGATGTCGGGAAGAAGGCGCACGTCGCAGGCTTCATTTCTTCAACCTTGCTCACCCGTCATCAGCGCTTTGAACATTGTCCCGCCTTGGCCTTTGACAATTCACGGGAAGGGTTCCGCTCCCTCATTGATCGTGTCAAGATCTATGTGCCACTCACCCAGGTTCAGGCACTGCTGGAAGTCACTGGGCATTACCATCGCGCCTTGCTCCAGTACTTGCAGGAGCTGGATATTCCAGTTTTTGTGATCCATGTCCAGAAGCGGCAAGAGGGATTGCTCAAAAGCGACAAACGTGATGCGCTTGGCCTGGCCAATATGCTCTACAACCAACTCGAGAAAGGGATCCAGGTAGGCGATCCCTTGCAAGCAGTCCGTCGCCTGGTCCCTCCCACCGAAGCTGCTGCCTCACTTCGTGGGATGGTGCGACACCACTACGAGTTAGTTGCTGAGAGTACACAGCGCAAGAACAAACGGACAGCTATCTGTGATGAACTCTTTCCTGAATTTACTCGCCTCTTGCGCAATCCCAACTTGCCGACAGCATTGGCTTTGCGTTCTCACTTCCCTACTCCTGCTGATCTGGCTGGAGCCACTTTTTGGGAGCTTCGAGTGGCAAGAGGTCGAACCTGTAGTGTCTCCGACGCCAAACTCCAGGAATTACAACGGCTCGCGGCACAAAGCATCGGCACCAAAGACCCCGCTCGTGTGCGGGGGTTGGTGGTTGAGCAGAAGCAGCTTATTCGGGAGCTCAATCTCCTTGCCGAACACTTGACTCAGCTTGAAACAGAAATTGCTCAGGTGGTGGAGAATTCCCGGGAGGGCAAAATCCTCACGTCCATCCCCGGGATTGGGCCACAGGCTGCCGCAACGCTCATTGCGATGATCGGCAACATTGCCAACTTTGAACACGCCTCTCAATTGAAATCGTATGTGGGCTGGGTTCCAAAAGTAGCTCAATCGGGGGTGAGCCTGGATTGGGCTCGTCTCTCGCCTCGTGGAGTACGACAGATGAAACAGACGATGTATCTCATCGTGTGGAGAGCGATCCAGTGGGATTCGGAGTGGAAGGCAATGTATGAGCGACTCATCTCACGCAAATGCCGCTCCGATGAACGTACTCGGAGGCTGATCGGTCGGGAGAAAGTCATTGGGCGACTAGCGGGCCAGATGACCTGTGTGATTTTTACGCTTCTCAAGAAGGATCAGGAACTGCTCGCCCATCTCTCCCCCGGTGTGGAGCCACCACCACCACCGCTCTATGATCCAGAGCTTCATCGGCAACATCGCCTGGGGCAGTATCAGCCATCTCATTCAGCAGGAAAGTTCCCTCAATTGATCCAGCTTCTTTAACTCATCAATGGAGAGATTCTATAGGAGGATTTTTT
>WNGD01007528.1_pt1 | contig 11593 bp, 3 predicted proteins | sample 5400671 | NCBI WGS metagenome assembly WNGD01 (sample SAMN13153369, study PRJNA577476) | soil metagenome | isolation source: 40 cm soil or saprolite under grassland replicate 2 | place: USA:California | collected 2016-06-15
GTAGTGTCATTACTCAATAAAGATAATATCATATAATAAATCATCCGTCAGCGGCTATATAGTAAGCATCGCTGTTCAATCAGAGAAAGGGTCCTGCTTTTTATACTTCAGTCCCGTCTCCGGTTTTCAGTGTCTCAGTGTCTCAGTTTCTCAGTGTCATAGTGTCATAGTGTCATAGTGTCATAGATACTCAGTGTCTCAGTGTCATAGTGTTTCGTTAGTTGATCAGTCTATCCGTTCATCCGTCTATCAGTTCAGTTCAGAATCTGTCAATATATTATTAATATATGAATATAAATTAAGATTATTGAAATTGTCCATTAACTCATCGTCGATTGACCGTATTAGAGCGATACAAAAAAATTACAAATAATTAAGCTGTCAGATCTTACAATGACGCGATCTAATAACTTTATCATGAAGTTTATAATGATATCTCAGCTTTGGCAGGAACGTAGCCTCCAAGGGGCTCAGGGCAATTTCTTCACATCTCCTTCCAGTGGTGTAACCTGGAAAGGAAAAGAGGAGGGTGCTCCTCGTAATAGCTGTTGTACATTGGTCTTGCCTGGCGAGGATGTCACTCAGTGGAGCTGACAACGGTCAATTCTTGTACTCATGTCATATGGCTATGCCATTAAGTGTAACCTGCGTTAAGAATGAATGATCACGAACAAAATATATACTGAAATATTTTATATTCTTAGCAGTAAAGAAGAAGAGAAGTAAACATGATTTATTAAAATTAGATCATTATCGATCGATAGGACGATTTATTAATGCTCATATGCAAGGTTAATGCCGATCGACGATAATCAATGTTAATAAAATCAAATCATTAATCAAATCATGACGTGATCAGTCTATTCGGGTCAATATTGATTAAAACTTATTCTAGCGTCTTGCGAAGTCAAAATTTCGCCATCAGAGCTGCGTAGCTGCGAACCACAACATTCTTTCAAAAATCAAATCATTCATTATGCATAGCCGTTGTCAAAATGTCACGATTATTAACGTCAAATACGCAATGAACGCAGTTAGGGTTAGATACGCGATCTAATAGTAATGAATTATAAATAATAATAATAAGAATGCACAATGATGAATGATACTGATGACCTATACTACTGATACTAATAAGAGAGACGCATACTAGTGCTGTCTTAACCCTGCCCTTCTTTCTCTAGGGGCCACAGGTTTAATTTGTTCACTATGATATTTTCTCAACAAATCCAATGGCACATCCTTCCCTTTCACCCAAAGTGGTCTACTAGGAGCTCCTGTGTCCGGATCAGAAAATCTACTTATTAAAAATTCTCTATCTCCCTGATTAAACCTTTCATCTATTATTTCTTTCAATTGGCCTGGTGGTTCAGGCGTTGATAACAACGGGATCTTTACTCGTTTTGTCGGCAACTGGGCTCTCAGATCTCTAGATCGGGGCTCCATCTGAGGGGGATGACCTGCGGTCAGTCCTTCTGTCATACCAGAAGTCTTTATGTCTGTAGCGTCGTTACTGGCGATTGGAAGGGGTGCAATCGCTCTCTGCAAGTCTTGCGGTGTAACTCCTGTTGTGACTCTGTCAGGTGGATCCGGTGGGTCCACTCCTGACGAAGCGGCGCTTGGTGCCAACGGGTAAGGTGATTCTGTCTGCGTCTCACTTTCCACCATTGTAACAGTTCTTCCCTGAGGAGTAGTTTCGATGTCTACGACGTTTTCTTTTCTCAAATTATTCCGTTCCTCCTCGGTCAGAGGGGTCCTGTAAGGTTTCAAGAGATTAACGTGGACTTTATTTTTCCACATTTTACCTGTAGTAAGGCTTCGGATACATGCTGAATAACCATCGTCAAGAAAGAATTCGAGGCAGTACGGGCCTACGAAACGAAGTTGTAGCCTCCTAGTTGTATGTTGCGAGGTCTCATCCTTGCGCCATACAATATCCCCAATTTGGAAGCAACAGGGTTTAATCTTGGCATCGTACTGTGCCTTCATTCGTAGCTTGTCCTGTTCAATATTTGTCGAATGTATGGCGTGTAGCTCTCTCATTCTTGTCGTCAAGTTCTTGACGAACTCTGTTTTAGATCCACTAATTTCAGTGTCAGCTGCTATAGGGTACACGAGATTGAGTGCTGTTCTCAATTCTCTGCCGTGGACCAATAAATTTGGTGAAAAAGGTCGATCAGCACTGATCGATGAACGATAGGTCATCTCTAATATAGGGAGGTATTGATCCCAGTTTGCCTGATCACCCTTTTCAATGAGGGTTCGCAACCCGTCGTTAAGATGGCGAATTGCCCTTTCGACTCGGGCGGTTCCCCGATGAAAGTGAGGACTCGCCGTGACATGCTTGACCCTCAGGATAGTTAGTAACTCCTGTATTGTTGAAGACATTAATCCTGCCGCTTGATCAGTGATCAATACGCTAGGGATTCCACAGCTAGCGAAGATCTTTATGAGATTCTGGGCCACCTCCTGGGCAGTAAGCGTCCGCATAGGTACCAGATATACATAAAAGCTGTAGTTGTCAATAACTGTCATAATATGAATGTATCCATCCTTAGTAGGAGGTAGATTTTCGGCAAAATCCAATTCGATCGTGTGAAATGGATGCGCTGGGTGGGGCAGAGGTTTAAGTGGGGCACTGCGCTGTATCTGGCCCCTCTTGCCCTCTGTGCAGGATCTGCAAGACAATACGTAGTTTTTCACATGACTTGTCATCTTTTCCCAGTAGAAGTTGCGCGATAGAATCTCACACGAGACTACTATCCCTTGATGATGAAAACAGTGAGAGGTTGCCACTAGTTCGTTCCTCAAACAAACTGGTACTACTCTCTGCCATATAATCTCCTGATACTGGTTCCATTTTTTGTTAGTATTGTACTTCAAATGACATAATATGCCTTGTGCATCGAATTGATGGCTCTCAGCCTGGACCATGATCTTTCTGGCCAAGCGTTTATTGCGTGGCAACACTCTTGTCCTAATGTACACAATCAAAGGTCCGATCTCGGGACACTGTGACTGTAATTCTGCGAAAACTTCCGGAGTGTATTCTGATTGGAAAGTCTCCTCATGAACAGGGTTATCAAGCTGTTTATCTGAGGATTCTTGTACATCTGATCGATTATTATCAGTCACCTCGTCTGCCTCAAGCTGGGCAATGTGTTGTGTTATGACGTCATTAGTCAAATTGATATTTGCCACCCATCGTTGTCTTGGCTTCTCCAGGTGCACATTCTGTTTCCCAGGCGTGTGCACTCGGATTGCTTGCTGTAATTTGAGCCTATTTCTATTTCTCTCATTAATATGAGTAGACTCACACTGTATAGACCGTTTGAGTTTGTGACAAGACTTAATCTTGCGTCTAACAGGTTTGCGTTCCTGCCGCACAGGTGGCGCAGTCGCTAATTGCGATGGCGGTCTCGCAGAAAGATCAAACGGATCTTGCTCTTGAGGGTATTGTTCTTCCTCAGTCAGATCTATTAGATCTGGTACTAATAAATCTTGCCAAGATTGTAATCTCTGCATCTTCTGAATCGTCTCGTGAGGAGAGAGAAGAATAGGTGTAATGCAAAAAAGATCATCAGAATTTGTGTTTGTTGAATCAAATGCTGGATCTTGGTCCACAGAGATAAATGTGTCATCACTAGTAGCTATGTCTGCTATCAGGATTCTGTCGTTTGAATTGTTTTGTACTTGAAATCTTTTGTCTGATCTATGCCCCTTCCTGTACAGGTGCCTCGCCGAAGTTTGCGGGGAAGGCAAAAAAAGGTGGCGATAGAATTTCGTTTTGCTCTCCTTGTACTCGGAGATTGCGTGATAAAACTCCTCTGAGAACTTAGGCGATATTGCCATTAGTTCGTCATCGATCAGTTCCTTCTCTGCGTCAGAAATATCGTCTCCTTGTGGATAGTTCTGTTTACGAGACAAGTAATCAGCCAACAGGTTCATTTTTCCAGGTACAAATTCGAACGTTGTTGTATCCACTTCCAAAATCGGAGCTAATTGGGTCAGCCACCGATTTTGTCTCGATGATGGATTGATTTTCATTTGTTTGATGTACCGAACCATCCTACTATCTGAACGTATTATTAGGTGTTTACCTAATAATAAATGTCTGAACTTCTCCAAACCAATTAAGACTGAGAGGGTCTCGAGTTCAGAAATATTCCATTTGCGTTCATTCTCTCTCAGTGACCTGCCATAGCATGCCAAAAGAACCTCACTGGATCTATCCTTCGAGGCCTGCATCAAAAATCCACCGCAGGCCATGGTCGATGCGTCCGTTGTCAGAATCATGGGTCCACTGTCGGGACTCTCATCAGGAAAGGCAAGTGTAGGTACACTACGAAGTGATTCTACTATGCGTGCTAGTGCGTCAGCATAGCGACTAGTCCAACGGAACTTGACCGTTGACTTCAGCAATTCCTGCAAGATTGCGGCGTCGTGACAGTAACCGATTAAATGTTTTCTGAAATAAGAACACGAACCTAAAATTGTTTTTAGTTCTTTCTTATTTGTAGGGATTTTGAAATCCAGCATTTGAGCTAGCGGTTGTGTCTCAACCCCTACGCCACTCTCGGAAAGAAAATGGCCACACCACTCTACTGTCTCGGGCAACACGACACATTTGGTATTGTTTAACCTGAAGCCACACTCTCTCAAGCTATTGAAAGTGGCTCGCAAGACATCCAGAAGGCCTTCGAGGGTGGGGTGAAATAGCACTATGTCGTCGACGTAGCAACATGTGTATTTGTACACCAAAGGATCCCTGGACAGGGTTATATTGATGGCCTGTGCCATGAAAGCCGGCGACGCCTTGTTGCCGAATAGCAGTCGTTTGAAGGCAAACGTGCCAAGATGGCAACGGAATGCACTGAACGGTCTGCTTCTCTCCGTTAACTCTAGATGATTGAACGCTGAGCGTAAGTCAAGCTTTATAAAGAACCTGCCATTTACCGAACTGATCTTCTCGATGCAATCCTCCACAGTAGGCGTGAGATATCGTTGATCCTTTAGTAAGGAGTTCAACGGCTTGCAGTTATAAACTAGCCTTTTTGAAGTATCCGATTTGCGCACTAAGAAACAATTTACTGCCCAAGGCGATGTGCTTTCCTCTATGAGATCTGCCTCGAGTAATTCTTTTACCTGTTTTTCTATCTCTGTTCTAGCCTCCAGTGACTGTGGGTACACTTTTATTTTGAGAGGGGGCGGGTTTTCAACTTTCGGTTCAAGATCGACCTTATACAAAGTGAATTTTCCTATTTCCTTCTGAGAAAGAGCAAAAAGATCACTGTTACTCTCAATTAGATCTTTAAATGGTTTTTTATCAGCTTCTGACAGTTTGTCATTTTTTATTATGATATCTAAATCTTCAAATGTTCTGTTTTTAGGATCTTTTTCTAAAATCAATTTCTGTCTAAGAACTGGGTCTACTTGTGAAGGAATATCAAGTTTCTCTCCATCCTCGAATTGTGTGATCTCCTTTTCCTCCTGTTTTAGGAATGGTGGTGGGGTCAAGGCTATCGTTGTACATGAGAGAGGCAAAATTCTATCTATAATCAGTGCAGTAAATACACGATTGCGAACCAGTGCCTCCCCCAACTCATAAGGCAGAACTTGTACCTGTACTGGAGAAAGTGGGGCCACCTCCTCCTCTTGAAAAATAATTGTCTGAACCCTCATTGGTCGACAAAACCTTAAAGATATTGGTTTATGCAGAAGCCCTGTATTTGTCATGTTGTCATGTGTATGTATGCGCACACTGTTTCGTTCACTCTCACCAAATCTGTCTCTAATGTCATTTACTCTCACACTTGATTCACTCGCATCACATGTCCTTGCTCCCCATTCTCCCACTCGTGTATCACTCACAATTTTACTCTGGGTCAGCACTGCCACAGGACCGTGTTTACGAAGAGTAAAAACAGTATTGTTGTTGTTTTGTAATTTTATTCTTGTTTGTGTCCCTGGGTAATCGATGTCAAATCCCAAAATCTCTACTCCCTTCAATGGCAGACTCAGTTGCCTAAGATCTCCCGAACTAGCAGTTGTTCTCCTAGGGAGTATGACGTTCACAGAAGAGATTTCTCGAGGGGGCAAGTGGACCCCTTGCGCAAGGCGCACTACACCCAAAAAATCTTTCTTTTTTACAAAGTCGAGATCCCCGAGTCCCCGGATGAATACACGCCCCTGTTCGTAATTGGGCAGAACAGAAAAATTTTTGACAAAATCTAGGCCTACCAGGCAATTGATAGAAAGATTTCTTACCACCAAAAAACTTTGTTGAATTTTGTTTCGATCCGTTTCCAGATCTATCAGACATTTTCCCATCAATTGTAACGGAGTTTTTGTCGCGCTAAGCATTCTTGGCGCCTCCCCTGGACGTAACCGGATGATAGGGGTTCCCAATGTTTTTGCAAAACCCCAATCTATGACAGAACGTGTGGCACCTGTGTCTACCAGTAAATTATTGTGTTGTCCTTGTATTCGTAATCTCACCAGACTAGTTAAATCTTCAGAGTCTGGACCAAATAAAGGGTCAAATTTTTCTTGATTAATTCGAACCCCTTTCAACATAAGCAGAGGTGATTGTCAGCTCGATTGAGGAGCCGATCTGCAGCAAATCTGAAAATGACCTTTTTTCCCACACAGGTTACATGCCTGGCCTTGAGCGCGGCACAATCCAGGTCCATGAACATAATTGCAATTCTGACATCTAAATGTCTGTGTATTTTGATTACCCGGCTGAAAATTTTGTCGAATCGGCTGCCTATCGTAAAACTGACCTGAAGCCCCACCTCTACGTTGAGGAGCCCTGCCCCTAGTCTGTGACCCATACCCAGAATTGTAAAACCCATTGGGTGGGGCTCGATAGCTTTGTGTGGCTTGCTGAAAGTTATTCGCCGGTGCAGGCTGAAAATTATTCGTAGGAGCCAGCTGAAAATTATTTGTTGGTGCCTGCATAGGGGTTGCAAAATGTTGTTGCTGTTCGCCCTGTTGCTGCGGCATGTAATATTGCTGACCTTGAAAAGTTTGTATCGGCTGTTGGGGACTCGCATAAGCTTGTGCCAACGGTGTAAAATTTGTCTGAGCAAAATTCTGCGGTACAAATTGAACAGGTTGCAACGCGTATCCCTGGTTCCCTTGGGGGGATGTGTATGTGCGAGGACCCCTGTTGCGGTTTGCCCCTCCGCGTCCCCGATATGAGGTGCTGGGCTCGCCCCTATTTTCCAAAGCTACATAATGACATTCATCATCCTCCATTGGTAGGACTGCCACCACTGGTGTAGGCGATTTCTGCTCTGTTGTATTGCCTGAAATAACTTTAGAAAAATTGTCCATCATTTTTTGCAAATTGGCCATTGTCGCATTTGCTTCAGCGCCACCCTGTTCTGCCAAATTTTCGGCGGTGACCCCCCAGTGCACAATTTCGGACAGAGTATTTGTATCATGCATCATGACTACGCTTTTGACGTTGTGTCTTAGCCCGTGCAAAATTGACATTCTGATATTTTGAAGATCTGCCCCAGCCATATCACCTCTTCTTTGCATTTCGGTCACATAAGCCTCGGTCGACTCAGTAGGTCCCTGCAATCGCTCGAATAATGCACTAATTTGTTGCCAAGAGACATTATCCGGGCGGCGAAATTTTTCAAGAAAACGGCGCCTTAAATCATCGAAGTCCCATATTTGATTGATGAATAATCTCGTTCCCACAGGGGGTCGATCTACAAAATCGAACTCTTTTATCCAGCTTTTCGCAGCGTCACGCATGAACAAAGAAAAGTGCGCGAGTTTGGCCCTAGGGGTCAGGTTTCGAATCGTCTCGGCCCATAATTGAAATCCCTCGACCCATTGTTCCGCGTTGTCGGCATAACCGCCTTTAAAGGGGGCTATGGGGTGGGTGTGGGCAGACATCTCCTCGTCAGAGCTATCCGAATCTAAATCAGATGAAAGATATTGATTATCTGATACTTCAGATTGAGAATTAGACCGATAGCCTATCTCGTCGTCAGGATTAAAATCTCTGGCCCCTTTCAAAAAACGCAAAAAATTCGCGTCCCTTTCTTTGTCACTAAGGATCTTTTTTTGCTCTAACCCTAGCAAAAATAATCTATCCGATTCGTTCTCACCAAAATCTTTCTGATCTACAGTATCTACTATTGGCGTCTCCTGCACATTTGTGTTAGCTAAAAAACCATCTACTGTAGGCTGTTCAAACTGATGTTGTAAAACAGATGTAAAATTCTTAGTGTTAGATTGAGTCAAATTGTTATACGGGGCAGGCCGTTGTTCTAATACAAGATTCTTCTCTATTGCATTAGCATTTTCACCTTTCAAAAAAAGTTTTGAATGACCAGTAGACTCTGCCCAAGGCGAAGTTAGTAATGCCCCGTTAAACAACAAATCATGCGAATCGTTATCAAAATCTTCTTCTGTTACCCCAGAATTCAAGAAATGAAATTGTTCTTCTGGAAAAATGTAAGGTACCTTATTAGCCACTAACTCATCATCCAAGAGACGTCGTTGCCTATCCCTTTCAGTGTTATCGCTATCGAAGCTACTTGAAAAAGGATTATTTCTTAACTTGTAACTACTGTTAAAGTCTATGGGCAAAAAATCTCCCTGTCTGCCCGTATCTCCCTGTTTGCACGATAGTATCTGATTATTCGCTAAATTAGAAGGACTAGATTTTACAGTTTGTCCAGATGCAGAGTAGATTGGGACTGGCGTAGCCCACTCAATGTTACTATCCCAATCAAACGAATCAGAATTGTTAAATTGTCCCGTACATGTTCCTATCCGAGACGTAGCGCTATCTGTCAAAAAATCTGAATCATCAAAAAATTGCGAATGAGTATCTAGAACAGTCGTACGGGGCACTATTACCCTACTACATGTAGCGGCGATAGGTCTAGGCAAAAGAATCTGAAAAATTCGATCATCTGATACGGATACAGTTTGATTCGTATCTCTTCCTGACGTTCCCTGAACAGGTGCAAAAAACGTTTGTGAAAATTGGTTTGCTGGCTGAAACAAGGAGTAAGGAGAGAAAAATGTATTAGAAAAGAAATTTCTAATTTTATCCCCTCTCGATAATTGTCTCACCTGAGTAGGTAGAGAAACGTTTGCGTAGAAATCGGTTGCATCTGCGGAAAAGGTCACGGTGCGGGTCACATTCACTACGCCACTGCAGGTAATTGCACTCACTGCCCTACTCGTTACTACATTTACAGACTTAGTATTAGCCAATTTTCTCGGCGGTTTTTCATAAAAACCGTACAGTAAATCGTGAGGCTCTACTCTTAATCTAGCCGCTTTTTGTTTTACAACGGATCTAGTCACCCTATCGCAATTATTTTGTGAGTCCGATTTATCTAAATCGTCCCGAATAGACATAAAATAAATACAATTGTAATTAAATGAACATATTAGTTACCAGTTCAAGATCGAGCAGAAACGATTGCGATATAAAACTTCCGAATATCGCTCAATAATTGTCAACAAATGTTCAGAGAAATAGTTCAGGTACGCGAAGTTCCTTTCAGTGCAGAGGCGGCTTCCTGTCGGTTGACCGTAGAATCGTTAGGAGTGGATCTTCAGGCGAATCTCCCGGCGAAGCGGATCCGAGGAACGGATCTCTAAGCGTCTCTGCTTCGCGTGCGGCCTAACCGGCTACCTTCCATACGCGTCTGTCAGGTCTCTGTCGATGTTCCATGTTAATGTTCTGTATGTTCTGTTGATGTTCTATGAATGTTAATAGATGTTCTAGTTGCATAAATTACAGCTTCTTAAATGCGGCAAAATTTTCTGCTCTGCTGCTTGGTATTTTGCTATAAATTTGTACTGTAATGTAAATCTGTACTGATGATTTGTACTGTCAATTGCTGTTTCTTTGTTGTCCATCGTATGTAAAGTCAGAATGTTTCCGTCTTCTGTAATGTTCAATTGTTACTCAGATCGTCTGTACGTTAAGCCGTTTGCGTCGTCTATAATGTCAGATTCATCTGTAATGTCAAATTGTTTCCTGCAGACTCCTATACTGTCAAATTGTTGTTTCGTCTTGTATAATGTCAGAATGTTTCCAGTAGTGTCTTCTATACTGTTAGTTTCTCTGTTGGTGAATAGACTCACCAGGTGTTAGTTTCGTCAGTGTTTTGTCAATTGTTTGTTGTTTATTCACTTTCCTGTTAAATGTCTTCTTAATTGTCTTTTGCTGTTGTTTCGCTAGCATTTCTTGCTGTTTTGTTCGCTGCTTTCTAGATTTGCATAATTCGCAATATTGATACGTAGCGCTCATTGCGGCATTTATCGCTCTAACCATAATGTTTCGTTTCAACTGTTCATTCAGCGCTGCTGTTAGTGGAGATATTAATGCACTTTGCGCTTAATCGCAGCTTAATTGCAGTTTAATTCTAATTTACCGCATCTCCACCAACTTATACGCCCCTTTACTCTCTAATTAAGAGTAACATATAAAGTTACCCAAATTATAAGTAACTCAGCCAAAGAAGTCATTGTATTATTGTGTTGAACACTTAGTAGTTTTAATCTGTCTAAGAGTTGTACAATGTTACAGTCAATACGGGTGATGTAGACAGCGCTCACTGAGAGCGATCCAAGTTGCGATGCTAAGGCCGCATTGGCGTAGACGTCCTAGAAAAGTCGAAGAGTTAAGTGAACCGACTTGTAAGATAATCAAGACGCATGAGGCGTCCTGCTAGAGACGTGTCGTCCATCGTCTCGCGCCTACTTATATACCACCCAACCTCGCTCCTTGATTTGCTGCTGCGAGCTGCGAGCGAGGAGAGTTAACTCCTCCCTGATGGATGAGATTAATCCGAGGCGCAATGCGACTCAACTCACTACACTCCCTTGCCCAATTTTGTAGATGGAATTGCATTTTGAAAAAAAGCATCCACAGTAATTGTATAGGAAATGTACGGTTAGGTTGGGGATGGCGGTATATAAACAATGGCGACACGAAGGAGACCGTTCAACATGATGTGACGATGAGACTATACGATGATGAGTGAAATTCTTCAACGGATATCTATCTGACTAACGATCCAGTATTGCCCAAATCAACACATACTATCAATATCACATAAATCCAAATTAATATGCAATTTATGAAAGCCACAACAGTAATGAATAGTGTATTTATGCCGAATTGTAGAATTTTTAATTTTGATGACCATGACTTACCTAAGTCGGTTCGTTTTGCTACGTTTTAAATTTTAAAACTTTGCCATGCGGCCCGCAAATATTAAAGTGAAGCTAATCCTGTTATAACATGTACAATGCAAAATGATTCAATGTAATAAAATTTGTACAAGAAAGTAATTAGACAAAATAGTACGAATCCTGAAAATAATGAAACATCAAGAATTCTGTGAAAGCAGGCATACAGACGAACTATTTCAAATTATGAGACAAAGGGGTTTAAAATTATTCGTACACAAATATAATTATGTGACGTTTGACTATATACTTGAAGAGAAAAATATTGCTGTGTTATGAAATGTGATGTGTATATGCGATCATGCCTGTTGTCTCCCCTCTGATGCAACATTGCCGCATATCTTCGTAT
>WNGD01006079.1_pt1 | contig 11592 bp, 12 predicted proteins | sample 5400671 | NCBI WGS metagenome assembly WNGD01 (sample SAMN13153369, study PRJNA577476) | soil metagenome | isolation source: 40 cm soil or saprolite under grassland replicate 2 | place: USA:California | collected 2016-06-15
ATTTCCAGATCTCGGCGGCGCTTTCCATCAGGCGATGTTGCACATAGATTTTCTGAGTTTGATCGCGTGACCAGGCGCAATCGAGTCGGGTCAGAATTCCCTCTTTTTTGAACGCCTCGAACTCATCGCGATAGGCGAAGTCGCAGTGCTCATGCTGCGCCCCAAAGAAGAGCCAGTTTTTTCCTTTTGCCCCGAGCGCTTTTCGTTCCTGCAAATAAGCGCGAAACGGCGCGACGCCTGTTCCGGGACCGATCATGATGATGGGAGTGTCTGGATTTTCGGGTAAGTGAAAATGTTTTGCCACACTCGGGAAAACCGGAACGGGCACACCGTTGGCGCGTTCGGCGAGAAAGGACGAGCACACTCCCTTGCGTATGCGTCCATGACTTTCGTAGCAGATCACGTCCACGATGAAGTGCACCTGGTCTGGATAGACGTTCAAACTTGAGGCGACTGAATAGAGCCGGGGCTGCAATTTCGTAAGCAACCCGACAAATTCTTGCGGGCTAAACTTTGCCGACGGATGCTCATTCAAAAAATCAATCACTTCCATTCCCCAAAGATATCGATCTAAATCTTCTTTGCGTTCCGGCTGCAGCAGATCCTTCAGCAGCGTCGAAGAGTTTGCGCGTTCTGTGATCGCTTTCAAAAACTTCGGCGTCGGCTGCGTGATGCCATAATCTCGCAGCAGCGCTTCGCGCAGCGTCGTTGACGTTCCCTTCGGCCGCGGCACTTCTTCGTCGCCCGTCGCGTCGATCGCGTGGATGATTTCATTCACCAGTTGCGAATCGTTTGTAGCATAAACGGCCAGAGAATCGCCGGCCTCGTAGCTCAGTCCCCAGCCGGCCAGGTCAATTTCAAAATGGCGCGTGTCCTTTGCGGAATCGGGGCCGCTCAGGCGGCGATTTACAAGCAGTCTGGCAGGAAACGGGTTCGCACGAGAGTAGGGCGGTGCGGCGACAGTAGCTTCAACAGACATAGCGGTCTTGTAGCGGCGATCTCTGATCGTCGCAAATTATTCATCCGTCGTTTCCAATTGCCAGAGTAGGGCAGACATCCATTGCGCGCTGCGCAGCGTCTGTTTCCTCCGGCGTTTCGGGTTGTTTAGAGAAATGAACGGCAGTCTCATCGCGGTTATACGTTAGAAGATTTGACGCCTCCTCGAGACACAGACGGCACAACGCGCAACTCGTGTCCACGTACCAAGGTCCTTCTGCATTCCCAGACTGTTTGTTTAATTTGTCCGCCATAATGGCAACCCTTTGGGAGGAAAGGTTTTAGCCGGAGGAAGAAGGGAGGCGCGAATAGCGTCTGCGGTGGCGGCTTTTCAACGGCGCATCCGACGCGATCGCGAAATCGACCTGCCGTTTGAAGGCATCGACACGCACAACGAAGACGCGGACTTCATCGCCGATGCTGAATCGTTTGCGCGATCGCCTGCCAATGAGTTGCCGCCGAGACGACTCAAATAAATAGAAATCGTCGCTCAGCGAGGAGACGTGAACCAGACCCGTGATAAGGATGTCGGGTAGTTCAACCGCCAGGCCGTAGTTGCGGACATCGACGATTGCAGCGCGAAAAATCTGAGGATTGCGCTCGTCGAGTTGCCGTTGGAAAAACTCGAGCTTCTTCATCCGAACGGATTCGATTTCCGCATCAGCCGCTGTGCGCTCGGTTGTCGAAACATGCTCTGCGATTGATGCGACCTGGCTCATGTCGGTCCGGGAGCGGTATTTCCCATCGCGTTGCGCCAATGCGCGATGCACAACCAGATCGGCATAACGGCGGATCGGGCTGGTGAAATGCAAGTAATTAGCTTTAGCCAACCCATAATGTCCAAGCGGCTGTGGAAAATAGCGCGCACGTTTCAAGCTTTTGAGCAGACCGATCTTGAGCGCCTGCTCCTCCGGCTTTCCGCGAATCGACGCCAGCAATCGCTGCACCTCAGCCCGATGGGTCAGATCGCCTACTTTGTAACCAAAACTGAGCACGAACTCGCGATACTCCGCCAGCTTTTCCGGGTCGGGGTCTTCGTGGATGCGATAGATCGTGGGAATCGCGCGGTTCTTTAGCTCTCGCGCGACTGCTTCGTTTGCGGCCAGCATGAATTCTTCGATTAGCTGATGCGATTCGTCGTTCTCGACGCGCTCGAGGCGGACAGGCTTGCCAGCTTCATCCAGCCACACTTTTACTTCCGGAAAATCGAGATCGAGCGAACCATGCCCGAATCGCTTTTGCCGAAGCAACTGGGCGAGCTCCCAGGCAGCGTGCAGTCGCTCACTCAATCGATCGCGAGGCGGAGACTTTAGAATCGCGTAAGCCTGTTTGTAGGTGAGGCGGTCCGCGCTGCAGATCACGCTGCGAGCGAAGCGCGCGCGTTTGGCGGTTCCGTTTCTATCGAAATGAATGAAAACCGAATGGGTGAGCCGATCGACTCCCGGATTGAGACTGCACACTCCGTTACTCAATCGCTCCGGTAACATCGGAATCACGCGATCTGGCAGATAAACGCTGTTTCCGCGGCGGCGCGCCTCGCGATCAAGCGCGCACTCTGGATCCACGTAAGCCGCTACATCGGCAATGTGCACACCAAGACGCCAACCGCCATTCTCGATCTTCTCGACGTGAATCGCGTCGTCAAAATCGCGCGCGTCATCCGGATCGATGGTGACGATAAATTCTTTCCGCAAGTCCTCGCGTCCCTCTAGTTGCCGTGCATCGATTTTTTCGGAAATCCGATCCGCCTGCTCCAAAACATCTCTCGGAAATTCCGTCGGCAGATGATATTTCCGGATGATCGACAGCAGATCGACGCCCGGCGCCAACGCGGGCCCGAGCACTTCAATAATTTCGCCTTCTGGATTGACGTGACGCGATTCCCAAGCCTCGAGACGCACGACAACCTTGTCGCCTACCGTAACGGCGGCCTGCCTGGGACTTACATACACGTCGTGGACGAGTCGCGGATCATCCGGAACAACGTAATAAAAATTGCGCGAATGTTGCAGCGTCCCAACGATTGTATCGTGAGCCCGCTCCAGAATTCGAATTACGCGTCCTTCGCGCCGTCCTCTGATGCGGCCGTAGGGTGCATCCTGCGAGATGCGAGCAACTACGCGGTCCCCGTGCATGGCTGTGCCGGTATTTTCCGCTGCGATGAAAATATCCGGCTCGCCCGGTTTTTCTGGAGTGAGAAAACCGTAGCCGGCTTGATGAATCGATAACTTGCCGGCAACAAGATCCGCCTCAGCTGGCAGGACATATCGATTTTTGCGGACCCGCGCGATCTCACCGGCGCGTTCCAGCTCACGCAGAGCCTGGTTTAAGACCATGCGGACGCCGCTCTTCCGCCCGAGCGTTTTCGCTAGTCCATTCTTATCGAGTGGCCGGTAATCTTTCCGGGCCAGAAGGGCCAGGATTTGTTGTTGAATCTTACGTCCGTCTGAAGCCATGGCTGCGAAACAATGTCGTCGAGTTATTGTCGATGTAACGCGATTTCAACCGGAGGATCGAATAAATGCAAAAAGCAATTATAGCCGGCGCATTTGCGATTGCACTGGCGGCAATCGGTTCGTTCGCTGCAGGAGGAGCCAAGATGAAAATCACAAGTTCTGCTTTTCAAGAAGGTGCAAACATTCCATCAAAATTTACGTGTGACGGCGGGGATACCAGCCCGCCATTGCAAATTGCGGATATTCCTTCCGGAGCAAAGAGCCTCGCGCTGATTGTTGATGATCCGGATGCACCAAGTGGATTGTTTACGCATTGGACGGTTTGGAATATCCCGCCGCAAACCAGCGCCGTGGGAGAAGGCAGCGCGCCGAAAGGCGTGCAAGGGACAAACGACTTCGGCAAATCGGGTTACGGCGGCCCCTGTCCGCCCTCGGGGACGCATCGTTATTACTTTAAAGTTTTCGCGCTCGATCGTGAGCTGGATTTGCCATTCGGCGCGAAGCGCGGCCAACTGGATGCAGCGATGAAAGGTCACATTGTCGCCCAAGGGGAGTTAATGGGGCGCTATTCAAAGCAGAAATGACGAAGCACGAATGTCGAATGACGAAGGAATGACGAAATCCGAATGACAAACGGGGCATCCGATTGCCCTTTGGTCATTTGATCATTCGAGCTTCTTTCGTCATTCTTCTTCCCGCTCGCACTTCGAATAATTCACGTCCTGTGATAGTCTCACCCCATGATGGGTGGGAGGCTCTGGAAAATCGGCGATCGCATTTTCGATCTCTCCCGGCAGGGACTAATCATGGGCATTTTAAACGTTACTCCGGACTCATTCTCTGACAGCGGGAAATTTTTCACGCCGGAAAAGGCAGTTGAGCAAGGGCTGAGAATGGCCGCAGAAGGCGCGCAAATTATTGACGTTGGTGGCGAATCCACGCGACCCGGCGCCGAATCTGTCGCCGCAGAAGAAGAACTGCGCCGCGTGATTCCGGTGATCGAAGAGTTGCGCGCGAAGATTCCTTCGGCTTCGGCGTGCTCCGCTCAGAACAGGCTCTTCATTTCAATCGACACGTCAAAGGCTCAGGTGGCGCGCAGAGCAATTCAAGCAGGCGCTTCGATTGTGAACGACGTCACTGGTGGGCGAGGTGAGGAAATGATGCCGCTGGTTGCCGAAAACAAATCAGCTTTCGTCATCATGCATATGCAGGGGACCCCGCAAACAATGCAACTTGAACCGCGATATTACGATGTCGTCTCGGAAGTGGCTGATTTCTTTCGACAACAGTATGCGCGCGCCATAGAGTGTGGCATTGATCCCATGGCGATTGCGTTTGATCCGGGAATCGGTTTCGGGAAAACGCTTGAGCACAATCTCGAGTTGCTCGCGCAGCTTGACCGGCTTCGCGTGCATGATCGGCCCTTGGTAGTGGGTGTTTCCCGCAAATCCTTTCTGGCGAAACTGGTTGGCTCGTCGGAGGTCAACGATCGGCTCGCGCCTGCAGTAGCGCTGACTTCGCTTTTGCGCGCGCGGGGCGCGGACGTGTTCCGCGTCCATGACGTGAAAGAAAACGTAAATGCGTTACAGGTAACGGAAGCAGTTCTTCAAAAGACCAAATGATTGATCAACTCATCCATCTCTGGGCCAGAGGATGGCGCAGCGCCTTTGAAATCATTTTGCTGAGCGTGGCCATCTACTACGGCTATCTCTATTTTCGAGGGACGCGCGGCGCGAAAGTCCTGACCGGACTGGCGATCGTTTTTCTGACACTGACGCTGATCTCGACACTGTTGAACCTTGTTGTGATCGGCTGGATTGTCCGAAGTTTTTCAGTTTTCCTCGCAGTCGCGCTGGTAGTGATTTTTCAGCCGGAACTGCGACGCGGGCTGGCCGCGCTCGGCGGACATCCGATTTTCTCGCTAACGAGCGAAAAACGCGAGACGGTGCACGCTCTGGCCGAGGCCGTGACGCAACTGGCGAACAAACAATTCGGTGCGCTCATCGCGCTGGAGCGCGACACCTCTATTCGCGTTTATGAGGAAACCGGCGTGACAATCGATGGCGATTTTTCTGTCGAGCTCATTCTGTCGATCTTCCATCCAAAGTCCGCTCTTCACGACGGCGGAGTGATCATCCGCAACGGACGGGTTGCAGCCGCGGCATGCATTTTTCCGGTTAGTCAACGGGAAACGCTGGACCGCAGCCTGGGGTTACGTCATCGCGCCGGCCTCGGCATTACCGAGGAATCGGACGCCGTCGCGGTGGTCGTCTCCGAAGAGACGGGTGGCATTTCCATTTGTCACCGGCGGCGAATCGAGCGCAATTTCACTCCGGAAACATTCCGCCAGCGCATCTCGGAAATTTTGTTGCACACGAATTATGAAGAGACTGATCCTGACAAACTGGCGCGCGAAGTTGATCTCCCTCCTGCTCGCGACAACACTCTGGTACCTGATCAAAAAGAACGTAGCGACGACGCCCTCGCCGTCTGACCGGCCGTTCCCGACGCCGGCTACGGAAACGCGCTGAAGCTGCGGCTTAACGCAGGAAGCGGGACAGATTTTCTTGTTCCCAGCGTCGCGCGCGCCGGTAGCCTGGAAATTCGCGCTCTCGGCGGTTGAATTCTTCCGTGTGAACTCGCCGGCGGCCTTGCGACAAGGTTTCATCCGGCACCACAGAATGCAGCATCTCGTGGTAAAGGATATACCGCAGAAACCATGGCGGCACAAAAGGCTGATCGAGCGCCGGATTGATTCGGATAAGGCGATCTTCTTCCTGGATTGTGCCAAAGATAAAATATTCTCTCGGACGATGCTTTCGCCGGCGGCCCCAGGTAACTTTGTAACCGCGAAGACGCCGGCGAAAATACCGTTCGTTTAAATCGTCAAAGATCGGGCGCAAATCGAAATGCGTTCCCTCGTGCCGCAAATTCAGCTGCCCTTGCATCGGCAGTTTTGGATGCGCGAGTTTTCGTTTGCTCTTTCTCTTTGTCTTTTTGGCCATCCGCAGTTCCTCCAAAACGAACAAGTGGAGACTAATGTAACGGGCTTTAAATCAGGTGACAAGCAAAGCGCAGATTTTTGCGATGAAATTCGACAAGTCATTGAACTCCAGATGATTACATGAACATTGAAAGCGTTGGAATGGCAGAATATCGTCTCCAGGTTTTCGGGCGCTTAATCAAAAAATTGCGGTCTTCCTTGCGCGGCAGGCTGGCTCCACTCCGACTGGCAAAAAAGCTAAAGGAGAACGCGCACATCTGCCTTTGGAAGTATGAAAGCCCCTATTTTCAATAGAGAGAAAGCGGAGTTTTGCGAAGATCGCAACTTGCGTATAATCGTTCTGACTTCCGGATGGAGAACCTTGGAAGTTTTAGCGAAATCAAAGGAGCATGACGCCTTTTCTTAGAAAATTGCTTGGCCAAAATTGGCTTCTGCTGGTGAACATGCTCGCGCTTGCCATCTTTGGCGTGATAGCAATTTACAGCGCGACTCCGATGCGCGGAGATTCTTACGCGGCGGATTTTTGGCGAAAGCAGGCAAACTGGGTCGCGGTCGGTTTCTTCGCCTTTATGGTCGCCAGCCTGATCGATTATCGCTGGATTCGCTGGGGCGCGTTGCCAATGTATCTGGCTGGCATCGTCTTTTTGATTCTGACGCACTTTATCGGACAAAGAGTTTATGGCGCCCGCAGCTGGCTCCATCTGGGGCCGATCAATTTTCAACCCGCGCAACTCGCGATCGTGGCCGGAATCATGGTTTTGGCACTGTTCTTAAGTCAATTCCGCGAGATACATCCAATGCTGCGTTTGCTCCTTTGTGGAGCGATTGCCGCAGCGCCCTGCCTTTTCATCCTGATGCAGCCCGCCCTCGGTTCAGTCATCATGTGGATACCGGTGCTCCTGGCGATGCTGTTCGTCGCCGGCCTTCCGCTGCGCTATTTGATTTGCGTCATTCTCATCGGCATCGCCTTTGTTCCGATCGCACTCCACCTCGGTATGAAACCATACCAACAGCAACGAATTACGGCTTTCATTAATCCCGAGATCGACAAACGGGGAGCCGCCTGGGCAATCAATCAATCGCTTATCGCCATCGGTTCGGGCGGCTGGTCAGGAAAAGGATTCAAGGCGCCAAATACCCAAATCGAACTCGGCTTTCTTCCGTCTACTGCCGTGCACAACGATTACATCTTCTCCGCGATCGGGGAGCAATGGGGATTTGTCGGAGGAATTTTTCTCATCGGCGCGTTTGCGCTGCTCTTACTGACATGTCTTTTCGTTGCTTTTTTTGCAGGCGATCAACTGGGCTTGCTCCTGGTCGTTGGAATGACCGCGCTCATTTTCACCCATATCTTCCAGAATATGGGGATGACAATCGCGCTGTTACCGATCACCGGCGTGCCGTTGCCATTGATCAGCTACAGCGGCTCGTTTGTGCTGATGATCATGTTTGGACTCGGGCTCGTGAACAGTGTTTGGGTCCACCGGCACGTTCCCGCTTGAAGGCATAGATTGGTAGGGCGCGACCTGAGCCTGCTCGCCGTGGCGAGGGCGCGCTCGAATCGGACGGACGGCCTCCCGCTATTGCGGGATCCCCACCATTTTGGCTTTTAGGAGATTCTCTCGCGTCCGTGCGGCTTTGTCAGGTCAAGCGCCGGACCGATCGGCACGATTCGTGTAGGATTAATCTGAGTGTGCGTCATGTAGTAATGGCGCTTGATGTGATCGAAATTGACCGTGTCCGCAATGCCCGGCTGCTGATATAAATCCAGCAAGTAGCTGTGCAGGTTCGAGTAATCGATAATCCGACGGAGATTGCACTTGAAGTGGCCGTGGTAGACCACATCGAATCGGATGAGGGTGCAGAAGAGCCGCCAGTCCGCTTCGACGATAAGATTGTCGAACAAGAAACGCCTTTTCGTTAAGCGCTTTTCCAATTCGTCGAGCGCATCGAACAGTTTCCGGCAGGAAATTTCGTATGGCCGCTGGCGCGTGGCAAACCCGGCTCTGTAAACGCCGTTGTTAACGTTGTCATAAAGAAAATCGCAGAGCTTCACGTGGTCTGCTTCGATATCTTTGGGAAAGAGATCGACATCCTTATTCCTGGCAAAATCATTAAACACGTCGTTGAACATGCGGCAGATGTCGTCCTCGCAATTGTTGACGATCTTATTGGTGTCCCTGTCCCAAAGCACCGGGACCGTGACGCGCTCGTCGAAACCTGGATCGGTTGCTTTGTAAGCTTCGCTCAGAAATTGGAAGCCATTGACCGGATCGGTTGATTCAAACGGCGCGCCCGGCGGAATTTTGCCGGATGGGTCGCGAAAGGCCCAGCCTTTCTCATCCCGAATCGGATCGACAATCGTCATGCCGATCGCTTCTTCGAGTCCTTTCAATTTTCGAAAAATGACCGTGCGACTTGCCCACGGGCACGCCAGCGAAACATACAGGTGATAGCGACCACCGGCAGCGGGATAGAGCGTCGATCCATCGGTAGAGATCCATTCACGGAATGCGTCTTCCTGGCGCTGAAATTCTCCCGACTCGGATTGCTCGGTTGGAAATTGCGCTTTCATCTAACCACGAATGAACACGAATAAACACGAATTCATAGAACGACCATCCATTCGTGTCGATTCGCCTGCCGCGCCGAAGCGGTCGAAGGCGGGTGTTAATTCGTGGTTAATCTATTTGGGGTGGCCGAAAAAGCGCCGCGTCGAGGATCGACCAGAGATGGATGATCCACCCGAGCAAGACAAACCAGAGGATTGCCGCCAGACAAAACTGGACGATCGCCATCAACAATCGGCCTTGGAGTAATTGCCCCAGGCCGGGGATGAAGAAACTACAGAGTGCGGCGAGAACGTTGCCTGCTGAACCTTGGCCAGCCATGGCTTCGATCTTATGGGCGGATGCAAAATCGACAAGTCGTTTTTGCGCTGGAATCGGTCGGATGAGTCGCATAAGGCCTATCTTGTCCACGAAGTTCTGGGCCTGCGGCTGGTTCTAAACGTCGCGGGTCTTCGTGCGCCGGTCAGATTGACAGCGCAAAATGCCAATGGTACCGTCGCGCGAATTTACGTGGAAGTCCGCAAAAGCGGACAGCAACGTCATTGACGAGAGAAAGTTGCATACATCGTTAAACAGTCAGGTTTTGGTGCTGAACCGTCTCTGGCAGGCGGTCAACATCTGCACGGCCCGGCGCGCGTTTGCGCTGGTGTACGCGGGCCATGCCCACGTTGTTTCTTCTGACGAAGCCAACAACTTTATGACGCACGATTTTGAGAGCTGGCGCGATTTTTCCACGACTGCGCCCGAACACGAGATGGTGACGACCATTTCGTGGAAGATTCGGGTGCCGCGCGTAATCGTGCTGCTCTTTTTCGATCGGCTCCCGAAAAAGGAAGTGAAGTTCACGCGTCACAACGTTTTCGAGCGCGACAAGAACACCTGCCAGTACTGTGGCCAGATCTTCGAGCGCAACGACCTGAATCTTGATCATGTCGTGCCGCGTGAACGAGGCGGAACCACGACATGGGAAAATGTGGTTTGCTCGTGCATCCCGTGCAATACACGCAAAGGCAATCGGCTGCCGCAGGAAACGCACATGCATCTTATCCGCAAACCGAAGCGGCCCAAGTGGCGCCCATTTGTGCATGTCACCTTTTCGGCACCGCAGCATGAAAGCTGGCGGCATTTTGTCGATCTCGCCTACTGGAACGTGGAACTGAGTGACTGACTCGGGCTGAACCGCGGATTACGCGGATTTACACGGATTTAGGAAAACAGCCATCGCTTCACATCCGCGTCATCCGCGAAATCCGCGGTTAAAGCGATTGGACCTAGCCAGCCAGACAGCGTTGAATATTACCGCTTGAGGCGTTGCAAGAACGCTTTGAATCTTGGGTCGCTCCGAAGATTATCGTAAACGGTTGACCTTTAAGATATTTTACAGAAACGCCCTCCCATTCGAAAAGCCGCTACGTCTCAGCGCGTCGCGGCTTTTTGCCTCTCCACGTCATGGTTTAATCAGAGAAATGACTTGGCGGCCCTGCTTACGGTACATCTCAAAATCGCTGTCGGTGGTGAAAACGGTGGCTTCATCTATCAACTCGACCATTCTGACTAAACAGGCGTCAGCGAAGCTCATCGGAGTGTCGGCATACCGTCGAAGCAGACGGAGCGTCTGAGCCAATTCGTTCTGGATGGAAAATCCCACCGCAATAATTTTACGCTCCAGGAGCGTGAAGAGCGCTTCTCTGCCTTTACGCGCGCGTTGCAAGAGGAAAAAGCTCTCGGACAACACAGCCTCGCAAGTCAGGCAGGGATCGACAAAAGCCTCCAGGTGCGCTCTAGCCCAGGCATGATGTTGATCGCGCCGGTGGAGGCCGGCCACGATCGCGCCGCTATCGATGAGAATGGTTTTTCCCATACGCTTTCAAATGCTTTTTGTTTGCTGAGAGATCGCGGGGAAGCGCCCGGGAATCGATCACCACATCCTGCATCCGGCTCCAGAGGGAGCTACCACGTCCCTTGGAAGCAAGCTCACTCCTCGGCGCCAGGCGCTCACGGACCACATCCGATTTGGAGATGTTGCGTGCCTTGGCCTGATCGGCAATTTCAAAAAAAAGCGGATCGGGTAGTTTCACAGTCAAAGTCTTCATGTTCAAAGCGTATTACGATTTCAACAGATTTGCAATACCGCCCGAAGGGCCGGGTTCCAGCCTCCCCGGGAATGATCTCGCCAAGAAACCATGTTTGTCAGCTTTTCAACAAAGCCAGATGCTTTTCAAACCGATTGCTGCGCCAGAAAACAGACAAGAATTACCGAAGGCCTAATAATTTCACCCGCAAATCACACGACTGATGCGAACGATTTTGATACCCCGTGTCCTAATTTTCGCGTCATTTCGTGTGTTAAGTGGGCCAAAATACTAGCGTTTTAACGCATCCAGAATCGGCTGCGGATAAACCCCGAGCCAGATCGTCGCGACGATCAATGCGCTGATTGCGAGACGCGACAGACCGCTGACTGGAATCTGCTCAGTTTTGGCGGCGGACTGCCAATACATGGCGCGGACGACTTTCAGATAATAATAAAACCCGCAGCCGACCGTGATTACGCCAACAACGACGA
>WNGD01007412.1_pt1 | contig 11589 bp, 19 predicted proteins | sample 5400671 | NCBI WGS metagenome assembly WNGD01 (sample SAMN13153369, study PRJNA577476) | soil metagenome | isolation source: 40 cm soil or saprolite under grassland replicate 2 | place: USA:California | collected 2016-06-15
TGCCGAGCTCGGCGTAAACGTTGCTCACCCCGAATTTCTGCGGGATCTCCGCGAGGTCGCTCGCCCATTTGATGCGGCCGGAAGTCTCGAACTCGTTCCAGGCCTGGTCGGGCAACTCGAGGAACGGACGCAGCGCGGAATGATAGATCACGAAGTTCATCTGCGGCCAGTCCTTGGCCGCCTTGCCGACATCCCAGGCGGTCGCGTATTCCCACACCCCGGCGAAGGATTTCTCGTAGTCGGGCGGCAGCAGGCCCTTGTGGATGCAGATCATGTTGATCCCGGCCTTCAGCGATTTCTCGTAGAAGGGATACATCACCTGCTCGTCGTCGAGGCGCCAAGGGTATTTGGACGGGGCGAGCGGATCGCCGATGGTGTAGGACTTCCACGAATCCGGCTTGTAGACCGCGATCGCCTTGTCGACCTCGTCCATCCAGCCGGACTGCTTGGGCGTGATCACGCTGTGGGCCAGCAGGCGGCGCGAGCCGGCGAAATCGTTGATCATCTCGCGGGCCCTGACGATCTGCTCGTTGGACAGCAGCCACCAGGTCGGATCGTCGAAGGGTGCGCCGCTCAGCAAAGCGAGGTTGGTGTCGCTGTCGTAATAGATCTCCTTGACGTAGTTCTGGAACTTGTAGCGGGCCAGCGACATGCCCTCTTCCTTCATCTTCGGGTTCCAGTGCTGGCTGGCGAAATCGCCGAGGCCCAACAGCTCCTTGTGATCGAAATCGTCGCGGACGAAGTGGGTCTGGACGTCGAAGATGAACTGCCCAGCGAGATTCTGGGCGCGCGCCATCATCAGCTCCGGCTCGCGTGCCTCGGCCGCCTCGACCTGGAAAACGTTGCCGCCGTAGATCTCGTTCATCGCCAGGAATGCGGCGGCCATGCCGCAGCTCGTTCGCATGAACTGTCGACGGCTCAGGCCGAGCAGTTTGCCATTGACGTTCGCCAATTCCAGTATCCGCTGCTCGACGCGCTTTTGCGTCTCGCTCTGCGGGGGCGGAAGGTATTCGCCGTTCGACACGATCTGGGTCGGTATCGGCGTTGCGGCAGAAGCCGTCTCAGCGCCGGCGACAAGGCGCTGTTCCCGTTCACTGAGCCAAGAACCCATTGTTATTCCTCCCTGTTTATTTTCTCAGCCGCGTTCGATTTCAGGTTTTGGTCGGAGCGGTCACCGCGGCGATGCCATGACCATCCGGTCATGAATCAACCCGTCGCGACTGCGCTGAATATCATAAGGTTACCATGGTCCTAGCCCGAATGCCAGGCGCGATGCGCGCTCGCCTTCACAGGACGCGGAAGTCTGGTCCTGCTTTCTTGCCGGCGTTTCCAAGAGCGGCTTGGTGCACGCACTTCAGGTGGTGCCGGAAGCCTTCAGGGATCGGGTCTCGACGGTGGTATAGGACAGGAGTGGGACAGTAAAAGCGGGTTGGCTGCTCGAACGGCAGGTCAGCTTGAGAATGGTGTCTACGAGGACTGCCACGCGGTCAAAACTTTGATCCAGATCCGGACCATACGACATCAAGCCGCCGTCGCGGACGAGGAAGTCGAACTCATAGATGGCTGGGAGCCGATGCATGGCCGCGAACTCGTAAACGCGCCGGCGGTTGAGGTTGGTGAGTACATCCGAGACCATGAAGGATGGGCTTCTTCGCCGCCGACGCCTCGATCTGTTTTCGCTTCTCGTCACGATCAAACATTGTCGAAACGTCTCCAGCCTCTGCCATATGGGTCATCCGAACCGCCAGGATATTGCTCCGACCACGACGCGCTGACTGTCGGCGCCGCAGCCTCCGCACGCCGCCGCCGCTCGGCAGGCGTCTCCGGCTCCTGCGGCGCACGACGCTGCGGCTGCACCGCCATCCGGTTGTGCTTGCCCGGCAACCCATTGTCGACGATCGGAACCACGTTCGCCGGCGGTACCTCCGCGCTCGGAGACGGAGCCCTGGCGTCGGACACGCCCGCTACCTTTTCCGCCCCCGACACACGATCGCCGTCTACGCCCGGACCGGTGTGCGTGGCGGGCCCGCCTGCGCGCGACCGGCGGAGCTCCCCGAGGAGCTTCTCGTTGGCCCACTCCAGCATGGCGCAGCGCTTACGCAACGCCGAGAGCCGAAGCAGGTGATGACGAGGATCAATCCGATTGTCGAGCTTGGCCCGGATGGATTCCAGGAGCGCGAGCTCTTCGTCGTCGAGCCTCGCCAGCAGGCGATCGGTGTCGGAATTCGCGGTAGCGGCCCTAGGCGGCAGGGCGGCGCGCAAGCCGGCGATCGTGGTCGGGTTTGGCTGCTCGGTGCACAGTGCCTCCGCAAGCGCCCTGGCGACCGCCCGATCGGCCATCTTCGCCAGCCCGTAGTCGACCACGATCTCGTTCATGATCAACTCGGCCTCTGACAGCTCGGTCATGGCACAACGACGAGCTTTGGACGGACAGACTGGTCGTCAACCTTCGGGCGACGGGCGTGGCGCTTGCGAAGTCCGCGCAAGATCCGGTCGATAGTGTTGCCGATCCGGGTCGCGGCCTCGTGGTCGAGCCGCAGGGTTGGCCGCATAGAAAGCTCAGCGGCCTTGATGAGAAGCTGCTGGTCGGCAACCGACATGTTGGACCAGCCGCCAAAATCGGCGGCGAGATCGATCGCCCGCGCCTGGACCGCCGCCCGGCTGCGATCCCGGCCGCCACGCGGGTTGCCCGACTGGCCCGGCTTAAACTGCCAGGGCCGCAGTTGAGGTACTTGCTCGGCCATCTGCCCCACTTCCGGCTCCTCACGTTGACGGGACGTTGACTAGACCCGGGCACGCTATTACCTTACCCGCTTGAGGATGCAAGCGCTTTCGCGACCCGGCCGGGCCGGATGACTGGTAAACATCCAACGCGGCGGAAAGGGTGCCAAGGCGTAATAGCAAAAGGACCGAAGGGGTCAGTATCAAATAGTAACCTAGTCTGGGCGGGGCCACTGCATGTAGCTCGGGTCTTCGAGCAGGTCCTCGATCGGCCGGCCCTTGTACTTGCCGAATGGCACGACGGTGTTGTCGGTCATTCCTTTCCTCCGTTACGGCAAAACCGAAAAAAAGAGCGGGAAGCCCTTTTTGGGGGTCCAAAGCGCGCAAGCGCGCAATTCATTGCGGCAGTAGGACAACTTGAGCTGCCAAGACCATTTTCAAAACGCGCGGGCGCGCTTTGAAAGCGCGCGGATGCGCCGAGCGCGCTTTGGAAACGCGCGCGCGCTTTGAAAACTGGAGGCGGCGCGTAAGTTATCCTTCAGCCATGCGGTTTTGCGCGCTTGCGCGCTTTGAGGGGTCATTTTTGGCCTTCCGCGCTTTTTTTCGGGAGGTAGCGCTCGAACGCATCCTCGAACCGGACCCGTTTGTATCCCTTGCCGTGCTTGACCTCCGGCGGGTGAACCTCCTCGGTGATGATGCTGTAGGGGCGCAGGAGCCTCGCGAGCTTGGCCTGGGTGAGCGGCTTGCCGTTGCTGTACTCGACCCAAGGGCCCTCTTGGTCCTCGCACAGCTTGGCCACCAAGACGGCGGACAGCATGCAGTCGCCGCCGTCCCTCGTCGAAGATGCGCTTGATGTCGGCCAGGAGCCGAACGCCCAGCGTGCGGGTGTCCGCCTTGCCCTCGATGGTCCGTGCGGCGCCCCGCGCATCATCGCCCCAGACGCCGCCGCAGAGGTCGGAGATGGGCGAACTGCAGGCGCCAGTTGTCGGCCCGCCGGTTGCCGAACGTCGCGTCAGGCATCAACGGCTCGGCGCCACGCAGCGCGTCCATGTTGTCGGTGGCCCAGCGCAGCAGCCGGCCACGCAGGTCGGCCAAACCGCGATCATCGACGTGGTGGAACTTCTCGACCAGCTCGTCGTCCGTCTTGCGGTTGAGTCGGACGATGATGCAGCGGCTGATCGTGGCAGGCGGCAGCTTCATCCCCACCATGCCGATGGCCTTGGACGCGAAGGTGTCGAACGGCTCCGGCTCGTTGGTCTTGTCGTTACAGCGGATGACGCCCTGTCCGCGGGTGTGGCCGGAGTTGATGATGGCGCGCAGCTCCTGCGCGCCCTCGTTGGTCTTGCTGCCGGCCAGCACCGTGTCGAACTCGTCGATGCAGAAGGACGGCTGCCACTTCCGGATGGCGCGGTAGAGCGCGGCCTTGCTGATGTCGACCGACGCGATGCACCTCGGCATGAGGAACGACACCACGCCCATCAGGGTGGTCTTGCCGCACTCCGGGTCGGGGCTCGTCACGAGCAGGATCGGCGAGTAGGTGGCCACCTCGTCGTGCGCCCAGGACAACATGACCCACAGTGCGGTCGCCAGCGCGGCGTCCTTGCTGCACACCACGTGCCGGCGGATGCGCAGGATGATGTCGCGCAGCAGCGCGTCGCCGTCGACCGTCTCCGGCCACGGCGGCGTCTCCCAGTGGCCGTAGAGCGGCGCCGCCGCCCTGTCCTCGCGCCGGCGGTCGACCTCGTCATCGAGGTCCCTGGCGCGCACGCCGAGCTGCTTGGCGGCCTTCTTGCGCCGCTTGGCGTAGGTGAAGCTGTCGGCGCGGGCCAGGGCGTCGAGCAGGTCCTGCTCGCCGGCCTCCGCCTTGGCCTTGGCCTCGTCCGCCTGCGGTGCAACCCAATTCGGCGCGGCGGCCAGCAGCTCGTCCAGCCGCTCCTTCGTGCCGCCCTTGCTGGCCAGCCACTCCGACACGTCCTTGGCGCCGTCCGGCATCATGAGGACGCGGACGCGCATCGCGATTCCGGTCAGGGACGCGCCGACCATGTTGACGTGCTTCCAGCCGGCCTCGTCGGCGTCCGGCAGCAGCACGACGTCGGCGTCGCGCAGCTGCTCGCTGTGGTGCGCCTTCCACTTGCAGGCGCCGCCGCTGTTGCACGTGGCGCTGTAACCAAGTCGCACCAGGTTGTTGACGTCCTTCTCGCCCTCCGGGACCAAGACCGGCCCGCGCCGCTTCTCTTCGAGGACGTCCGGCAGCCGGTAGATGACCCGCCGCACGTCCCCGAGCGTCCAGTCCCAGCCGCCTGACATGTCGGGGCGGCGCTGGCGGAAGCGCTGCCGCGGGTCCCCCGACACGAGGCGGATGACCTGGTAGAGCAACTCGCGGTCCTCGTTGGTGTAGTCGTACACCTCGTCGATGACGAAGCCGGTGCCGGCCCTGCCGTTGAGGAACTTCTCCCTGCGCAGCCAGTCGACGGCGCCGTCCTTGTCGACACCGAGCTTGTGCATGATGAGTCCGACGACACCGCCGCCGACGGCGCACTCGTGGTCGTAGAACACGCCGCGCCTGGTGTTCACCTCCAGCGAGCCGCGGTTGCCCCACCGCAGGCGGTGGGGCTTGGACTGCGCGGGGTTCGGCTCGCCGAGCAGCCGGCGAGCCACGTCTTCCATGACCTCGTTGAAGAGCGCCATGCTGGTCTCCTGCTCAGAACGGGATCTCGTCGTCGATGTCGTCGCCGACGTCGCTCTCATCCTTGGACGGCAGCGGCTTCGACTTCTTCGGCTCCGGGTTCTCGGTCCTCGACCGCGGCAGCTTCGCCGCCGACGGCGCGGATGCGGATGCAAGGGACGATTTTGGACCCGAAACTCGTCGTCGTCGGATAGAGGACGATGCGCTCGCCGTGCCACTCGCGGTCGTCATCGGAGCCGATGAGCTCGCCGATCGTCTGGTCATTGACGGAGTTGAGCACCATCGACTTCGACGCGTTCGTGAAGGTCATCACCGGCTTCAACTTCTTGTCGGCGCCGCTGCCGATCTCCTCCATGCGCACCTTGTCGATGGTGACGGTGACGCCCTCCGGCCGGAGGTCGGATGCTTGGACGAAGCGGGACGGGAAGTGTTCGGACCGTTTCATTTGAAGTACCTCACAGGTGCGGGGTTGGGTTCAGGGGTTGGCCCGCGCGGCACCCGGCGCGCGGCACCCGTCAGTCATGTCGAGGATCTTCTGTCTGACGTTCTCCAGGACGGCTTCTTGCTTCGGCGTGGGCGGGTAGCGGCGCTTCAGCAGGTTGTCGACGAAGCCGACTTCCCATTCGTTCAAAATGCTGCGCATGCGCCTGGCAGAACTCGGCGGCGCTGCGCCAGTGCAGCCCCGACCAATGGCCGCCCGTCGGCTGCGCGCGCCCGGGCGCGATGCGGATGCTGGCGACCAGCGTGTGCCAGTCCTTGCCGTCGGCGCGCAGCGTGCGCTCAATCGCGCGGGCCGCGGCGACAACTTCGCCGGCCTTGTCGCTGCCGAGCAGCGGCAGCAGCTTGCCGACGCGCTCGTGCGTGCTGGACGGGAACAAGGTGGTCATGGTCATGCCGCCGCGTCTTTCTTGAGATGCGGGTACAGCCGCCGGATGATCTCGTCAGGATCCTGCTCGCGCAGGTGTGGGTAAGCGTCGCCGAGCCGTTGCGCCGCTTCGACCAGCCGGGCGCGCAACACCTCGTAGGTGAGCTCCGGGTCCGGCTCGTCGATGTATCGGGTGTATTTGGTCATGCGACCTCCCGCGGCTCCGCCGCGCGGTAGGCATGGGCGCCGTTGGGCAGCACGATGAGCTGCGACGCGTAGAGCTTGCCGGCGACGACCACGCCGCAGATTGTTTGATCGTCCGGCGGCACGGTCGTCCTCACCCATTCTGTGCCGTCATTATCGGCGGCTTCCAGGCAGGTGATGTCGCCGTGGTCGAACGCGGTCCACGGCGTCGTGTAGGTCCTCGTCTCGATCTTCAGCCACCTGTTGGCCGCCAGCGAGTCGACCCGGCAGCGCCAACACAACGGGGACACGCCCTGCTCCCGCACGAGGCGTTCGAGCCGCGCGACCTGGTCCGGCGTCCACTGCGGGAAGCGCGTGTGTGCCTGCGGCCAGGGCTCGAAGTCCTCGGCCGCCAGCGTGAACCGCACGGCGCGCACCATGCCGCGGCGCAGGCCCTGCCGGCTCAGGGCCGACGTGCGGTCACCGCGCTCGTCGGTCGTCGCCCACAGGAAGTCCGGGGACGGGAAGCCGCCGACCCGGTTGCGGCCCGGACGCAGCTCGCCGGCCGTCAAGATCCACGGCAGCCGCGCCGTGTCGGTGAAGTGATAGACCGTCATCGCGCTGGTCATACGGTGGTCCTCTGCTGTTTGACGGACGAGAGGTTGAGCGTGACCACGATCTGGTCGATCTCGTTCCAGTTCGGTCCGCGCTCGACGATGTCGTGTAGCTCGCGCAGCTCCTCGAACGCGACGACCGCCATGGTGCGGCCGGTGCGGTAGGTGATCTCAGCCATCCAGCGGAGATCACGCCTTGGTCCAAGCGCGGGCATCTCACTTCTCCTCCGCCACAATCAGGTCGAGCACCGCGGCCATCACGCCGGATGCACTTCCATCTGAGTTCCTGGATAAGACGCGCGCGATGTCTTCGACTGGGCATCCATATTGCAAACAAAAACTCAGCAGGATGCCGGCGTCCCGCGCGTTCACGTCGGACTGCGACGACTGTTTCGCGCTGGACAGGAAGATCTCGCCCACGCTGCCGTCGGCGAACCGCGAGAAGCCGCACGTGTAGCGCAGCCCGGAAACCTCGAAGTTGAACACCTCGTGGGCGCGGCGATCAGGCAATTTTTGTCTGTTCATCTCAGTGCCCCCCAACGAACCGCAGCAACACTCCAAACACCGCTATGATCAGGGCGGTGTTGAGGGCGCCATTCCATTTGATCAGCCGCATGTCCGCCCTGAGGTCGTTCAGCGACGCCTCGAACGCGGCCACCTCCTCGACCGCCTCGCGCGCCTTGTCCTCGGGCACGTTCGCGACGCGCAGCGCGGCGTAGAGCTTGCCCATCATGATCGTCATGACGCGCCACCATTGAGCAGCCGTCGTACCTCGGCCCGCTGCCGCCGCTCGCGTACGTGTACGCGGTCGAGCGGCGCCGGGAGCAGCTCGTCGAGCCGGTCGCGTACGAGGCCGACGATCACGCTCTGCCGCAGCGCCTCGGTCTCGACCGCCTCGTGCGGCTTGCCGTCGTTGTAGCGCCGGTCGTGCTTGATGATCTTCGGGAGCCGGTGCGCGCCGACCTGCTCCTCGGTCAGCGCCAACCGTTCCCACCGCAGCTCGCCGCCGACCAGGCGTTCAAGTACGCGCCGGGTGTTGTCCTCGATTTGATGGCCGCACCAGTCCCAGTCGCCGAGGTAGATGACCCACCGTCCCACCCACAGCGCCGGCGCGACCTTGGTGCGCAGGAAGCCGCCCACCTGCCCGTTGGTCGCCGTGATCTGGCAGCGATACTCCCGGACCGTGGCCCGCAGCACGCCGGCGAGCGAGCGGCTCTCGGTGATGACGATCGGCGCCTCGCCCTTCCACGGGTCCAGCGTCAGGTACGGGAGGATGTCGACCATCGCTTGTTTGATGGTCACCGCGTCGCCGAGGTAGCTGTGCAGCGCGCGGGTCTCGTCGACGATCCAGTCCCACGGGATGATGCCGGCGTCGCGTAGGTCGAAGATCGCTTCGGCCAGGTTCTGGTCGGGGCGGCGTCCCTTCTTGCCGTCGGTGCGCTTCGGCATTTCCTTGGACAGCCAGCCGCGCTGCACCATCTCGTAGAAGATGAAGCGCACCGACGTCGGGATCTCGTCGTTGGCCTCGTGGTCTTCGAGCAGTTCCAGGGCGCGCCTGCGCATCATGCCGAGGCCGGCGGAGTCGAAGAACGTCGGGGGCGCTGCGCCCATGTCGATGACGCTCACGACGCGCGCTCCGTGGCGTCGACCCACATGAGATCGGTGAAGGTCAGACTGCTCTCGCCGTCCCGCCGGCACTCGTCACAGGACTCGCGGCCGCATTCGAGGCAGTACTCGCGCATGCCGGTCTCGTCGATCCAGCACTGAGCCGTCATGCTCCAACGTTGGAACGCGACGCGGCCGACACGGTCGCTCCCGCATTCTTCGCAGATGGGCTTGCGGTTCACGACGCGTCCTCCTCATCGAGGAAGGGCAGCTGCTGAAATTTTAGGATGTGCAGCGTCGGCGTCTTGCGCGGGTCGCCGTCCGACAACGACTCGATGTGGTTCCGCTCGCCGACCAGCTCGTCGGGCAGGCAGGCGCGCAGCCGGGTGCGGCCGGACTTCCGCCGGCGGGTGAGCGGGGGATTGCGAGGGGTGAGATGAGACTGTACACTTCTGGGCACTGGGTCGTTCCTTTCCTTGATCCGGTCGTCGTCTCGCCAGAGACAAAAAGAAGCCGCCCGGAGTCGCGCCCGGGCGGCTTCGCCGTTAAGCGGTCTTACGCAGCGGTTGCTGCATCTGCTCGTGCAGATGCTTCAGTCGCAGGATCTTCGAATAGATGATGCGCTTGCCGGACTTGGTCCACGGCGTGGCGACGCCCTTGCGGCGCCGGGCACGCATCGCCGTGACCTTGACGCCCTCGATCGCGGCCATCTCCGCCTCGTCGGCGCCGTCGTCGCCGGCGAAGGGGATCACGCCCCAGACGGGCGCCATTTCCCGATAGTGTTTGGTCATCTTGCTCTCCAGTCGGTTAGTTTGACTGGGAGCAGCAACAAGCAAACGCGCTCGCCAGTCGTTCAACTGGGAGCAATTATAAGCCAACTCGCTGCTATGTGGAACGCGTTGCCGGGTACAATCTTGAATAACGTAACAACAAGCCGGCGCTGATATTGTTTTTGCTAAGAATTATTTTTGATTGTTGTCACTCATTGCCGCGCTTCTTCCGCTCGCTGATGACGCCGGTCAGGGTGATGCCCATTCTCCGCGCCGGCGCCACGACCACGGTGACGGCGCGGTAATAGCGCCGGCGTATCGCGACGGCGGTGGTGATCGGTCGCCCACGGCCGTCCGCCCACCTCAAGCCGCCGAGGTCCGCGATCTGCTCGCACGCCTGCGCGACGCTGCCACCGTACATGCGGCGCCACTCCTCGACGGCCTTGTAGATCTCGAACAAATCCTCGTCCGTGTTGGCGGGGCGGCCCGCGCCGTCCCGCTTACCGCCTCTCATGACCGCCTCCCCCTGCTGATCGGCGTGACGTTGTTGCCGTTGCCGTTGGTGGCGGCGTCATAGACCGCGCCAATCCGGTCCGCGGCCTCGCGCAGCGGGTCGTCAGCCAGATGGCTGTAGCGCTGCGTCGTCCTCGCCTGCGTGTGACCCAGCAGCCTGCCGATGATCTGCAGCGACAGGCCGCCGCCGGCACCGACCGACGCGAACGAGTGTCGCAGGTCGTAGAGCCGCGCAGATTTGCCGAGCCCGGCGCGGTCGCGCGTCATCTCCCAGCATCGGCTGATGTCGCTCAAGCCGAACACGAAGTCAGCGGCACCGCGCCTCTGCCGCAGCCGGCCGACCAGCTCCAGCGCGCCGGGGCTGAGCGGCAGCTTGTGGACCCTGCGCTGCTTCGTAGTGGCTGCCGGCTTGATCCAGAAGCCCGGCTCGTCGTCGAACTCTTGCCACTCGGCGCGCATGGCCTCATGCGGCCTGCAGCCGGTCAGCATGATGAGGCGGACGCAGTCGGCGGCGGGACCGGTGTATTCGTTCAGCGCGTCGCTGATGGCCGCCAGCTCGGCAGCCGAGAAGAAGCGTTCCCTGCTGTGCTCGGCATTGCGCTTGACGCCCCGGCACGGATTGCCAAGCACCGCGTCGCGCCACGGCTTGACCTCGTCGGCCATCGGCTTGAGCGCCAGCGCGAACAGCACGTTGCAGAAGCTGATGAGGCGGTTGGCGGCGACCGGCCCGTGGGCCGCGGTGGTCCTGCGGTGCAGCTGCTCGACGTCGCCGAAGTGGACGTCAACCACCCGGCGGCGCTCGCCGAGGCCGGCGGCGATCGTCGCCAGCACCCGGTCGACGGCGCGGCGGCGCTTCGGGTTCAGGTGCCGCGCCGGCAGGACGTCGGCGACGTACCGGGAGATCAGGTCGGCGACCGTCGGCGCGTCCCTGGCCTCGCGCTTCTCCTTGGCCGGGTCGCGGCCGGCGTCGACCTGCTGCCGCAGCTCCTTCGCCCGGAGCCGCGCCGCCTGGACGGACCAGGTCGGGTGCTGGCCGATCGTGGTCCTGTGCTGGACGCCGTTGACCCTGTAGACGAGGACGAACGAGCGGACGCCGTTCGCGAAGATGCGGCAGCCGAAGCCGCGGACGCGGTCCGGGCCGGCGTCGAAGATCAGCCGGCTGCCCTTCTCGGGCGGCTGCGTTTTCAGGATCCGTTCGTGGGTGAGCTTTGGCATGAGGGTCCCCCGGTCAACGTCGAGTCAACGCCGCGCGGCCGCGCGACGTGCTATATATTAACACGAAATGCTTCTGGCCGGCACGTATTTCTGCCGATGGGACGCGGTTTTCTGCGCTTCCGGGCCGGAAGCCGCGTCAACGCAAATACTTAGCCGAAGTGCTTGACGGAAGACCGCGCTGCTGCCGGCCGGGACCTACCGGTTCGGCAATGCGCCCCCGGACGGCCGGCTCGCCGCGCTTGCGTTCGCGCTCGGCTCGTACCGGTTCGCGCGCTACCGCAAGGAGCCCGCAAAGGAGATCCGGCTGGAGCTGCCCGAAGGCGTCGACGGCAGCGATCTTTCGCGCATCGTCGAGGCGGTCGCGCTCGCCCGCGATCTCGTCAACACGCCCGCCAACGATCTCGGCCCCGCCGAGCT
>WNGD01025218.1_pt1 | contig 11589 bp, 9 predicted proteins | sample 5400671 | NCBI WGS metagenome assembly WNGD01 (sample SAMN13153369, study PRJNA577476) | soil metagenome | isolation source: 40 cm soil or saprolite under grassland replicate 2 | place: USA:California | collected 2016-06-15
CTTGCGCCGCCGACTCGATGAGCCGGGCGACCTCGTCCGGGTGGGACACCATGGCCACGTGGCTGGAGGGGACTTCAATCGTGGTCGCCCCCATGCGGCTGGCGAACAGTCGCTCGGCGTCGGGCGGGATCGCCTCGTCGTCGCTGGCCACCAGGTACCAGGTCGGCTGGGATTTCCAGGCCGGGACGCCCATCACGTCCGTGAAGGCAGAGCCGGCCAGGGCCTGCTGCACGGCGTACATGACTTTGGCCTTGACCGGGTCGACGTCGGCCGCGAAGTGGTGCACGAAGTCGTCCTCGGACAGCCAGCCAAAGCCCTGCTTGTCGGTGAACAGGTGGGCCAGCGCCGGGGTCACCGGGCCCTGGGACAGCAGCGCACCGAGCGATTCGCCCTCATCCAGCCCGAACGCCGCGATGTAGACCAGGCCGGCCACGTTGGGTGCGTCGGTGCCCAGCGCGGTGATGATCTGGCCGCCGTAGGAGTGCCCGGCGACCACCGTCGGGCACTCCTGGCTGTCCAGCACCTGGCGCAGCCGGGCGACGTCGGCGGCCAGCGAGGTCAGCGGGAACTGCGGGGCGGTGACGCGGTAGCCGTCGGCCTGCAGGCGCTCGATCACCGAGCTCCAGCTCGAGCCATCGGCCCAGGCGCCGTGGACGAGGACGATGCTGGGTCGGGTCGTCATGACAGTGGCTCCTTCGGGTTGCTGGCTAGTTCGCGGCGGGCCGCCTCGGCGATATCGGCGCCGGTGTTGGCGTGCCCGTTGATGCCCCAGCCGCCGTCGGGGGATTCGGTGATCAGGACCCAGGTCCGGCTGGCGAGGGTGGCGTCCCGGGCCGCAGTGGCGACAATGTCGGTCAGTTCCTGGACCACACCTAGCTGCTTGTCGCGGTCGAGCACGCCGGCCGGGGTGAGGACCTGGACCCGGACGTAGTTGCTGTCCCCGGCGACGTTGGAGATCGCCTCGCCGGGCAGGTCATGAACGAAGGCGGCGGTGTTGTTCTCGAACAGTGGGATGGGCGGCACCTGCTCCCAGCGCATGACCGCCGCGGCCAGCTGCTGGGCCAGGTCGTGCTTGCTGGCGAAGGTTCCTTCGGCGGCGTACACGTCGATCATCGGCATGGCTGTCTCCTGTCCGGCCGGGGCCGGCGCTGCGGGCTCCGGTCGGTCCCATGCTCAACCAGCAGTGGTGAGCCCGGCATCACGTGCAGCTCGTAGTCCGCAACGCCGCCGACCACGTGCCGCATCGGTCCGGGCCAGCCGCCCGGGCCTGCGGCAGTAGATTTGTCCCGTGGAGGGCCTGCTCGGACGCGGCGAGGAACGCAGCCGCCTTGACCAGATCCTGGCCCGCGCCCGCCACGGGCACAGCGGCGCGCTCGTCATCCGAGGCGAGCCCGGTGTCGGCAAGACCGTCCTGCTGGACTACACCCAGGCCGCGGCCGCGGGCATGCAGGTCATCCGGGTGGACGCGGTCGAGACCGAGATGCAGCTCAGCTTCGCGGCCCTGCACCAGCTCCTCCGGCCCGGCCTGGCCCGCGTGGACGCCCTGCCCGCGCCCCAGCGCAACGCGCTGCGGCTGGCCTTCGGCATGCAGGAGGGCCGGACACCGGACCGTTTCCTGGTCAGCCTGGCCGCGATGGGGCTGCTGGCCGAGCAGGCCGCCCGCCAGTCCCTGCTGTGCCTGGTCGACGACGCGCATTGCCTGGACCGCGAGTCCGCCGACGCCCTCGCGTTCGTGGCGCGCCGCCTGTACGGCGACTCGATCGCGATCATCTTCGCGGTCCGGCCCGGCCCGGCCTGCTCGACGGGCTCCCTGAGCTCCGTCTCGGCGGGCTGGCCGAGGCGGACGCCTGGGCCCTGCTGGCGGCCACGGCCGGGCCCGCGCTGCTCCGCCCGGAGGGCGCCCGGATCGTGGCCGAGACCGGCGGCAACCCGCTGGCCCTGATCGAAATCGGCCAGGAACTGGCCTCCGGGGAACTGCCCAGCGACCTGCCGCTGCCCGAGCCGGTGCCGGTGGGCCGCCAGCTCGAGCAGCGATACCTGCGGGAGATCCAGGGGCTGCCGGGCGACACCCGGGCCCTGCTGCTGGCCGCGGCCGCCGACCCGACCGGTGACCCCGGTCTGCTGTGGCGGGCGGGCCATGACCTCGGGTTCAGCAGCGAAGCGGCGGCTCCGGCGGAGGCCCGGCAGCTGATCACCATCCGCGACGTGGTCCGGTTCCGGCACCCGCTGATCCGCTCCGCGGTCTACTACGGCGCGTCCTTCGCCCAGCGCCAGCGCACGCACGACCGGCTGGCCGCGGCCACCGGACCAGCCGAGCCGGACCAGCGGGCCTGGCACCTGGCCCAGGCGGCCACCGGCCCGGACGAGGCCGTGGCCGGCGAACTGGAACGTGCCGGGGCCCGGGCCCGCGGCCGGGGCGGCTGGTCGTCGGCGGCCGCTCTGTTCCACCGCGCGGCCACGCTCAGCGTGAGCCAGGCCGAGCGGGCCCGCCGGCTGCTCAGCGCGGCCGAGGCGAGCGGCAGCGCCGGAGCCCTCAACCGGGCCCAGGCCGAGGTGGATGCGGCCGCCACCTACCGGGATGATCCGCGCCATACCGGCCTCGCCCTGCGGGTGCAGGCGCGCATCCACCACGCCCAGCGCCAGCCGGCCAAGGCGACGTCGGCGTTGCTCACCGCGGCCACCCGGGTCGGCCCGGTCGACATCCGGCTGGCCCGCGACATCCTGGTCGAAGCCATCGTCGAAACGCAGATCAGCGGGCGGCTGGCGGCCCCGGGAACGACCCAGAGGGACGTGGCCCCGGTGGCCCAGACGCTGGCGCTGCCGCCGGGGACCGCCGCCACCATTGGCGATCTGCTGCTGGACGCGGACACCGCCCTTCAGCTGCGAGGCCTGGACGCGGCCTCTCCGCTGCTTCGCGGCGCGATCGACGCGGTGCGGCAGGAGACCGCGGATCCCCCGGAGATGTTCCAGTGGCTCGCCGCGGCCTGCGCGGACGCAACGATCCTCGTGGACGACACCCGGCTGCGCGAGCTGAGCCGCCGGATGGAAGCGGCCGCCCGGGAGCAGGGGGCGATGATCGACCTGGCCCTGGCGCTCAGCCACGCCGGGGTGTCCGGCCTCCTGGGCGGTGACCTGGGCGAGGCGCAGCGGTGCTTCGCCGAGCTGACCGCGATATCCGAAGCCCGGGGGCAGCCGTGGAGTATCGGGTCGCTGCTCATCACCGCGTGGCGCGGGCCGGCTGAGCAGGCCTACGCCCTGCTGGAGCAGGTCGCCGAGGAGGCTAACCGCCAGGGGCAGGGCTACCAGCTCGTGTTCGCCGACTATGCCCGCTGCATCCTCGAACTCGGCCAGGGCCGCTATGAGGCGGCCTACGCCAGCTTCGCGGCCGGGATCGATGACACCTCGCAGGTCAAGTTCGTGCTGGCCGACCTGGTCGAGGCGGCGCAGCGCTCCGGGCACGGCGAGGCGGCCGCGGATCTGGTCGCCCGGCTGGCCATGCTGGCTGCGGCCAGTCCCGGCCCGGTGCTCCTCGGATTCCTGGCCCGAGCCCGGGCGCTGACCGCCGGCGACGTAGCCAGCGCGGAAGACCATTACCGGGAAGCCATCGACCAGCACGGCCGGGCCCGCGGTCCCGGCCACCTGGCCCGCAGCCACCTGGTCTACGGGGAGTGGCTGCGCCGCGCCCGGCGGCTGCGGGACGCCCGCGACAGCCTGCGCGCCGCCTACCAGCTGTTCGAGGACATCGGCGCGCGGGGCTTCGCCGAGCGGACCCGTCTGGAGCTGTCGGCGGCCGGGGAAAACATGCCTGCCCGGGCCGCCGCCCGGGACGGTCACAACCTCACGCCCCAGGAAGCGGAAGTGACCCGACTGGCCGCGACCGGAGCGACCAACGCGGAGATCGCCGCCCAGCTGTACCTCAGCCCCAACACCGTCGACTACCACCTGCGCAAGGTGTTCCGGAAGCTCGGCGTCACCTCCCGCCGCCAGCTCGCCCACGCGAAGCTCGACCCGGCCCGGTAGCTGCCCGCCGCCAACGGCGGCGCGAAGCCGAGCGTCGCCGGCGCTGAGCGGGCCCGCGCACGGGTGGGCTGAGCGGGCCCGCGCATCGGGTGGGCTGAAGCGGGGCCAAGGCCACGGTCGATACGGGCTGTAAGCGCAGCCGACCTGCACATAGACCGGGACCACCTGCATATCGCCAACTATGGGCGGCTGAAGACTGCGTCCGCTCAGTGATCGCAGCGCGTAGATCATGCATTTCTGCGCGAGCCCGAGATTACACGTGAAGACACCAAAGACCTTGGCGTCGGGTGCGCCGCCGCGGCTGGTCGCGTGCGCGAACGGTCTCCTTCCAGAGTTAGTGGTGCGAAACCCAACTATGGTGTGGTCCAAGCTTTGTGTGTGCTGGCTAACTTGCTGGTATGGCCAGTCCCGGATTGCGGGAGCGCAAGAAGGCGCGCACCCGGCGGCTCATCGCTGACACTGCCGCTCGGTTGTTCGCCGAGCGCGGCTATGAGCACGTCACCGTGATTGACGTGGCGCGCAAGGCCGAGGTCGCCGAGCAGCCCGTCTACAACTACTTTCCGACCAAGGAGCAGCTGGTCACCGATCGCGAGGAGCAGATTGAGGATCGGCTGTGCGACCTGATCCGCTCCCGGCCGCCGGGCGTCACTGCGGCGGCTGCCACCCGTGACTTCGTGCTCAGGTCCGTCGCCGGGATCCGCGGCATCCCGGCGGAGCTGTGGCGTGGCGAGCTCGGCTACCTGACGGCCGTCAGTCCGGCCGCCCACCGGCTGGTGATGGAGTTGGCCGACCGCCAGGCCGCAGCCCTCGCGGAGGCCATCAGCGACACGACCGCTGTCGCCCCGGAGGTCGCCAGGCTGCAGGGGGATCGCGCTGGCCGGCGTGTTCCAGATCATCATCAGCGAGGCCAGGCGGCGCACCCGCGAGGGCCAGAGCCAGGCGGAGATCGCTGATGAGCTGTATCTGATCGTGGAGAACCTTCTCGGCGAGCTCGACCGCTGGTTCAGCGGTTCGGCACTATCAGCCCGGCCGTAAATGGCCGGTGTCGAGGTCATCCGCGTAGCGGCCCGACTGTTCTCCTGAGAGCGGCGGCGATCCTGCCAGCGTAGGACTGCGTTACTCACATGTCGCGCTAGCGCTTGGCCTGTGTGAGGAGTGAGGTGAGCCGGTCGGCGCCGGCGGGTTGTGGATGGTCGAAGGAGCCGTCAGTGCTGTAGGCGTAGGCGATGGCGCCGGCCTCGAAGCGCCAGCCTTCGCTGAGCGGGCCCACGTCGTAGGCGTCGTAACCGATGGCGTCGAGGAACGCGGCCGCCGTCTGCTTCGCCGTCTCGTCATCGCTGACGATGGGCAAGGCGCTGCGGCCGGTGGCACCTTGCGGCCGGGCCAGGGTCGCTAGGTGCTCGAAGTACATGGTGTTGATCGCTTTGACCACGTGTGCGGCCGGCAGGTGGGCCTGCAGGAGCTGGGAGGTGGTGGTGCTCTGGTCGTCGAGCTCGGCGATGTGCCCGTCGCGGTCGGGGACGTAATTGGTCGTGTCGATGACGATCTTCCCGGCCAGCGGTTCGGCCGGGATCTGCGTCGACTGCACCGGTCGGGCGGCGCTGACGGCGGGTCTTGCCGGAGGCGGCGCCCGGCGGCAGGCTGGCCGGGCCATCGCGCGTGGCCACCGGCTCGATATTTTCGCTCAATGCACAACACCCCCTGTCTGAATCAGCACTTGTGCGCGCAGCCAGGCCTCGGCCACTGAACGAGGCCGGCGCCCGTCCAGCACAACCTGTGCTTCGAGAGAGCGCAGCGAGCCGGTGGTAAGCCGGGCGGACACGGCGTTGATCAGCGTGAGCATCCGGGTGCCGTAAGGGGCGACCACATCACGGCGCACCACCGGCGTGATGTTCTCGGCCGGCTGCAAGGCGCGGTCATCGGCCAGTACCACCAGATGCCGTGCCGAGATGTTCGGATCGGTAGTGAAGAGCAACGCGACTCCGATGTCCCCGGCACGCAGTGCCTGGAGCGTCAGCGGGCCGCCGGCGTCGAGGGCGATGAACGCCTTGAAGTGCAGACCGTAGGCCCGCCGCAGGCCCTGCAGGCAATAGGCGCGCTCAGGGCATTCTGGCGGACCGCCGAACACGAGGCGCGGTGCCACTCTGGCGAGATCCGTGATCGACCGTAGGCCGTAGCGCGCCGCTGTCGCTGCCGTCACCACGATGGCGTTGGTGTTTTGCGCGGCGGCCGTCGCAGAAAGACGTCCGAGGGTGGCAAACTCCAGGGCCGACCCGGCGTACTCGGGCACCAGTTGCAGGGGGCCCTTCATCAGCGCAGGATCGACCAGCTCGCGGGGTCCGAGATTCGGCAGGATCCGCACCGGGTAGCCACGCGCCGCGAGTGCCTGGCCGTAGATCTCGGCGAGCAGGACGCTTTCGGGGAAATCGAACGACCCGACCGAGATGACCATGCCATGCCGGCCGGCCGGCCGGGCGTCCACCCGCGGACGGGGCGTTGCCGCTTGAGGACGTACAGGCCGCCAGCGCGACCGTCAGCCCTATGCAGGCCGCGCCAGACATCGCGCGCGTTTTCATACGTACTCCCGCCGCTGCAGCACGCGCCAGGACAGCCAGCCCGGTGCGACGGGGAGCCAGTAGGTGGCCAGCCGGTACAGCAGCACGGCGGAGAACGCTGGCCCCGCCGCCATGCCGACAGACCGAGACCGCCGGGTGTGGGGGCGGCTGCGGCGATAGCCGCGGCCGCGAGGTACACGGCGCCGATTTGGACGATGTCCGGTCCCCCGCCGAAGGCCTCGATGGAAGCGGCCAATGCGCCGATATAGGCCAGCGTGATCAGCGCCGATCCGCCGAACAGCATGATCATCTTGGCGGGGTTTTGCGCCACCCGTGTGAGGCTGGCTGCGGCCGAGCGCAACCCGGGGACGAGCTTGCCCGACGCGAACCGGCGGCCCGGACGGGTCGCGAGCACGATGCCGATGACTGCCAGGATGACGGCGAGGATCAGCAGCAGCTTGCTGCTCGACGGCAGCTTGAAGGCTTTGCCGAGCCCCTTACCTGCCCAGGTGAAGAAGACCACAATCAAGATCAGATGCACGACGGCGCCTGCCAGGCTGTTGACGCCGACCGCGGCGACGCCCGCGTTGGTGTCAACCCCGGACTTCTGCAGGAACCTGGCGTTCAGCGCCATGCCGCCGACGTTGGCCGGGGATACCCGGTTGACAAACGATGACCCGAGTTGCGCCAACACGGTCGGCCAGAACCGGAGTCGCCGCGGTACCGCGCCCATGAGTGCGACCGCGCTTGCCAGGTAGCTGGCGGCCGACAGGGCGATGACCAGCGGCAGCCATGCCCAGTCGGCCGACAGTATGGCGTGCCAGCCGCTGCCCACCTTTGCCAGCTGGGGAAGCAGGTAGTAGTACGCGCCCGCGGCAGCGGCGATCGCGAGCAGCGTTCTCGGGCGGACCCGCTGGACGCGGGCAAGTTCCTGGTCCCCCCGGCCGCTCACGGCTGCGGCGGCCTGCCTCGTTTGTTTCAGCAGGCCTTCGTGGCGGGCGATCGCCCGGCGGGTGCCGGCGGAAAGAGCGAGCGGCTGCAGCAAAGGCACCGCGGCGGCGACGCCATCTCGGCCGATCACCGCGGCCGCGCCGGCGACCGCTCTGTCGGCGCCGGCGATGACGGCCAGTGAGGCCAGCAGTTCGGCGATGTCGAGCGCCATCTGGCGCTGCGTGGCGCCCAGTTCGGAGAAGCTGAAGTCCACAATCCACGGTCTGGCGGCACCGTCGACGACAACGTTGGCGGCCCGCAGTGACCGGTGCGCGATCCTCGCCCGGTGCAGCCCGTCCACCTGTTTCCACAGCTCCCGGATCATCGTGTCGCTCACGCGCTGCGCCGGGATCAGGTCGAGGGACCTGCCGTCCACGCGCTCCATTGCCAGCAGCACAGACCCATCGGCGCTCTTGATCACCTGCCGGATGGCGGGCACCGCCACCCCCGCTCGCTCGGCCATCACCGCGACGAGCGCCTGGTGCTCGGCGGCCTGGATGAGCGATACCGCAGGGCGGGTATCGCCGATGTCCCGGAGCCGGAGGAACCGGTACGCGCGGTACAACAGGTCGGCGTCCCGCTGATCCGATCCGAGGACCTTAATGAACAAAGGCTGCCCGTCCTCGGTGGCCGCGGTGAAGGGCCGCGAGCCCTTCGCCTCCACGGCGGCTGGGTCGACGCACGCGACCGGCAGGCCCGCCGCGCCAAGCGCCGCCGCGATCTCTTGCGGGCCGATACGACGGTCGGGCACCCCGAACAAGACGAGCGCACCAGCGCCGACCGTTACCCCTGCGGCGAACGCCACCACCACTTCCATCGGCGAGGCCGTGCCCGTGATCAGCCGGGCCACGGCGGCAAGCCACAGCGTGATCCAGGCGGTGCGCCGCCACGGACGGATGAGCCAGGGCGCGGCCGCGACCGTACAGGCCACGGCGGCGGCACCAAGCGCGGGACCCGCCAGCGACGCGCCGGTGAGCCATGACCATGGGCCGGCACCGGCCGCGAGAGCGCGCGGACGCTCACCGCCCGCGAGATAAACGATCCCGATCACAATGCCGCTCGCCACCACGGCAGCGGCCGCAAGGCCGCCCAGCAGCCGGTACCGGTGGTAACGCAACGTGACAAGGAATGCGGCGACGGCCGCGGCCGCGAAGAGCGCCTGCACCACCCCACCCAGCACCCGGCCCGCCAGGGTGGAAGGCGCGACGGCGCTCACGGCAACAGCGCTTGCACCCGCATATGTGGCATGAGTGACGGCGGTGACCGCAAGCGCTCCGGCGAGGACAAGCCCGGCGATGATCAGCCGGATCATGTCGCCCGGATGCCGGTAACGAGCAGGCGACAGAAAGCGGTGGCCCCCGTGCTTCGCGGCCGCCGCAGACGGTGCTATATGGGTTTCGGGCGGCTTTGTCATGGTTCCCCCTGCGGACCCACTGCCAGGATGACACGCTGCGGCCCGACTAGCGAGGGCGCGAGCGGGAGGTATTTGGGCCCACGTCGCGGCGCCGCAGGCCAGGCCACCCTCATCGGCGTGCGGCCCAGCTGACGTCGCGGCGCGCCAGCTCGCGAGGCCGCCGGGCCACATAATGCCCCTTCGGGGACGCCACGGACGCCGGGCCAGCCGACCGGGACGGGCACTCATATCGGCGGATTTGGAGCGTGATCTGACGACCGGCCGCGGGTCGGATTGGAGCGCTGCGCCACCAGTGGCGCGCGGGAGGGGCGGAGCAAGCTCGGTGGCTCCCGTTGTGGCTCCCACATGAGAACCAGCAGGTCGTCACCGAACAGGATCGGCGCCTGGTCGCAGACCGAGTACAACAGCCGGAACGGCGCGGGCTGCTCCAGGACGACCCGTACGCGCGCCGAGCGCCTCGTCGTGGACCCCGGCAACGGTGCCGCCGCCATGTCAGTCGCCCCAGTACCGTTGCTCGCGCCATGGGTCTCCGTAATTGTGATAGCCAGCGCTTTCCCAGAATCCCGGTTCATCGGTGTCGCTGAGCCGGATGCCGCGCACCCACTTGGCCGATTTCCATAGATACAGATGAGGGACCAGCAGCCGCGCCGGCCCGCCGTGTTCGGGCGCCGGCTCCTCATTGTCGTAGGAGTAAGTGATCCAGGCGCGTCCGCCGGTCAGGTCTTCCACCGGCAGATTAGTGGTGTAGCCGCCGTAGGACTCCACCAAGGCGAAGTCGGCCGCCGATTCCACCGTGTCCAGCAGGACGTCCAGGGACACTCCCCGCCAGGCCGTGCCCAGCTTCGACCACTTCGTGACGCAATGCAGATCCACGGTGATCGCTTCGCTCGGCAGCGCCAGGAACTCCGGCCATGACCACCGATGCCGCTCCCCCGCCTCGGAAGTGATCACCAGCTCCCACTGATCGTGCGTGACCCGCGGGCTGGGCCCAGCCGTCAGTACCGGGAAGTCGTGGACCAGGTACTGGCCCGGCGGCAGTTCCGGCTGGGCATCCCGGCGCCGTCCCTTGAAACCACGCGACACAATTCCCATCAGCGTTCCTCTCCACCGCCGGAGTCGGGCGGCTCCGGCTCCACGGCTACCAAGTCGATACCGAAGTCGCGCAGCCGGTCGAGCAGCCCGTACAGGTGAGCCTGGTCGCGCACGTCACCGACGAGCACTGTCTGGCCCTGCCCGGGTTCCAGGACCATCCCGTCGAAGGCGGACTCGAAACGATCATCCAGCCGCCCGCGCCGGCCGATGCGGTATCTGCCGCCGGTCACGGGTCAGCTCCGGTCGCCACGTGCCCGGTCAGCGGCGGACCCCGCGGCTGGCGCTGCCCGGGCGGCACGCTGCTGTGCCTGGGTGATTGCCCAGGCGGCGTTGACCAGCCCGATGTGGCTGAACGCCTGCGGGAAGTTGCCGATCATCTCGCCGCTGCCGGCGTCGACCTCCTCGGCGAGCAGGCCGACGTCGTTGATCGCCGCCACCGCCCGCTCGAACGTCGCGGTGGCCTGGTCGACCTCACCGGCCAGCGCCTGGGCCTGGGCGAGCCAGAAGGTGCATAGCAGGAAGGTGCCCTCCTCCCCGGCCAGGCCGTCGTGGGCCAGGTACCGGTACACCAGGCCGCGCTCGTCGGTGAGGCGGGCGGCGGTGGCGTCGATGGTCGCCTTCATCCGCGGGTCGTCGCCGGGCAGGAAGCCGGTGATGGCCAGCATCAGGTTGGAGGCGTCCAGGTCCTGGCTGCCGAAGGCCTGGGTGTACGCGCCGGCGGCGTCGCTCCAGCCGTGGCCGGTGATGGCGGCCCTGATCTCGTCCCGGGCGGCGGCCCAATCGGCGGCCCGGTCTCCCGCGCCGAGCCGGGGCGCGAGGGCGATCGCCCGGTCCAGCGCCACCCAGCACATCAGCTTGGAATACAGGAAGTCCCGTGGCTCGCCGCGGATCTCCCAGATGCCCTGATCCTTTTCCTGCCACCGGGCGGCGGCGGTGTCCGCCGCCGCGGCGAGGAACCGCTGGGTGACGGAGTCGAGTTCACCGAGTTGCTCGACCAGCCGCTGGGCCGCGCCGAGCAGCTCGCCGTAGACATCGAGCTGGCGCTGGTTCCAGGCGCCGTTGCCGACCCTGACCGGCCGGCTGTCCCGCCATCCGGCCAGGTGCGGCAGCTCCCGCTCGGTGAGGTCACGCTCGCCGCCGATCCCGAACATGATCTGCAGGTCCAGCCCGCGGTGGAGCTGGGAGGCGGCCGCGTCCGCCAGGAAGGAGAAGAACCTGTTCGCCTCGTCGGGGCAGGCGGCCACCCACAGCGCTTCCATGGTCAGGCTGGCGTCCCGGACCCAGGTGTAGCGGTAGTCCCAGTTGCGCTCGCCGCCGACCGTCTCCGGCAGGGAGGTGGTGGGGGCGGCGACGATGGCCCCGGTCGGCGCGAACGTCAGCGCCTGGAGCACCCGCCCGGAGTGGTGGACCAGCCCTCGCCACGGGCCCTCGTAGCTTTGGTGGATCGCCGACCAGGACCGACATCCCGCCAGCATGTCGTCCAGGCGCGCGATGATCGCCGCGTCGTCCCAGGCGGGC
>WNGD01006083.1_pt1 | contig 11583 bp, 7 predicted proteins | sample 5400671 | NCBI WGS metagenome assembly WNGD01 (sample SAMN13153369, study PRJNA577476) | soil metagenome | isolation source: 40 cm soil or saprolite under grassland replicate 2 | place: USA:California | collected 2016-06-15
GGCATCCTTCGAGGGGCTGGTGACAGCGCTGATCAACGACCTGGCCGCCCAGCCCGGCGACGGCGAAGTGCTGCTTGTTCTCGATGACTACCACCTGATCGACGCCCAGCCGGTGCACGCGTCGCTGGCGTTCCTGCTGGAGCACCTGCCGCCGGGCCTGCACCTGGTGCTGGCCAGCCGGGCCGACCCGCCGCTGCCGCTGGCCCGGCTGCGGGCCGGCGGGCAGCTGGCCGAGCTGCGCACCGACGACCTGCGGTTCACCGCGGAGGAGGCGGCGGCGCTGCTGCGCGAATCGGCTGGTGCTGACCTGCCCGCCGCGGCGGTGGCGGCTTTGGCCGCCCGCACCGAGGGGTGGGCGGCCGGGCTGCAGCTGGCCGCCCTTTCATTGGCGGGGCAGGCGGATCCCGCCGGGTTCGTGGCGGCGTTCAGCGGCAGCCACCGTTATGTCCTGGACTACCTGGCCGAGGAGGTGCTGGAGCGGCAGAGCGAGCAGGTCCGCGCCTTCCTGCTGGAAACCTCGGTGCTGGACCGCCTGTCCGGCGGGCTGTGTGATGCGGTCACCGGCCGGGCCGGCAGCCAGGCCATGCTGGAGCAGGTGGAGCGGGCGAACCTGTTCCTGGCGCCGCTGGATGAGGTGCGCGGCTGGTGGCGCTACCACCACCTGTTCGCCGACCTGCTCCGCGCCCGCCTGCAGCAGCAACGGCCCGGCCGGGTTGCGGGCCTTCACCGGGCCGCGGCCGCCTGGTGTGAGGATCATGGCCTCGCCGACGACGCGGTGCGCCACGCCCTGGCCGCCGGGGACGCCGCCTGGTCTATGCGACTGGTCGAGCGGCACGCCGACGCGTTTCTCCTGCGCAGCGAAGGCGCGACCCTGCAGCGGTGGCTTGCGGCGCTGCCCGCCGGGCTGGCCGGCTCGCGGCCGCGGCTGCTGCTGGCCCAGGCGCGCCTGGCTCTCCTCAGCCACCGCGTGGAGGCGGCCGAGGTCGCGCTGGATGCCGCCGAGCGCGCGCTGGCAAGCGCTCCGGGCGTGGCCGATGAGCCGTTCGAGCCTTCTGTCGGCCGGGCCGCGAGCCACCTGGCCAACGTGCCCGCGGCGATCGCGCTCGGGCGCACCCTCCTCGCCGTGCTCCATGGCGACGCCGAACGCGCGATCACATTCGGCCGCCGGACCCTTGCCGAGGTCGGCGAGGGCGAGTGGCTGCTGACATCCCACGCCAACGGGTACCTGGGCGTGGCCGAGTGGCTGCGCGGCCAGCTTGCCGAGGCCGAGCGCGCCCTGTCGTTGAGCATCGCTCAGGGGCGGGCGGCCGGCCAGCCCACCATGACCGCCTGGGGCTACCAGGACCTCGGCCAGGTCCAGCGGGCCCAGGGCCGCCTGGACACCGCGGCCGGCACCTACCGGCAGGCGCTCGAGGTCGCCGCAGCGACCAGCCGGACTGCCCTGCCCGCCGCGGGCATCGCGTACGTGGGCCTGGCCGAGGTGGCCTACCAGCGGAACGAGCTCGACACGGCCCTCCGGCACGTCAGCGAGGGAATCGGGGCGTGCCGCCAGATGAACTTCACCCAGCCGCTGGCCACCGGCCTGGCCACGCTGGCGTGGATCCGGCAGGCCCAGGGCGACGCGGCCGGCGCCCGGGAGGCGATGGAAGAGGCCGGGCAGGCCGCGCCGGGCCCGGGCGTGGCCGGCCTGCTCAACCCGGTCCCGGCGCAGCGGGCCCGGCTGCAGCTGGCCCAGGGCGACGTCGCCGCGGCCGCCCGCTGGACACAAGAGAACGGCCTCGCCGCGGACGACGAGCCGGGTTACCCGCGGGAGCCGGAGTACCTGGTGCTGGCCCGGGTGCTGCTTGCCCAGGACCGCCCCGGCCCGGCACTCGGGCTGCTGGCCCGGCTGCACGCGGCGGCCGTCAGCCAAGACCGCACGGGCAGCGTCATCGAGATCCAGGCGCTGCAGGCGCTGGCGCTGGCAGCCAGCGGCGAGGAAGCCGCCGCGGTGACAGCCCTGGCCGACGTGCTGGCGCTGGCCTGCCCGCAGGGCTACGTGCGGGTCTTCGCCGACGAGGGACCGCCGATGGCCGCCCTGCTCGGCCGGCTGATCGCCGCCCAGCGGTCCGGCCAGGCCGCCGCCGCCGTCCCGCTCGGTTGCCTGGCCCGGCTCCGGCGGGCGTTCGACGCCGAACACGCCGAGCAGGCCGCACCGGTGACCGGGCCAGCTCCCGCCGCGGTGCCTGGCATTGTCGAGCCGCTGACCTCCCGGGAGCTGGAGGTGCTGGGGCTGCTGGCGGCGGGCAGGCCGAACCAGGCCGTCGCCGGGGAACTCGTGGTCACTCTCGACACCGTCAAGAAGCACGTCAGCCACATCATGGACAAGCTCGGCGCGGCCAACCGCACCGAGGCCGTCACCCGGGCCCGGGAACTGGGCCTGATCCCCTAGCGGCGTGGCCCGGCCGGCTGCGGCCGCACTTTCGTGCCGGGCCTGCCGCGGGATATTCCACCTGGCCCGCACTTTCGCGTGACGCCTACGGCGGCGCCGGCTCGTACCGTCTTCGCAGGAACCAGCCCCCAAACAGCACCGGCGCTACGCGGAAACCCCGCGAACCGATCATCACCGACCGAAGGAGACAACCCATGACTTCCCCCGACACGATCCGGCGCGGACGTTCCGAGGCGCCGGCAGACATTGCAACACAGAGGGAGGAAACCGATGAGCGACCTTCAGGCCATCGCTGACCGCGTCGAGATCGAGGCGCTGCACGGCGAGTTCACCGACGCGGTGATGATGGGCGACTACGACCGCGTCGCGTCGCTGTTCACCCAGGACGGCGCGGTGCGGATCCCCGACATCAACGCCGAGGCCGTCAGCCGGGAGGAGATCCGCGCCGGGATCGAGCGGCTGCAGGGCCTGTGGGACTACTTCGTGCAAACCACGCACCCGGGCACGATCCAGCTTGACGGCGACACCGCGTCCGGCCGTGCCTACATCGCAGAGCTCGGGCGCTTCCGCGACGGCCGCTCGGAGCTGAACTACGCCGTGTACCACGACCGCTACCAGCGCACCGGCGACGGCTGGAAGTTCACCGAGCGCGTCTACGAGGTCAGATACCTCGACACCACGCCGCTGGCGGGCTCGGCGCCCCACGCAGCCGGGGGCGTCCGCTAACTTCGGGCTTTCCCAGTGATCGGCCGACCCTGATCGAGAGCAGTTCGCCGCCACCCTCATCGGGCAAGGCGATCACGCCCTCGCCCTGGAGATCATCCAGCCGGGCCTGCTATGCCACCCCGCCAGGACCACACTGGCCGGGCTGCGCCGCACCGCGCTGCACTGTCAAGGCTAATTACTTCAAATAAGCAAATAAAACCCGTAAGGAGCATGCAAAATGAAACTCTTTGCTAATCAGCAGCGCAGAGCCCGCCCCGGCACCCGCCGGACTCAACCCGTGACCCGGCCCCGGGGCCTGCGTCGGCGGACCAAGGTTCTCCTCGGCGCCGCGGCACTGGTCACCGGCGTCGCAGCGTTCGCCGCGTACCTCTACGTCCACTACGTCGACGTCGTGCGCTACAGCGCCGCGCAGGGACGGGTCACCGTCGAACGAGCCGAGCTGGGCCAGCTGGGCAGGGTGCTGGTCACGAACAAGGGGTTCGCGCTCTACACGTTCCCGCCGGACGCAGCCCAGCACGTCACCTGCACCGGCGGCTGCGCGTCCGCCTGGCCGCCACTAACGCTGCACGCCGGCGAGACGGCCGCTGCCGGCGCCGGGGTGAGCGCCGGCCTGCTGGGGACCATGCCGGGCCCGGGCGGCCGCGTCGTCACCTATCACGGATGGCCGCTATACACCTACCTCGGCGATGCCTCTCCCGGTCATGCGGCCGGCCAGGGCAAGAACGACGACGGCGGGTCCTGGTACGTGATGCGCCCGTCCGGGCAGATCGTCAGCCCGTAGCGGTCACAACCGGCCAGCATCCACCACGGCGGAACGGAACTCTCATGTCCGCAAGACATTCGCCGGTGCCCTCGGCACCGCGCACTCGCACACCTGGCCGGGACATGCAGCCGCTCACCCGCCGCCACCGCTCCGGCGGGACTCGGCTGGCTGGCGCCACCGAACGCCACCGTTGAGGTCGGCCACATGGCACAGGCCCTGGTTCAGTATGAGCACCGGCACCCTCTTGGCGATCGAGAGGACCTGGTTGCACTCCTGGACCGGGTCATAGGCTGCGACGATCGCCGACATCATCGACGCCGGGTTCCACCTGCTCACCTACCGCAAGAATGACACCGGCAAAGACGCCCCCGCCCTGCGCCCAGCTCAACGACACCCAAACCCGCTACCCCGGCACCACGCTCACCCTGCGCTACGAAGTCAAAGAACACCCAGGCACTGCATGAATGATCTCCCTATGTCAGGAGTCCTGAACACGGGTTATCTGCGCGGGTCACGGAACTCCCGGCACGCGGGGGGGTTGTCCTGGAGCTAGGGCTGCGCTGTCTTCGGTCCAGCAGTCGTAGGTCTCGCTGAGCGTGCCGAACCAGACGTCGTCGAAGGAGCGCATATAGCTGATCAGACGCTCCAGGATCATCAGGTGATGCGACCGGCCGCTGCACTGCGGGTGCAGCGTCAGCGCATATACCGCGCCCTCGGTGCGGCTGACGGCTCCTCGTCCACGATCGGCCGGTGCACACCGAACTGGACGTTAGGTGCCGCGCCTGGCCTTGGTCATTAGCCAGGTGTTCGGTTCTGTTGCTCAGTTGCCGGTCCGGGTCGACCCTGTGGACGGCGGCCCGCCGCAAGCCATGATCATCTGCCGGATGCAAGCGGCGGAATCCGCATGTTGACTGCACCTTGCCGACCGGGTGGCCGCCGCGGAGAATCCCATGAGCCCGAGATCTACTACGGGGACCGCGGCAGCGGACAGCCCTAGCGCAGCGCCCGTAACTGGGCGCGCAGGAAGCCGACGAGCGCGCGGTTAACCTCGGCCGCGTGCGTCCAGATGATCGCATGCGGGCCTTCCGGTACCACTGCAAGGCGCGCATCGGCCAGCAGAACGGCCAGGCGGTTCCCGGTGGCGCCGGGCGGCATGACCCGGTCCTGGGCGCCTTGCACGATCAGGACCGGGACAGTAATGCGGGCAAGGTCAGCGCGGAAGTCTTCCCGCCACGCGACCGCGCAGCCCAGCGCCGCGGCAGCGGACACCCGGATGGCGGTGTGGAAGCTGTTCTGCCATGCCTGGTCGCTGACCCGGCTGCCGCCGAGCAGGTCGAGGTTGTAGTACCGATCCAGGTACGTCTTGACAGCCGCCGGGCGGTCGGCGGTGAGTTCAACGAGGAAATCGTCGTAGACGCCCCGGTCAGCCCCGTCCGGGTTGGCGGCGGACCGGGGCAGAAACGGCGGCAGCGGTGCCAGCAGCGCCGCGGCGCGGACCCGCCGCTGCCCGTAGGTTGCGAGGTAGCGGGTCACTTCCCCGGTTCCGGAGCAGGCGCCGACGAGCACCGTGTCCCGCAGGTCCAGTTCTTCCAGCAGCAAGTTCAGGTCGGCGGCAAGGGTGTCGTAGTCATAGCCAGCGGCAGGCCGACTGGAGGCGCCGCCGCCGCGCCGGTCATAGGTGATGACGCGGTACCCGGCACTGAGCAGGGCCGTCTCCTGCTTCTCCCACGAGCGCCCGTCGGCCATGTAGCCGTGGACCAGGACGACGGGCGCGCCCGCCCCGTGGTCCTCGTAGTAGATCCCGATGTCACCGGTGTTCTCCCGGCCGACCGTGACATGCGGCATCACGAACCCGGATTCCGCCGTTGGCAGTCAGCATCATCCACACTGCAACCTTGCCCCCCGGGGCGGCCGTCCGGTATCCGCAACTTAACTGCACGTCAACCGCGCGCGGATTTCCCGGGCCGGATCATCTTGCCTATATTGGCGGGGTGAATACTGGCGTTACCGCGATGACCTGCAAGGACACGGGCCTGGTCGGGCGGGAGGCGGAAAAGTCGCGGCTGAGGGAACTGGTTGCCCCGCCGTATGTGGAGAGCCGGGTGCTGCTGGTCCTGGGCGATCCGGGCATGGGCAAGACCGTGCTGCTGGCCGAGGCTGCGCGGGAGGCCAGGCTGGCGGGGATGCGGGTCCTGGCGGCGGCCGGCTGGGAGTCGGAGCAGGACCTGGCGTTCGCCGGGCTGCATCAGCTGCTGCGGCCGGTGCTGGATCGCGTGGATACCCTGCCGGCCCGGCAGGCCAGCGCGCTGCGCGGTGCTTTCGCGATCTCCGAGGATCCCGTGCCGCCCGACGCGCTGCTGACCGGGATCGCCGTGCTCACCCTGCTTTCCGGGCTGTCGGACGACGGGCCGCTGCTGGTGGCCGTCGATGACGCGCAATGGCTAGATTCCGCCTCCCTCGACGCGCTCGCCTTCGCCGCGCGCCGCCTGGAATCAGAACAGCTCGTCTTGCTCCTCGGCGCACGCGGGAATGTCCGGCCCGCAGGCTTCGACGGGGACTTCCCCGAGCTGCTAGTGCAGCCGCTGAGCAGCCCGGATGCCAGCCGGCTGCTCGATGCCCAGCCGCACCCTCCGCGCGGCCAGGCGCGGGAGCAGGTGCTGACCCAGGCGGTCGGCAACCCGATGGCGCTGATCGAGCTATCGAAGGTGATCGCGGCCGACCCGGCCGCTGGCCGGACCTGGGCCGCCGAGCCGCTCCCGCTGACAGACCGGCTTACCGCCATCATGGCTGCCCAGTTCGCTGACCTCCCCGGGTCCGCGCAGGCTGCAGTGCTGCTCGCCGCGGTCGCCGACAGCCCGGACCTGACGGCGGCGGCCGTGCCCGGCCTCTCGGCAGGCACGCTGGCCCCGGCCGAGACAGCGGGCCTGATCAGGGTAGGCAGATCGGGACCGCAGTTCAGCCACCCTCTAGTCCGCGCGGCGGTCTACCACGCCGTCCCGTTCGCCGAGCGAGCCGCGGCGCACCTGCGGATCGCCGACGCGCTCCGCGACGAGCCCGACCGCCACGCCTGGCACCTGGCCGCGGCAGCCCTGGAACCCGACGAGCGCGTGGCATCACTGCTAGAGGACACAGCTGCCCAGGCGCAGCGGCGCGGCGGCGCGGCCGCCGCCGCGCGCGCCCTGGAACGCGCCGCCGAACTCAGCCGTAGCGAGCGCGATCAGGCGCGGCGGCTACTGGCCGCCGAGGCTCTCGCCCTGGCCGCCGGCCAGGCCGACTGGGTGCAGGAACTGGCTACCCGGGTGCTGTCGGCGACATCGGACCCGGATTTGCGTATCACCGCCCGGCTGCACATCGGCTGGGCGCTCGTCTGGTCCAACCGGCACGCCGACGCTCTTGCCACGCTCATCTCCGTCGCCGAGGAAGCATCGGCCCGGCTGCCGGTCGTCGCCTGGGACGCCATCGGGACAGCCGCCACGGTCGCCTACCAGTCCGGAATCCCGGCCGGCCGCGAGGCAGTGCTGGACACCCTCAGCCACCTGGAAGAGCCGGCACCGCAGCCGCCGGACTGGCCAGCCGGTCACGCCGAGGTGCAACGGGTCTGGATCACAGCCTGCACCGACCCATTCGGGAAGAGAACGGAAACCGTCCCGTACCTACACCGCATAGCCGCCAGGCCAGTCGCCAACCAGGCCAGGACCGGCGTGGCGGCCTGGCTTCTCGACGAGACCGAACTCGCGGTCAGGCTCTTGCGGGAAGCCCTCAGCCGACTGCGCGCCCCCGGCGTCCGCGGCAGCAGCGCGGCCGCATTGTCCGCGCTGCAGTGGGCATGCATCGACAGCGGGCGGTGGGACGAAGCACTCGCCACGGCCCGCGAGGCCGCCGACATCGCCGCCGCCTACAAGATGGAAACCGTCGCCGCCATCGCTGACCTCACCACGGCCACCGTGCTCGTCATGCGCGGCCAGCACGACCAGGTAGGGCCCCTGCTGGCCAGCGCGCTCGCCGCCGTCGGCGCGGATGAATACCGCTCAGTCGCCGCACGGGCGCGGCACGCCGCGGGCATCGCAGCGCTAGCCGAAGGAAGCTATGTCACCGCTTACGCCCAGCTCAGCCAGCTCTTCGGCGCCGACGGCATGCCGCTGCACCAGCACGTCCCCTACCTCGCCATCGCCGACCTCGCCGCCGCCGCGGTCCGCGCCGAGCGCCATCTCGAGGCCAGGACGCTCATCGAGAACGCACTGACCCGGGCAGGTCCGGCACCCGGCCCGCGGCTGGACCAGCTCGCCGCCCACGCCCGCGGACTGCTCGCCGAACCAGCCGATGCCGAGGCCTACTTCACCAAAGGCCTGTCGGGCCCCGACGGAGAAAGCTGGCCATTCGAGCGAGCCCAGCTGCGGCTCGACTACGGGGAATGGCTGCGGCGGCAGCGGCGGATCAATCACGCCAAGCCCGTCCTCGCCAGCGCCCTGGAGACGCTCCGCCGCCTTGGTGCTGCGCCCTGGACCCGGCGCGCGGAAGCTGAACTGCGGGCCTGCGGCGTGATCACGCAAGCCACGCCCGCCGCACCGGACGCGCTCGCCGGGCTCACCGCGCAGCAGCGCGAGATCGTCATCCTCGCCGGACACGGCCTGACCAACGGCGAGATCGCCGACCGCCTGTTCCTGTCCCCCCGCACAGTCGCCTCGCACCTGTACCGCTCTTACCCCAAGCTCGGCGTAGCCGGCCGCCACCAGCTCCGCGACCGCATCGACCACGCCGCCACAGACCAGCGGTAGGCAGCGCCCCTCCCGAGGCAGTCGCCTTTCTGGCGCCGACGCGGCCGACTGCAGTCAGATTGCGGATACCACCGCGCAGAGCCCGCTGCAAGGATCGGGCTGAAGGCATGCGGAGAGGAGCTGGACTGGCTCGATTGATGCAGCGGGCAGGTCATCTGCGCCGACGCGCTGATCATGACCTCGCCGTTCGCCGGGTTCATCCCGTCGGCGACCCGATCGTCAAGTCCATCGCCCTCGCCCTGACCGCCGACGTGCTGGCCAACATCTTCCGGCCACAACTACCTACCGACCGAAAGGCATGACGACAATGAACGCCAACACCATTCAGACGGCTGCGCCGATCAGTACCTACTTCCGAGTCTGCGACGGGGTGCGAGTGAGGTTCGCCGATACCAGGGCAGACTCGGACATCACCATGCTGCTGCTGGCGCCGTGGCCGGAAAGCCTCTGGGCCTTCCGTCGCATCTGGCACCGCGTTTCTGCAATCGGGCGGGTGGTCGCCATCGACCTGCCGGGATTCGGCCACTCCGATGGCCGCCCGGAACTGATTGCCCCGGACACCTCGGGAGCGTTCCTGGCCCGTCTGATCGACGAGTGGGGCCTGGGAGCTCCCCACGTCGTCGGCCCGGACGTCGGCACGGCCGCGGCGCTCTTCCTTGCCGCGAGGGCGCCCGAGCGCGTCACCAGCTTGACCATCGGCGGCGGCGCGGTCCGCATCCCGATCGAAGCGGGCGGCGCGCTCAAGGAGATCATCGAGGCGCCGAGTCTGGACGTCGTGCGCGGCCTGGACGCCAGAACCAACATCGGCTACGCGGTCGAGCCGGGTGCCGCCAGCGACAGCGAGCCCGACGTCCACGAGGACTATGTCAGCGCCTACGACCTCGGGCGCTTCGCGGAGTCGGCCCGGTTCGTGCGGCATTACCCCGAGCAGAACCCGGTGTTGCGTGATCTGCTGCCGAAGATCACTACGCCGACCCAGATCGTGGCCGGGCGCGGCGATGACCTCGTGCCGTGGTCGAACAACCAGTACCTCGACGACCTCCTCCCCAACAGCGAGATCCATCCTCTCGACGCGGGTCACTTCGCGTGGGAGCAAGCGGCCGAGGAATACGGCCGCCTGGTCGTCGACTGGGTCAGCGGCGGGTATCGGCGCGTCGCAGCGGCCTAACCCCGCTCCGGGAGCGCTGGACGGGCTCACCGCACAGCAGCGCGAGATCGCCATCCTCGCCGGACGCGGCCTGACCAACGGCGAGATCGCCGACCGGCTGTCCCTGCCCCCTGCACCGTCGCCTCGCACCTGTACCACTCATACCCAAAGCTCGGCATCGCCGGCCGCCATCAGCTCCACGACCTCATCGACCACGGAAGCACGCCGCAGGCCAGCGTTTAGCGCCGCACGCCGACATATAACTGCACTGCAGTCAGGTTGCGGATACCGCCGCCGGCGGGCTGCTGTGAGGATCGAGCTGAGCGTCTCTGGAGAGGACCGCGCTGTTCAGGCCGGGTACCGAGGCCTCACCGACCTCATCGCTGCACCTCCTGATAAGGACTGACGATGAACTCTTCGGTAGCCGGCACGCACCTGATCGTCCTGCCTGGAGGCGGGTACGCCGAACATGCTCGCCACGAAGCCGAGCCAGTGGCCAGCTGGCTCGGCGAGATCGGCGTGGAGGCGAGCGTATTCCGTTACCCGCTCAACGTCCGGCACCCGGCGCCACTGGACGCGCTCCGCGCCGAGATCGGCCGTCGGCGAGCCGAAGGCGCGCAGCGCATCGGGCTCATAGGGTTCTCTGCAGGCGGCCATCTGGCCGGGCTGGCCGCCCTTTCGCCAGGCGCAACGCCGGATCAGTCCGTGCAGTTCGCTGTGCTCTGTTACGCCATCACCTCGATGGAAACCGAGACGTACCGTCCTGCCCGGCTGATCCTCCTGGGCGAGAACGCCAGCCCTCAGCTCCGCCGGTCGACCTCGCTGGATTCGCTGGTTACCCCACAGTCGCCGCCCTTCTTCATCTGGCACACCGCGGAGGACGCGTACGTCCTTCCCGAGCACACCTACCGACTCGCGTCCGCGCTCGCGGCCGGCAATGTTCCCCACGCCGTGCACATGTTCGCCCATGGCCCGCACAGCCTCGGTTTGGCCCGCGACGCCGGCGAGGCCGCGATCTGGACCACACTGGCGAACGCCTGGATCAGCGAACAGGCCTCACCGGCCAGGCGATTCAGACCCTGAAGGCGGCAGGCCGACTTCTCAGGCCTGACCAGACTTTCGATAGGCCGAAGCTCACAGCGGATTCGGCGCGTGCCCACGGCTCCCACCACCTGGGCCTTCCGAACCCAATCCGCATACCGCGCCGCTGGCTCTCACCTGGGGCGGCATTCTTCCGGACTGTCGGCTTCTCGGCCATCCCCAGTCTGCGCACACCGATCAGGGTGATCTGAGCACAGCTTCGCAGCTGCGCGCCGACAGCGTAGACACGCGCCGAGTCGGCAGTTCGGTGTGCCTTTCGAGCCTCTCACCGGGAACTATCCGACAGCGAAACGTGACCGACGCGGCCCTAGAGGAGGCGGCGAATCGCGCCTAAACGGTTGGGCGCCGGCCGACCGGTGCAGAGGACTTCAGACATCCATGCAGAGGACTTCGGACATCGACAGCTGGGCCGGAATGCGCCTGCTCGCCTGTGTAGACCGCGGGTGTCATTGGCTGTCTGCCGCGGGCTGGCCTGGGGTCGGGCGTGTTCGGAGGCGAGTTGGTCGACGGTCATCCCGGCGGCGAGCCGGTCGAGTTCGGCGGTCATGGTCGGGCAGTCGCGGGCGGGGTGGTCGGACTGCTGGAGGCCCAGTGCGGGTGAGCTAGCACGAAGGGCGAGGGTAGGGCCTGCGCCCTGGTT
>WNGD01006084.1_pt1 | contig 11583 bp, 8 predicted proteins | sample 5400671 | NCBI WGS metagenome assembly WNGD01 (sample SAMN13153369, study PRJNA577476) | soil metagenome | isolation source: 40 cm soil or saprolite under grassland replicate 2 | place: USA:California | collected 2016-06-15
CGATATGTGTAAGGGAGTGGATACGAGCATCACACTCGAACAGGCCTATGTGGCCCGTAAAAGTGGAGGAAAAAGCGGGACAGTCGAATTTGAACCCGAAGCAGGTGTGGAAAACAAAGCTCTTCAATAAACTACCGCTCATTTTGAGCGATAATTGAGCGCTATTTCCTGGCTGGTGATTACCCAGAAGTCCGCCCTAGATCCTTCGCGGAGTTTACCCTGAGTGCAACGAATGTGCTCAGGATGACAAACCCCCTGGCTGTCATCCTGAGCGCAGCGAAGGATCTCGGGCGGGCTCGCATGCGTCCAGCAGACCCGACTCACGTCGCCTTGGGGACTTTGGGTAATCACCAGTTCCTAGCCATTGCCAAAATTTACAACCAGTAAATCTAAAGCCATTTCAGGTGTCATGCGACTACGCTTAAGCGCTGCATCGGTCGCCAGCAATTGACGATAGGCTCCCTCAAGCTGTGCTGGACTAAACTTTCCTATCTGGCGTATGGCTTTCTCAGCTACGAAAGGTGCCATCCCCGTGGCTGTGACAATTTGTGAAATACGCAGCCCGTTATCGGCAAGCTCTTTGACAAGCAGCAACGAGCGTACCTGTGACGTGATAATGCTAATCAGTTTGAGTGGCGGCTCTCCATCAATAAGCAGTTCGTGCAGCAAATCAAGCGCTTTTCTGCGATTACGCTGTGCGAGAGCATCGGTCAAATCAAAAATGCGCGCCTCCTGCACTTGCGCTGATAGTTTGCGTACATCTTCAGCCGTGATGGTTGCGCCAGGGCCAACATAGGTTGCCAGTTTATTGAGTTCATTTGCCAGCAAGCGCAATTGATTGCCGATAAAGTTTGCTAGCAAAGTCACCGCTTCCGGTGTGATTTTCACACCGAGGCTTGTTGCTCTTTTGCTGATCCAGGTTTCCAGAGCCACTCCTTTGGGAAGCGTACACTGGATAACCTTACCATGTGCTTCCGCTGCTTTGAGCAATGGACTGCTGGCCGGAAGTTCTTCATCGACCAGTACGATCAGTACCGTGGTTTCTGGCAGTTGAGAGATATACTCAGCAAGCCCCTTTTCAAAGCCTGCTCGCGACTCTGAGCGATTTTTACTCCCTTTCTTGCCTTTTTTTGTTTTGCTGCTCTTTTCGGGCGTTTCCTTCGTTTCGCCAGCGTCTGACGAAGAGGCATCCTCTCCACGTCGTCGTTTGGGAAGCCCTTCAAGGACAACGAGTCGCTGATCGGAGAGAAAGGGGAGGGTATTACAAGTAGCGGTAATGGTCGTCAGATCGACCTCACCGCCTGTATAGGTATCCTGATTATACTCGAAATTTCCCTGCTGGCGCAGCTTTTTTAATTGTTCCCGGCAGGTGAATTCGTCGTTACCATGCAGCAGATAAAACATGTCTGTTTGTTTTTCACTCGGGAACGGCAGCCTGTCTCCGGTAATCACTCGCTGTGAGCCGTGCAATGATCAGATCTGAGATGATTCCGAAGCTTAAGCCAAGCGCGGAGCAGAATAACAGAGACCCGAAGAAGGTTGCACCTGGAGTGGCATTTGGCAATACCGTGTCAAATATGAGCGTGCCAACCCAGCCAAGAATGATGAGGAAGCCAAGAAAAGCGCCGATAAACGCACCGGTGACAACTGCCGTATGTCTTTTCACTGCGCTCATCCAATATACCAGGAAAAGTGCTACTGGGAGCGATAGAATAAAACCGCAAAGGTCTGCCAGGAAGATACCCTGACCGTCTATAATCTGTAGTGCAGGACCGCCCATTAAAGTGATGCCTCCTGAAATAAGTTTTATGTATTGATTTCTGACCCAATTATACGGCAGAGGGCTTGGTGTGAGCAAGCCCTCATTTGCCTTTGTCAGACTCTGTAATCCTCTGGCGTCTCTGATCGGCATAGTTCATCAAATTGATTTTGAACAATCTTTATACTGACTATGCTTTCAAGACCTCTAATGCGCCTGTCGTAACTTTCTCTTTGATCGTCTCGTAGCCTTTCCTCCATTCTATGATGGATCTGCGTACGATTTTTAAAAGCGTAGCATCTTGTTGGTGGGCTTTGTAGAGTGCCCAGCCAACCTTAGGCAGCGTCAACGTATTCGAGAAGACCAGGTAGCGGCTCTCCCATGTAGGTTGAAACTTCTTTTTAAAGTTAAACAGCGATTGGCTGTTACTCAGATTGCCAAAACGATGTGTCAATGGATCAATGCTGCTGTCCAGGTGTGAAACATCTCGATTTAAACAAATTGCAACATGCAGCAGAGAAATACGTATTCATTTCAGAAGCGAAATTAGTAAAAGAGCGAAGGCTCTTGTGGAACAAGTAATAATAAGGCTACGGGTGAAGCGAACACAAAAGCCTGGACCTGTAACTAGAGAATGAGGCGATGCATGATGAACAGAGATAGGATGACAAGAGGCAGAATATATACAAACGGAGCGACGACATTTGGGCTTCCCGAGCGCCTGGAACGAACGTTAATTTATCCCCTTAGCTTACTTCTAGGCTTGTTTGTTCCGGTAATAGGCTGGGTACTGGCCTGGCTGCTAGGTATCGGGGTGTTCTTTTTTGAGAAGAATCGCAACGTGCGACGGCATGCATTACAAGCGGCATTTGTCTTCGGGTCACTTTCCGTTCTACTAGCTGTTGTGACATTGGTAACATTTTTTCTGGGTGGAATCCCACTCATTGGATTTTTGACAACTTTTGGTCTGGGTCTGCTTGGCAGAGTGATCTTCTGGGTGATGATTATTCTCGCAGTCTTCCTGACAATCATGGCATGGCTAAGGGCGGATTATCGTCTGCCATATATCAGCAATTTTATTGACAGGATCATCTAGCACCCTCTTTTCGAATCGTTGGGGTGCCCCCTATGATTTTACTTATGGTACAAAAGCCCCAGCGTCAGCCCGAAGATAAGATGACGGACTACATTTTGGACAAATGAAAGCCAGGTGGCGAGTTTTGGCAGTTCGCCACTTTTTATCATTGGGTGATATTTATCGGCAATTGGAGTCAACCACCATGCTGATACAATAAATATTTTGCCAAAATAGCCCCTTTCAGCCAATTTGGGCCGGGCAGGAAACGTTTGAAGATTACCGCGTAAAGTTCTCCTACTGGATAATACTCCTAAGAAATTAGGGGTATTTTGTTACAGATTACTTAAATTACTAGTTCTATTCTAATGAGAGCCATTTAGGGGATCGAGTCAGATACAAACACTCAAAGAGCGCTCTATCATCTATCAATTTCTCTTGAAAATAGTACTTTTGGATACTATTTAATTTGTGTATTGTATTATACCAATATGTCTCATTATGACCCGTAATCGTTGTCAACTAAAAAAAAGAATGATACACTGCGATAACTGTTTTGAATGAACATACATATCGTCCCCTGGCGAAAGTGAGGAGCAATCGTGATCACATGTAATAGCTGTGGTGAGCTGATGCAGGTTGGCCTGGTAAATTGTCAGCATTGTGGCATGCCCGTGTACAGCGCTAATCAAGAAAGGACAGGCCAGGAAAAGAATATCCGCGGACAGTCTGATCTACCGACATGGCTCGAGTCATTGCGTGTAAATGAGCGACCAAATTCATCTGCCAGTGAGCAATCGTTTTTCCCTACGTCCGACCTCTATGATGAGGGAGCTTTGCCGAGTTGGATGCGTCCAGAGAATGCTGAGATGATGGAAAGGGGCAATTCAGGTCCGTATCCTGCATGGCGTCCTGCCTCAATGTCCGCACCTCACACAGATGAAAGTATCATACCTCCAGAGGGTATTCCCGCTCGCTCTCTCATTGACGAACAATCTCTCCCTTCATGGGTGCAGGGAAATCAGCAAAACATACACGCAACAGCAGGAGCAATGCCTGTTACACCTGATAGCCAGGGGAACTTTTCTGCAGCGAGCCTGATTCAGCCCGATGATCTGCCGGATTGGATGAAATCCCTGCCGCAACCATCTCAACCATCTGTGTCTCAAAATAATGTATGGGGTGGTGAGCAACTCCGCGCTAGCCAGGCACATATTACCTCTTACACTCCAGATCCGGCTACTGTCAACTCAAATTCTTTACCACAACGATTTTCGGCACAAGATCTGGTAGACCCACAAGCCATGACTCACTTAATGTCTGGTCAGGCTGGGCAACAAGCTGAATATCCTCTCGGTTCTGTTCCCCAAAACGAATATTCAGGTTTGCCTGCATCTTCGCTGCTCGATGAGAATTCATTGCCAACCTGGCTTCGCGAGGAAGATCAAATGCAGCGCCAACCCGGCCAAATGCCAGCGTATGCTTCCAATCAATCTGGGCAGACCCCTGCTGGGAATAATGGTCTCACAGGTGCGTCTTTGATCGATGCAAACTCTCTCCCTGGCTGGATGACCTCTTATGAGGCTCAACAGCAAGCTGGCTTGCAGTCAATGGGAAATATTCGCTCTTTTTCAACAAATGGAACTCCTCCTCGCGTGGAAAGTGTGCGTGTTCCGAGCCGTCCTCGTGGTGAAATAACTTCTCATGAGCAGAGTGAAGTAGCAGCAAACGTTTTTTCATCGATGCTAGGTGTAGCCTCATCGGCTCCTTATTTCCCCTCTGCGGGGCCTTCTCAATCGAATGCACCCTCTCAGAATATCTCAGCACCTTCGCAGGGATTTCAAGCTGGACAGCCTCAACCATCTGATGGAACTCAATGGAATGTGCCATCCCAGCCGGCAGGATTTGCTGGTGTACCACCATCGCAAGCATATAATCCTGCCGGGAATCAAGTGGGACAGCAAGGTGCATACCCTCCGGGAGCCTATGCGAGCTACATGGGTCCTGGAGGTTCGCCGATGGGCGCTCTGCCGGGCATGACACAGCAGCCACCAGCCAGTGGACCAGGTATACCAGTAGACCCTTCAATGATTGGAAACCAATCTAACATGAACGCTTCTGGTTCAAAACCGGCTAAGCGTGGATTTATTGAAACCATACGCAGTTGGTTCTCTTGATATGATATTTCTTTACCATCAGAAAGACAGAAAGACGCGGTCGCTCTTTCTGATGGTATACAGGTATGAAGAAGCCCGGGGGGCTTCTAGCCTATCAAATCTTTCGAGCCTGTGGCAGAAAGAGAAAAAGGATAGAGGAGATGTACACAGAAACCTACCTGGGGGAAGGATATAGTCCGGCTAAAAGTCAACCCCCTGCATCCGCCCGTTCAATACTGGTTGCTGATTGCGGTACTGTATTCACGAAAGTTTCATTGCTGGGCATCGTAGAAGGACAATATCGTCTCATGGCGCGGGGTGAATCGCCCACAACAGCTGCCCCACCCCATCAAGATATTACGAAAGGCATCATTCAGGCGATCAATGAAATCGAGTTTATAACGGGTCGCCATTTCGTTGATAATGGGCGCATAATCTCTCCAGAGCAGCCATCAGGTGATGGATCTGACTTGTTTGTCGGGACTATCAGTGCCGGGGGACCAATTCGCCTTGTGGTACTTGGAGCCGTAAATCCTAAGCTTGAAGAGCTTGCTACCCAGGCAGTTTCTGGTTTATACGCTGAAATTTGTGCTTTACCTGCTCCTTCGTACCTGGCAGTTACTACATCGGCTCCTCTTTCTGTAGACACCGGTGCTATGAAGTTTTCAACTTCGGACGTCCAGGGACAATGGACTCCGGATCGTATAGATTTCGAATGGAAACGCCAGCTTGCACGTATACATGAATTACACCCACATGCTGCAGTGATTGTCGGCCTTGCGGATAGTCCTGCTGGTCCTTCTCCATTGCAAGAAGCATGCCAATTGGTCATAAATGCTGTTCAGGAACTGAATAACTCTCACAATGGGAGCGCTCTCGCAACGTCAGGCCACAATGATACTGGTTTAGTTCATTTCCCCGTTCTGTATGCCGGTGCCCCTCAGTATGTTGAAGCTGTACGGCGTATGTTAAGTGGCTATGCTGAAGTCACTCGTGTTGAATCACTCGTCTCACAGGATCAACTTGGCCCAACCAGCATGGCCACCACTGCCCTTTACGAGCGTGAGGTCATACGGCATGTTCCTGGCTACGATCATATGCTATCCTGGTCAAGTTCCTCACCTGTTGCAACCGCCAGTTCTTTGAGTAGCCTGGTGCGTTTTCTCGCTCAACATTATGCTATGAATGTCACTGCGGTGGATGTTGGGGGAACCACCACTACCGTTATGATGGCAGGCGAACACGGAGAGTTTCTACCGTTTGTAAGCGCTGGTATAGGGGTAGGTCCTGGCCTCGGAGTCGTCCTGGAAAAAGCTGGCCCACAGCGTGTAGCGCGTTGGCTGCCCTTTAGAATCACAGAAGATGAGTTACGGCAGTATGTTCTTAATCGTATGCTGCATCCTCAGGTTATACCAACTAGCCTGCGTGACCTCCAAATTGGGCAGGCTTTTGCCCGCGAAGCTATCATTCTTACCGTCGAAGCAACTAAACAAAACCAGTTCAATCTGTTTGATGCCGATTTGATCCTCGCTACAGGTGGCGTCCTGGCACATGCTCCTAAGTTTGGGCAAGCGGCTCTCATGTTGCTTGATTCGCTTCAACCACGCGGCGTCACTTCTATGGTATTAGATCGCACTATGCTTATCTCACAACTCGGCGCAGTCGCTACCGTCGCTCCTATCGCTGCAGTACAGGTTAATGAGAATGACGCCGTGATGCATCGTCTTGGCACTTGTGTTATACCATATGGTGATTTGCCACAGGGCCAGGTAGCCATCCGTGTTGGCATTGAGTACAGTAACGGGCGCCAGGTGACTGCCGATGTGATGAGTGGATCTATTGAAATTATCCCGCTGCGCATCAATGAGCAGGCCTTGCTCACTCTCTATCCGGCACCATCTGTTGATGTTGGCCTCGGTCCGGGTGAGCGCGCGCGAGCTGCTGAAGAAATTGATGGTGGATTAGTGGGCCTGGTGATCGATGCGCGTGGTAGACCAATCGTTTTCCCAACTGACGAAGCCGAGCGTCATGCCCGCCTATTACAATGGACGCAAGTCATTGGAGCCTGAAATGTAGGGTAACTATAAGGTCGTCCTTACGGATTGGCGGGAGACATTGCTATGACCTATCCGCTTGGGTGGTCCGTCATTACACAAATGCTCATTCGAAGAGAGCGTTGGCCTGGTGGTTATAAAACAAGAGGTGTTGCTCTCGTCTACCCAGGCCAGGAAGTACAGCCAGATCAACCGGTTATTCGCCTGGAAAAACCCGACCTTGCCGGAGCTCTTACTGGGTTTCCACACAACGTTTTGCCTGTTTCACCTTATGCCGACAGCTCAGCAGGGTATGATGCCGGGCAAAAAAACGTTAGTTCACAGAGCCAGCATTTAAATGATATCGTCCTGGCTGGTATAGGTGGACGGGTTATTGACATTACCCGCCGGGGTGGAGTGATTATTGAAACCCGAGCTGCTATTGTTCAGGGAACGATAGGTGCGGGAAGTCAGGTAGCAGGAATTCTCACAATTGGGAACGCAAGCTCCCGATTTCAGTATTCCAGTACTACCACTAATTTATTCCTGGGAGCTGATGCTGCGCGTTCAATCCATCCTGGAACTATACTTGTAATCCCTGGGCCGCTCAACTTCGCTATGTTGCGTCAAGCTATGAATTCCGGGATTGTGGGTATCGTCGCTAGCAGTATATCTAGCCGTGACCTGGAAAACTTCCTGCGTACAGATTTAATCGCACTTATCAATAGTATTGATATCGAACTCGCTTATACCCATCTGCCTCCTATTACATTGCTGTTTACAGAGGGTCTTGGTACTGTTGCCATGCCTGCGCGCACCATAAACTTGCTTAGCCAGTATCTGGGATCAATGGCCCTTATCTCAGGCGCAACCTCTATCCGCCAATCGTGCTTCCCTGAACTCATTATATCTTTGCCTGTAAAAGCAATTCAACAAAACTGGCGGCCAGTGCAACCTGATCCTACTTTGATGATCGGTTCACAGGTTCGTATCTGTAGTGGTAGTTACGAAGGAGCCATAGGCGAGATTATCCATCTTTTCATATATCAACAAACCTTCGCTTCCGGAGTTCGGGGACGAGCTGCACGAGTACGCCTCGAAGATGGATCAACGCTGGTCATCTCCCTGAACCTCTTAGAAAGAATTGGCTAATAGACAATGCAAACACAAAGATGGTCCTTACTTTAATACGCGAAACATCGCTTATGCCCGTAATATGATAGCAGCAACTCTTGCGATTGCGTTGCATTTTGCGCTTCTTATCCACACTTACAGAGGGTTATCCACATACTCCTATACAATTTGTGGATAACTTTTGCACTTCAGAGAAAGAACTATCCAATAATATTGTTATCGAAGAATAAGTGTTCGTCCCGTCATATCCTTCGGCTGCGGAATATGTAATATGTCGAGGATTGTAGGTGCCACGTCCGCTAGAATACCGTCATTCCGCAATTGTACTTGTGCCAATTGTGGAACAACCAGGTAAAGTGGTACAGGATACGTCGTGTGTGCTGTAAATGGCTTTCCTGTTTCGTAGTCAATCAATTGTTCTGCGTTCCCATGATCTGCGGTAATTAGTAGCCCTCCTCCGGCTGCAAGAGTTGCCTCCACCACACGTCCCACCCCTGTATCAACGGTCTCCACTGCCTTGATCGCGGCCTCAAGTACACCTGTATGCCCAACCATATCCGCGTTTGCATAATTCATGATCACCAGATCATATTCCCCACTGCGGATATGCTCTACTGCCGTATCAGTTACTCCTGCTGCGCTCATCTCCGGTTGAAGATCATACGTTGGCACCTTGGGCGAAGGTACCAACAGTCGTTCCTCTCCCGGAAAAGGTGTCTCGCGTCGACCATTAATAAAATAGGTTACATGCGCGTACTTTTCAGTCTCTGCTGTATGGAACTGTCGCAAACCCTGCTCAGAGACGACCCGTGCTAGTGGCATCTCAACTTCGTCAGCACGGAAAGCCACTGCCGCATCCAATCCCTCCTCATATGCTGTCATCATCACATACTGCAAGTTCTCCAGTCGTGATCCTCTATCAAATTTCCCCTGCGCTTGTGGAGGAAGCTCTTCCAGCACAAATGCCTTTGTCAGTTGGCGGGCGCGGTCTGGACGGAAATTATAGTGAATCAGTGCGTCGCCTGCTTTTACTACTGCGACTGGATGGTGATCCTCCATTACTACTGTTGGCATAATAAATTCATCTGTGACGCCCTGTTCATAAGATTGCTCAATTGCGCCTGTTGCCGAACCTGCTTGCACACCTTCGGCACGAGTCATGGCGAAATACGTCATCGCGGTGCGATCCCAGCGGTTATCCCGATCCATCGCATAATATCTGCCGCTAACAGTTGCCACCTTCGCCGCGTGTTCTCCACCAATTTCGTGTGCTCTAGCCAGGAGATGGCGCATGAAGTCGATCCCTCCTGTAGGCGAAGTATCGCGCCCGTCAGTAAAGCTGTGGATAATTACATGTTCAATACTATGCATATGGGCCAGGCGAAGTAGTGCCTCTAAATGTGACTCATGTGCATGTACGCCACCATTGCCTAACAGACCACAAATATGGAGTTGTGACCCATTCTTCTTCACGTGCTCAACTGCTTTCAACAACGCGGGATTTTGAAAAAACGATCCATCTTTAATGGACTCATTCACCCGCGTATAGTCCTGTAACACACGCTTCCCTGCTCCGATGTTTTGGTGCCCCACCTCGGAGTTGCCCATCTGACCCTCGGGTAAGCCCACTGCCTCGCCTGAGGTCCTTATAGCTGTATGTGGCCATTCCTTTGCCAGTTTGTCAATATTAGGTGTCCTTGCCAGAGCAATGGCATTGCCTTCCTTACGAGGGTTGGTGCCCCATCCATCCATAATAATGAGCACAAATGGGCGCGGCCGGCTGCCAGGGGTTATACTCATAATGTATTACATCTCCGAATTGAAATGGTTCAAACAAAGTAACTAAACTGATCTCATTGTATCACGAGAGAAAGAAGGAGTATTGAGAAATAGCTGCAGCAGCTATTTCTCAATGCAAAGCAGTATCAAAGGGTGCAGGTGTCTACATTTCTGAGGGTGGCGGCATTTGGATACGCCGAACAGTACGGCGACGAGTTATTTCAGCAACGTGTATTCTCGCTACAGCACGTTCAAGAGCGCCTAACAGCTCAGCTCGTTCAGTATCCGATTGTGCCTGCGCAAGCAGTTCCTGTGCGCGACGGCGAGCAGCTTCGGCGCGTGCCTGGTCTATCTCCTCTGCATGTTCCGCCGTTTCCGCCAGTACTGTTACCTTGTTATCAGACACCTCGAGGAAACCTCCGGAAACAAAGAATGGTTCCTCGGCTCCACTCAGCTTAATGAGCAACTCACCTGATTTGAGCGTGGTTAACAGCGCTGCGTGTCGTGGTAGGATACCAAGCTGCCCCTCGGTACCAGGGGCGATCACCGTATCGGCCTCACCACTGTAGAGTTCGTGCTCGGCAGTGACTACTTCAACATGCATGGTAGTGCGTGTTGCCATCGTCTACCCTTTCTGCATCTCGTTCTCGTAGCTCTCCACAACCTCGTCGATAGTCCCTTTCATATAGAAAAAGTCCTCACGTATGTGGTCGTACTTGCCTTCGAGAATCTCTTTGAAGCCGCGTACCGTCTCCTTAACAGGTACATATCTTCCATCGAGACCGGTGAACACAGTTGCTACTGTGAACGGTTGCGAGAAGAAGCGCTGCAACTTACGCGCTCGTGCCACCGTCAGTTTATCCTCATCTGACAGTTCGTCGATACCCAGGATTGCAATAATATCTTGCAGGTCTTTATAACGTTGTAGTACCTTCTGCACACCACGTGCCACATCGTAGTGCTCCTGGCCCACAACATTTGGATCAAGAATGCGGCTGGTAGAAGCGAGTGGATCAATCGCAGGGTAAATGCCCTGCTCAAAAATCGCGCGCTCCAGTACAATCGTCGAGTCCAGGTGGGCGAATGTAGTGGCGGGGGCCGGATCTGTATAGTCGTCAGCAGGCACATACACTGCCTGCATTGATGTGACCGAGCCTTTCTTTGTCGAGGTGATGCGCTCTTGCAATTCACCCATCTCTTCTGCCAGGTTCGGCTGATAACCCACAGCCGAAGGCATGCGGCCCAGGAGTGCCGAGACTTCAGCACCAGCCTGTGTAAAACGGAAGATATTGTCGATGAAGAGCAAGACGTCTTTGCCCTCTTCATCGCGGAAATACTCCGCAACTGCCAGGGCACTTAGCGCTACTCGCAGGCGGGAACCAGGCGGCTCATTCATTTGACCGAACACCATCGCCAGGCGATCGATAACTTTCGCTTCCTGCATTTCATGATACAGGTCATTCCCCTCACGCGTTCGCTCACCTACGCCAGCGAATACACTGTAGCCACCATGTCCTTTCGCGATATTATTGATCAATTCCTGGATGATAACCGTCTTGCCTACACCTGCGCCACCAAAAGCCCCAATTTTTCCGCCTTTCATGAAAGGACAGATGAGGTCAATGACTTTAATGCCTGTCTCAAAGA
>WNGD01011954.1_pt1 | contig 11583 bp, 14 predicted proteins | sample 5400671 | NCBI WGS metagenome assembly WNGD01 (sample SAMN13153369, study PRJNA577476) | soil metagenome | isolation source: 40 cm soil or saprolite under grassland replicate 2 | place: USA:California | collected 2016-06-15
TACCTCGTCGTCTTCGAGCAGGCCAAGGGCACCGGCTGCGGCGCGTGGGTGCCTGATCTGCCGGGCTGCGTCTCGGCGGCCGGGACGTGGGAGGAGTGCGAGCGGCTGATCCGGGAGGCGATCGTGTTCCACCTGGCCGGCTTGCGCGAGGACGGCGACCCGATCCCGCAGCCATCCGCCGTCGGCGCGACGATCGTCGAGGTCGACGCAACCTGAACACCACACGGGCGCCGGCCGCCCGCCGTAGAGCCTTGGCCGCGCCGCCGCGCGGTGGACCGGTCGCGACCGCCTACAGAACCTGTGACCTGGGGTTTCGGGGTGGAGCGGGTGACGGGAATCGAACCCGCACTGTCAGCTTGGGAATCGCTTCGGCACCTCCCCGCTGCCTGCCTCACCTGCGGTCCTGCCGTAGCGGGTTGACCGCTGGTGCCCATGAGTCGCCACCGATCCCTGCGGCTTTTGGCATGCGAATGGCACGCGCCCCGCCGAGCTGGCCGGCCGTAGACGACCTGTCTCGTGGGCGGGCCCGCCCGGTGCGGTCACACCGAACGGGCCCTTGATCCCCACCCTGCACAGAGGGAGAGGACCCAATGGCGAACAGTACTGAACGCGAGCCGGGGCGGTTCCGGCTGGCGATGGACAACGGCGAGGTCGTGGAGGTCGACGGGTCGACGCTGATCGATGACGACACCGGTGAGACCGTCGCGGCGGTAATCCTGCGGCTGCCACCCTGGCGCGCGCACGCGCTCGGGCATGTTCTCGCTAGCTGGAACCAGGCGGTCGACCTGTTCGAGCGCGTGACGCAGGTCAGCCAGGATGAGGGCGATCTGGCCTGGGCGCTGTACGCGGCGTCCAGCGCGGCCGGAGATCCGCGGGCGCGGGAGGAGGCGCAGCGTCCGCCGACATCGGTGCCGAGCGGGCGGCGGGCGACAGCGGCGGCGCTGCTGCGGGATCGTGAGGCGTTCGAGGTCGGCACGCTGATCGCGGTCGTGGACGCGGCGGCCTGGTGGCTGGACCAACCGCACGGTGACGGCTACTGCACGTCGCTGCTGAAGGCAGTGACCGACCAGGAGACGGCCGGCGCGGCGTACCTGGCACTGATCGGCGCGCCGCCGGGATCACCCGAGGAGGAACGCTCAGGCTGAGGGCCTGCCCGACGTAGCTGCCGGTTCTCCGGGTGGCCGGCCCGGGTCAAGGCTGGCGCTTGCGCCACCGCTCGCGGCGCCGAAGGCGGCCTTGACCTGGGGCGGACGCCCGTCGAGAGAATCGACAGCGGAGCGGGCCGGCCCGGAGGTGAGATGAGATCGAGAACCGGAGCCGGGAGGTGCGATGATGGGAAGCAAGGGATCGGAGGTGACAGCGGTGAGCAGCGGCGCGGACTACGCGGCGCCCCGTCCGGCTGGCGGGTCGATCCCAGTCGAGGAGCTGGCCCGACGGCAAGGCGTGCGGCCGATTGCGTCCGTGGACGAGCTGGCCCGCGACGACGTGTTCGAGTCGGACGAGGAGCTGGACGAGTTCCTGGCCTTCATCACGACGATGCGCCACTCGGACGTGGTCTGATCGGTGGACTACATCGTCCTGGACACCGACGTCGCGTCCTTGGCGTTTCGGCGTCGGCTGCCGCCCCAGCTCGCAGCTCGGCTTGCAGGCAAGGTGCTGTGCGTCACGTTCGTCACGGTCGGTGAGATGACGATGTGGGCCGAGCTGCGTCACTGGGGAACGCGCAACCGCGCCGGCCTGGCTGAGTGGCTCGGCGCGATGGTCCGACTGCCGTATGACGAGCAGGTCGCCCGCGTCTGGGGGAGCATCTCGGCGGCGGCCGTCGAGCGTGGGCGGACGCGTCCGACGAACGACACGTGGATCGCGGCGTGTTGCCTGGTTCAGGGGTTGCCGCTGGCAACGCTGAACATGAAGGACTTCGCCGACTTCGCCGAGCACGAGGGCTTGGTCCTGCTGACGAGCTGATCCGACGAGCATCGGCCCCGGTCCGACTGGTGCAGCCTCCTGCCGGTCGAGCCGGGGCCTCGTCATGCGCGCCGCCGGGCCGGCCACCCGCAGCGCAGCGAGGACCGGACCGGCCCGGCGAGCGCGCCCGGCCGCAGGCCGGCCTTGAACCCGTACAGAAACTTCTCACGGACGGCGGAGAGCGCTCTGGGGCCGACACGGTGGTCCGTCAGGTGCCCGACGACGCAAGCGGTACTGTGACGTCGCGTGACCGGCGGCCGAGACGACTTCGACTACCGGCTCAAGCTCGCGAAGGCGACCGAGTTTCTGGAGGTTGCAGAGGTGGCGCTGGCGTTCGAACGCTACGACGCGGCGGTCAGTTTGGCCGTTTCCGCCGGCGTTAATTTCGCCGACGCCCACTGCCTGAAGACCATCGGGCGCTACCACAACGGCCAGGATCACGAGGGGGCTCTCGTCCTGCTCCAGAAATCTGGCCTGACAGGTGTGAGTATCGGCCGACACCTCAAACGGATACTGTCCGTGAAGAATAAGGCGCAGTACGCCTCAGTTAGATGTACGAGAACGGATGCCGAACAGTGCTTAAAACGGGCTTCTCGGATCCAGGATTTGATCCTAGAATACCTGGTGCCCGACGAGAGTGAGAAGTAATGCACAGATGCTTTGTAATTGGGCCGATCGGCAATCGTCTCGCGCCCATGAATTCACCGGCGAGAAATGTCTTCGAGGAAGCAATCGAAGTTCTAGAGAGGGTAATCACGCCAGCGTGCGAGAGGCACGGTCTTGAGCCGATAAGAGCAGACCAGATCGCCGTCAGTGGGGAGATCACTGAACAGGTCTTCCGACATCTCCGGGACGACGAGGTCGTGATAGCCGACTTGAGCGGCGGAAACGCTAATGTCATGTACGAGCTTGGCGTCCGTCACACGACTGGGAAGCTAACAATACATCTTGGCGAGTTTGGTCAGTTGCCCTTTGACGTGCAAGCGATTCGCACTATACAGTTCTCACGGTCAGAGCGAGGATTGATCGACGCGCGAAAGCAACTTGAACGTGCCCTTGAGACTGGTCTGGCCGAGGGTAGCGACCAGGTGACGGTCAGTCGACTGTGGCGTGCGCTGGTCCGGCCAACGGAGGACGAAGAAGCAGAATCTCATGAGGAGCGGCCAAGAGAGGAGACCAGCGAGGAAGGGATGCCGGTTGATGTCGCGCCTGACGAGCCCGGCTTCCTTGAACAGTTGCAAGTGATCGAAGAATCCTTTCCACGAGTGGGGGAGCTAGCCGAGCGAATCGGCCAGCTCATTGATGAGATAGGCGCCACGACGGAACGCGCAACTGCTGAGGTTGAGCAGATAAATGAACGTGGAGGGACGTCGGCCGCACGACTAATTGTGGTGGGCCGGTATGCTGACGACCTTAGTGGTCCTGCGTCGGAGCTCGACGAGATCACGCGACAGTTCGCTGACGAACTGGCAAGCCTTGATGGCGGTATGAACGGCATCGTTCAGTACATCAGGACGAATCCGGAGGTGCTGGAGAGCCAAGATACCCGTGAGTTTGTCGAGACAGTCGTCACCATGGCAGGATCCGCGAGAGAAGGCATGGAGGGCCTCAATACGTTCGGCACGGCAGCGGCCGGTCTCGGCTCAATTAGTCGACGACTTCGGGAGCCGGGTCGGCGTATCTCCAATGCGATCAAGACGATGGCTAAGGCGATGCCGGTTATAGATGAGTGGGAGCGACAACTTATGTCGCTTACTACGACGGGCTCGGACAGGGGCAGCGCTTAGTCATCCTTGGCCGGCCTCATCAACGACGACGACAAGATGTGTCCAGCCCAGACAGAATCGGTCCGACTCGGTCTCGCGCCATGCGCAATTCCGCACGGGGCCCTCGGCGCGAGCCTACGTCCGCACCGGCATGGTACGCCGAAGGCTCGGAGCCGGCCGTTACGGGTAGCGGATGTTTACCTTTATTCCGTTGCGGAGCCCGATCTCTATCAACCTGCGTGCGATTTCGTCCTTTTCGCCGCTGTAACTATAGGGCGGAGTTCCGGCGGGCATTGTGGCGGTTACTGCGTAGTCGCCGTGTGGCTCAAGACTAATGTCTGCCAGCCATTGATCGGAGATAGAATCGAGAGCATCCGCGAAGAACCCACCCACTCGATCGCCGCGTCCGTGGCCTGTAAGGTTCCCCACTGCACGCGACAAGGCTGTAGTCTCTTCGATGATCAGGTTCAGTTTTGCATCACCTGGGTTCTGCTCTTCAGGTAGGCCCGCTCGGATTGTCAGACCGAATCTCCTCCACATTGTGTTGCGATTCTCACTCCCTGACATACTTTCCCTTAGATGGGCGGCCAGCCTTGCTATCTCTTGAGAGACTGACCACGAATTGAGCGCGGCACTGTACGTGTGATAGTTCAGCACGCCGGTGTCGAATGGTATATGGGCCGTGATTTCATCTCTCACGAGCGAGACCGGCTTGTCGAGAGCGGTCCTTATGCCAAGCTCGAAGAATACGTTCGCGTTCAGGGTAGACATGTCGCAGAGGACGAGGTCGGCTGTCTCTAACTGCCGTATGATCTGTTCATGGATAAGGTCCGATCCTTTTGCCGAGGGCCGCCATACTTCGTAGCCGATCTCAGCGAGCGCAGGCTCAAACAGGACCTCCAGCACGTGCTTGAAGTGGTCCTTGTCGCCATGGTAGGCGGTGATGAGATTGTCCGGCGTTGTTATCGGCATGATGATGAAGCAGCTAGGCATACTTCCTCCGGCGTTGTGCCGATCCGTTAGGAGTGAGATCCGAGATAGTAGCCCAGAGCCGTCAACGTTGGGCCGTCCTGAATGTGACCGCCGGCAAGTAGCTTGCGTATGTTGGCTATGCCGAACCATGCAACCCGGTCGGTCTCGGCGGTGTCCCTCGGCTTATCTGTCGTCCGAGCCGCACCAGTAGCGAGGTAGATCGTGAATCTCATGGTGCTGATGCCGCTGAGAGCGTTGTAGCTAGTAATGGGCTCGATGCGGCCCACCGTGTAGCCGGTTTCTTCTTCGATTTCGCGGCGGATGGCGCCTTCGGGGTCTTCGCCGGGTTCGACCCAGCCGGCGGGGACTTCCCAGCCCCAGGTGTCGGTGATGTAGCGGTGGCGCCAGATGAGTAGAACGTGGTCGCGGTTGTCGTTGAGGACGACGGCGGTCTGACTGGCCTTGGGGAAGGTCAGGACGTGATGGTCGATGTGCTGGCCGTCGGGGAGTTCGACGTCATCGAGGTAGACGTTGACCCAGTCGCTTTCGTACATGGTGCGCCGGCCATGGACTGTCCAGCGCGTCACGTCCTGGTCCTCCTGCTCGTCGGTCACCCGGCCTCGGCGAGCCGCGCGTCCAGGTCGGTCAGCGCCTGGCTTCGGGTCCAGCCTGCCATGTCGGCGCGGACGGCTCGTGCCCGGTCAAGGATCGGCCGGACGAGCGCTCCGTGCGCGAGGTCGAGGGCGGCGCCGACGAGTTGGGCGGCTTCGCCGTATTCGTTCTCGATGATCCGGCAGGCGGCGAGGTCGAGGGTGAGCAGGGCGCGCCCTTTGACGTCGCTGACAGCTCGGCGGGCCAGGGACTGGCGGAGGAGCTCGGCGGCCGGCTGCGGCTCCCGCAGCAGGAGGTGGCATTCGCCGGCAAGCCCGTCCAGGCGGTGCTGGTCGAAGAATGGTGCCGCTGGGCGGGTCGGCTGCCGCCGCGAGGTGGGCGTGGGCGCGGTCGAGCGCGGCGAGGGAGTCGTGGTGCTGGCCGGCGGCGGCCAGAGTGCGGGCGTGTAGGGCGGCGGTCCAGGCGCGGCGGCGGCCGCTGGATGCGCGGGCGGCCAGGCGTTCGGCGTGGTTGAGGAGGCCGGCGGCGGTAGTGGTGCGGCCGGCGTAGAACGGGCCGATGCTGCGGGTGGCGGCGATCCACGCGGCGAGGTCGTTCACGTCGGACTCGTGCGTCGTCGCCGAGGCCGGCCGCGAGCTGGCCGAGTTCGTGTACGTGGCCTGGCAGGCCGAGGAGGGCGGCGAGCGGGCGGCGGCGCTGCGCGACGGACGGCGCTGCCTGGCGACGCCAGGGACCTACCTGGGACTGCTGGAAGGGCTCGGCGACCCCGCCGAGCAGTAGCGACGACGCCCGGCCGGTCAGGGCTGGCAACCGGCGCCGGCCGGGCGTCCCCATCCCCTCACGAGATCGAGGAGACGTGACATGAGCGTACTGAGGAGTCGGCGGACTAGGGAGATCGCCGAGCTGCGTGCGGCGGGCTGGACGATCGAGCGAGTGTCGATCCGCTGGCCTGGTCCGCGCCGGGCGCGGTGGCGGTGGTCGCGGTGACCGCGCGGCCGAACCGGGGAAAGGCCGGCCGGCGGCGCCGGTGCCCGCGTTGCACGACCCTGCTGGGTCGCTTGGCCCGTGGCCGGGCGTGTCGATCCTGCGTGACGAAGGGCCTCCGCGGGCCGGAGTGGTTGCGGTGAGCCGCGCGGATTACCGGGGGCTGGCGCGCGAGCTGCGGCCGGTCCAGGTGCGGCGCCGGTCCGCGTTGCTTGTTGTGGCGGGCTGGGTGTGGCGGCATCTTCCGGAGATCGTCGCGGGGTGCCTGCTGTTGCGGGCCTGGTCCTGGTCGGCGAGGTCGTTCGGTCTCATTTGGACAGCCGTCGTCGTAGCTGCTCTGTTCGCGGCGGCGATCGGCTGGCCCTGGTCGAGGCGGTGGCTGCTGGCGGCCCTTGGCTGCTGGGTGACCCGGCACCGGCTGTACACGGCGATGGTCGAGGTGCGGCTGTCCACCCGGGCCGGCCGGCTGCCGCTGTTTCTGGCGGTGCTGCCGACGCCGGTCGGGGAGCGGGTCTGGCTGTGGTGCCGGGCCGGCATCTCGGCCGAAGACATGGAAGACGAGGTCGACCGCATCCGTGCCGCGTTGGCAGCTCGGGACGTGCGGATCGCCCGTGACCGCCGATGGGCGGCGCTGGTGGTGGTCGAGGTGATTCGTCACGATCCGCTGGCAGCGTCCGCGATCCGTTCCCCCCTGGTCGACCTGCTGGACAAGGAGGGCCGCGAATGACAGCGCCGCTGTCGATCTGGCAACCGATCCACCTCGGCATGCACGAGACCGGTCGGCCGGTGTACGTCGACCTTGCCGAGCGCATGGTGCTCGTCGCAGGGGAGCCGGGCGGCGGCAAGTCGGTCGCGCTGAACCTGATCGTCGCGCACGCCGCGCTGTCTCCAGACTGCCGACTCGTGCTGGTCGACGGAAAGCGGGTCGAGCTGGGCGCCTGGCGGGCCTGCGCCGAGACGTTCGTCGGCCCATCCATCGACGACGCGATCGACACGCTACGTGGGCTGCGGCAGCAGATGGACGACCGCTACGACTGGCTGCTCGACCATCGGCGCCGGAAGATCAGGCGCGGCGACGAGTACCAGCCGGTGCTGGTGGTCCTCGACGAGCTGGCGTACTTCTCCGCCACGGTCGGAGACACCAAGCAACAGAAGGAGTTCACCACCCTCCTCCGCGACCTGGTCGCCCGCGGCCGAGCGGCGGGCGTCATCGTCATTGCCGCCACCCAGCGGCCGTCCGCCGACATCGTGCCGACCAGTCTCCGCGACCTGTTCGGCTACCGGTGGGCGTTCCGGTGCTCCACCAGCGCCTCCTCCGACGTCATCCTCGGTCACGGCTGGGCGGCGCGCGGCTACAGCGCAGCCGACATTGAGCCAACCGCACGTGGCGTCGGCTGGCTGATCGTCGAGGACGGCGAGCCGCGCCGGATGAAGTCGGCGTTCCTCTCAGACGACCAGGTCGTCGCGCTCGCCGAACACGCGGCACGGCTGCGTGGCCGGACCGACATGACGACAACACCCGATCCGGTCGGGCCGCTGCGGGATGTCCTCCGTGCCACAATCGTCGCCGAGCACCGGGCGTCGGCGTCCGAAGTCGTGCCGCTAATCCGGCAAGACCGGCAGTGCGGCGCGGCGGCCTGTGCAAAGCGTGCAGTGGTCGCGGTTGAGGACTGCCGGGGCCGCCGGTACCTGTGCGCCGAACACCGGCGTCCAGTATGCGCGGGGACCATCGTCGATCCGGCATCGGCGCTGGTCGCCCGGGCGGCGCGGCCGGACTTCGACCGTTGGCTGTCCCGCGCGCTGGTCGCTCGGGGCTGCGCTCGGCCGGTGCGGCTACGCCCGTCGATGCTGCGCGCCAACCCGGCAACCGGGGAGCTGCCACCGGCGCCTGCCGGGGACGCGGCCGGGCCGGATGGGATCATCTACAAGGCCTGCGGAGACCGGCGAGCTTCGGTCTGCCCGACCTGTGCCGAGACCTACCGGGCCGACACCTGGCAACTCGTCGCTGCCGGCCTACGCGGCGGCAAGGGCGTACCCGACACCGTGACGGCCCACCCGGCCCTGTTCGTCACGCTCACCGCACCGTCGTTCGGCGTCGTCCACACGCGACGGACGACCGGCACCGGCCGAGGACTACCGTGCCGGCCGAGGCGCCGGCCGAGCCTGTGCCCACATGGGGCGGACCTGCGCTGCGACCGGATCCACACCGACGACGAGGCATGCCTCGGGCTGCCGCACTGCCTCGACTGCTACGACCACGCCGGGCAAGTCGTCTGGAACGCGCACGCCGGCGAGCTGTGGCGGCGCACCGTCATCGGACTGCGCCGCATCCTCACCCGGGCCGCCCGCCAACACGGCATACAGGTGCGGCTGTCCTACGCCAAGGTGGCCGAGTTCCAACGGCGCGGCATCGTCCACCTACACGCGCTGCTCCGCCTCGACGGACTCGACCTGGCCGACCCGGAGAGGATCACCACGCCTCCGAGCTGCCTCGACGCGGCGTTCCTCGCGGACGCGGTCCGGCGAGCCGTCGCCGACACGAGCTTCACCACAGCGCAGCACCGGTGCCGGCCAGAGGGCTGGCGCGTCACCTGGGGCGACCAGCTCGACATCCGCCACGTCCAGCTACGCGAACGCGGAGAGATCACAGACACGGCGGTCGCCGCGTACCTCGCGAAGTACGCCACGAAGAGCACCGAGACAACCGGCCACGTCTCCCAGCGGCTGACCGGCGCGACAGTGAAGCTCTACGCCGATCCCGGCACGCACGCCGGCCGGCTCGTCGCTGCCTGCTGGACGCTGGGCGCCGATTCCGACCACGCTGGCTTGCGCCGGTGGGCGCACATGCTCGGCTTCGGCGGGCACTTCTCCACCAAAAGCCGCCGGTACTCCACCACTCTCCGGGCGCTGCGCGCGGCTCGCCAAGCGTGGCGGCGCCGGCGCGAGGTCGTAGATGCGCGCGACCACAGCGACGAGGACACGACGCTTGTTGTTGGCTTCTGGGGTTTCGCGGGCATCGGCTGGCGCACCACGGCGGACGCGCTCCTCGCCGGCACGGCAGCCGCACTCGCCCGGGAGCGACGACGGACGGCCAGGGACGAGATCCGTATGAGCACAGGAAGGGGTGAGGCGTGTGCGGCAATCTCTTGACCGTCGAGCAGGCGGCCGAGCGGCTCGGAACCGGGCCGCGGTTCGTGCGGCGGCTGATCGCGGAGCGGCGGATCGGGTTCGTCCGGCTGGGCGAGCGGAAGGGCTGCCCGGTCCGGATCGGCGAAGACGACTTGGCTGCGTTCGTCGCGTCAAGCCGGGTCGAGCCGATGCCTGCGGCCGGCATCCGGCGCGCCGTTCGCCGGGCGGTGGCGTGATGGCGGGCAGGCGCCGGCACTTCGGCGCGATTCGTAAGCTCCCATCCGGGCGTTATCAGGCGCGGTACCGGGGACCCGACGGCGTGATGCGTCCCGCGCGTGAGACGTTCGAGCGGAAGCAGGACGCGGCTGCCTGGTTGTCGAGCATCGAGGCGGAGATCACAGCTGGGACGTGGCGCGATCCAGCGAGGACCGACGAGCGGCTGCAGGACTACGCGGAGCGGTGGATCGCGGAGCGGCCGAACCTGCGTCCGCGCACGGTCGAGCTGTACCGGTGGCTGCTCGGCCGGCACGTCACTCCGCATCTCGGCAACCTGGCGCTCGCCGACCTGGACGGCAACCCCGCCGTGATCCGCTCGTGGCGTGCGGCGCTGCTCGACTCGGGGATCTCGCCGAGCATGACGGCCAAGGCGTACCGATTGCTGCGTGCGGTGCTTATGACGGCGGCCGAAGATGACGAGATCATTCGGCGCAACCCGTGCCGCATCCGGGGCGCCGGCACGGAGACTGCTCCGGAGCGGCCGACGCTGACCGTCGACCAGGCCGCCGCGCTCGCCGCGCAGATGCCGGCCCGGTACTCAGCGCTGGTGCTGCTCGCAACGTACGCAAGCCTGCGGTGGGGCGAGGTGACCGCGGTTCGTCGCACGGATCTCGACCTGAACTCCGCGACGATCCGCGTTCGGCGGGCGTACACCGAGCTGTCGACCGGCCGGCTGATACTCGGTCCACCGAAGTCGCGCGCTGGCGTGCGGGTGGTCGCGTTCCCGCGAGGGCTCGTGCCGCTGCTGCGTCGTCACCTGGATGACTACGCGGAGCCTGGAGACGGCCTGATCTTCACTGGCCCGAAGGGCGGTCCGCTGCGGCGCTCGACGTTCAACCGGCTGGTGCGCTCGCCGAGGGCCGTCGAGGCGGTCGGCGCGCCGAGGCTGCACTTCCACGACCTCCGACACACCGGCAACCAGCTCGCGGCGCAGGTACCCGGCACGACCGTCCGCGACCTGATGGCGCGCATGGGCCATGACAACGAACGCGCCGCGATGATCTAACTGCACGGCACCGAGGGCGCGGACCGGCGGATCGCTGACGCGCTGCCCGTCGAGCTCGGGGAGGGTGACAACGACGACGAGGACGGCGACCGCGAGGACGACGGAGACGACGACGCGGCCGGCGTCCGGGTCCCGGTGCGGAGGTAGAGCGGTGCGCGCGGAAAATGGCACGTACGTGGCACGGAGGGTCTCAGTGCTGCTCGATGCCGGGCTGCTCGCGACGGCCTACAGGGCCGGTGACCTGGGGTTTTGGAGTGGAGCGGGTGACGGGAATCGAACCCGCACTGTCAGCTTGGGAAACCGATGCGGGCGTTCGATCGGCCCTTAGACCAATGACCATCATTGGTCTAAACTGCTGGTCAGAGGCACAATCACTCGTCCAGCATGTGCTGTTGCGTCCACGTGGTTCCACCGGGTTGACCGTAGTCCACGGTCAAAGGACGGTCAGGGCCAACCGAGCCGCGGAGGTGATCGCGTGGGGTTCTCCCGCAAGAGGAAGGGCAGAGACGGCCGCCCGCGCTACACCGCGTACTACCAAGACCTCCGTGGCCGTGAGGTGTCCGCCGGGACGTTCGCGAGGAAGGCCGACGCCGACGCGGCCTGGCAGGCCGCCGAGGTGAACGTGCGCGCCGGCCTTCGGCACGATCCCGGCCGGGGTCGGCAGACGTTCCAGCACTACGTCGAGGCCGTATGGCTCCCGAACCACCGCATGGAGCTGTCGACGCGTCAGGACTTGGTCCTGACGGGCTGTGATCTGGTCAGGTGGCCAGCATCCAGGCGCTGTCCCGGTGGGTCAGTCCGCGGCCGATCAGGGTGCGCAGGTTCAGTGCTGCGGTGCGGCGTTTGAGCCAGGCGTTGTTGCGGGTGACGCCG
>WNGD01008121.1_pt1 | contig 11582 bp, 8 predicted proteins | sample 5400671 | NCBI WGS metagenome assembly WNGD01 (sample SAMN13153369, study PRJNA577476) | soil metagenome | isolation source: 40 cm soil or saprolite under grassland replicate 2 | place: USA:California | collected 2016-06-15
GCGCTTTTCCTTGCGCCGGCACACTCCGGTTGTAAATCAGCAGGAGAGCGTGTGTCCAAGACCCAAGACGTACCGAGTCTGAATTACGAGAAGTACAAGTTAAACAACGGTCTCGAGGTAATCCTGTCGGAAGACCACCGTTTACCCCTGGTCGCGGTCAACCTCTGGTATCATGTCGGCCCCGCCAACGAGAGACCCGGACGGACCGGTTTCGCCCATCTTTTCGAGCACATGATGTTTCAGGGTTCCAAGCATGTGCACGAAGACTCGCACTTTCAGCTCCTCGAGGCCGCGGGCGCGAGCGACATCAACGGAACGACCGACTTCGACCGCACGAACTACTTCGAAACCCTTCCCTCGAACGAGCTCGAGCTCGCCCTCTGGCTGGAGAGCGACCGCATGGGGTTTCTGCTCGATACGCTGGACTCGAACAAGTTGGAGAACCAGCGCGACGTCGTTCGGAACGAGCGCCGTCAAAGTGTCGAAGGCCAGCCCTACGGGCTCGTGGAAGAGGCGATGTTTCACCAGCTCTTTCCCAAGGGTCATCCGTACTACGCTTCCGTGATCGGCTCTCACGCCGACATCGAATCCGCGCGCCTGGAAGACGTGCGCGAGTTCTTCAAGTTCTTCTATGCCTCGAACAACGCCAGCCTCGCCATTGTAGGGGACTTCGACACGGCCAGGACCAAGGCGCTGGTCGAGAAATACTTCGGGCCCATAAAGCCAGGACCGCCGGTTCCCAAGATCGAGGTCCAGACCCCTCCCATCACTTCAGAAAGGAGGGCGGTGGTCACCGACCAGGTCGAACTGCCTCGTGTCTACATGGCCTGGATCACGGACCCGATATTCAAGCCCGGAGACGCTGAGTGCGATCTGCTGGCCCGGATCCTGGGCGGCGGCAAGTCGAGCCGCCTGTACAAGAAACTTGTCTACGAAAGGCGGCTCGCCCAGGACGTGAGCGCGCAGCAGTACTCGCTGAGTCTGGGGTCCGTCTTTCAAGTCCAGGCCACGGCAAAGCCCGGAGTGAAGCCCGAGGATCTCGAGAAGGCGATCGATGAGGAGCTGGAGGCCATTCGCAGCGCGGGACCGGCGGAATCGGAGCTGGAGCGAGCGCACAACATCATCGAATCAGGAATCATCCGCGGGCTCGAGACGCTGGGCGGCTTCGGCGGTGTTGCCGATCGCCTGAACATGTACAACCACTTCTTGGGCGACCCCGGGTATCTGCCGAAAGACCTGGAACGATACAGGAAGGCTACTATAGCGGCGTTGAAGCACATCGCCCAGACGAGGCTCACGAGGAATTCCAGGGTCGTGATTTACGGGGTGCAGGGTCAAAAGGTAATCGAGGACGTTCCCAGGGCCCCACTGGCCGAAGAAGGCAAAGAAGAGAAACCGGCGCCCGGTTCCGCCGTGGCAGATTCGCGCAGTGATAGACCTCCTTCCGGCCCTCCCTCGCAGTTGAATCTTCCCGTTCCGGTCACTTTTAAGCTGCCGAACGGGCTTACGGTGTACCTGGTCGAACAACACAGCCTGCCGGTTGTTTCCGCAAACCTGGTTGTCCTGAGCGGCAGCGAGGCGAATCCGCCCGACCGGCCGGGGCTTGCGTCCTTCACCGCGGAGATGCTGGACGAAGGGACCCAAAAGCGCTCCACATTGCAAATAGCCGACGATGCGGATCAGATTGGAGCGACGCTTTCGACCGGATCGTCTACGGACACGTCCTACGTCGCAGTGCGCTCGCTAAAGAAATCCGTGGATGCGGCTTTTGGGCTGGCTTCGGACGTCGCCCTCAACCCGCAGTTTCCCGATCCTGAAATCGAGCGCATCCGGCACGACCGGCTGACACAGATCCTGCAGCAGCGCGACACTCCCAACGCGCTGGCCAGCAAGGTGTTCTACTACGCTGTCTACAGCGGCGATCACCCGTACGGTTACACCGAGATCGGCACCGAGGAATCGAACAAAGCCGTGACGCGCGATGACATTACCCGCTTCTGGCGGATGCGTTTCGCGCCCGGGAACGCCGCGCTGATAGTGGCGGGCGACATCACGGAGAAAGAGCTGCGCGAGCTGGCGCAAAAACATTTCGGCTCGTGGACCGGGGAAGCGGCAGCGGTTCAGTTGCCGGAGCCCAAATCAAAAACGCAAAGGCGCGTCGTGATTGTGGACAAACCGTCGTCTCCCCAAACCACCCTGCGGATAGGCCACATCGGCATCGCCCGCAACAATCCCGATTACGTGGCCGTCAACGTCATGAACGCAGAGCTTGGAGGCCTCTTCTCGAGCCGCATCAACCTGAGCCTGCGTGAAAAGCACGGCTACACCTACGGCGCGATGTCTGCGTTTGCTTTCCGGCGCGGCCCGGGCCCGTTCTACGTCGCCACGAGCGTGCGAACCGATGTGACAGGCCCCGCGGTAAAGGAAATCTTCAACGAGATCGAGCGGATGAGGTCTGGCCCGGTGACGGAAGAAGAATTGAAGACGGCCAAGGACTCGATCGCTCGCTCCCTTCCGGGATTTTTCGAGACAACGCCGCAGTCCGCTTCGAGCATCGGGACACTGTTCGTCCACCAACTTCCGTTGGATTACTACCGGACACTCCCTCGCAGGATCGGGGCCGTGTCAGCCGAAAACGTCCTGGAGGCGGCCCGCAAATATCTCAAACCCGACGCCGCGGTCGTCGTGGCCGTCGGAGACCGGAAAAAGATCGAGCCGCAGTTGCGAAAGCTGGAGCTGGGGCAGGTGGAGGCGCGCGACATCGACGGCAACCGGCTTACCGCCGCAAAGTAATACTAGGTCCACTTGGTGGACACAAAGTTCACAAATCGGTCAAGTTTTGTATCATGGCCGGGACGGCCATGCCACGAAGCCATCGTGGCACGGGCGTCTCGCCCGTGAGTGACTGCGATCACTCGCCATCTAGTAGTCGTTTTCACAAATACGGAGACCTATTCTTCACCGGCACCTTATAGGACACGGATTCACACGGATCTTACGGGTCTCCACGGATAGGTCGAGTCCGTGATAGCTAATCCGTCAAACCCGTGAAAATCCGTGTCCCATACCACGTTCCGCAAAATAAAATTCGCGTGGGTCCGCCGTCCTTACCGGAAGGCACGAGAACCACCAGAAAATGAAGAGACTGTTCGCGCCCGAGAATCTTCTCAATTTGCTGCTGGTATTCGTTCCGGCGGCGATCGTGCTGGAGTACCTGGTCCATGCCGGCCCGGTTTATATCTTTGTCTCCTCCAGCCTGGCGATCATTCCGCTGGCGGGCCTCATGGGCAAAGCCACCGAGCACCTGGCCGAAAAACTGGGCCAGGGTCTCGGCGCTCTGCTCAACGCCACGTTCGGGAATGCGGCGGAGTTGATCATCGCCCTTCTGGCCTTGCGGGCCGGCTTGCAGGATCTGGTAAAGGCTTCGATTACCGGATCGATCATCGGAAATGTCCTCCTTGTCTTTGGCTTGACCGTACTCCTGGGAGGCGTCCGCTTCCAGACGCAACGGTTCAATCGCACGGCGGCCAGTCTCGGATCCACAATGTTGGCGCTCAGCGGGGTAGCGCTGATAGTTCCGGCTGTTTTCCACCTGGTCGCAAGGGGCAACGCGCTTGCTTCCGAACGAGAGCTCAGCGTGGAAATCGCTGTCGTCCTATTCATCACTTATTTGCTGAGCCTGATCTTCACTCTGAAAACGCACCGGCACCTTTATGTGGGCGAGTTGGGAGAAAAGGAACAGGAGGCTCTCGGGACCCGTGGCTGGTCGTCGGCCCAATCGGCCGGCGTGCTTCTGGGGTCTACGGCTGTGGTCGCTTTGATGAGCGAATTTCTGGTCGGCGCCGTGGACGAAACGGCGAAAAAGCTCGGCATGAACGAAGTTTTTGTCGGTGTGATCCTGGTCGCCATCATTGGCAATGCGGCCGAACACTCGACGGCCGTGCTCATGGCGCTCAAGAACAAAATGGACCTGGCGATCCATATCGCCGTCGGTTCCTCGATCCAAGTTGCGCTTTTTGTTGCGCCCGTCCTGGTCTTCTTGAGCTATCTGGTGGGCCCGGCGCCCATGGACCTGCGCTTTACGACCCTGGAGGTCGTGGCAATCGTCGTGTCGGTGGCGACCATCGCGCTTATCTCTCAGGACGGAGAATCCAACTGGATGGAAGGGGTCCAGCTGCTCGCCGTCTACGTCATCCTGGGCATGGCCTTCTATTTCCTCCCTCCCCCCATCAATGACAAATGACCAATGACAAATAGAAGTCAGAAGTCCGCATCAGTCCATGGGCTCATTTGTGTATGGAGTTCAGCCTTCAGGCTGCACTGACTCCGGGCAGGCTAAAGCCTGAACTCCGAACAAACCGAACTGCCATTTGTCATTTTTCATTGGTCATTTGTCATTTGTCATTGCCAAATCAAAGATCCACCACGTTCTTGCCCGTGGTGAATCTTCGTGGCGCCTTCGTGGTGAGATTTTTTTGGTGCGGCTCGGTTGCTCCGTGGTCTTCGTGTCTCCGTGGTGAACCAAGACTGTGGTAGATTTATAGCGTCATGGGGCGAGACGAGTCGCTGAATATCAATATCCAGAGCGAGACGCTGAATGTCTCCACGGATCTGGTCGAAAAATACAACGTGCCGGGCCCCCGCTACACCAGCTATCCCACAGCCCCCGAATGGATAGACTCTTTCGGTCCGGCGAACTTCAAGGAAACCCTGGCGGAATCCAACAACGCCCGCCCTCCGCGCCCGCTTTCGCTGTACATGCATCTCCCGTTCTGCGAGAGCCTGTGCCTCTTCTGCGGCTGCAACGTGGTCATCAGCAAGAAGCACGGGGTCAGCCATCCCTATCTCGAGAAGCTCGAGTGGGAAATCGGCCAGATCGCTTCGCGCCTCGACGGCGCGCGCCCGGTGGTTCAGTTTCATTGGGGCGGTGGAACCCCCACGTACATGAGCCCGTCCCAACTCGAAGACCTGTTCCTGTACACCCGGCAGCGCTTCCAATTCGCGCCGGATGCGGAAATTGGAATCGAAGTGGATCCTCGCGTCACGACGGAAGAGCAGGTTCGGACCCTGAGGAGGCTCGGTTTCAACCGGATCTCGATGGGCGTGCAGGATTTCAATCCGTTGGTCCAGGAGACTGTGCACCGGATCCAGCCGTACGACGTGACGAAGCGTCTGTTGGACCTTTGCCGCTCGCTCGGTTTTGATTCGATCAACATCGACCTGATTTACGGCCTGCCGCACCAGACTCCGGAGAGCTTCGTGGAATCCGTCGACAAGGTCATTGGCATGTCGCCGGACAGGGTCGCGATGTTCAGCTATGCGCACGTGCCCTGGCTCAAAAAGCAGCAAGGCTCCTTTGCCGGATTCATTCCGCAGGGGATGGATAAATTCCGAATATTCCGGTCAGGCATCGAGCGGTTCACGGCGGCGGGCTATCTTTACATAGGCATGGATCATTTCGCGCGGCCCAACGACGAGCTCTGTCTGGCCCAGCGCGACCGGACGCTGCAACGCAACTTCCAGGGATACACGACCAAGGCCGGGGCCGATCTCTTCGGCATGGGAGTGAGCGCCATCAGCGGCCTCGCCCGCGCGTACGCGCAGAATTTCCGCGATCTTGACGCATACTACGGGGCGGTGGCCCAGAACACGCTTCCGACCATGCGGGGCATTTCTTTGACCGGAGACGACCTCGTGCGCCGCGCCGTCATCAGCAAGCTCCTCTGCCACTCCGTGCTGCACAAAAAGGAAATCGAGGAGGAATTTAACCTGGGCTTTGACGAATATTTCCCGGACGAACTGGAACGTCTGAAGCCGCTCGCCGCGGACGGGCTCGTCCTGTTGAGCCCCGACTCCATTTCCGTCACTTCGCTCGGACGGATCTTCATTCGCAACGTCGCCATGGTTTTCGACACGTACTTGCGGAAGCCGAAAGAGAAACCGCTGTTCTCCAAAACTCTCTGAACCATGCCCGCACGGTCCTCTGACATTCGTCGCGGGGTGCTCCTTTTCAACCTGGGAGGGCCTGAAACACTGGAAGATGTCCGCCCTTTCCTGTTCAACCTCTTCTCGGACCCCGAAATCATTCGAATAAAGAACGACGCCGTCCGCAAGCTTCTCGCGTGGTTCATCGCGGCCACGCGCCAGCTCAAATCCCGCGGCCTCTACAGGCAGATCGGCGGCGGCTCCCCTCTGCGAAAGATAACCGAGGACCAGGCCGCAGCCCTGGAAACGGCACTGGAGCAACGCGGCCTGCGCGCGCGCGTTTACGTCGGCATGCGCTGCTGGAAACCCTCGATTGACGACGCCGTGGGCCGGATTGCGGAGGACCGGCTCTCGCATCTCATCGCCCTGCCTCTCTTCCCGCAACACTCCTTCACGACGACCGGTTCGTGCCTCAACTATTTCAAGCGGGTTATCCGCGAAAGAGGTCTGGCCGCATCCACCGCGGTCCAATACATTGACGCATGGTACGGCGAGCCCCTCTACATCGAGTCGGTTGCGGACCTGATCCGGGAAGCGACGGCACGATTTCCCGATAAGGACTCAAAAGAGATTCACCTTCTATACAGCGCGCACTCCATCCCGGCGCGGTATGTCACCGAAGGGGACCCTTACCTCGAGCAGACGCAGAAGACCGTCGCGCTGATCAATGCGCGGCTTGGAAATCACTTCCGCTCGACACTGGCTTTCCAAAGCAAGGTCGGGCCCGTGAAGTGGCTGGAGCCGGCCACGATGGAAGTGATCGCCCGGTTCGGCAGGAACGGAACGAAACAGGTTCTGGTCGTACCGATAAGTTTTGTTTCAGACCATATCGAAACGCTCCAGGAGATAGACATTCTTTACAAACGGCTGGCAAAGGAGGCAGGGATTCCCGAGTTTCACCGGGCCGCATCGTTGAATCTCTATCCGAAATTCATCGAATGCCTGGCGACGCTGTGCCTGAATACTTTCCAGTCGATTGACGATTGACGAATTACGAATGACGATTGGATTCGCAATCGAACGGGAGGCGCGACGAGTAATCCGAATACGGTTCCAGAAATTCTTGCTTTTTCTGCAAATTTCTTGGCGAACCCTTCGCGCACTTAGCGTCTTCGCGGTTAATTCAGACTCAGTTTCACCGCGAAAGCGCTAAGTGCGCAAAGAACCGCGAAGGTTTATCGGTTGCGGCCGACGCGCTGCTCTCTGTGAGATGGAGTTCAGCGGCCGCAGACCCCAAAGCCTGAGCTCCCAACCAATGCTATGGCGAAGCGAGTGGTAGTGGTCGGTGCAGGCATCTCGGGACTCACCTGCGCGTACCGGCTGCAGCGGAGCGGGCTGGACGTAATCGTGCTGGAGTCTTCGGACGTCGTCGGCGGCGTGATCCAGACGGACAACGAGCACGGTTTCCTCTGCGAAGTGGGACCAAACAGTTTCCAGGGCACGCCGGAGGTGTTCGACTTGATCCGGGAGATTGGCCTGGAGGGAGAGTTGGTCACGGCCGACAGCAGGCTCGCCCGCTACATCTTCCACCGCGGAAAACTGCATCCCGCCCCCATGGGGCCGGGCGCTCTGCTCTCCACCAAGCTGCTCAGCCTGCGAGCAAAGCTGAAGCTCTTCAGAGAGCCATGGGTGCGGCCCTACCAGGGCGCGAGCGAGGAGTCGCTGGCCGGATTCGTGTGCCGGCGCTTCGGACCGGAGGCGCTGAGAAATCTGGTCGCCCCCTTCGTATCCGGCGTGTACGCGGGAGATCCCAGGTGTTTGAGCGCCCGCTCCGCATTTCCCATGCTGGTGGAATTCGAGGAGAAGTACGGCAGCGTTCTCCGAGGCTTCATCCGGTCTGTCAGGAAAACCCCGAAGCCCAGGCGCTCCCGCAGCCTGTGCTCCTTCGTGAAGGGACTCCACACGCTGCCTCGAGTCCTCGCCGAGAAGATCGGCGCCGAAAGAGTCCTGTTGGGCGCGCGAGTGAGAGGCATGCGCCCGAGCGAGGGAACGCAGATCGGGGCGTACACGCTGCGCATTCAAAGAGGGGGTGAGAATTACGAGCTGGGCGCGGACGTAGTCGTGCTCGCCACTTCGGCGTACCGGGCGGCGGAACTGGCGCAAACACTGTCGCTCACGCTGGAGCGGGAACTTGCGGCCGTTGAGTATCCGCCCCTGGCCGGTATTTGTGTGGCCTATAAGAAAGGCGCCGTACCGCATCCGCTGCAGGGATTCGGCTTTCTCGTGCCGCGCGACGAGGGCGTGCGGTTGCTGGGCTGTATCTGGAGCTCTTCTCTTTTCCCCGGGCGCGCGCCGGAGGGTTACGTTTTGTTGAGCATTTTCATCGGAGGGTCCGTAGATCCCGAGGTGGCCTCGCTCAGCGACCATCAAGTCATTGAAGCGGTAACACAGGATCTTCGGACGACCCTCGGTGTCCAGATCGCGCCCAGAGTGCTGACTCTCAACCGGTACGGGCACGCTATTCCCCAGTACGGTCTCGGCCACGAAGCCAGACTCAGCCGCATCAAGGGGGAGCTGCAAAAGCTCCCAGGAGTGTTTCTGGCGGGAAATTATTTGCGCGGCATTTCCATCGGCGACTGCATCAAACACTCCACCCTTATGGCTAATAGACTAATTCACCACGGAGACACGGAGGGCACAGAGGCTCACGGAGTTGGCCTGTGAAGAATTGTATTTCAAACCAACACAATTTTGAAACCACCGATGAACACAGAGGAGCCCAGCCGCAACCCAAAAAAATCCACCGCGAAGAACGCGAAGTTTTTGAAATCGCTTTTCTTCGCGCTCTTCGCGTCTTCGCGGTGAAAATATCCTTGACCGCCGGACAAGGATTTGCACGTTAGTAGTACAGATGAACACCGATCCGTCTTTATCTGTGTTCATCTATCGGTGGTTTCATTCATACTTCTGATTCACCCGGCGAATTTCACCTGAACTCAAAAATATCTCTCTCCGTGAGCCTCCGTGTCCTCGGTGTCTCCGTGGTGAAGGCTGTGTGCAGGATTGATTGGATGCCGGAGCCGGTTTTTCATTCGATCCTCCCCGCTTCGTCACGCCCTTTGAGTTCCTGACGCAACCGGGGCTCGAGATCTCATTGCGGAGCACGAATGCGTGCTTGCGGCGTTGCTGCTCCGTGGTACAAAGGGATACGGATTCCATTGGAAGAGGAGATGTCGCATGGCGGACCTGGTAGAACGGATGATCGGCGCAGCGAGATTGGACGTAAAGATCTACGAGGAAGTCGAGGCGGACACCAACGCCACCGGACAGGCGATGGCGGTCGTAGTGATCTCCAGTGTCGCGGCGGGCCTGGGAGCTTTCCGGATCGGCCCCTTCGGGATCGCGCGGAGCGCGATCGCAGCACTGGCCGGCTGGTTCATTTGGGCGTTTCTCACGTATTTCATCGGAACGCGCATCCTCTCCGAACCGCAGACCTCTGCCGACCTCGGGCAGCTGTTGCGAACGACCGGATTCTCGAGCTCTCCGGGAGTCTTGCGCATCCTGGAGATCCTGCCCTTGATCGGCGGACTGATTTCGTTACTGGTCCCGATCTGGATGCTGGTCGCGATGGTCGTCGCGGTGCGGCAGGCGCTGGACTATCGTAGCACTGGCCGGGCTTTCGGTGTGTGCTTCATCGGATGGGTTGTTTATATCATCGTCTCGGTAATGCTCTTTTCGTTGTTGGGCATCCGGCCCCGCATGTAACCTTCGCGCACTTAGGGCTCGCGCAAGAATAATTTGGCATTTCGCTGCGGCGTGGGAAACTCGGGCGGCCACACAGGGCCGCCCCTGAATCGGCTGGGCCTGACTAATTTGTGCGGAGTCTGTTGATCTCTTCCCGCAGGCTGGCTTCCATGCGGGGGCCCAGTCCCACGTTTACGCGCTGGACCACGCCGTGCCGATCGATGATCACCTGCATCGGAATGGCGTCGCTGCCGTACTCCTCCCCGACGTTGCCCTCCAGATCGAGCAGCACCTTCGATCGCAAGTTCTGGCGCGAAACATACTCGCGCACTGTCTCCTCGGGCTCCATTACATTGATCGCCAGGAGGACCACGTCGCTGGAAAATTCCTTCTGCAACCTGTCCATGATCGGCATGCTGATCTGGCAAGGGCCGCACCAGGTGGCCCAAAAATCGAGCATGACAATCTTTCCCCGCAGCTGATCCAGCGAAACTCTGTGCCCTTCCAGATCCCGGAGCTCGAAGGTCGGCGCGGGTTGCCCCACAAGTTGGCCATCCGCGCCCAGGGGGGCGGAGCATTGCAGAGACAGCGCGCCGAGCATCCCGGTGATTATTGCCAGCTGGAGTTTTGCCCTCGTCATAGCCAAAAGCTTACCATAAGTAAGTGCGCGCCTGTTCGGGGGGTGCAATTAAAAGTGGGAGTCGCCTCAGGTTCCACTTCGGTCAATTTGCAGACGACAATTACAGCTCGTTTGGAGTGCGGCGACTTGCCGCCCCAATGGCACGGCCGCCAGAACGAAAGCGGCTACAAGTTGCCGCCCTTCATATCGGACTCGTTATTTGTCGGTCTTTGGCACGCATCCCGCGGCAGAAACGGACTCCCACTTCTAATCGCGCCCTGTTCGGAGTTCAGGCTTGAGCCTGCTCAGGTGCAGTGCAGCTTGAAGGCTATACTCCAAACCCACTTTTCGGCGTTGATCCGGCTTCGGATTTCAAGTAGAACTCGCTACGAGTAATCCCTTATGCGAACGGAGAATCCCCGATGAGCAACTCCATCAAGCATCGTCCCGTACACAGTCAGAATCTCCCCAAACCTGCCGGACCCTACTCCCCCGGAGTCATTTTTGACCGCCTGATCTTCGTCGCCGGACAGGGGGCTGCGGATCCGGCCACGGGGAAACTCGTAGGCCCGGACGTGGAGAGCCAGACAGAGCAGGTCTTGAAGAACATCGCTACAATACTCGAGGCCGCGGGCTCAAGCCTAAACCATGTGTTGCGATGCGGTGTCTTCCTCATCGATATCACGGAGTTTTCCAAGATGAACGTGGTTTATTCCAGGATGTTCGGGGAGAACCGGCCGGCGCGCACCACGGTCCAGGTGGCGGCGCTTCCCGCTCCCGGCTTGCGGGTGGAAATCGACGCCATCGCTTACATCCCGTAGCTCGGCGCGGCCAGGAACAAAATGATTCGTCAGTTCGAGGAGGAGGATGCCCAGGCATGTTCGGATCTCGTGCGCGCGTGCATCGTCCGCGATCCCGATATTCCTCTCGCAACACTCGATCGCTTGCTCCAGGAGGAAAGCCCCCAATTGATGTGCAAGAGGGCGACTCTCTTCTACCTCGCGGTCTTCGAGCGGGACCGAATGATTGCCGGGGTGGGCGGCCTGGACTTAAATGAGATTCGTCTGCTCTATGTCGCCCCCGACCACCAGCGCCAGGGCGTAGGCCGCACTTTGCTTGAACATCTGGAAAGAATGGTGCCTCCGGCGCTTTTCTCGGATATATTCCTGTACGCCACTCCCAGCGCCGAGACCTTCTACCGCGCATGTGGTTACGAGTCGAGAGGCGATCACACTTTCGACCTGGATGGCAAACCTCTCCCCACGATCTTCATGGTCAAACCGATCTACCCGAG
>WNGD01009578.1_pt1 | contig 11582 bp, 12 predicted proteins | sample 5400671 | NCBI WGS metagenome assembly WNGD01 (sample SAMN13153369, study PRJNA577476) | soil metagenome | isolation source: 40 cm soil or saprolite under grassland replicate 2 | place: USA:California | collected 2016-06-15
TTCGCGCTCGAGCAGCAGCCCACTGTCGGGGAGGTACTCAACCATGCAGCATGAACTCCCAGGAAGCATTTAGCGTAGAGCCGCCGCGGTCAGCGGCTTCGCAGCAGCGCCAGGAGAGCGCGCCATCCATCACGGCAGCAAGGCCAATCGGCAGCTCTGCCAGAACAGCAACCCGGGCAGCACCGCGGCGGCAGCGGCCGCGACGGTGAAAGATCCTCAACCTGCTCGCGGTGTCCAGCACCCTGGCCGAAGCGGCAACAACACCCTGCGCCAGGAACCACAGCAGCGGTTCCACCACGTCCGCCGGTGAGGGCGACCAGGGTCCCTCTGTGCGCTGCGCACCCGCGTCTTCCAGCCGCGGAGGGTCGGATTGCGGGTCGATCGGCCACTGGACGCTGACTCAAGCCACGGGTGAATGAGACAGGGTGGCGAGGCAAGGAGGCCGATGATGGGCGTGCGCCGCCGGTAGCGGGCTCCAGAGGAGCCGCGGGTCGCCTACCAGCAGTGCCCCGGGTGCGAGTACGACTTCGTGGCTGGGACGGGCACGAGGGCGTGCGGCTGGTACGACTGCCCGTACCTGCCCGAGGAGTTGAAGGTCAACTGCCCGGAGTGCAACTACAACTTCGCCACCGGCGACGGCGCGCCGTGGTGCGGGGAGCCGCCGAGCTGCCAGTGGGCAGCCGAGGCCGCCGGCATGCCGACAACGCCCGTCGGTTCCAGGCACAGGAGCGCTGACCGCTTCGCGGGCGCTGCAGGCGATCACCCTGCTCAGCCTGCCGCCGCCCGGCGAATGTCGTCGTGGTCAGCGGCGCATGGGGCTGGCGTGTGGTCGGGGCTGCAGCAGTCGGTTCACGGCCGCAACCCCGCCAGCTGGATCGGCGAACGTCCCCACCACCTCGGTCGTTCCCGGTCCCTCCAGGTCCTGCGGGGGCGCGACGGCCACCAGCACGAGGGGACGCCGTCCGTAGTCGGGGTGGGCGCGATAGGCGCGCAGCAGGTGGATGCCGCGGTAGGAGCGGCCAGGCACCGGCAGGTTCAGCGTGCAGGCGAACACCAGGAGCTGGGCGGCGTCGGGCAGCGGGCACCTGCCCTGGCGTAGCAGCAGGCAAGCGCCAAGCGGCGTCGGTCCGCCGCCGCACCGTAAGACCCGGTGCCCGGCCGCCGCAAGGAGGCTGGTCAGCTCGCGTCCGACGCCAGCCCCATCCTCCACGAGCAAGATGATGGCCATGGCCGCCTCCTCCCTCGAACACCGTGGACCGACGCACCATGGACCGCAGCGTTCGGCTTCCTCCAGGAGAGCCCAAGTGTCACCCGGGTCCCAGGGCCCCAAGACCCATCATGCCCGGGCCATGCGGTCCGATGAGGCTGTGGGGCGCGGAAATCCCGATTCATCATGCTGCAACCTCGTGATACTCATGGATGAGCCCGCCGAGCACATCACGACGCTCGACCTCTCGAGGGTTGACCTGCCGCGAACTCTGTTCGGTGGCGTCAGGTCCCCGGTGTAAACGTGCGACGGGCGTAGGTTCCCTCGGGAGCTACCAACTCACGAAGGAGGACCCACGCCCGTGGCCCCACGAGTATCGCCCACTGAGACCATCCGCGCGGAGATCCACGAGCTGTTCGCCGACGGCGGCGAGCTGCTGAGCGTCATTGAGCAGGTCGCTCGCCTGTCGGTGCGGCTGACCTTCCAAAGCGTCGTCGAAGAGATCGTCTGTGAGGAGCTCGGGCGTGGCCGGTATGCGCGCCGCGGTGCCGACTCGCCGGAGGGCTACCGCAACGGCTGGCAGCAGCCCCGCACCCTGAAGACCTCCCTGGGACCGGTCCAGCTCCAGCGCCCCAAGCTGCGCCACGCCCACGCCGCCCTGTGCGACCGGCTGTTCGGCCAAGGCGTCACCCGCACCAACGCGCTGGAGACCTTGGTCATCTCCTGCTGGGTCCAAGGCCTGTCCGACCGCGATGTCGAGGCGATGCTGGCCGAGGTCTTCGGCCAGGATGCGGGCATCAGCCGCACCACCGCCAGCCGGATCTGCCAGCGCCTGCGCGCCGAGTTCGACACCTGGTGCCGCCGCGACCTTCAGGGCACCCGCATCGACTACCTGTACCTGGACGGCAGCTTCTTCAAGATGCACCCCAAGGCCAAGGCCGAACCGGTGCTGGCGGCCTGGGGCGTCGACACCGACGGCAAGCCGGTCTTCCTGGGCCTGGCCCCGGGCGCGGCCGAGTCGACCGACGCCTGGCGAGGGCTGCTGGCCGACCTGACCGACCGCGGGCTCGGCGCCCCGCTGCTGGTCATCTCCGACGGCGGCAAAGGCCTGTGCGCGGCGATCGAGTGCAGCTTCCCGGCCAGCCTCCACCAGCGCTGCCTCGTGCACGTCTGCGGCAACCTCATCGCCAAGGTCCCCACCCACGCCCAAGACCAGGTCAAGCGGGACTACTGGGCGATCTTCGACCAGCTCCAGGCCGAGGGCCAGGCCGCCGTCGCCGAGGCCCGCCGGCGCGCCAAGCGGTTCATCGCCAAGTGGCGGCCGCTGTACCCCGCCGCGGTCGCCTGTGTGGCCGACAACCTCGACGCGCTCACCGTCCACCTGCTGTTCCCGGCCGAGCACCGCAAGCGCATCCGCCACTCCAACCTGATCGAGCGGACCTTCGGGGAGACCCGCCGCCGCGTCAAGGTGATCGGCCGCCTGCCCAGTGAGCACAGCTGCCTGTCGCTGGTCTGGGCGGTCCTGGACCGGGCCTCCAAGGGCTGGCGCGGCCTGACGATGACCCCCAAGGCGCTGCGCCGGCTCCAGGATCTCCGTCGTCAACTCCTGGCCCACCCACTCGAAGAGGTGGTCCACCAGCCCGTCGCACCTGCCGCGTAACATCACTCCGGAGCCTGCGTCCCGAGCCATTTACACCGCTCCTAACACGCCACCCGCGCATCGCGCATGCGAATGCCGTTGCGGAGCGGTGGGTGGGCACAGTCCGTCGGGAGCTGCTGGACCGGATGCTGCTTGTGGGTCGGCGACATCTGGAGCAGGCGGTGTCGGACTATGTGGCGCACTACAACGAGCATCGGCCGCACCGCTTCCTCGGCCAGGCGCCACCGCTAGTGCGCTGACCACATACGTTTGGGGTGTTGACAGAAGCTTGGGGGTGATGGTCGATTGGCGGATCAGGCGGGGAACGGCTCGTCGTTCCATCGCCACCATGCGTTTTCGCCTTGAATGTGCAGGAGGAACTCGGGCACGCGCCGGCCGTCCGGCGCGGCAAGGCTCACTGCGTCCCGTACCTGGCCGTAGGCCGCTTCCCATGCGTCGACGTCATCGTCGATGGTGTCGAGAAGGCGGAGTTCCTCCTCAAACAGCGGTCGCACCTTCTCGAAGGCAGGCTCAATGTGGAATCGTGCGCTCAGCCAGGGGAAATCGGCGTCGGTGACGACCAGCTGACCCAGGAGCTCCTGGTCGTGGTAGAGCCGCCACGTCTCGCCGATGAATCCCATACCCACTCCTCGTCCTCATCGCTGGTGCGCTGACACCGACAATGATCGGGTTTGATCATGCTGCCTGTGGTTTGGGACGGCCCCAGCGGCGCTGGCGTTGGCTGCGGACGCGGGCACGTTCGCGGCGTTGGGCGGCCAGCACGTCAGGATGGCGGGCGTTGGCGTTACGCCAGCGCAGGTAGCCCTGCAGTTTGCGGGCCAGCACGGTGTGATTGGGATGGTTGGAGTCGCCGAGTACGAAGCTGCGCAGCGGGCCGAACTGGGCCTCGATCGGGTTGGCCCAGGAGGCGCTGGTCGGGGTCAGGCACAGCTCGACCTGGTGGCGCTTGGCCCAGCGGCGGATGGCCGGGGTCTTGTTGGCCGACAGGTTGTCCAAGATCACATACAGCTGCTGGCCGTCGGGCCTGGCGGCACGGATCGACTTGAGCGCCGCCAGGGTGTGATCGGCGCCCTTGCGGCGTCGGTTCACCCCCCACAGCCGGTCGTCGCCCAGCGAGTAGCAGCCGTGGAAGTAGCGGATGCCATGGGTGCGCCGGTAGGTCGCCGGCAGCCGATCGGGATGCTTGTGGGTGGCCCACGCGCTGCCGTGGCAGGGCCGAATCGACAGTGGCCCGAACTGGTCGAACGCGAAGCAGCGATCCGGGTGCTGGGTGGTGACCTGCTCGATGCGGTCCAGCTTGGCCTCCCGCTCAGGATCTGTTGATTCCTTCCACGTGCGGGTGCGCTGGAACGAGATCTTGTGGTGGCGCAGCAGCTGCCGCAGCCGCTCCCGTCCGACCGCCACGACCCGGACGGGGTTGTCGGCCAGGTAGCCGGCCAGCTTGCGGGTGCTCCAGTGGGTGAACGGACGCCCTAGTTTCTCCGGGCGGGTAGTGGCCGTCAGGACGATGAACGCCTCGTCCTCAGGGCTGATCCGGCGGGGACGGCCGCCCGCCCACCGAGGGTCCAGGGCAGCAAGCCCCTGCTGGTTGAAGGCGTGGATCACCTCGCGGACGGTGTCCTTGTCGGCCTGGACCAGCCCGGCGATCGACGGGACCGTGGTCCCACTGGCTGAGGCCATGATGATCAACGCGCGGCGGACCCGGATCGAACCGTGCTTGCCACGCCGCACGATCCGCTGCAGTGTCTGCCCTTCGGCATCGGTCAGCCGCCGGGCTCTTACCGGCTCGGCCATCGCCCCTCCCACTGTCGGCATCGACCACCTCATGCCGACAGTATCGACGCCGACCTACCGCCAGCACCCAAGACTCAGCCAACCCGCACGATGACCAGAAACCCGGTGAACGAATGTGGTCAGCGCACTAGGAACCGCCCCCCAGTCCGTTCCAGCCGCCAGCGCACGGATCCGACGGCTCGATCGACTCGGTGGACTCATCCATGAGTACGCCCAGGTCGCATAAGGTGGACGAGCTTTCGGCACCCACAGGTTGAGGACGTGGGCTGGTCGCTGGGGTCGCCGGAGCTGGAGCAGCTGAGCCCGCGGGTCGCTACCAGCCGCGCCGAGGCTACGTCGACCCGGTCGAGGCGGCAGACGAGTTGGTCAGGGTTTGCGGGCGAGGAACGCGTAGCCGTAGACCTCGTAGGCCCGCGCCTTGTCCTCGCCGGACGCGCCGGCGAAGGTATCGGCCGCCGGGCCGATCTGGACGCCGATGAAGCCGACGTCCTCCAGCATCTTCTGCCAGCCCCCACGGGGCAGCCCTCCGGCGATTCACCCCGTCCAGAGGTCGATGTCCCGTAACGCTTCGAGTGGGACGGGTCGGCCGTTGGCGATGTCGGCGAACTGCAACCAGCCACCGGGGCGGAGCACTCGGCGGATCTCCTCGAACACGGCGCGCTTGTCGGCGCACAGGTTGATGACGCCGTTGGAGATCACCACGTCGGCCCAGCTGTCCTCCACCGGCAACTGCTCGGCGAGACCCTCGCGGAACTCGACACGCCTGAGACCGAGTGCTTCCGCGGTCTCCCGCGACTTCTTCAGCATCTCCGGGATCATGTCGACCCCGACGAGCTGGCCGGTGTCACCGACCTGCCAGGCGGCGTGGAAGCTGTCGAACCCGGCCCCCGAGCCGACATCGACCACTCGCTCGCCGGGTTCGAGGCGGCGCAGCGAGAAGGGGTTGCCCACCCCGGCGAAGGACTCGACGGCGCGGTCGGGAAGCGCATCGACAGCGGCGGCCTCATAGCCCAGCAGCGCGGCAAGCCGCCGGCCGGTGTGGAAGTGGAAGGTGCGGTGCGGATCGGCTGCGACCTCCCGGTACTTGTCGCGGACCTGCTCACGCAGCGCGTCGGGATCGACCAGCAGATCGTCAGCCATCATCATTGACTCCATCCCCGGCCGCCACGGGCAGGCCGGCTCGTTTCCATTCCGGGAAGCCGTCAACCAGTCTCCGTGCTCGAAAGCCGCAGCGGTTCAGCTCGCGGACCGCGTCGTCGGCGTACACGCAGTAGGGCCCGCGGCAGTAGGCGACGACTTCGGTGTCCTTCGGCAGCGCCCGCAGGTGGCGGCGGAGCTCGCCGATGGGGACGGATCGGGCGCCGACGATGTGACCGGTCGCGTACTCTGGCTCCGGGCGCACGTCGAGGACGACGACCTCGCCGCGCTTGAGCCTCGCGGCGAGTTCCCCGCGGTCCACGACCTCGACGCCGTCGCGGTCGCCGAGGTATGCCGCCGCGAGACGGTCGAGTCCCGCGACGCGATCCGCAGCAACGTCGCGTAGCGCCGACCACAGCTCGGCGACCCGCTCGCTTGCCAGCCCGTAGAAGATGCGGGTGCCGTTCCGCCGCGTGGTCACGAGCCCGGCGCGAGCCATCGCCCGAAGGTGATGCGAGGTGTTCGCCACCGACTGGTCGATCTCCGCCGCGATCTCCTCGACCGAGCGCTCACCCTGGGCCAGCAGGTCGACGATCTCGGCCCGCCGCCCGCTGGCCAGCGCCTTTGCCACCTCGGCAAAGCCGTCGTACAGCGCGTCCTTGGCCGCCCGCTCACCCACGTGCCGTCACCGTCCAGCTCCTCCTGGGCCCTTGTCCACGCTCAAACGAATCCTTGATTGGAGCGTCGCCCGGCCGCCTTGGCGGCCGCGGCGAGCGCGGTGAGCGACTCGGGCAGCTCGCGTCGGGAAAGCTGGCGCGCCCGGATGCGGACCAGCAACACCCGCCGCCAGAACGTGACGGGATGCAGCTCCCAGGCGACGGTGACCCTGCTGCCCGCCGGATCCTCCGCAACCTCCCAGCTCCAGCCCGCGTAGGACGGGTTGCCGTCGTCGGTCCAGGACCGGTAGGCGAAACGCCGCGCCTCGGCGTCAGGTGCTCGACCCGCGAGCGGCTCCGCCACCTTTGGCCGAGCGCGTGGAACTCGACGACCCACTCGGCGCCGGGCTCGAGCTCGGCCGGCGCCTCGACGACCTTGGTCATCGCCGCGTTCCACTCGGGAAGGCGGGCGATGTCGGTGATCTTCCGGAACACCATGTCCGGCGCGCCGTCGAGGACGGCCGTGATGCTCGACCGGGCGGCCATCACGCACCCCCGGTGGTGCACACAACCCGAAGGTTCCGGAACTTCGGATCACCGCTGGTGAGCTCGGCCAGCTTGATGGCCCACGAGGCCGTCTCGGGCCGTAGGTTGTTGCGGCCGGCCTCCTCCCCGGAGGAGAAGTCGACCTCCATGAGGTAACGGCCCGGCATGTCCTCATTGGCAAGGATGCGGGCGCCTCGGCAGCCGGGGACCAGCCCGTGCTGCTCAGCCTGCCATCCGGCGACGTGGTCCCCCAGCGCCTGCTCTTCCACGGCGGTGACCTCAATGATCTGCGCAAAGCTCACGACAGCCTCTCTCGTTCAAACGAGTGCTTGAACAGTCCCCCATGAGGGGAGGATTGTCAAGTATTCGTTTGAATTGTTGACGACTGCTCAAGGGGTCATCGGGCGCAGCCGTCCCGGGCTGAGCGAGGTCGTGAGCACGATTGTTGTCGGCCCTGTCTCTTTCGCTACAGCCGGGCGGGCTCTATGCTTGGTTACCTGCGTAGGGGGTGGCGCGCATGACGCTGCGGCTGGCGACGTTCAACGTTGAGAATCTCTTCGAGCGAGCCAAGGCGCTGAACACGACGACGTGGGCCGAAGGCGAGCCGGTGCTCCAAGCATTCGAGTGGTTCAACGTGCTGGCCAACACCCCGGTCTACGCCGACGCCGACAAGCAGGCGATGCTGGAGGCGCTGGAGACGTTGCAGGTCCTGCAGCGCACCAGCGCGGGAGCGCTGCGGTTCAACCGCGACCCGTTCAGCGCCTGGGCGCTGTTGCGGGAGAACCGCGGCGACTTCATCCAACAGCCACGGTCCGGCGATGTTCAGATCGTGGCGTCGGGTCGCGGGGACTGGATCGGCTGGGTCGAACTTGTTCCCGAGACCGTCGATGCGACGGCGATCCGGATGACCGCCAAGGTCATCGACGAGGTGGCAGCCGACATCCTCTGCGTGGTCGAAGCCGAAGACCGACCCGCGCTGGTGCGGATGAACACCGAGCTCCTGGGCGGCCGCTACGGCCACGCGATGCTGGTCGACGGCAACGACCCGCGCGGCATCGACATCGGCCTGTTCTGTGACGCCACGATCGAGGTGGCCTCGATCCGCAGCCACGTCGACGTGGCCGACCCCGCGACACCAGGGCGTGCGCTGTTCAGCCGCGACTGCCCCGTCTACCAGCTCCACCTTGCGGGCGGCGCCGACCTGTGGGTGGTGCTCAACCACCTCAAGAGCCAGTCCTTCACCAGCGGCAACCCCGACCCGCTGCGAAGCCGCCAAAGCGCCGCGGTGCGCGCCATCTACGACCGGCTCCACGATGACGGCGCCGAGCTGGTGGCCGTCATGGGCGACTTCAACAAGGGCCCCACCAACCAGCAGCCACCCCAGCATCCAACCCTGGAGCCGCTGCTTGGGCCGGGCAGCCCCCTGGTGGACGCCACCACGCTGCAGGGGTTCGGCCCCGGACCACGTCCGGGCACCTTCCAGTCGTGCAGCCTCCGTAACCGGCTCGACTACATCCTGCTCTCCCCCCAACTGGCGGACACCTTCACCGCCGGGGAGATCTTCCGCAAGGGCCTGTGGGGCACCCCAACCAACAAGAACCCGCCGACGGCCTGGAGTGTCTTCCCCGACATCACCACGTCGGTTCATGCCGCCTCCGACCACGCGGCCGTCTGGGTCGACTTCGACATCTGAGCAGCGACAGCCCGCCCTCAAGCTTCGGGTCGGGCGCAACTGGCTGGTAGCGAAGCTGGCGCAGCTTGGCATTCGCCGATGCTCCAACAGCACGGCAGCAGCGCTGCGTCGCCCACCCCCGACCACCGCACGCGAGCCAGCCGAGCAGGTGGCAGCCGTCCGGCGCGACCACCAGCCGGCGCTCGCCGCCCGTATGCACCAGCCGGTGCCAGCCGAGCGGCAGGTCGCCAGGCAGCCGTGCCGACGCGGGTCGCTGCTCGCCGGACTCCAGCGCCAGCGCGCCCACCGCCGCTGACCAGCCCGCCTCCCGCTGCTCGACGATGAGCGGCTCATCCCCGAGGCGCCCTCCAACGGGTGCCGCGGTACTCCACGGCTGGGTCCTGTGGGTGACAAGAGGGCTATGACGCGCCGACGGCCTGGCGGATCCTGTCAAGCGTCGACGCCTCCGCATAGCTGACCCGCTGCCCTCCCAGACCGAACACGCCGCCCGACCTGGTGGCTCCGGCGGCCACCTCCCCGAGGTGGACCACGAAGCGCCGGTACGCCTCCAGCTCCTCCGGAGCCCTGGCTGACAGCGCGGCGGCGGCGGCCCGCAGCACCCGCAAGACCGGCTCCTCGGCCTCACCTGGCGACATGTGCGCATCGATGACGCTGTGGCCAGGCTGGTCGGCCAGCTCGCGCACGAGCTGGCTGGGATCTCGGCTCCCGGCATGTTTTAGGGTCCCGCGGACTCTTGACAGCTCCCTGGCCACGCCGGACCTGCCACCGTCGCAGAAGCTCACCAGCTCCGCGGCGGAGATCAGCGCGCTACCAAGGTCCGCCCACTCCTCGGCTGTGAAATCCGCCCTGCCCGCCACCACGGCTCCTCCCGTGCTCCCGCGAACTCGTCCACCTCACGTCGCATTCGCCCAGAACCAACAGCCGTAATCGTACGGCGCGGTCAGCTCAGCTCACGGTGCGGCGGTAGCGCTGGACGGCGAGCGGCCGAAGACCGCGCCGATCATGATCCCATCCGCTGTGCTTTCTGCCACCGATCTCGAGCTTGTGCAGCTCGCATCACCGCTCAACCGGTGTGTCCCCATGCCCGGGGCACCCACACGCCACACGGGCGGCGAGGCCGTTCAGAGCCGGCACCGCGACGACCAAGCGTCAGACCACCCGCGCCCTGAGGGCAGCCTCAGCCGTAAGCGCGGAACTCGGGCCAGCTGCGGGACCACGGTGAGCGCTGGCCGGTGCAGGTCCACACCGGCAGCCCGTCCTCGTCGTTGTCGACACCAGCAGCGTTGCGGATCCGGTCGAACAGGTCGCATTCCGTCCAGTAGCGCTCGACGCGCTCCTGGCTGAAGCCGATGAGCACCGCGGCCCGCGCGTCGTCGGGCGGGGGCCCGTACCACCAGTCGGTGTTCTGGCGACTGAAGGCCAGCTCGGCAATGTCCGGCGGCCCGAAGCGGCGCACCGCACCGGCCTCGCCGTAGTTGGACCCCACGACCACTGCGTCTGACAGGCCGAGCGAGCGGTACGCGGCCACCACCGTCCGGCTGAGCTCGGGCCAGCCGATCTGCTCGCCGAGGTCGTAGTTCACGGCCTGCAGGGGCACCGTGTGGAGCACCGAGGCCGGCAGCACTGGCAGGGCGAACGGCGCCGCCAGCAGGCCACCGATCACCAGGACGCTGACGGCTGCCCGCCGCGACCACCGAGCCCGGCCCTCGTCGAGCCGCTGCTCGAACGCCACCGCTCCCGCCGCGAACAGCGCCGTGTACATCGGGGCCAGGAAGTACGGCCGGTCGCCGATCACCACCGCGATCGTCAGCGCCACCACCGCGAAGGCGATCGCGACCGGCCGGTACGGCCTTTGCTCGGGGTCGCGCCACAGCCGCACCAGCCCGGACAGCCATACCGGCGCGGTCACTGGGTTCATGAGCAGGAACTGCAGCGGCAGGAACGCGATGCCCACGCCGAGGCCGGAGTGCTCCCGGCGGAGGTTGCGGCTCATCTGGAACATCGCCCAGCCATGATCGGCGTGCCATGCGAGCGACGGCGCCCACATGGCCACCGCCAGGACGGCCCCCGCGACGACCCATGGGCTCCACAGGAGCCGTCGCCGCGTCGTGGCGAGCAATCCGACGCCGAGCCCGAGCAGCAGGAAAAGGACCGTGTTCTTGTTCAGCAGCGCGGCCCCGACCAGCACGCCCGCCGGCAACCACAGGCGCGTGTTCCCCGTACGGAGGATGCGCAGGACCAGCAGCAGGATGCCGGCCCACACCAGGATGTCGAACGGGGTCGTGCTGAGCAGGTGGCCTGCCCCGAACAGCACGCCGGCGGCCGCGATGCACAGGCTCGCGAACCATTGCGCGAACCGCTCCCCGCCGAGCTCGCGGGCCATGAGCGCGGTCAGCGCCACCGTGCCACCGGAGGCCAACGCCGACAGCAGCCGCAGCGCCGGCAGCGCGCCCTGGCAGCAGCTGGTCGCCGCCCGGGCGATCGCGATCACCAGCGGGCCGCTGTCCACCGACCCCCACGCCAGGTGGGCCGACTGCTGCAGGTAGTACAGCTCGTCGCGGTGGTAGCCATAGCGCCACGACACCGCCACCAGCACGGCGACGACCGCGCCGGCGACCGCGGCCACCGGCCCAACCGCCAGCGGCGGCAGGCCCTCCCGGCCTGCTCGCTCGACCTCTCCCACCCCGGCCCGCGCCGCCATCCCACCCCTCCCGCCCGGCCGTCAATCCTCCCCCCGGTTCGAAGGTCAACGCCACCGACAGCCGCGGCTCAGCCCAACCCCAGCGAGAGCCACATGGCCAGCTCGGCTGAGCTGACGCTATGTAGGTCGGGCCCCCCGTCCCCTGCTCAGCCCGACAGCCATAGGCTTTGGGACAACGAGCGCAGGGA
>WNGD01006086.1_pt1 | contig 11581 bp, 8 predicted proteins | sample 5400671 | NCBI WGS metagenome assembly WNGD01 (sample SAMN13153369, study PRJNA577476) | soil metagenome | isolation source: 40 cm soil or saprolite under grassland replicate 2 | place: USA:California | collected 2016-06-15
AACGTAAGATGAACTTGTTTGGTTTGGCCCGCTAGCAAATCACCAATGCGCACAAAGGTATCAGGCATCAGTACATACACGTCACTGAGTGAATAATGAAGTGTGTTCGTAATTGTCCCTGTAAGTATGCCATTAGCTAGCGCCAGTTGTGAGCTGATTCCACCGTGTACTTGTTGATAGCCATCTGCAAGGAGCGGGCGTAGTAGCCCGGTATTGCCTCCCTGCAGGTTTACATCTACTCCGTCCTGTCCTGATGTGATTGTCGTCTGTTGTTGTCCTGCATCAGAAGGGCTGGGACCTGAATTGAATTGTTCATCGAGCGCAGGTTGAACCAGGTCCTCTCCAGGAATATGTACCTGGTAATTGCCTTGATTAGGTGCGAAGATCCCTATGTAGGTAGTAATGTGGGCAGATGATTCGCCCTCGTTTAACCGGAGAACTGAGACGCTATTACTTACAATGGATGTGCCATTCTGGTGGATAGCAAGCCCATAGGTAAGCAGGGAAAAGACAATGATACTGCTCAACATGATGTGCCAATTCCAATTGCGCCTCTTGTGCTGACGTACTAGCAAAATGCGTACTGGCCCTATTATGATCAGGTAGCATAGCAGTAATACCAGCAGTAACCAGGGCGAAGGGAGGGTATTTGGCTCGTGGTTTTGTAGTAATTCGCTCAATCTTGTCCATTGGAATGAGGCGCCTGGCACAAAATTGCCGCTGGAACTGAGCAGTTTATCGCCCAGTGAACGGACAACAAGACCCCGCCAGAGTGTTCCGGCAGCGGGCCAATTGATAATGGGGGCAAGAGTTGGATCAAAAGCAAGATAGCAGATGCTGCCCCGTCCTTGAAGAGCCTGGACGATTAAGGGTATCTTACCGGAAGCAAGGATGGGATAGCTCTTGCCTCCCTGTGCTAACGTTGCCGTACTAACTGTTACAGGAGCATTGATCGTACCTGCACCAACCATTGGGCCCTTACCGGTGCCCCCATTGCTGGAGCCGTTGACGGGCAACAGGCTGGTGCCTGCTGGCAAGATGCTCGTTCCGTTGATGGAAACGGGCAACAGGCTAGCAGGAAGTGTACTGAGCGTACGGCGCCATTCAGGGCCACCAACTTCAATGAGCGCTCCCCCTTGATCGATCCAGGTTTGTAGAGCTGAAAGTTGATCATTGCTCAGGTTACCTGTAGTAAAGTTATCAAGTATAATAAGGTCAAAGTTTTTAAGCATACTGGCCACACCCGGCATAGTGTTAGCATTGAATGTTTCCACAACTATCGAGCCGCCCTGGTTGGGAAGAGAGATGCTAGAGAGAGAATTAAAGCCGCTGCTTTGATCGGAGAGGATGCCAACGAAGACATCATCTGGCCCGAGTGCAGTGAGTGTGCTTGTCTGCGTATGAACGATATTTCCATTATCATCAAGCAATTCTATTTTGAGCGTTTGAGTAACGCCCTGTATGCCGGAATGAAGTGGTACGTACATGCTGACCTGTTTCTGAGCACCACTGGCTAAAGTGATTGATTCTTTGTAATATGTGGAAGAAGGTGTTGAATTTCCTAGTCCGGCAAATGCAGGTGGAGCGCTAATCGAAAGCGTACCGCTGAAATCTGCTCCATTATTATTGAGCGTGATTTGGACGGGAACCCAGTTACCATCTCTATAGCGTGCATTGAAACCGGCCTTGACCTCAAATGTGGGCAGCAAACTTGGAGGGCTTGTGCCGTTTACGGCAGCCATGCCTGTGTTGGCTAATGCGTTTGAAGGAAAGAGAAGAAAGGTGACAAAGAGGCTCAGTGCAAGGCACGATCGGACGAGCGTTCCGACAGCAAATTTGGGCTGAAGTCGTTGATTCTTATGCAACATAGCCTCAGGCTCTTCTACCATTCAAAGGTGGTTGATTGAAAATGAGAACCCCGCATACTTCATTATACCATTTTAATATTGTGCAAGGCGTTTTAACGTCAGGTTTTGTTACGAAGATTTAAGGCCCTCGTGGTGAAAGGAGCGACGACTTGTCAAAGAAGCAAGTATCTTTGCTGGCTCTGGCTCTCATAGTTGGTTCTTTTTTTGGCTTTCTTGTAGGTAATTTGAGCATAGCCTCACGTAATTCTGCCACATCTGCTTTACAGACAGTCTCGAAAACAATAACGATTACTCAGTTCACGTGCAGCTTTGGTAATTATGACACTGATATTGGCCAGTTCTGTCCAGTGGATAAAATTCCTCTTGCTCATCGGCCAACAAGTATGAATTGTATCTCCAATGCGACTTCAAGTTCAAGTCTCACTCTGGAAGAAAAGTGTGACCCTAACGGTAGTCTTATCGGAAATCCCTTCATTGTTGCCTGGAAAAACGGATACCTGGAATTATTTGTAGAAGATGGGACGTACAACTTTAATCCTCCTCGAGTGGTGACCTACTCGGCTGTTGGATAGAAACAAACCCAAAGCTAAGCAGTCTGAGAGGCTGGCATATGTGTTAAAGTATCTGTCAATAACTACCGATAAGCGTGAGGATGATACGATTTTCATTGTCACTGAATTGCGAGCTGACTTGACTTGTCTCGTCGTCATTTTTATAGATCACGTTCGGTACCTGCTCATTACCCGATACCTGAATGTACAGTTGGAGTTGTTTGTTGTCGGGTAGACGGACATTATTGCTGTCGTCCATTACTCCGACAAAGAGTTGATTTGCATAGATTGGTGAGCTTTGCAGCCCTTGAATCCGCGTGGAAGCATCCCAGCCACTCCAAACCTGGAGGAAGTAGCCAAACCTTCTTTGATGTGGATAATTAGGATCTGTGACTAAGCCTTGTCCATAGAGACGGAAGTTGATATTGTACTGGTAATCCGAGCCTTGTATATGTCCACTCGCATAATGTCTTGCACCGTTTATCTCGTACCCATAGCGAAACGTGCCATTTTTCTGTTTGAACAGACCTACAAACGCAATATCACGGGGGGTGAGACTGTCGCCAAAAGTCAAGGTGTCCTGAGCAATTATGCCCAGGAACGAAATGCCTGGGGCATAACCAGGTATTCTATTCAACTTAGGCTCTAAGGAGGCGGAAATCATCTGTTCGGGAAATGCGAATACATCACCAATGTATCGTGTATTTGTAATAACTTTGGTAGTATTGATCTGCACTGAAGGGCGCAAAATTTTTTTCTTTTGCTGTGTATCACAACTTGCAAACACGTCAGCTAATGGGAAGAACGCAAGGACAGTTGCAAAACGTGCAACCGTCCCACAAAACGTTCTACGAGATTGCAAACTCTTGGATATGGTCATAGTCTGTCTCTTTCCTGAGCTTCAGCATGTAGTTGATCCAATGAAACATCCCTTCATGTTTTTCCTAATCTGAGTTCCCAAGTTATTATCTCCTATCTACTTTCCCGCCACCTTTATTGTACTACATACATTTTTGCATCTCATTCGCAGAGGGAAAGAGCAGTAAGAGATGCTATGGAGTTCACAGCCACAAATATGTTACCATGGTAAAAACGCTCCTGGACGAACAGTGATGGTAAAAAAAAGTTAAGAAGAGTGAGCTTTCAATTATGGAAAAGGATTCGAACGACATATCCTATGGCAGGCAGGCATTTGAGACGTACTGGCGTACTCGCTGGGAAGCCGATGGCCTCTGGGATATTGATATTGAACAGGTAGATCCCGACGAGAAGTTTTACAACCTGGTGGAATTTCCCTATCCATCAGCGGAGGGTCTTCATGTAGGACACGTCTACACCTATTGCGGTGCCGATACTTTTTCCCGCTATAAACGGATGTGTGGGAAGAAGATATTCCAGCCAATGGGGTTCGATTCCTTTGGCATTCACACTGAAAATTTTGCTTTACGGGCCGGGGTGCATCCACAGGAACTAACGGGCAGGACGATCGAACATTATCGAGAGCAGCTTAAAGTAATGGGGGCCGCGTGGAACTGGAAACACGAGGTCATCACCAGTGATCCTGATTACTACCGATGGACGCAGTGGATTTTTCTGCAGCTCTACAAGGCGGGGCTGGCAGTGAGGAAGGAGGCGCCGGTCGTGTGGTGCCCAACCTGTTTGACGGTGCTGGCCCATGAACAACTTGAGGGTGACCGCTGCGAACGCTGTGGCACACAGGCGACTGAGAGGCTGATGAGACAATGGTTTCTACGTACCACAGTATACGCTGATGCCCTTTTAGAGGGACTTGTTCGGCTTGACTGGCCCGAGGTGGGCAAGACCTTACAAAGCGAATGGATCGGACGATCGCGGGGGTATGAGGTTGATTTTGTTGTGAAAGAGAGGAATATCTGTTTTGCCGCGTTCACGACGCGCCCAGATACTCTTTTTGGCGTGACCTTCCTGGTGCTGTCCTCTGAACACCCCCTACTCGATGAGTTGCTCCAGGACAGCGAACATGAACATGAGGTGCGAGCCTTCGTCAAGAAGTTGCAAACTCTCACCTTGGAAATGGGAACCTCCGCGGAAGGGAAAACAGAGAAGCGGGGGGTGTTTGTTGGAGCTTATGGCATCAATCCTGCGAATGGCGATGAAGTACCTGTCTATGTTGCAGACTATGTTGTATCCAGCTATGGCACGGGTATCGTAATGGGTGTCCCAGCGCACGATGAACGAGATTACGAGTTCGCACAGAGCTTGGGACTTCCGATTCGCCAGGTTATCCGCCCTGAGGATGGGGTTGATCATAATCTCTGGACAGGTGAAGGGATCTTAATCAATTCAGGCCAATTCTCAGGCCTATCCTCCGCAGTGGCAAAAGAGTCGATCTGTGAATGGCTTGAACAAAATGGAGAGGGCAGGAGAGCTACGCAGTACCGTATGCACGACTGGCTTATCTCGCGGCAGCGCTACTGGGGTCCGCCGATTCCCATCATTTATTGTCAACAGTGCGGAACCGTTCCGGTTCCGGAGGAGCAGTTGCCAGTACTCCTGCCATATGTGCAGGCTTTCCGCCCTACCGGTACCGACAAGTCTCCACTGGCCTCTGTTGAGTCGTTTGTACAGGTTACCTGCCCTGTCTGTGGTGGAGAAGCGCAACGAGAAACCGATGTATCAGACACCTTTTTGGACTCGAGCTGGTATTACCTGCGTTATCCGTCGAGCAAGTTCAATGACAGACCATGGGACCCCGAACGCACCGAGCGTATGTTACCGGTGGATATATATTTTGGTGGCAAAGAACACATCGTGCGACACCACCTCTATGCGCGCTTTGTTACCATGGCGCTCCATGATCTTGGCCACCTGCCATTCACTGAGCCATTTCCCCATTTGCGCCTTCATGGTCTGTTGATCAAAGATGGCTTTAAAATGAGTAAAAGCCGGGGGAATGTGGTGAACCCCGACGAGTACGTGGCTCTGCATGGAGCCGATAACTTGAGAATGTACCTGCTTTTCTGCGGCCCCTGGGAAGATGGCGGCGATTTTAGCGATAAGGGCATGGTAGGCATGGAACGCTTTATCTCAAGAGCCTGGTCATTAGTTACAGGGATACACCAACCCGGTGCTGGTGGCGTCGATTTGCGCATGGTTGATCGTACCATCAAGAAGGTGCAAGAAGGCATCGAGCGTTTAAAGTTCAACATTGCTATCTCGGGATTGATGGAGTTGACCCGCTGGGCTGCTCGTGAGAAACCATCTATGTCCGTGGAGGAGTGGCAGCGAACAGCCCGTACACTCGTCCTGATCCTGGCTCCGTTTGCCACATATCTCGCTGAGGAGTTGTGGTCACGGCTGGGCGGCAACTACTCTGTTCATCACCAAACTTGGCCGAGCTATGACGAGCAGGCTCTTTACGAGGATACTTTCAACCTGGTTATTCAGATTAATGGCAAAGTACGCGCTGTTTGCGTCGCGCCAACGGGGTTGGAGCAGATTGAGGCTGAGAAAATCGCGCTTGCCAGCGAGAAAGTGAGCCGTTACCTCGGCGGTAAACAGCCGCGCAATGTCATATACGTAGCTGATAAGCTGATTAATTTATTGGTTTGAGCCGGCGTAACCAATTTCCTATGATAAACGTTACACTAAGATATAATCCTATTTCGTACTCATTTACACATCTATTGCATGGAAGAAGGAAGGTAAAGGAACACCATGGCAGGGGAGGTCATACCGCCGGCAGCACAGAGTCCACGTAGTTCCACAATTCTTATTGTCGAGGATGATGCTGATATCGGCGTTTTCCTGCAGCATTTAATTGAAGAGGAAACGCCATATCAAACAACTGTATTTTCCAACGGTTTTCAGGTCCTGGAAAATGCTCCAGAAATTTATCCTTGTCTCATGCTTTTGGATTACCGATTGCCAGGGATGAACGGGATCGAGTTGTATGACCTCCTCCAGGAGAAAAGGGAGACCAGTGGAGTGCCAGCTATCATGATGAGCGCTACTTTACCAGATGCGGAGCTTCAACGTCGAGGAATCTACCAACTGCGTAAACCAACGGATATAGGCTGTGTAATACGCATGATTACTCATGCGCTGGCAACCGCTGAAGAAAATGCATTGCATTGACTCCACGCGCGTTTTGTTTGAACCCGGGCGGCACTCAGTGCCGCGTTATAATAGAGGTTATAGTAACTACCTCTTCACGCAAAAATTTGGTACAATACAGGTATCCAGTAAAGGTCTGCTAGTGTCGACCCCCGTGCATATGAAGCGAACCTCAATCAAAATGGGGTGCAGGGGATAGCCTCTTGTAAGGCAGGAGAAAATGAAGGGATTTCTCCTATGCTTCCTGCTTTGTATGCGCTCATTTACGGAATCAGGAGGTACGTTTCGTGGCGAATAAAGAACAAAAAAAAGTACAGAAAGCTGCACCCAAGTCAAATAAACAAAAGAAAGAGATGCAGAAAGAGAAAAAGGCCGCTAAAGCGAGCGGGGGCATCTCTTTGAAAAAAGAGTGAAGCTCTTTGAACAAGAAGAAGGCTGAGCACCTGATAGAGCCAGGGTTCAGCCTTCTTCGTTTTGCAGTGCTGGTTTGAAAGGTTCACGGTGTACTTGACATGCTTGTTACAATGCGGGTAGAATGCCATTTAAAGTTGTACACACCTGCTCATTCCAGTAGATTTTTATGCGCCAAAATGTTTTACTGGTGAGAGGAATAAGAGAAATTGGGGGTTGTATGCAATCGATGTCACACGATAATGCATCCAAACGTGAGACGGCCCCAAAGCAATGGGCAGGGAAGCCTGAAGGCAGGCCAGACGTGTACGCAGAGCAAGAGGATCAGTGGGCCGTCCTGCGGAACGAAGTAGAGGCAGAGAGTGCAAAGATACCGGATGAGCGAATCCGGCCTGGCTGGAACCAAAGAGATACGGAAGAGGACTCTCAACCTGCTCAATCCCCCCTTGATGCGCTAGAACGAGCACAGCATCATATTGATATTGTGGTCGCCGGTGTTGGCGGTGGTGGGATGAATGCAGTAAATCGCATGATCAGTACGCATGTACGTGGGGTGCGTTTCATTGCGATGAATACCGATACACAGGTGCTGTCGCTTTCCGATGCGCAGGAGCGTATAAGCCTTGGTCAACACTATACCAAGGGACTGGGGGCAGGCGGCATTTCAGCAGTAGGTATGCGCGCCGCTACGGAGAGTACAGCCGAGATTCGTGCTGCCCTGGGTGAAGCAGACCTGGTGTTCATAGCAGCCGGGATGGGCGGAGGTACGGGTACAGGAGCAGCCCCAGTTATCGCATCGATTGCCAGGAAAATAGGAGCATTGACAATCGGTATTGTCACATTACCGTTCACCTTTGAGGGAACGCGGAGGCGACGTATAGCGGAGGAGGGCCTGGAGGTACTAAATTCAGAGATTGACGCTTTGATTACTGTACCAAATGATCGCCTACTCGCGACTGCCGGGCGGGAGCGCAACCTCGTAGATGCCTTCAAGCTTGCGGATGATGTGCTACGCCAGGGTGTGCAAGGAATCGCCGAGGTCATTAATGTTCCCGGTATGATCAACGTGGATTTTGCTGACGTACGGAGTGTGCTACACGAGGCTGGTACGGCATTAATGAGCATTGGGCAGGGACAAGGCCGCAGCCGCGCAAAACATGCTGCTGAGGAGGCTGTCGCGGGCGGATTCCTAAATGTCACTATTCGGGGCGCAAAGCGCGTGCTTTTCAATATTAGTGGCGGTGAGGATATGACGCTTTTCGAGGTAAACGAAGTCGCAGAGAGAATAGGGCAGGCAATTGATGACACAGCGGATATTACATTTGGCGCCGTCATTGATCCTGCGCTAAAAGATACTATTCGCGTGACCCTGATTGCTGCTGGTATGGAGGAACGGAGCACAGCGCGCATACCGGCCATCCATCTCAATCAACCACGTCAAACACCTGTACATGCAACACCGCCAGTACCTGTACAAAGTGCCTCCGAGAGGCCGGTATCACCACCTTCACGGCCTGCGAACCACGACGTACAACAGCGGCCGGTGAGTTTTACGCCACCGGCAGTGTCAGCGGCGCAGCCCACACAGCCTACACCCCCACGTACGCCTGGCCTATCAGGGCGGCAACAACGCAGCCTGGAGGATCTACGAGGTATTCGTAGTATGGGACGCCGCCAGGAGCCATAGAACAGGCAGTACATGGATGAGATAGAAGAGGGGTAGATGCAGATGCACCTCGATTCTTACAATAATATACGTGAAACCTGAAATGAGAGAGCGAACATCCAACGTAGCCAGATGTTCGCTCTCTCATTTCAGGAAGCTTGCTATTCCTTTGGTGCAGCGGTGACACTGCCTCGTTTGCCGCCTTCTTTGCCAATCCTGGAATAAAATGCCGAACCATGTTGACTCTTGGTAGAGTCGCCGCCCTTTTTGCCAATATCGGCGTAGAACTGTGGCCCCCGTTTCTCTTTGACGGCATCGCCACCCATTTTTCCAATCTTTGAGTAAAATTCAGGGCCATACTTTTCGCGTACGGCCTGGCCACCATGTTTTGCCTTCTGCGACCCTCGTTCCGGTCCACGTTTGTTGTTTGCCATAGAAAGTCCCGCCTCTCTTTTGCACTTTCTTCCACATTGACCCAACTCAATACGCGGTGAGAAATTCCCCACTGAGAGAGAACAAACATCTCACTGCTTCCTTGCTCCCTCGCTCCTTTGCTTCCTACAGTGACTGATGCTCTCGAGCCTGCGCCACACGATTGGCAATCAATGCCGCTGTGATACCTGCGCCAACACCATTATCAATGTTGACTACAGTGAGACCTGGCGCGCACGTTTGCAACATCGAAAGCAATGCGGCAATACCATTGCCGCCGAATCCATAGCCAATAGACGTCGGTAAACCAATTACAGGTACAGGAACAATCCCTGCTACTACGGATGGCAACGCTCCATCCATACCGGCAGCTACGATGATTGCATCTACGTCATTGGAAAGCATATTGCGCAAGGGTTCTATCAAGCGATGCAATCCTGCTACTCCAACATCATAGATGCAGGTTACGCGACAACCCATTTCCTTAGCCACGAGTGCAGCCTCTTCAGCCGCTGGAATATCAGAGGTGCCAGCGCTGATGACGCCAACATGCCCGCCAGTAGGTCTTCCAATAAAGTCAGGCTTGTAGATTACTACTGCCCGGGCTGATTCATGAACACAAACGGTATATTCTTGGAAGGCTGCCTGAAGTGGACTTATTGCCTCAGGACGCACTCTGCTGATGATTGCTCTACCGGATGCACTCAGCAGACCCTGTGCCATGGCAATCATCTGAGTTACGCTTTTTGTTTCGCCAAAGATGACTTCAGGAATGCCTTTACGCTGTTCGCGTCCAGTGTCGGGACGTATCTCGATGCCAGGTGATACAATAGTGTGCTGTAGGTTCTGTGATTTCCGTTCTTCGATATTCCCTGGCTGGCGGTTGCTCGGTTGCCTCTCTCCCTCATGTCCCTGGTCCAACTGTTCGGGCAGCTCCTTTTCATATAACAAACGCAGCAACTCCAGTTGCTCGTCGGCGTGATGATTCACAGAAATACATACCTCATGATAGTACCGGGTCTCGCACAACAATTACACACCTGGTGGCTTTCCAACCCGTCATAGTTTAACATAGTTGTATAGAATGAGCAAGGCATCCAATTCACAAATTCACAATAAGTGTGTTTCATAGTAAAACGAGCAATCAAGGCAACGATGGATGCCTTGATCGCTCGTTTTACTATGGTATAATCTACTGATGAATCAGAATTACAGGAAGCCCTTGTCGTGTCTTTTGTTCTCTGGCAAGGGGAAAGGAAAAAGGATTATCTTTCTTTGTATAGGTCAAGCTCATTTGTAGAAAAAGGAAATATGCATACTTTTCGCCATAGTATTTTCGCTGTCTTTTCCATTTGCTTGCTGTTTCTTTTGGCTGCGTGCGCACCTTCTGTTGCAACTCAAACCGATACACAGCAACAAGTAACCATCAAAAAAGCATTTCAGTCAGAAGTCTCACCAATACCTACTACCCCACCGTATCGCTGTGGCGCATGGTCTTCAAACAATGCCCCAGGCGCTTCCTCAACGATCACGATCTATGCCAGGATCACGAAAAATATTGCTCCGGTGAGTGGCGCAAACGCGACTGCGGTTGTGCATTTCCAGAGCGGTGATCAAACGATCGATGCACAATCACCAAGCGATAATGGAGGATATGTCTCATTCACTGTCGCGCTACAGGGGCAGCAGCCAAGGCAGATTCCCGCTACGGTTGATGTGACGTTTACCAACATTCCCGGAGGACCGGGTTCCCTGAGCTGCACGCCAGCGTTTTTCACTCCACACTGAGTTTCTGACAACCTGGACAAAAATGCGCGCTGCGTTGTCCAATCATAATGCGTTCGATGAGCTTCCCGCAACGCAGGCAGGGCTTTCCATCCTGTTGATAGACGCGCATATGGTTGTAGTTGTCGCCTGCTTCTCCCCAAAGATCACGATAATCGTTAAAGGAGGTACCTCCATGCTCAATACCGAGGGTAAGCACTGCAACGATACCTTGATAGAGTAGCTGTATCTCCGCAGGGGTCAGTGAATTCGCTCGGCGCAAGGGGTGAATCGATGCATAATAGAGCGCTTCGTCGGCATAAATATTGCCCAGACCGGCCACGACCTCTTGCGTTAAAATTACCTGCTTAATAGCACCCTTGCGCCCAGAGAAAACTTGCGCCAACCATTCCGCAGTAAATTGAGCACTCAGAGGTTCAGGCCCCAGGCCATTGAAGGCTACTGCCTCGCAATCACGCGGCCATAGTTCAATCCGTCCAAATTTGCGGGGATCGGTGTAGAGGAGGCGCCGACCATCCGCGAGGTTGAAACACACACGGCAATACAGGCAATTTGCTGATCCATTGGTATGGCTGGCGTCTTCTCCCAAGTCGACCGCTGAAGGAGCAACAAAGGATGGTCCTTTCGTGCTCCATGCCTGGGGGTCTGTTTCTCGCAGATTGGTATCAATTTTCCAGCCGGGAGGTAGGAGGTAGAGGTTGCCTGTCATACGACGGTGAATGGAGAGGAACAGCTCACCCTGCAAATCAAGCAAGAGGTATTTTCCACGGCGG
>WNGD01006089.1_pt1 | contig 11580 bp, 11 predicted proteins | sample 5400671 | NCBI WGS metagenome assembly WNGD01 (sample SAMN13153369, study PRJNA577476) | soil metagenome | isolation source: 40 cm soil or saprolite under grassland replicate 2 | place: USA:California | collected 2016-06-15
CACCAAGCCGGCGGGCCGCACCGAGCCGGCGGGCCGCACCGAGCCGGCGGGCCGCACCAAGCCGGCGGGCCGCACCAAGCCGACCGGCCCACGCTGAGTCGCTGGCTACGCCGGATCGCAGGTCGCGCCTGGCCCGCCTGGCTTTGCACTAGGCTCAATGGCCGTGAGCGAGACCCAGTGGCGAACACACCGGCTTGAGCTAGCTGATCAGACCCTGCGCGAATGGGATGCGGTCGTTATCGCGGCAGCGCCGGACGGCATCGTACTTGACCGATCAGCGTTCTATCCCGGCGGCGGCGGCCAGCCACCCGACCATGGCGTGCTGCTCTGGGGCGGCGTGCAAACGCGCATCGCTGGCGCGCGGAAGGCGGACGATCTTTACCTGATCCCAGCGGACGGCGATCCGGTACCGCCGCCAGGCACGGCCGTGCGCGGCGCCGTGGCGGATGAGCGGCGGACCGCGCTGATGCGTACGCACTCGGGACTGCATGTCCTTTGCGGCGTGGTGTTCCGGGACTTCGGCTCGCTGGTAACCGGCGGAAATATGGAGCCCTACGCCGCACGGATGGACTTCGACCTGCCCGAGGTTCCGCCCGGGTTCAAGGAGGCGGTCGAGTCGGCCTGCAACAAGGAGATCGCGGCCGGACGGCGTATCGACGTGCGGGTGCTGCCGCGGGCGGAGGCATTCGCCATCCCCGACATCATCCGCACCGCGACCAACCTCGTACCGGCGGACGTACCCGAGGTCCGCATCATCGACATCGTGGGACTTGACCAGCAGGCCGACGGCGGCACGCACGTGGCCACGACCAGCCAGATCGGCCGGATCGAGGTCGTCAAGATCGAGAACAAGGGCAAAGGCTTCCGCCGCTTGCGGATCCGCATCGCGGACTAGCCCGGACCAGCCCGGACTAGCCCGGCACGGATGGCCGGGATTGACCGCCGCGGGGCGCCTGGGACCGCGCCCGCGAGGGCCGCCGAGTTCGCTGGCCGACTGGCGGGGGTGCTACTGCGTTCAAAAAGAAATAAACAGCAGCGCGGCGGGCACCGTGACGAGCAATCCGGCCGTGCCGCAGACCAGCGCGAGCGCCGCCGCGGACAGCCCCGGTGCTGGCCGGAGCAGCCGGGCAACGCGCACCGCCACCGCACTTCCATCAGCAGCACCGGCACCGGCCGCACCGGCTCCGACCACACTGGCCGCGTCGGCTCTGGCACCGGCCGCACCGGCTCCGACCACACTGGCCGCGTCGGCTCTGGCACCGGCCGCACCGGCGGCACTGGCACCGGCACCGGCACCGGCAATGGCCAGCGCGCCCGACGGCGCCCGCGAGCCCGCCGCGCCGACCCGGATCAGCGCGGTCGCCAGTTCCCGGGCCGGGCGGTGCCGCAGCGCGTGGTCGTCGGCCAGCATTTCCACCAGCAGTGCCACCGCGCTCTCGGCCCGGCGGGCGACCGCGGACCAGCGGAACGCCCGCAGCAGCGCATTGAACGGCAGCAGCACGAGATCATGCCGCTCCCGCAGATGAGCCCGCTCGTGCGCGAGCACTGCGGCCAGCTCGGCCTGGTCGAGCAGCTCAAGGGTGCCCGCGCTGATCACGATCCGGGACCGCAGGCCGGGCACGCAGTACGCGGCCGCGGCCGGATGATCCACGACGAGCGCGCCCGGCACCTTGGGGTCACCGTGCGCGAGCAGCGTCAGCAGGTCGCGATGCCGCCGCCGGGTGCGCAGCACGGCGGCGAATGCGGCCACCAGCACCCAGCAGAGCAGCGCGAACAGCACAAGCCCGGCGGCAACCGATATCAGCCGGAGGTCGGACAGCGGGTCAGCGGCCCCCGGCTCGAATGCCCTGCCGCGCAGCACCCGGGCTGCGACCGCCAGTGCCGCCCGGACCACTCCCACGTGCCCGATGTCGGCCGGCTCTGGCCCCGCGCCAAGCCCGGCGAGCGCGCCTACCGCCGCCAGGCCCCAGCCCAGCCCGAGCGCCTGCCAGAGCAGGATCGCGGCAGCTGGCGACCGGCCCGGCCAGCGGGCCGAGGCAAGCGCCGACGCGGCCGGGACGCTGCCCGCCGCGACCACGGCCAGGATCAGGACTGCGGGGGACACGAGCGGTCACCCCTCAGCGGCATCTTCAAGAGCGTCGGCCGGACTGGCCCGGTCAAGCCGTCCAGGCGGATCGAGTGCCTCGAGCGCGCGGCGCAGCGCTCTGGCCTCGGCGCCGGACACGCTGCGGACGAAGCGGGCGAGCGCCGCCTGCCGGTCACCAGTCTGGTCAAGTGCGTTCAGCATCAGCTCGGTGACGTACGCTTCCCGGCTCTCCGCCGCGCGGTAACGCCACGCCCGGCCGTCTCGCCCGCGCCGCGCGAAGCCCTTCTTGGCGAGCCTGTCCAGAACCGTCATCACCGTCGTGTGAGCCAGGTCCCGCTCCGTCAGCTGCCCGCTGACCTGGCGGACCGTCAACGGCTCGGGAGTCTCCCAGAGCACATCCATAATGGCGCGTTCGAGTTCACCGAGCCGGTTCACGGCGCCACTTTACCCGCGCGGGCCGGCCTTGAGTAGAGGCGGAGCCCCGGCCTGGGAGCTAGGCTCGCTCTGGTGAAGCTCACCGTCGCCCGCGGCGACATCACCGCGCAGCGGGTGGACGCGATCGTCAATGCCGCCAACTCGACGCTGCTCGGCGGCGGCGGCGTGGACGGCGCTATTCACCGCCGGGGCGGCCCGGCGGTCCTGGCGGCATGCCGTGCGCTGCGCGCCGGACGCTACCGCGACGGGCTGCCGGCCGGCCAGGCGGTGGCGACGACGGCGGGCGACCTCCCGGCCCGCTGGGTGATTCATACGGTCGGGCCGGTCTACGCTCCGGCGCAGGACCGCTCGGCGGTGCTGGCGTCGTGCTACACCGAGTCGCTCCGGGTCGCCGGAGAACTCGGCGCGCGGACGGTGGCGTTTCCCGCCATTTCCGCCGGGGCCTATGGCTGGCCGGCGGACGACGCCGCGCGGATCGCCGTTGCCGCCGTGCGCCAGTCGGGGACGCCGCTCGACGAGGCCCGTTTCGTCCTGTTCAGTGGCCCGATGCTGGCCGCCTTCAGCGCCGCACTCAAGGCGCCGCCCGGCGGTCCGCCGCTGAGCGATCCGCCGCTGAGCGAGTAGCCTGGACAGGCGCCAGGAAGACTAGCACCGGAGGACAAGCTCAGGAGGACGACGGTGTCCGGAAGCTCCCCCCGTTTCCGCTCGGTCCTGGACCAGTTCGCGCCCTACCGGCCGGGGCGGGGCCCGGCCGGGCCGGACGGCAGGTCGTTCAAGCTCTCGTCCAACGAGTCACCGTTCGGCCCGCTGCCGTCGGTCGTCGAGGTCATCGCCGCGGCGGCCGGACAGGCCAACCGGTACCCCGACAACGGCGCGGCGGCCCTGACCGAGGCGATCGCCACCCGCTTCGCCGTGCCGCCGTCGCACATCGCGGTCGGCTGCGGCTCCGTCGGGGTGACTCAGCAGCTGTTCGCGGCGGCCGGCGAGCCGGGTGCGGAGGTCATCTACGCGTGGCGTTCGTTCGAGGCGTATCCGCTGCTGGCCGACCTGGCCGGCGCCACCTCGGTGCGGGTGCCGCTCAGCGGCCAGGTCCACGACCTGACCGCGATGGCGGACGCGATCACCGAGCGGACGAGAATGATCTTCGTCTGCAACCCGAACAACCCGACCGGCACCGTCGTGCACCGCGCCGGGCTTGCCGCGTTCCTCGACCGGGTGCCAGCGGACTGTCTGGTGATACTCGACGAGGCTTACCGGGAGTACGTGCGGGACGGTGCCGTGCCGGACGGGATCAGCCTGTACCGCGACCGGCCCAACGTGGCCGTGCTGCGCACGTTCTCCAAGGCATACGGGCTGGCGGGGCTGCGGGTCGGCTTCATGGTCGCGCACGAGCAGGTGGCCGAGGCCGCCCGCAAGACAATGCTGCCGTTCACCGTCAACGCGATCGCGCAGGCGGCGGCGATCGCCTCGCTGGCGGCCGAGGCCGAGCTGCTTGACCGGGTCGACGCCGTGGTCAAGGAGCGCGACCGGGTCCGCGGCGAGCTGCTCGGCCAGGGCTGGACGGTGCCGCCTACCGAGGCCAACTTCGTCTGGCTGCCGCTCGGCGATGACACACCCGGCTTCGCCGCGGCCTGCGAGCGCCAGGGAATCAGCATCCGCCCGTTCGGTGCGGAGGGCGCGCGCATTTCCATCGGCGACGAAGAGGCCAACGACGTACTGCTTGCCGTAGCGCACGCGTACCCTCGCCGCCACTGACTGTCGTCGGATTATTAACGGAAAACTCCGGCGCACTCGCCCGCGCCCGGCTGATGCCCGCCGGGTGGTGATCTCGCTTACGCTGGCTCGGATGAAGGTCTATGTCATCCACGAGAACCCCGACTGGTATGTGCCGCTGGCGGCCGCGTTCGATGCCGCGGGGGTGCCGCACGAGCAGTGGCTGCTCGGCGAGGGCGTCCTCGACCTCGGCGGGCCGCCGCCGGACGGGGTGTTCTGGTCCCGGATGAGCGCGTCCGCGCACACCAGGGGCCACCCGCACGCGAAGGACCTCACCCGCGGCATGCTCTGCTGGCTGGAGTCGCATGGCCGCCGGGTGGTCAACGGCCGCCGGGTGCTCGAGTTCGAGATGAGCAAGATAGACCAGCTCACCGCGCTGCGCGCGGCGGGCTTCGACGTGCCGCAGACGCTGGCCGTGGCCGGGCTAGCCGAGCTGCCGGCTGCCGCCAGGAAGCTGCCGGTTCCGTTCATCAGCAAGCACAATCAGGGCGGGAAGGGCCTCGGCGTACGGCTCTTCGCCAGCCACGACGAGTTCGACGCGCACCTGTCGTCGTCCGGCTACGAGGCGCCGGCCGACGGGATTACCCTGCTGCAGGAGTACCTGCGCGCCGCCGAGCCGATCATTACCCGGGTGGAAGTGGTCGGCGGCGAGTTCATCTACGCGATCACGGCGGACACCGCCCGCGGCGGGTTCGAGCTGTGTCCGGCCGATGCCTGCGCGGTCGGCCAGCCGCCCGGCGACGGCCTGTTCGCGCTGCGGGCCGGCTTCGACCACCCGGTCGTCGGACGCTACCTGGACTTCGCCCGCGGTCACGGCATCGAGATCGCCGGATTCGAGTTCATCGAGACCGAAGATGGCCGGCTGGTCACCTACGACGTGAACACCACCACCAACTACAACGCCGGCCTCGATGCCGCCGCGCCCCGCTCCGCGCTGCACGCGGTGGCCGGATTCCTCGGCGGCCTGCTGGCCGATGAGACAGGAAGAGGAAACCTCTGATGCGGTTCGGGTACTGGATGCCGATCTTCGGCGGTTGGCTGCGCAACGTCCGCGACGAGGGCATGTCCATCGGCTGGCCGTACCTCAGGGACCTGGCCGCCGAAAGCGAGCAGCACGGCTTCGAGCTGAGCCTGATCGCCGAGCTGAACCTGAACGACATCAAGGGCCACCGGGCGCCGTCGCTGGACTGCTGGACGGTCGCCCCGGCCATCGCCGCCGTCACCCAGCGGCTTGAGCTGATGCTCGCCGTCCGGCCCAACTACCATTCGCCCGCGCTGACCGCCAAGGCGCTGTCCACCCTGGACGTGATCGCGCCGGGGCGGCTGTCACTGAACGTGGTGTCCTCCTGGTGGAAGGACGAGGCCGCGCAGTACGGCGCCCCGTTCGACGTGCACGACGCCCGCTACGCGCGGACCGAGGAATGGCTGGAGGTGGTCGCCCGGCTGCTGCGTGAGGACACCGTGACGCACAACGGCCCGCTCTACCAGCTCGAAGGCGCGATCCTTGAGCCCAAGCCCGGCCGGCTGCCGCACGTCTACATGGGCGGTGAGTCACCGAAGGCCAAGGACGTCATCGCGGCCCGGGCGGACGCCTACGTGATGCATGGCGACGCGCCCGAGGTCATCGCGGCCAAGGTCGCCGACCTGAGCTCCCGCCGGGCCAGCGCCGGGCGGCCGCCGCTGATGTTCGGCGTCTCCGGGTACGTGATCTGCCGCGATACCGAGGCCGAGGCCCAGGCCGAGCTCGACCGGATCCTCGATGTCCGCGCCTCGCCGGAGGCGTACGCCTCCTACCAGGATTTCGTCGAGGGGTCGCAGCTCGAGTCGCGGGTCTCGGTTGAGGAGTACAGCGTCTCCAACCGCGGGCTGCGCAGCGGCCTGATCGGCACCCCGGATCAGATCATCGAGCGGCTCCGTGCCTACGAGCAGGCCGGCGTCGGCCTGATGCTGCTGCAGTTCTCACCGCAGCGCGAGGAAATGGCCAGGTTCGGCAAGTCGGTGATCAGCCGCTACGCCTGAGCCTGGCGGCTATTCCTGGTCCAGCTTCTCCACCACCAGCCGGTAGAACTGGCGTGGCCGGCCGGGCTGCGGCGTCCGGCTCGGCGGCAGTGGCCAGGCAAGGCCTTCCTCGGCCAGCGTGTGCAGCAGCCTCCTGGCCGTGCGGGGGGTAACGGAAAGCAGGCGGCTTGCGGTCTCCGCGTCCACCGCGAGCGCGGCCGCGCCGGCCGGCAGCTTGTCCGCCAGCCGGGCCAGGGTCTCCAGGCCGCGCAGCCTGCCCGCCGGGCCGGCCGGCTGCCGTGGGGCAGGCACCAGGGCGCGGCCGCCGGCGTCCAGCGCGGCGCCACGTCCGCCCGGGCCGGCCGGGGTCTTGCCCAGGACGGCCCTGGCGTGCGCCTCGGCCTCCTGCGCGGTGCGGCCGAGGCCGACGCCTACCTCGATGCTGACGCCGAGCTCGGCGCGGGCACGGTCGATGAACGGCGGCTGCCTGAATCCCTGGGTGGCGGCCGCCATGGAGCCGCTGGTTGCCGCGATGAGGAAGCCGTGCTCGCCGATGGGGTTCACCGTCGCCTGGATCCGCTGCGCCTGCTGCACCAGGAACCGGTTGACGGTGAGCCGCAATTCCTCCCGCGACTGGCGCGGGACGCCGCGCCGGGCCGCGGCGTCCCGTAAGGTCGGCACCTCCACGACGGCCACGGCAAGCTGCGCGTCCTCGAGCCTGCGGCACCAGCCAAGCAGGGCCGCGGTACGCAGGGCGGAGCGGACCGCGGCGGGTGTCGGCCTGATCGCGGCGACCGGCACCCGTGCGGCGGACAGCTTGGCCGCGACCGACGGCAGGCAGGTGAATGCCATCGACGTCGCGCCGCGGCGCCATAGCCGCTCGTGAAACGAGGCGAGCGCCGCCGGGCTGGCGGGATCGGCGTGCACGTGCACATCGCGGGCCGGGATGCCGATCTCGTCGAACGCCTCATCGACCTCCGCCCGCTCGAGCACATCGATGCTGGCCCGGGCAAGGTCAGGCCGCTCGCCCAGGCAGGCTCGAGCCAGCGCGGCGTACAGTGCGCTGCCGCCGAGCGGAACGCAGGTGGCCGGCCCGGTGAGGACGCCAGCGCGCTGCGCGTAGTCATGCGCCACCCGGCTGCCGAACAGGCAGACGTCGATGCTGAGGCCGAGCCGCACGACCTTCTCCGGCGCCTCCTGCTCGTCCCGGTAAGCGGCGGCGACCAGCCGCCTGGCGGGTACCGGCCCGTGGCCTGCCGAGCCGGGCGATCCGGCCGCCGCCGGACCGGACAGCATGATCCTCTCCACCAGGTCGTAGGGCCCGACGATGCCGATGGTCAGCTCGCTGGACGCTTGCCCGGTGCCGGTCACCGGAAACCTGCGACTCGCGTCATATCCCGTTCCCATCCTCAGCAGCAGCCGCCGCCGCGAGATTCCCGATCTCATTTCGTAGCTCATCGGGAGGATCCCTGAAAGAGGTAATTATCGGCTTCTCTTGGTGACAAGCGCTATCGATCGCGGGTGATCGCGGCGAAAGGCAGCAAGTGGCGCCAATGCGGGATGATACGCCCGGCCGGGGCTTAGCCGATCGGCTCGGCGGTAATGTCGGCGCCGAGCGTGGTCAGCCTGGCCGCGACCGACGAGTGCCCGCGATCGATCGGATAAGCAGGCGCCACGACTGTCTCGCCTTCGGCCGCGAGCCCGGCGAGTACCAGGGCAATCCCGGTGCGCAGGTCGTGCGCGACGACCTCGGTCCCCTTCAGCACGGACGGGCCGTGCACGAGCACGACGCTGCCGTCCACCTCGACTTTCGCGCCCATCTTGTTCAATTCGCCGACCAGCGCGTAACGCGCGTCGAAAATTGTCTCCCTGATGTAGCTGGTGCCATCCGCCAGGCAGCTCAGTGCCATGATCGGCGACTGCAGATCGGTCGCGAACCCCGGATACGGGCAGGTGATCACATTGATCGGGCGCAGCTCACGGTCCCTGCGGACCTGCAGGATGGCGCCCTGGGTGGCGAATTCAACGCCCATCTGCTCCAGCTTCCAGCGGACCACCCCGAAATGCTCGAGCGACGCCCCGACCAGGCTCAGCTCGCCGCCAGTGATCGCGGCGGCCATCGCGAAGACGGCGGCGTCCAGCCGGTCCGGCATCACGGTGTGCTCGACCGCCGTCAGCTCGCTGACCCCGCGGACGGTGACGAACCCGGTGCCGCCGCCGCCGATGTGGCCACCCATCTTGGTGAGGAAGGCGATGACGTCGAGCACCTCGGGCTCGAGCGCGGCGTTGTCGATCACCGTTGTTCCCGGCGCGAGCGAGGCCGCCAGGATCAGGTTCTCGGTGCCCATATGCGAGGGCGTATCCAGGTACAGGTGGGCACCGCGGAGCCGGTCGGCCTTGATCCGGATCTTGCTCTCGCCCTCGTCGACGGTCGCACCGAGCCGGGCGAAGCCGCGGTAGTGGAAGTCCAGGTTGCGGCTGCCGAGGTTGCAGCCGCCGATGCCCTCGATGACGGCCTCGCCGAGCCGGTGCAGCAGCGCCGGGACGAACAGGACCGCGCCGCGGAAGCTGCGGGTGATCTCCTCCGGCAGCACCGGGCTGGTGAGCTCGGAGGCGTCCACCACGAGCGTCCGCTCTGCCTCGTGGAACTTGACCATCGCACCGACGGCCTGGGCCAGCTCCACGGCCCGGCGGACATCCTCGATCACCGGGACGTTCCGCAGCACGGTCCGGCCCTTGGCGGCAAGCAGCGAGGCGGCGATCATCTTGAGGGCGGCGTTCTTAGCGCCCTGCACGAAGACCGTGCCCTGCAGCGGGTTGCCTCCTCGCACGCGGTAGCGGGTCTCAGGACCGGTGGTCATAGGGGTAGAGCTCCTGTCGGTCGGGGCGCAGGCGCCTGGCCTGGGGCTGGGCGCGGTGACCTGGCTGCGGCCAGCCAAACGGCAGGCTGCCCGGTTCGGACGGACAGCCTGGTGCATGTGCCGTCCAGTATTCCACCGCCCCCAGGTTCCCGGACCATCCCCGCAGTGTTACGTAACGTAGCCGCTGAGTTCATTACCGTCACGCACCTGGGTCGGCTAGTCGCTATTCCCAGCGTAGGCCGGTCAGCCGCTCATACGCCGTAACGTAGCTCCGGCGAGTCCGGTCGACCACGTCGGCGGGCAGCGGCGGCGGTGGCCGCGATCCCTGCCGGTCCCAGCCGGATTCGGCCGAGGTCAGCCAGTCCCGGACGTACTGCTTGTCGAAAGACGGCTGGCTCCGGCCTGGCGCCCACTGGTCCGCCGGCCAGAACCTGGACGAGTCAGGGGTCAGCACCTCGTCGGCCAGCAGCAGCGTGCCGTCGGCATCGAAGCCGAGCTCGATCTTGGTGTCCGCGACGATGATTCCCCTGGTGGCGGCCAGCTCAGCGCCGCGCCGGTAGACCGCCAGGGTGATCCGCTCCAGCTCGGCGGCGACGGCGGGGCCGGCTTGCTCCGCCACGACGGCGGCCGGGATGTTCAGGTCGTGCTCGCCGCGCGGCGCCTTGGTGGCGGGGGTGAAAACAGGCTCCGGCAGCCGGGAGCCGTCGGTCAGCCCGGGCGGCAGCGTGATCCCGCACACTTCGCCCGTCCGCCGGTAGTCCGCGAGCGCGGAGCCGGTCAGGTAGCCGCGGGCCACGCACTCCACCGGCACCATAGACAGCCGCCGGCACGCCATCGCCCGGCCGGCGAACTCGGCCGGGACCGGCGCCTGCACCAGATGGTTGGGCACCACGCCGGCGAGCTGCCCGAACCACCAGAGGGAGAGCTGAGTGAGGATCTTTCCCTTGTCCGGGATCGGCGTATCGAGCACGTAATCGAAGGCCGAGATGCGGTCGGTGGCGACGAGCAGCAGCGCGCCGTCGGCGGTCTCGTAGAGCTCCCTGACCTTGCCCGAGTACAGATGCCGCACGTCCGGCTCCGGTCAGGTCAGCCGGCCGAGCCGGTCGAACACCGGCCCGAGCCTGGCAACGTACCGCTCCGGGCGGCATGCCTCGTCCAGCCTTGCCTCGTCCAGCGGCTGGCCGCGCTCGGCCGCGTGCTTGCGCAGCGTCTGGCGGAACTGGGTCCCGTGCGCCCAGCAGTCCATCGCGGCCGCCTGCACAAGCTCGTACGCGTCTTCCCTGGACATCCCGGCCGCGACGAGCTCAAGCAGGACCGCCGAGGTGTAGATCAGCCCGCGGGTCTGGTCCAGGTTGGCGCGCATCCGCGCCGCGTCTACTTCCAGGCCGGTGACGAGCCCGGTGGTCTGGGCGAGCAGGTAGTCGGTGGCGATGGCCGCGTCGGGCAGCGCCACCCGCTCAGTCGACGAGTGGGAGATATCGCGCTCATGCCAGAGCGGCATTCCCTCCAGCACGGGGGTCACCTGCGCGCGGACGATCCGGGCGAGGCCGCAGATCCGCTCGGAGATGACCGGGTTCCGCTTGTGCGGCATCGCCGACGAGCCCTTCTGGCCCGGCCCGAACGGCTCGGCCAGCTCGGCGACCTCGGTCCGCTGGCCGTGCCGCACCTCAAGCGCGACGGCCTCGCAGGCCGTCGCGGTCAGCGCGAGGACGCTCACCCACTCGGCGATCCCGTCGCGGAATACCACCTGAGTGGCGACGTCGGCTGGCCGCAGCCCCAGCCCGGCCAGCACGCGGGTCTCGATTGCCGGGTCGATATTGGAGTAGGTGCCAACCGGCCCGGACAGCTTGCCGACGGCGACCGCGGTGCGGACGCGGAGCAGCCGGTCGCGGCAACGTGCGATGGCGAACGCGAAGTCGGCGACCCGGTGGCCCCAGACGTCCGGCTCGGCGTGGATGCCGTGCGTGCGGCCCGCGCGCAGGGTGCCCGCGTGCGCCAGCGCGTGCTCGCGCAGCGCGGCGACCAGCGCGGTGCAGCCGGCCGCCAGCAGGTCGGTGGCCTCGGCCAGCTGCAGCGCGAGTGCCGTGTCGAGCAGGTCCGAGGATGTCATCCCGAAGTGGACGTACGCGGCGGCCTCGCGCGGCGAGGTGTTGTCCGCCCATGCGGACAGGAACGCGATCACGTCATGGCCGGTGACTGCCTCAATCTCGGCAACCGCCCGCGGCGTCGGCGGCGGCGCGGCCCGCACCGGGCCGCCGCTGCTCGCCGGGACCGTCCCGGCCGCGGCATGCGCCTCAAGCACCAGGACCTCGATCTGGCACCACAGCTCGTATTTGCGTTCCTCGCTCCAGACGCGTCCCATCGCGGGCCGGGTGTAGCGCTCGATCATGGCGTCTATCCTGCCGCAGTCTCGCCCGGGCCAGGCGG
>WNGD01006092.1_pt1 | contig 11578 bp, 13 predicted proteins | sample 5400671 | NCBI WGS metagenome assembly WNGD01 (sample SAMN13153369, study PRJNA577476) | soil metagenome | isolation source: 40 cm soil or saprolite under grassland replicate 2 | place: USA:California | collected 2016-06-15
CGTCAGCATACATTCTCCACGTGGAGCCGACCTTCCATTCGCTTTCGACGCTCATTCCGAACCGATACTGCTTTATGATCTCGGGCGTTGTTAGTGCATGCCACAGCTTCTCGGGTGTTATGCGGATGTACGTAACGTAAACAAATTTCGAGCCTGACATGGGATTCTCTAAGTTTGCGATTCGCTTCTTTGCGGACGGACGCGCCACACGAGCCTAACGTTCCGGTTTTGGCGCACACGCGTAGGCGCGTAGCGCCGGGCAAGTGTCGCTCAACAACCGGCGGTTAGAGCGCATTTGCCGCAACCTTGAACCCGATTTCTATGCGAGCGTCCGTTTTCGAACGCGCGGTTAGGCTTCCTGAGGCGATACATGGAAGGGCTACTTCTCTCGTAGCTTAGATACGAACGTATTCCAGACTCTTAAATGTTCAGGACTCGGCTTCTCTGGCATGTGATAGGCGATCTGCGCGACCGTTCCGTTGGCATCGTCCGTCAAAGCGATATAGACGACATTCAGTTGACGGAGCCCAAGTCTCACTTCACTAATAAGAATGGGAAAATGTCGTGTATCGGCACGCCGCATCGACATCTCGAAGTCGGTCTTCGAGTACATCTCACGTGCCGCGCGTGCGTGCTTCTCGACCGCGAATTGTCCTGTCTTCGAATCAAACAATGGATTCTCCTTCGCCTCCGTAGTGCCTGGTATCTGGCGTGTGTACGTGCTTTGAAATACGCCTTTCCCCAGTCTTGATCCTTCGCGTTCAAGTTCCGCAACGTCGCTAGGGACGCCGTAGTAGATACCAACGGTGTCACTGCGACGGTTGATAAGTTCGAAGTCGATCGGCATCATCGACTCCAGAACTGGCGTCACCTTATACGTTGCGCCTGTCCAGGCTCTCCAGACAAACTGAACTGATTTGAATTCGTCGCTGAGGGCAGGGCCGGTACCAAACACGATCACTACCCCGGCGATCAGAAATATTCGAAGTTTCTTCATACCCTTCCCCTCAGCGGATGCCTAACGTTTGCGTTGAGCGGCGCGCCGCCACAGACGGGAACTAAGCGCGCGCTGCTTATCGGCGCGTCCGCTCTCGAACGCGCGGTTAGGTTCCTTTGTCATTTGGCAAGGAAGATTCTGTGCTTTACCGCAACCGTGCCGTTTTTGGTGAATCCCACTATGTAAAAGAGGTCTGCATCGCGTTTCCAAATGGCAAAATTATCTGAATCACGATTATTGGTCTTTTGTAAGGCGGACTTGATAGTCTCTCTTTCATTACGGCTCAGGTCTTTCTCGGGGTTGCTTGGCTTACCCAGTGACGTAACAACCTTCTCGCGACTATCACCGACCGAGATCGTCTGATAGGGATCAGTGGCGCATGCGAACAAGAACAGCGTAATGAATGTAACTAGAATATTTTCAGCCGGAATCACGTGTCGCATATATCTCCTTGTCGTCGAAGGAACCTAACGTTCGCGCCCCCGCGCGGGCGCGGATGATGATTGGTCGAAGTGCGACGCTTCTCGCCCGTCGCGGTGGGGCGCGTGGTTAGAACTCATGTTAACGCTCCAGATGAACGCGCCAACAATACGCCGGCGGTCGTGAAGGTAGTCAACAAAGGCCAAAACACGGCAACCACCGAAAAATGAACGCGGTCAGTCCAGAGAGCAGCTCGTTTACTGACGACGCGGAGCAACTCGACAATCACGAAGGATGAGAATATCGCGTTGACTCCTTGGATCAGGACTATTTCAAGCACCGTCCTTTGGAGTATTAGTCGAGCAACGCCCGTCGGGCCATCAAGATAAAGGAAAACCAGAAACCAAATTACGCATGACCAAGCGGCGGCCTTCCTGAGTGGTGTGAGAGTAGTGAAATAGGTCCCGGGCGACATGAGTTCTAACGGATCGCGCTTAAGCTGCGGCGCGCTGAAGAAAGATTCATTCCTTAATCTATGCGCGCCGTCAGCTTCAAGCGCGTGTTAGGCGGCACCATTCGGGCCAGCGTTCGGGGCTAAGGCCAGCGGACAACGGGGACTGGGACTGTAACTGGGCTGGAGCCGTCGATGGGGCTGGTCGATCCGTTGCCGCGACTATGAGCTCAGGAGGGGTGACTGGATCTTTGCAGCCAGGAGTGGCGACGACCGCGAGGAGGCTGCTGGCGAACGCTACAGTTCCAACCCTGACTCTTAGCGCAGGGAGCATGAAAGTCTCCTGGTGCCACCTAACTAGTAATGAACGTCAACCGAACAACGCTAAAACCATATATCAGTATATGCAAAGATATACCCGTATATAGAACCATATGCCGCTATATATGTCGCGTTTGCACTGGTGCGGTGCCTATCCGATGACCACCCCGATGACCGATGCCGAGTGTGCGCACCGCTTCCCAGGACATCTCCCAGAGTTTCTGCCTCGGCCGCCAGATGGCGCCCGCCCGCTTCACCGCGGAGCGCAGCTCCGATTCGTTCCACGCGATCCTCACCCCGACAAGATCGTGGTCGTTGCGCCGCGGACGTCGCGCGCGGCCGCGCCACGGTGCCTCCTCGATGACGAGCTCGACAGTCTTCAGCCTGCGGTTCCGGGCTTCGTCGTACAGGTAGCGCACGCAGACCAAGCGCTCGCCGTAGCGCGCAACCAGCCTCTTCGTCCCCGGCATTCCGGGGCGCAGCGTCAAACGGGTTTCCATCCGCGCTCCCTTCCGCGCTGAACGCGGACAGTCCGCCGTCAGGAATCGAACTTCTTGAACAGAACGGGAGCGAGCGCCACCAGCATGACGAGTATGAGGGCGGCCAAGGGCGCGGCGTGCGCCATGATCGCCAGAGGAAGAGCGACGAAGACCAGGACGAGAATCCACGGAGGCAGCGCGCGGCTGTACTTGAGGTAGGCGAGGAACCCTGCGGGGACGCGGACGCGCTTCCCGCGCTCCGAGCGGTCCCTGTGCGCCGCCCTTTCCTCGAGCCAGATCAGGAACACGTAGAGCTGCCCCACCACTCCGCACAACCACACCACCGCACCGAGGAGCAGGGCGAAGAACCTCAGCCACAGCGGCGGGTCGGACACCAGCCGGACGGTCCTGAACATGACGTCGATGGAGCATATGGTGCTGACGAGGAAGAAGATGAGAACGACCGGAAGCACGGCCCATATGCGGGACCCGACATAGTCGCGGAAGACCTCGTCGTTCTGGAATTTGAGCGCGAAGTCGCGCGCGTCGCGCAGCGCCCTGCGCGGGTGCAGCTGGTCGAGCATGTCGTCCGCCGCAGCGCGCAATTCGCGCTCGTCGAGCCTCGGTCCGCGGAGCCGCCACCGAAAGATCTTCACGGAGGGCATCCTAAGACCATCCTTGGACCTATGCAAATGTCATGGGGCCGAGGCCGTGCAATAGGCACGCGGGCCGCGCCCTCCTCCGGCCCCGCGACGAGCGCCGCCATCGTGTAAGCTTCAGCAGGTGAAGACCATCGCGATCGAAGAGCATTTCATCACGCCGATGTACCGGCAGAAGGTCGCCGCGAACGAATTCCGGAATTTCTATCTGAGCTCCCGCAGCGAGCAGATCGGCCACGACATCGTCGAGCAGAATTCGGACCTGGGCGCGAAGCGCCTCGCGCACATGGACGCCGCCGGAATCGACGTGCAGGTGCTCTCGTTCGGCTCGCCCGGGCCTCAAGGCTTCGGCGCGGACATCGCAATCCCCATGGCTAAGGACGCGAACGATCTCGCGCACGAGGCGGTCAAGGCGCACCCGGACCGTTTCGCCGCTTTCGCCGCGCTCGCGACGGCCGACCCGGGCGCAGCGGCCGACGAGCTCGCGCGCTGCGTCACCCAGCTCGGCTTCAAGGGCGCGATGATCCACGGCCACACCCGGGGGAGCTTCCTCGACGAGAAGAAATACTGGGCGATCTTCGAGCGCGCCCAGGCGCTCGACGTGCCGCTCTATCTGCACCCCACCCTGCCGCACCCCGACGCGGTCAAGGCCTACTTCCAGGGATACGAGGACCTCGCCCGGGCGGGCTGGGGTTTCGCGGTGGACACGAGCTGCCATTTCCTGCGGATCGTCTTCTCCGGCGTGTTCGACGCCTACCCGCGCCTCAAGATCATCCTCGGGCATCTGGGCGAAGGATTGCCTTTCGCGATGCACCGGCTGAACGATCACACCTGGCGCGCTGCCGCGCGGCGAGGCCTCGAGAAAACGCCGCTCCAGTACCTGAAGGACAACCTGCTTGTCACGACGAGTGGCAACTGGTACGAGCCCGCGTTCCTGTGCACGCTGCTCGCGCTCGGCGCTGACAACATCCTGTTCGCCGTGGACTGGCCCTACGAGCCGAACACCGCGGGAATGGAATTCCTGAAAAAGCTCTCGATCAGCGACTCGGACCGCGAGAAGATCGCGCACCGCAACGCCGAGCGCATCCTGCGGATGTGATGCCGGCGCTCGCGGCCCGCGAGGACTCGCCGACCGGCTAGCCCGCAGGCCTCGGCGTGACGTGGCCGCACTTTCCGCAGGTGCGGCGCGACTCCTCCGAATAGAACTCCTCGTAGACGCGCGACACCGGGTCCTCGCGGTAGTCGGCGACGTGCCGGACCGCTTCATAGAGCTCGGCGTGGCACTTCTCGCAATACCAGAAGAAGCGGTCCCTTTCGTCGGAGCGGCGCTTGCGCTCCAGCACGAGCAGGAACGAGTCGGGGGAGAAGCGCGGCGAGTGCCGCACGCCGGCCGGGCAGTAGATGATCTCGCCTTCGCGGACGAGCGCCACCTTCTCCGCGCCCTCGGGCGTGAGGTAGTGCAGGTTCATCTCGCCCTTGATCATGTACATGACTTCGTCGCTCGGATCCGCGTGGAACTCGCTGCGGTGTGCTCGCCCGCGCGCGACGAAGGCGATGGTGTCGGGCGCCTGCCAGAGAATGCTCACCGGCTTGACGCTCTTGCTGATGCCCTCGGAAACCTCCGCGAGGCTGACGGCCTTGAGTTCTGTCATTTGCTTCCTGGCTCCCGTTCCGAATCCGTTACGCTGTCACGCCGGAGATTGTAAGCGCAAGGGATAGGTAAACGGTAAGATCGCATCACTGTCGGTTCTTGGCAAATGAAAACAGCGAACGCGGCTGCGACCCTCGCTAGCGTCGTCTTTCTGAAAATCCAGGAGTTCGCCCGCAGGCCTGTCCAGGAACAGGCGCGCCTGCGGGCGCAGCTCGAAGCCGTAGTGGCGGTGACCACCGCGGAGCTCGCGCGCGCGAGCCGCATCGTGCTCGACGCCGCGGACGGGGCCGCCATCGTGGTTCTCGGCGATCCCAAGGGGGCCTTGCGCCTGGCCGAGCGCGCGCTCGCCGCAACGGCGGTCGGGCTCCCCCTTTGCGTCGGGGTCAATCACGGCGCCGTGCAGTTGGCGACAAGCGGCCGGGACGACGACGGGCTGATCGGCGACGGCATCGCCGTGGCGGCGAGCGTCGCCGAGTTTGCTTCGCCCTCGCGCCTGCTGATGTCGCGGTCCTTCCGCGACGCCATGGCCGATGCCTCACCGGGGCTCGAATCCGGCCTTTTTCCGGCGGGGGTCTTCACCGATGCGGGGCTTCGGACCCACGAGCTGTTCAGCCCGGACGGGCGGGTGGCCGAGCGAAGGCGGACACGCTTCTTCGCGCTGAGCGTCGCGGCCGTGATCGGACTCATCGGGGCCGGCGTCGCCGCCCGGGTGTCTGCCGAGGGTCACCAGAAGTTCGTGGACGGCGTTGTCGTCAAAATCCGGCAAACGATCGCGCAGGGCGAGAGGGTCCTCGGGGACGTGATCGAAAAAGTCCGATGGCAAAAAAGAAACTGACCAAGATCGGCCGCTACAAGATCCTCGGCGAGCTGGGCCGCGGCGCGATGGGGATCGTATACGAGGCCGAGGACCCGGCTCTCGACCGCATCGTCGCGCTGAAGACCATCATCCTTTCGGACGATGCGGAAGGGCGCAAGGAATACCACAAGCGGTTTTTCCTCGAAGCCAAGGCCGCAGGCAAGCTCACGCACCCCCATATCATCACCGTCTACGACTTCGGGGAGGAAGGCGACCTCGCCTACATGGCGATGGAGCTCCTCAGGGGAATCGAGCTCCGCGCCAAGATGCTGAAGGGCCCGATCTCCACCGTCGAGGCGGTCGATATCGCGGAGCAAGTGGCCGACGGCCTCGGCTACGCGCACGAGCGCGGCGTCGTCCACCGCGACATCAAGCCGAGCAACATCATGCTGCTGCCGCGCGGGCAGGTGAAAATCATGGACTTCGGGATCGCACGCCTGCACGTTTCCGATCACAAGACGAGCACCGGCGTCGTTCTCGGCACGCCCCGATACATGTCCCCGGAGCAGGTGGCGGGATCGCCCGTCGACCACCGGTCGGACATCTTTTCGCTCGGGATCGTGCTCTACGAGATGCTCACCCGCGCCTCGTTGTTCGCAGGCGCGGACACGCCGCAGATCCTGCACAACGTCGTCCACGTCGAGCACATGCCGCCCTCGCGGCTGAATCGCGAGGTGCCGTCGATGCTCGATTTCGTGATCGCAAGGGCGCTCAAGAAAGACGCTGCGGTGCGCTACCAGGACGTCTACGAGCTTGCCGCCGACCTGCGCAGCTGCCTCGCCGAGCTCGGCGGCCGCAAGCGCACGCCAGAGAAGGACGCGGACGGCGATCAGGACATCACGAAGACCGTGAAGCTCGACGTGGACACGGAGAAGACGCGACTCGCGCCCGCGGCGCGCGCGATCGGGTCCGACACGCGCCTCCCCCTGTCGCGGCAGTTCGACTCTTCCGAGGCGCTGGGGCGGCTTTCCGCTCCGACGAAGCGCGATCGCGAGCTGCTCGCCCGGCCTCCGCGGCCGGTCGGTTTCTTTCGGCGCCTCAGAAACGATCCCGGGCCGCGCCTGTTGTTCATCGCCGCGCTCGTCGCGGCGCTCGTCGGCGGCGCGATCGCGTTCGCCTGACGCCGTTCGCTCGTCGCTATTCCGATTTGATGCCCGCCGCCTTCACCAGCGCGGCATTGGCGGCGATCTCCTCGCGCAGATAGGCGTTGAACTGCTCGGGGTTGTAGTCCATCGGCTCGGCGCCCAGGCGCGCCAGCTTCTCGCGCACATCGGGTAAGTGCAGCGCCTTGACGGTTTCCCGGTGGAGGCGGTTCAGCACGTCGCGCGGTGTCTTCGCAGGCGCGAACATCCCCACCCAGAAGTTGTAGTCCGAGTTCGCGACACCCGCCTCCAGGGTGGTCGGCAGCTCGGGCAGGGCAAGCGAGCGCTTGCTGCTCCCGACGGCGAGCGCCAGCACCTTCGCGTCCTTCAGGAATGGAAGGACCGCGTTCACGGGACAAAAATAGTAATCGACGCGACCGGTCATCACTTCGGTGAGCGCTTCGGGCGTGCCCTTGAACGGGATGTTCACGACATCGATTCCCGCGCCGAGGCGGAAGCGCTCGGCGTTGAGGTGTGTGGCGCTACCGATACCGACCGACGCGGAGTTCATCGCGCCCGGCTTTGCTTTCGCCATGGCGACGAGCTCCTTCACCGAGCGGATGTTCTTCGACGGCGCGATCACGAGAACGTTGGGCAAAAGGCCCAGCGGCACGACTCCCGTGAGATCGCGCAGCGTGTCGTAAGGCAGATTCTGGTAGGTCGACGGCGTCACCGTATACGAAGACGAATGCACGAGGATCGTATAGCCGTCGGGCTCGGCCTTAGCCACGAGACCCGCGCCGATCGTGCCGCCGGCGCCGGGACGGTTCTCGACCACCACCGTTTGGCCGAGCTGCGCCGTCAGCTTGTCCGAGACCGTGCGCGCCATGATGTCGGTTCCGCTCCCGGGCGTAAACGGCACGATGAACCTGACCGTTTTCGCCGGCCAGGCCTGTGCCCATACTACCGACTGCGCGGCGCACAGCGCCAGTGCGGTGATCGATCTACGCAGCTTTCCAGACATTCTTGCCTCCCGCGCGGGTTGCCGCGCCGCGCGCTCGATTACGGCTGTCGGACCGCATTTCAAAACCGCGCGAGCAGTTTTTCGTATTCGCTGTGCGCCCCAATCCAGAACCAAATTACCACGCTTTCTTTCATGACGCCGAGCGCACGCCAATCAAGATCGATTCGCACGGAATAGATGGGCAGCTTGTCGTGGACCTTCTTGAATCGGAGCGAAGGATGTGTGGGGTTATCCGACCAAAGGCGATAGGCATTCCGCGCTTTTGCCTGAATTGCAACGGGCGCTGCCGCCAGAAGAGCCCGGAACTGATCGGTTGTTCGGGGATTGCACGGCCTCTAGAGAGGCTTCGTGCGACCTGCAGCGTATTCGGCCAGAGCCTGTTCGGCAAGCTTGGCCAACGAATCCTGAGACTTCGCGAACGATTCGGACCAGCGCCGCTCGGAAGCAAGCTCCTCGAGCAGGATAGCCGCAACCGCGTCCTGTTCGGATGCGGGGAGCTTGGCGACCTCGTTTAGCACCTTTTCAAGGAGCTGCGTCATGGGCGCAATCTTACTCTTTGTGGTTCATGTGGTCTAACGTCGACGCTGAGGTGCCCGCGGTCTCGCGCGTCGCCTCCAGCGCCTTGTTAAGTTTTCAAACCCAAATGCTTCTCGACCTGCGTTTTCACGAACGCTTTGAGAAGCTCTGTTCCCGCCAACTTGAGTGTCGACAGCGACGCATCCTTGAAACCGGACTTCAGAATCTGAGCTATCTCCTTTCGACTCAGGGCATCGGCATACGCACCTCTAACGTCCGCTCTCGAACGCGCTGTTAGACGGCAACGTCGCAAATAACTCAATCATTCGACCACCGAATGTCCATTTCGGTACGGCCCTTCAAAGCAGCGCGCAGCATAGTTATCAATGATGGATCTGCCCCTGCCTCTTCCAATATGTCCAGGGTTGACTCATTGACGTAATAATCTTGGTCTTCGCTTGACTCCTCCTCTAGTTGATCAATAAGAAACTGTAGTTGTTCCTCATCGATAGTGCCTAGCCAAGCACCGTTCTCTTTGTCGTATATTTTGATCATCGTTGATCCTTCAGAGTCGTCATTGTTGCCGTCTAACTAGTAATGAACGTTACTCGTGCCATCGTAAAACCATATACCGGTATATGCAAACATCTACCGGTGTATAGCAATATATGCCGCTATATACAGGCCCAATGCGCGGACCGCGTTCCAAGAGAGTTCCCATAGCCGCTGGCGTCGCCTCCAGATGCCGCCGGCTCGCTTGACGGCTGCGCGCAGCTCGCTCTCATTCCAGCTGCCCTGGACGCCGACGAGGTCGTGGTCGTTGCGACGCGGTTTGCGCGCGCGACCCGCTCAAGCTATGTCCTGAACGATCAGCTCTGCGGTCTTGACGCGTCTTCCGGTTGCACTTTCTTATCGACAGCGGACGCAGACCAGCCGCTCGCCATAACGTGCGAGCAGTATTTTCGTTCCTGCCATCCCGGGATGCAGCGTCAACCTGATTCCCATCCGACCCCCCTCGACCTCTGAACGCGCGAGGCGGAGAGCCGTGCATAAGGCGCGGGCCCCACGGATTCTTGCTTTATCATACGGCCTCACTCCGGGGATCTCACCTTGAAGGCCGCTCCGTTCGAATACGCCCGCGTCGCTTCGCTTTCCGAGGCTTGCGCATTGCTCGCGACGCACGGCGAAGGCGCCAAGCTCCTCGCGGGCGGCCAGAGCCTCGTGCCGATGATGGCGATGCGGCTCGTGCGCCCGGCGTGGCTGGTCGATATCAACGAAATCGCCGAGCTGAAATTCATCGCAGTGGAAAAGGACATGGCGCGCACCGGCGCTTGCACACGCCAGTGCATGGTCGAGCGCGACGACGCGCTCGCCGCGCGGGTGCCGCTCCTTCGCCAGGCGCTCGCGTGGGTAGGTCACGTCCAGACGCGAAATCGCGGCACGATCGGCGGCAGCCTCGCGCACGCCGATCCGTGCGCCGAGCTCCCGCTCGTCGCGCAGGTGCTCGGGGCGCGCATGCTGCTGCGCTCAGCGAGCGGCAAGCGTGTGCTCGAAGCCGAGAAGTTCTTCTCCGGTCCCATGGCGACTTCCGCGCGGCCCGACGAATGCCTCGAGGAAATCCAATGGCCGGCATGGTCCTGGCGACACACGGGATCCGCTTTCACCGAGATCTCCGTGCGCCACGGGGACTTCGCGATGGTCGCCGCCGCGGCGCAGGTCGCCGTCGACAGCGATGGGCGCTGCGTGCGCGCGGCATTCGGCGTAGGCGGAGCCGGAGGAACGCCGCTCGCGTTTCCGAAGATCGCGGCACGCCTGGTCGGCACGCGGCTCGACGACGCGGCTGTGACCGACGCTGCCCGCGCCGCGGCGACCGAGACGGAGCCCGGCAGCGACCTCCACGCAAGCGCGGAGTATCGGCGGCACCTCGCCGGCGTGCTCGCGGCCCGGGCGCTGCGCGAAGCGCGCGAGAGAGCGAGAAGCCTGTGAGCGAGACGCTTCACGCCGTTTCCGTCGAGGTCAACGGCAAGCCGCGATCCGCCCGGGTGCCGGCGCGCCTCTCGCTGGTCGACTGGTTGCGCGAAGACCTTTTCCTCACCGGCACGCACGTCGGCTGCGAGCACGGCATCTGCGGCGCGTGCTCGGTGATGCTCGACGGGGAGCCCGTGCGCTCCTGCCTCATGTACGCAGTGCAGGCGCACGGCCACCGCGTCACCACCGTCGAGGGTCTCGCCAAGCCGGACGGGTCGATGAGCGTGCTGCAAGACAGCTTCTGCGAGACGCACGGCCTGCAGTGCGGCTACTGCACGCCGGGCATGCTGATCGCGACTCAGTCTCTGCTGAATTCGAACGCGAGCCCGACCGAAGAGCAGATCCGCGATGCGATCGGCGGGAACCTGTGCCGCTGCACCGGCTACCAGCAGATCGTCGAGGCGGTGCAGCTCGCTGCCGAGCGCACGAGAGCAAAATGAGCGTGCCGGAAAACGGCCCATACCGCTACATCGGCGCCAAGCGCCGCGCAAAGGAGCACCCGCGCTTCGTCTTCGGCCGGGGGCGATTTGTCGCCGACGTTGCGCTCCCCGGAATGCAGCACGTGGCGCTGGTGGCCTCGCCGCACGCAGCCGCGCGCATCGTCTCGATCGACACCAAAGCCGCGCTCGCCGCGCCGGGCGTGCTGCACGTCCTGACGGGAGAGGAGTTTTGCGCGAGCACCGATTCGCTCGCGATCGGGGTGGACGCGCCCAAGGTTACACGCTGGGCGCTAGCGAACCGGGTCGTGCGCTACGCCGGCGAATGGGTTGCGGCGGTCGTCGCCGATTCGCGCGCCCTCGCCGAGGACGCCGCGGAGCGGATCGAGGTCGAATACGATCCGGTGGCGCACGTGATCGATCCCGAGGCGGCGCTCAAGTCCGATGCGCCGCTCGTGCATCCAGCGCACGGCTCGAACGTGCTCTACCAGCGCAAGTTCGTGTGGGGCCCGGTCGAGGAGGCCTTCGCAAACGCCGAGCACACGATCGCCTTCCGCGCGGTCTGGGGCCGCAGCGCCACCGTCCCGATCGAGACTTTCGGCACCGCCGCGCGGTGGGACGCCGGCACCGGAATCCTCGACGTCTGGGCATCGATCC
>WNGD01009923.1_pt1 | contig 11577 bp, 4 predicted proteins | sample 5400671 | NCBI WGS metagenome assembly WNGD01 (sample SAMN13153369, study PRJNA577476) | soil metagenome | isolation source: 40 cm soil or saprolite under grassland replicate 2 | place: USA:California | collected 2016-06-15
GTGACAGTGACAGTACCGGCCCCGATCCGCGACTTCGTTTTGCGTCGTCGATCTCGGCCAGTCCCACTGGCTGCGGGACGGTTAAGGTGCTCCCAGCAGGAAAAACTGCCCCTACTGATTCCGTGAGTGTGCAGGCCTACAACGTCTCCACAACTTGGCAGGTTACGGGCACGTGGAAAGCAGTTTTCGTAAACGTGCTGCCGGGTAAAATCGCCGCGACCACGGCAGCCGACGCGAATCAGACAAAGGTCAGTATCTTCGTCGACGAGAAGGGAGTTACGCAAAAGTGCCTGTTCGCAGCTGGCGATCGCGCTTACGCGATTCTGTCTCCGGGCGGGACATCGCCTGTGAACGCCGACGCCGACGCCACTGCAACTATTGTCGTCGGTCAATAGGAGCTGCCAATGAATGCCCCTTATGACCGGTCGGCGATTGCAATTAAGAACCTGAGCGCCCCGCGACACTGGAACGCAACATTTGATAGCGCTACTCGGAGGAAGACCATGGAGAAGAAGCAATCGTACGGTAAGAATTCATTTCGCAATGGACGTTGGCGCGTCCTCTGCGCGACCGCGCTGAGCATTTTGCTCGCGCTTGCTTTCGGAAACTCTGCGGCGGCGCAAAACATCGCCGTTACCGGAAGCGTCACGTCCGCCGGCGGGACTCCGCTGCCGGGCGTCACGGTCCGAGTACAGGGTACGGATGTCCGCACGATCACTGACGGCAGCGGGCGATATCGTCTCAGTGCGCCGCCCGATGCTGTGCTGACGTTCTCGCTCGTCGGACAGCGTCCCGTGCAGACCACCGTCGCTGGACGCAGCACGATCGACGTCACGATGGCGCAGGTGCCTTACCTCGAAGAGGTCGTCGTGACGGCGTACACCGAACAACGGCGCGCTGACATCACCGGAGCAGTGTCCAGCGTCAACCTCGAGCAGGCGACGAGGCAGACGCAATCCAGCGTGCTCAAGGCACTCGACGCAACGGTGCCGGGGGTGACTGTGACAACGAGCGGATCGCCAGGATCGCGGAACACGGTAAGAATCCGCGGCATCAGCTCGTTCCAGAACAATGACCCGCTTTACATCATCGACGGGATGGCGGTTTCCGATTCTTACATCAACTTCCTGAATCCGGACGACATCACCTCAATTCAGGTGCTGAAGGATGCCTCCGCAGCCTCGATCTATGGCTCGCGCGCTGGCAATGGAGTAGTCCTGATCACGACGACCAAGAGGGGGATCGCGGGGCCACCGCAGACAACGCTTCGCGTAAGAACCGGCGTTGCCAACCCCGTACGTGGTCTCGACGATATCGTGCTCACCAACACGCTCGACTATTACAACGTTCTAAAGCAGAGTTACGCGAACGCGGGTCAACCGATTTCGCCGGCCCTCCTGGCGCTCTACGGTGATCCTAACAATCCGAGCGTACCGCTATACACGTTCGCGACTCCAAGCGCCGTCCTCAGCAGAGATGCGTTCGGTCGGATCCTGACTGTCGATCCCTCACAGTACTCCTATCCGAATAGCCTGATTATGCCGGGCAGCGCTGGTACTAACTGGTGGAAGGCAGTTTGGGGCTCGGCTCCCGTCTCGGATTACAATCTGGATGTCAGAGGTGGCAGCGACGCCAATGCGTACACCGTGTCCTTCAACTTTTTCGATCAGAAGGGAACGGCGAAATACAATGATTACCGCAGGGGAAGTATGCGCGCCAACACTGCATTCACTCGCGGCAAATTCAATTTCGGTGAGAATGCAGTGCTCTCGGTGTCTCGTCAGTACGGCGGTACAGGGACTTTCGATGATACTAACGGCGAAGGCGGAGTCCTTGGCAAAGACATTATGACACAGCCCGTTATCTCTGTTTTCGACATCGCGGGCAATTTCGCCGGCGGTCGCGGCGTACCAGGTGTCAACAATACCAACCCGCTTCAGGTAGCGTGGTCGCAGAAAGACAACGTAACGAAGTACAACCAGGTGTTCGGCAACGTCTTTGCCGCTTACGATCTCCTGCCTGAACTTACTTTCAAGACCAACCTCGGCTTCGACCTGAGGCAGAATTCCCAGGCAGGCTTCAACGACATTACGCCCCAAAACAACGAAGCGAACTTCATCAACTCGATTTTCGAGTGGAACTATCAGCAGCAGAACTGGGCCTTGTCCAACACTGCCAGATACCTGAAATCGCTGAATAGACACAGCTTCGACATCCTGCTCGGCCAGGAGGCGAATGCCGGCAACAACCGCTACCTCCAGGGAACGATGGCCAGCCTACTGAATTCGAATGTCGATTCGAGATACGTGCAGGACGCCCTCGGCGATCCCAGCACGAAGAACGTGTTCAGCAACGGCGGCAAGAACGCCCTCCTCTCGGTGTTCGGCAAGATCGGTTACAACTTTGCCGACAAGTACGTTGCGAGCTACACCCTCCGCCGAGACGGGTCGTCGAACCTTGCTCCGGGTCACCGTTGGGGAACCTTCCCGGCATTCGGACTTGGCTGGCACATCACCAACGAGCCATTTCTGTCCGGCAACCAATTCCTCTCCGACCTGATGCTCCGTTATGGATGGGGGGTCACTGGTAACCAGAACATTCCGTCGGGACGCATTGTGTCCACGTTCGGCGGTGACCGCGGTGATACGTTCTACGACATCACCGGTTCCAACCAGAGCATTATCGCCGGTTTCCGCCAGGCGGCGCAGGGAAATCCGGAGCTGAAGTGGGAAGAGAACCGTTCCAGCAACGTCGGCGCTGACATGGTTCTGCTCAACGGGATGTTCAACGTCGTGTTGGACGTTTACACGCGCCGGACGAACAACCTGCTCTTCGACCCGAGAACACCGGCCACTGCTGGTATCGCGGCGCCGGAGTGCAGGATTATTTCTTCGGACCTGACATCACGCGCTTCCACCAGATCGTGATCAACCAGGTTGGCCAGCCGATCGGCTCGTTCTACGGACTTGTCACCGACGGATATTTCAACGACGCGGCTGACGCCACTGCCCACCTGGCGGCGGGCAACTGCGGCACCGTTGCCAGTGGAGGCAGCGGTGTGCCATGCCAGGACGGCGCTGCAATGGGTCGCATCAAATTCAAGGACATCAACGGCGATGGTACTGTCGACAATACCGACCGCGCCATCGTTGGCAGCCCGCATCCCAAGTTCACCATGGGTATCGACCTCGGGGCGCATCGCGGCCAGTGGGATGCCAGCGCGACAATCTTCGGCACCTACGGCAACAAGATCTGGGAGAACCAGAAGGAGTGGTATGTGTTCCGCGAGTTCCAAACCAACGTCCGTAAGGACATGCTAGCTAACTCGTGGAGTCCGCAGAACCTGAATCCGAAATATCCGCGTCTGGACATCAACGACATTTATAGCAGCGCCCCGAGCGATTACTACGTCGAGGATGGTTCATACACGCGGCTGCGCAACGTCCAGATCGGCTACACTCTGCCGATGGGTGCGCGTTACCTCCAAGGTGCCCGTGTCTACGTACAGGGTGACAATCTCTGGACTCACACGAATTACGATGGACTCGATCCATCGCTGCCGCCGGCAAACGTCACCGGCGCGGCAGGCGACATTCGCGATCAGTACATGGGTGTTGACCGCGGAACGTATCCGACGAACAGAATATTCAGCATTGGTATTGTGACCTCTTTCTAACGCATCGCTAACACAAGGAAGAAGCAGACGATGAATATCACTTCAAAAACCTCACTGCTCCGTGGTTCGGCGCTGGTGATCCTTGCGTCGGCGGCGCTCTACGGATGCAACGACTTCCTGCAGAACGCAGCAGAACCGCAAGGAACGCTCAACGCCGGCACTCTCGCGAATAAAGCGGGTGTGGAAGGAAACCTGATTGCAGCTTATCGCACTCTTGATTGTACCGATGCGACGAGCTTCGACTGGGGATGCGCTGTCAGCAACTGGGTGTTCGGCAGCGTGGCGAGCGACGATTCGTACAAGGGCTCTGACGGCCTCGATCAGCCGCCGATCAACGACATCGAAGGCTATCACTGGGGTACCTCTGAGGCCGGCACGTACCTGAACACCAAGTGGACCATTGTCTATGAAGGCGTGGTACGCACGAACTCCACGATCCGCTTGCTGAAACAGGTTGTCGCGTCCTCACCCTCCGAGATTTCGTTGGCTGACCAGCACGGAATCGAAGGAGAGGCGATCTTCCTGCGCGCTCACTACCACTTCGAAGCTTATCGGATGTGGGGCAACATCCCGTATTACCGCGAGGATGATACGGATTTCCGCAAGCCGAACGAAGACACCACAGCTGTCATCGCGGACCTCCTCAAGGATCTCGACTCGGCGATCAAGCTTCTGCCGCTGACTCCACGTAACGCGCAGAAGGGGCGCGCGACCCAGTGGACCGCCAAGGCCTACAAGGGACGCGTCCAGCTGTACGATCACCAGTACGCGAATGCCGCTACGACATTCAAGGACGTAGTCGCGAACGGTCCATATCGGCTGGAGACCAGCTTCGATCGCGTCTGGTCCGCATATCCCGACGCGCAGAACGGCCCGGAAACGATCTTCGCCTTCCAGGCTTCGTCGCAGGACGGTGAGCCGAACGCCGCCAACGCGAATTGGGGCGAGCGTCTCAACTTCCCCTACGCGCCCAGCCACTTCCAGTGCTGCGGTTTCGACCCGCCGTCGCAAAACCTGGTGAACTTCTTCCAGGTTGACGCCAGCGGCCTGCCGCTCGCCGTTACGTCGCCCACAACTTGGAATACGTCTAATGCGGCGTTCGTGTCGAACAACCTGACACCCGTCGACCCGCGGCTGGATTGGACTGTCGGTCGCGACGGTGTTCCGTTCAAGGATTGGGGGACGTTCAGCATAACGTGGGTTCGCGATCAGGCCAACGGCGGGCCATACATGCCGAAGAAGGTTATTCACGAGAAGGGCAGTGGACAGGAAGCTACCGTCGGTTGGCAACCGCAACAGCAAAGCTCCATCAACATGCACATCTTCCGTTACGGCGATTTGCTGCTGATGTTGGCGGAGGCAGAGGTGGAAACAGGCGATTTTGCTGTCGGAGCACTGGGCCTCGTCAACCAGATTAGAACGCGCGCGGGTGTAACCGCCCAAGGTCCCGGAGCTACTCGCGCCGACATGGCGATTGCGCCGAACGATGCGAGAATCACCTGGGCGCGCTACAACGTTCGACCGTATCTCGCCTTCCCAGACGTCAACTATGCGCGTCAGGCAGTGCGGTTTGAGCGTCGTCTCGAGCTGGCAATGGAAGGTCAGCGCCTGTTCGATCTGCGTCGCTGGGGAATTGCAGCAGCAGTCGTTAACGGGTATCTCACCGGCACCGGACCTGCTCCGTATGGCACCAACGGAGGTCGGGAAGACGCCAGGCGCACTTACAAAACGTCCGCCGAGGCGTTTACGGCCCGTCACCGTTTTTACCCGATCCCGCAGGTGCAGGTTGACCTGAGCAAGACGGGTGCAACGGAGAACCTGAAGCAAAACCCCGGCTGGTAAGAGCGGCCGAATTGAAAACGCCGGTGCCCGCGAGGGCACCGGCGTTTTTCTTTTTATCGGTTCTTGATGGCGAACACCTGGAGAGAGTCGCCGCTATTAGCGACGATCACGGCCTTGCCCGTCGTCGTCGTGACGAAGGCCAAGCCCGAAACATTCAAGGGTGCGAAAAAGCCGCTTCGCGCCGGAGCCACAGGTGCGAAGTGGCCTTTGCCATCTCCTCTAAGCCACAGCCCATTCCCCGCGTCGGCCCTCGGCGTATTTGGCTCAGCATCGTAGAGATTCCCCGCCACAATCAGATCGAGGTTTCCGTCCTTGTCCACGTCGTGGACGATAATGCCCTTGATCGGTGCGATTTGCGCGAGATTGGGTAATGGGGAGGTACTGAAGCGGCCGCCTCCATCGTTGTGAAAGTACAAGCTGGCAAACGTATCAGCCTGGTAATGGAGCGCTTGCTTCAACTGTGAGGAACTGAATAGCTGCTCGATGGACGCGGCGGCGAACGACCCGTACGTTGGGAATCGCGTCGCAAGCGGATAGATCTCTTGTCCGAGTGGCGCCATTCCGGCAATCGGGTATTCGATCCCTCCCAGCTCCTTCGTAAGAACTACATCGGTCCTCCGATCCCCGGTGAAATCGCCCGCGTAAATTCCAAACTTGCTGTCCCTGGCAGTCGTATATGCGTAATTAAGCCCGAGATTCCCCGCGACGAGATCCGGGCGACCGTCCTTGTCAAAATCTGCGGTCGCGAGGCTGTACCACCAACCACGCAGAGGTGGCAGTCGCATTGACTGCATGACATTCCGCAATGTGTTTCCACCGTTCCGATAGAAATCGATGGGCATCCATTCACCCGTGGTGACGAGATCGAGCCGGCCATCGCCATCGAAATCGATCCACGCCGCATCTGTAACCATACCCACGGCCCGAGCCAATTCTGGAGCAACCTGTGCCGTGACATCGGTGAAGTGCCCGCCATCGTTGCGCAGGATGTAGCTGCGGGTTGGGAACGGGTAATTGCGCGGCGTTAATCGACCGCCCACGAAAAGATCCGGTCTGCCATCGCCATTGAAATCGCCGGCCCGCACAATCGCCGTGCTGGTGAGCATCGTCGGAAGCGCTGCTACATCCCTCGCGAATCTGCCGCCTCCTTTGTTGATGTAGAGGCGATCCTGCAGCAAATCCGAGTTGGGTGCGAGCTGATACCCCCCGCTTGCCACATAAAGATCTAAGAGCCCATCACCATTGGCATCGAAGAAGACAGCTCCCCAATCGTCGTACGCCTTGTCGGCTTCCCACGGCTGGCCCTGTGTCGACGCGACGAAGCTGCCGTCCTTGCGTTGGATGAACAGTTTCCCAGCGACACCTGCGGCGCCTCCGATGAACACATCGTCGAGGCCGTCGCCATTGACATCTCCAACAGGCAGCGGAGGACCGTGACGGGAGAGCATGTACGGCAAGAGCGGCTGGACACTGAAATCCGGCAGTGTTCCGGTCTGATCCTTATATGTCAGCCCTAGACGCGAATTCAACGGTTGGAACAGGGCGCTCTGTCGCACAGTCGCGGAGCTCAGTTTCTTCTTCTGTGTCGCATCGCTCTGCCTTAGTACCAGCAGCCGATCGACACCGAGATTAGTCAGTAGCTGGTACCGACCATCGGGCCAGATCACCTCCAGGCTATCCACCCGCCTCCGCGAACCCAACCCGAAATGCGGGCGGTCATCAGTGGTCGACATGTAGCCGCGGTACGGCGACTGGTAGAGGTACTGCTTCCGGCCGCTGGCCGTCAGAATCAAGGTCGATCCGATTCCTCGTCTGTTCGGAGAATCACCATCGAGTTTGACGCTCAGATAATGATGGTTATCGTCGGCGCGCTGGACGTTGTGATAAACGAACGCCGGCGCGTCCAGATTGTTTACGACGAGATCGAGCTTGCCATCATTGTCGAGATCGGCGTACGCGGAGCCGTACGAAAAGCTGGGACGGTCCGCTCCCCATTCCCTGGTTTTGTCGGTGAAGGTGAGGTCGCCGTTGTTGCGGAAGAAGTAGTTGGAGACGTCGTACGCGGGAAGCTGGCTAAGAAGTCTCAGCGCTGCGGCCCTATTCCCCCGTCGGCGCGCGCCGAGGGCGGCAGGCATATAATCCAGATCGTTGACGGTTTTGGGATAACCATTGCCGATGAAGAGATCTTTGTTTCCATCGTTGTCGAAATCTGCGAGGAGCGGACTCCAACTCCAATCCGTTGAGGCAACGCCCGCAAGAGCGGCAATATCGCCGAAGATTACATCGGCGTCCTTGGTGATGCCGTTATTGAGCTGTAGCGTGTTCAGGCTGTAATCGTCCCGGAATCCTCGGCGGCGCAAATCCTGAACGCTGCCAAGGCTCGCGAAGCCACTCATTTTTTTTCTACGCGTCAAATCGCGCGGCTGCATGTCCGCCTGGGCAATGTCAGGCCAGCCGTCGTTGTTGATATCCGCGACATCGACGCCCATACCCGCCAAACTGGTATGCTTGAACCACTCGCCGCGCTTGTTCGTGAGTGTCCCATCGCGATTGTTCACGTACACGACGTCGTTAGGTGTGACGTCGTTGGAGACATAGATGTCGGGCCAGCCGTCTTCGTTGAAATCGGCAACAGCGACGCCGAGTCCGAAGCCAGCGTCCCGAAGTATGCCCGCCTGCCTGGACACGTTGGTGAAATTTCGATGGCAGTCGTTTCGATAAAGCTCGTTGTGACTGCCGGGCGTTTCGCCGCGCATTCCTGACGGCTGCACGGCCACACCACCACGCGAAAAATCCTTGGGCGAATTCTCGAGCAGAAAGAGGTCGAGGCATCCATCCCCGTCGTAATCCAGAAATACTGCGTGGGTGGTGAAGCCGGTGTCGGCGATCCCGTATCGTGCCGCTTCTTCCGTGAAGGTCCGGTTTCCATTGTTGACGAACAGCAGGTTCGCGCGGTCTTGTCCCTTGGACCATTGCGGGCCCGATACGGAGACGTAGATGTCGAGATGACCATCGTTGTTGATGTCTACCATCGTGACGCCCGTGGCCCAGCGGTTTGTGCTGACACCCGCCTGCTTCGTGATGTCCTCGAAGCGCATGCGGCCCTTGTTCAGGTACAGGCGACTGGAGACCATGTTGCCGGCAAAGAAGATGTCCGGCAATCCGTCGTTATCGATGTCGCCGACGCCAACGCCAGCGCCGTTGTAGACATAGACGTCGGTCTGGACGTTCAGAGAATCATTAGTGGTGATGGTGTTCGCGAAGGTGACGCCCGTCACCTCGGCGCTTAGAAGCTTGAATAGGGGCTGGCCATTCCTTGAGCACCCAGCCAAGCAGAGAAGAGGAATGAGGACCCGGCGATGGCAGACAATCGTGCTCAAGGTTTTTTGATGCTGAAAACCTGAAGCGAATCGCCGCTATTGGAAACGAGGACTGCCCTACCGCCGACTGTTTTTATCAGAGCCAGACCCGCGGCGTTCAAAGGGGCCATAAAGCCACTTTCACTCGGAGATATCGGAGTGAAGTGGCCACGGCCGTCGCCCTGCAGCCAGAGTCCATTGCCCGCATCGGCTCTGGGTGTATTTGGCTCCGCGTCGTAAAGATTGCCGGCCACTATCAGATCGAGATGACCGTCGCCGTCAACATCGTTTGCGATGATCGCTTTGATCGGCGCAATTTGGGCGAGGTTTGGCAATGGATGTGAGCTGAACTTCCCGCCGCCTTCGTTGTGTAGATAGACGCTCGCAAAAGAGTCAGTCTGGTAATGGATCCACTGTCGAATCTGGTCTTGACTCAAGACCTGACTGATAGGCGCAGAGGCGAACGACCCATACGTTGGGAACCGTATGGCCAGCGGATAAATCTGCCATCCCAACGGCGCCAAACCGGCGAGTGGATAGTCAGTCCCCTGTACCTCCTTCGTGAGAACGATGTCCGTGTTCCCGTTGCCGGTGTAATCCCCGGCGTAGACGCCGAACGCGCTTTCTTTCGAGGTCGAATAGGCGTGATTCAAGCCGAGATTTCCCGCCACCAAGTCCTGCCGGCCGTCGCCGTCGAAATCTCCGACTGCAAGGCTGTACCACCAACCTCGCAACGGCGGCAGGCCCGTACTGCCCGTTACGTCTCGCAGTCGTTTTCCATCGTTTCGATAGAACCGGATGGGCATCCATTCTCCCGCGGTGACCAGGTCGAGGCGCCTGTCGCCATCAAAATCGATCCAGGCTGCATCGGTGATCATGCCTCCAGGACGGACGAGCTCGGGAGCCACCTGTTCGGTCACATCAGTAAACCGGCCTCCGTCGTTGCGCAGGACGTAACTCCTCGTGGGATAAGGATACTTTCGGGGCGTGAGGCGACCTCCGACGAATAAATCTGGTCGCCCATCGCCGTTGAAGTCACCAACGCGCACAACCCCTTTACTCGCAAGCATCTTGGGAAGCGCCCGAGTATCCCGCACGAACTTGCCCCCGCCGTGGTTGATGTAAAGACGGTCCTGCAATAACTCCGAGTTGGGTGCGAGCTGATAGCCGCCGCTTGCCACATAAAGATCTAACAGCCCGTCCCCATTAGCATCGAAGAACACGGCTCCCCAATCATCGTACGCCTTGTCGGCTTCCCAGGGTTGTCCTGTCGACGATTCGACGAAGCTGCCGTTTGTCTGCTGGATAAAAAGTTTCCCAGCGACACCGCTGCCTCCACCGATGAACAAATCATCGAGCCCGTCACCATTAACGTCGGCGACGGCGAGCGGCGGGCCATGACTCGAAGGCAAATAAGGCAGCAGTGGCTGTACGCTGTAATCGATTTGCATTGGCGCCGGCTGCCTGTACTTGAGTCCGTGAACATCGAGCGGTTTAAATCGCGTGTCCAGTGTGGGCGCAGCACTGCTGCTTCGCTCTGACCGCTCAGGTAATGCGGCATCGCTTTGTTTCACGGCCAGCAGCCGATCAGCGGTCATATTCGTCAGCAACTGGTGGCGGCCGTCCGGCCACTGGATCTCCAGACTGTCCACGCGCTTCGAACGACCGAGCCCAAAATGAGGACGGTCGTCCACAGTCGACATATAACCCCTATACGGCGACTGGTAGAGGTACTGCTTATGTCCACCGGCCGAGAGAATCAAGGTCGAACCTATCCCGCGCTTGTTCGGGGCGATTCCCTCGAGCTGCACCGCCAGGTAGTGATGGGCGTCGTCCCTGGGCTGGATATTCTGGTAAATGAAGGCGGGGCCGTTCATGTTATTCACCACGACATCGAGCCGCCCGTCATTATCGAGGTCGGCATACGCAGCGCCGTAGGAAAAGCTCGGTAGGTCCATTCCCCAATCTTTGGTTTTGTCGGCGAACGTCAGGTCCCCCGCGTTTCGGAAGACGTAATTGGAGACATGATAGGCGTACAGCCGCTTCAACATCTCCAGGGGCGAAGCATTGGATCCGCTAGTGGTTGCCCTGCTGACGGCCGTTGCCGGCAACACGTAATCGCGATCGTTGACTGCCTTCGGGTAGCCATTGGTGATGAGGATATCCTTGTAGCCATCATTGTCGAAGTCCGCAAACAGAGGACTCCAGCTCCAATCCGTTGCCGCGACACCGGCAAGATGCGCGATGTCGCTGAAGACAACATTTCCGTCTTTCGTAATGCCGTTACTCAGTTGCAGCGCGTTGGCGGTGTAGTCATCCAGAAATCCCCGACGCCGTGCCTCGGCCACCGCCCCAAACGTCGTAGAGCCGCTCATTCGCTTCCGCTGATTCAAGTCGTGTGGCAGCATGTCTACCTGCAGAATGTCAGGCCAGCCGTCGTTGTTGAAATCCGCGATGTCGATACCCATTCCTGAGTAACTCGTGTGCTTGAGCCACTGGGCGCGCTTGTTGGTGAACGTGCCGTTTCTGTTGTTGACGTAAACAACGTCGTTGGGCGCGATGTCATTGGAAACATAGATGTCGGGCCAGCCGTCGCCATTCAGGTCCGCGACAGCTACGCCGAGGCCGAAGCCCGCGTCCTGAAGTATGCCCGCTTCCTTCGACACGTTGGTGAAAGTTCCGTTGCAGTTGTTCCGGTAC
>WNGD01006095.1_pt1 | contig 11576 bp, 14 predicted proteins | sample 5400671 | NCBI WGS metagenome assembly WNGD01 (sample SAMN13153369, study PRJNA577476) | soil metagenome | isolation source: 40 cm soil or saprolite under grassland replicate 2 | place: USA:California | collected 2016-06-15
GCCACTGTCGTTGGCGTCCGTAGGATTCGTCTCGAATGAGCGTGGAGCTGCTGCGGAGCCTGCTCGAGCGGGCGTTTCCGAACGCGACCGAGCTCGCGGTCGAGGACCGAACCGGCGGCGGCGATCACTTTCAGGTTGTAATCGCGAGCCCGCGCTTCGATGGTCTGCCGCTCCTCGAACAGCACCGGTTGGTCAACGAGGCCCTCGCAGCCCCACTCGCTGATGGCACGATTCACGAATTGCGGATCCAAACGAAAGGGAGTCAGTGAGCGAGCTTCGCCAGCAGATCGAGAATGTGATCCAGTCCGAAGACGTCGCCCTGTTCATGAAGGGCACACCGCACTTCGTCATGTGCGGAAACTCCTCGCGCGCCCTCGAAGCGCTGCGGCGCGCCGGCGCCCCGGTGACGGCGGTCGACGTCCTGCCCGACCCCCGGATCCGCCAGGAGCTTTCCGTGATCTCGAGCTGGCCGACGATCCCCCAGGTCTTCGTCCGCGGCGAGTTGATCGGCGGCGCCGACATCGTCGAGGAGCTGGCGCAGAGCGGCGAGCTGGAGCGAACGCTCGAGGAGAAACTCGGTCCGGACTACCGCGGCACCATTGCCGAGCGGGTAATAACCGTCGGGTAGCCGCGTTGACATCCCGCCTCGGTCCGAGTCATTCGTTCGTCGTGCTCGGTTTCGGGATCGCCATGACCATGAACTTCGACATCCCCTACAACCAGTTCTGGATCATCTTCGGCCTCGTCGCCTGGGCACTCTCGGCCGCGACCGGGATCCTGTTCCTCGGGCCCGAGTCGAAGCGCCTCAACAAAGCCGCCGCCGCACACGGACCGCAGGCGCCTGAGGTGCAGGCGAGGCTCCGGCGGATCCTGTTTGTCGTCCGTGTCGACGTGGCGCTGATGTTCCTGATCGTCTCCGACATGGTCGCGAAACCCTTCAGCTAAGGCGTCGCTTGCGATGCCGACCGAAAGGGCCGTAGCGGCTTTGCCGCTACGGCCGGCTAAGCTCCGTTGGCCAGCTGCAGCCGCTGCGCCTATGCGATCGCTGGGCGACTAGCCGCGAGAGGCCCCGACTAGACTCCTAACGTGGAGTTCGAGACCCGCGCGATCCACGCCGGCCAGGAGCCGGATCCCACGACCGGCGCATTGACGGTGCCGATCTACCAAACGTCGACCTACCTGCAGGACGCGGTCGGCGAAAACAAGGGCTACGACTACTCGCGCGCCTCGAACCCGACGCGGAGCGCTCTGGAAGCGTGCCTCGCCTCGCTCGAAGGCGCCGAGCACGGCGTCGCCTTCGCCTCCGGGCTGGCGGCGACGACGACGCTGATGCACCTGATCAGCCCTGGCGACCGCGTCGTCTCGGTAAACGACGTCTACGGCGGCGTCTACCGGATGTTCTCCCAGGTCTACGAGCCGAAGGGCTACGTCTTCGAGTGGGTTCCGGCCGAGGAGATCAACGAGAACCTCGCGTCCCATCTGGACGAGCGGACGCGGATCGTCTGGCTCGAGACGCCGACGAACCCCCTGCTGAACGTGATCGACATCCGGGCCGCGGCCGAGGCGGCACACGAGGCCGGCGCGCTCGTCGTCGTCGACAACACCTTCGCCTCCCCGTACCTGCAGCAACCGCTCTCGCTCGGCGCGGACGTCGTCCTCCACTCGACGACCAAGTACCTCGGCGGCCACTCGGATCTGATCGGCGGTTTCGTGGGGACGAGCGATCCCACCGTTGCCGAGCGCCTCTATTTCCTGCAGAAGTCGCTCGGCGCGGTTCCCGGGCCATTCGACTGCTGGCTCGTCTTGCGCGGAGCGAAGACACTGGCCGTGCGGATGCGCCAGCATTCCGCGAACGCACTGGCGATCGCAGGCTTCCTGGAACGGCACCCACGGGTCGAGAAGGTGCTCTACCCGGGGCTTCCGAACCATCCTGGACACGAGATCGCCTCACGCCAGATGCGCGACTTCGGCGGCATGATCTCGATCCTCGCCGAGTCCGAGGAAGAGGCGGTCGCGCTCGTGGAGCGCACGAAGATCTGGAAGCTCGCCGAGAGCCTGGGTGGTGTCGAGAGCCTGATCGAGGTGCCGGCGTTGATGACCCACATGTCGACAGCCGAGTCGCCTTTTGCGGCGCCACCGAATCTCGTCCGCCTGTCGGTCGGGCTCGAGGCGGCTGAAGACTTGCTGGTAGACCTCGAGGTGGCGCTCGCAGTCTCAGCCACGGCCTCGGGCGCATAGCTGAATAACAACCGCGTGCCGCCCGAGCCGCTCGACCTCCTGCACCTCGGCCACGAGCGCGTGATCGGCGCCTACCTGCTGGACACGCCCGAGGGACCGGCGCTGTTCGACTGCGGGCCCGCCACCTGTGTGCCAGCGTTGAAGCAGCGGCTGGCCGAACGCGGCCTCGAGCTGGCGGACGTCGGGCACCTCTTGCTTTCCCATATCCACCTCGACCACGCGGGCGCCGCGGGCGTGCTCGTCCGGGAGCATCCGCAGCTGCAAGTGCATGTCTCATCGATCGGCGCACCGCACCTCGTCGATCCGAGCCGCCTCGAGCGAAGCGCGCGCCGCTTGTACGGCGACGAGTTCGACACGCTCTGGGGAGAGGTGGCCCCCGTACCGCGTGAGAACGTGCACGAGACCGGCGACCGCGTGCTCGGCCTCGAGTGCTTCCCTTCCCCCGGGCACGCCTCCCACCACGTCTGCTACCTCGACCGTGACGGGACGCTGTATGCGGGCGACGCTGCCGGCGTAAGGATCCAGCCGAGCTCGTTCGTGCTGCCGCCTACGCCGCCGCCCGAGTTCGACCTCGCGACCTGGGAGTCGACGCTGAACGAGCTGGAGAGCAGGAATCCACAGCGACTCGCACTGATCCACTTCGGCGTCGCCGATGATCCGGGCAAGCATCTCGCCGAGCTGCGGCAGCGGCTCCGGGCTTGGACGGCACTGGTCGGAAACGGGGCAAGCGAGGAGGAGTTCGAGGCGGCCGCAGTCGCGGAGCTCGGCGCCGACGCTCCGCCGTACGTGCAGGCGATGCCGCCGTGGCAGTCCTACGCCGGGCTTCGGCGTTACTGGGACAAGCGGCGCGCGAGGTGATTCCACCAACGTCCGGCGGGCGCGTGGGGCTCGCACTCGCCCCGCTCGCCCAGCGCGAGTTTCGACTCATGTTCCTGGGACGAGTCTCGTCGTACGCGGGCTCGACCTTCGCGATCGTCGCGCTCCCGTTCGCCGTCCTCGACGTGACCGGATCGACGACGGACGTCGGCCTGGTCGTAGCCAGCCGAAGCCTCCCCCAGGTTGTCTTCATGCTTGTCGGCGGAATCTGGGCCGACCGGCTTCCCCGTCACGCATTGATGGTCGGAACCAATGTCGTCAGTGCGATCGCGCAAGGCGCTACGGCAGCGCTCCTGCTAACTGGGAGCGCCGAGATCTGGCAGCTGGCGGCTCTACAGGCGCTCGGCGGAACAGCGACGGCCTTCTTCTTCCCGGCTTCGACAGGGCTCGTCCCCCAGACCGTCCCAGCGATGCAACTGCAGGAGGCAAATGCGCTGCTCCGGCTCGCCCTCAACGTCGCTCAGATCAGCAGCGCGGCAGCGGCCGGCTTCGTCGTCGCAGGCATCGGGCCCGGCTGGGCGATCGCCGTCGATGCCGCGAGCTTCGTCGTAGGCGCCGTCTTCCTTGCCGGCATGCACTTGCCTCCCGGGCAGCGCATCGAGGCTCCGAACTTCCTCCGGGAGCTCGCGCTCGGCTGGCGGGAGTTCCGGTCGCGCACCTGGCTGTGGGTGATCGTCGTCGCCTTCGCGTTTCTGAATGCCGCCGAGGTCGGCGGCATCAACGTGCTCGGACCCGTCGTGGCAGAGCAATCGCTCGGAGGCCCCGCGTCATGGGGGCTGATCGTCACGGCCCAGACGATCGGGCTAATCGCGGCCGGCTTCGTGATGCTCCGGTGGCGTCCCTCGAGAATCCTGCTCGTTGGGACGCTGGGCACCGCCGGTGCTGCGCCGCTCTTCGCCCTGCTCGCGATCCACGCCCCGGTGTGGGTGATCGCAGCAGCAGCCCTCGTCGCCGGGGTGGGTTTGGAGACCTTCGGGGTCCTCTGGGACACCGCCATGCAGCAGCAGATCCCCCAAGACCGGCTCTCGCGCGTCTCCTCCTACGACGCCCTCGGCTCCTTCGTCTTCATCCCGATCGGCGCCGCGGCGGCGGGCCCGCTGGCGGCGGCATTCGGGCTGAAAACGACGCTCTGGGCCGGCGCCGTGCTCGTCCTGCTCTGCACTCTCTCGATGCTGGCGGTCGGCGACGTCCGCTCGCTCCAGCGGGCCCCGGCCGAGGCCTACACCGAGGCCGAGGCGCGCTCCGCCGCGGCTTCGTAGACGCGCAGGTAATCCTCGACCATGCGCTCCGGGCCGTAACGCTCCTCGACGTAGCGCCGGAGCTCGAGCGGGTCGAGGGCGTCGGCGCGCTCCAGCGCACCGGGCATCTCCCGGTAGTCGTCGACGATGATCCCGCTGACGCCGTCCTCGATCACCTCGGGAACAGCACCGTGACGCGTGGCGATCACGGGCGTCCCGCAGGCCATCGACTCGATCATGACGAGCCCGAAGGGCTCCTCCCAGTCGATCGGGAAGAGGGTCACGCGCGCGTTCTGAAGGAGCTCGACCTTCTCGCCGTGCGTGACCTCGCCCAGGTACTGGATCTGGTCGTCCAGGTGAGGCTCGATGAGCTCGTGGAAGTACTGGTGCTCCTTGACATCCTGCCTCTTGCCGGCGAGCTTGAGCGGCAGTCCGGTTTCCTTGGCGACCCAGATCGCCCGGTGGGCGCCCTTGGCGGCGCTCATCCGGCCGAGGAACAGCAGGTAGTCGCCGCGGTGTGGCTTACTCGGATAGAGCTGGAGGTCGAGCGCGTTCGGGCAGTTGCCTGCCCAGTTCAGCTCCGGCCTCGGCCGCCGCTGGTTGAGCGAGATCGAGATCAAGCCGACCTCGGGAGCGAGCTGCCCAAGCCCTTCGTAGACGAGCCCCGGTTCGCCGTCGAGCGGGCCGTGGACCGTATGAAGAACGGGCTTGTCGACAAGGCCGCCGAGCGCGATCGAGAGCGGCCCGGCGTGGTCGTTGATCACGTCGAACTCTTCGGCGCGCTCGAAACAGGCGAGCGCATGCCGGAGCTCCGGCAGCGACCTGCCGATCTGCTCGCTCGGCGCCCGCTCGAACACATAGGAAAGCTCAGCCTTGCTGTGCGAGTCTCCGGAGGCGAACAGCGTCACTCCGTGCCCGGCGTCGGCGAGCCCGTCGGCCAGCAACGAAACGATCCACTCGATCCCTCCGTAGCCGCTCGGCGGGACGGCAAACCAGACCGGGCTGAGGATCGCAATACGCATCAGGCCTCCTCAACTGTGACGTGTGCGTTGTCGACGCGCACGTCCCACTGGCGGTCGAACGCACGGACGCCGGTGAGACGGAGCGAGCGGCCGACCCAGGAGGGCAGCTCCGGCGGCGCCAGCGTCTCGAGCGCGTGGCGCGCCCGGTCGGGGCGCAGGCCGAGCAGCACCTGGAGCAGGAGCACTGGCGTTCCGGCCGCCCAGGCCTGTGGACGGGCCGCAGTGGGATAGGCGATCGGGAACGGCGTCTCCTGCCGCGCGAGCCCGGCGAACACCTCCGGGAGCTGGTAGCCGAAGTGGGCGGCGGCGGTCACCATCCGGCGAACGATTCGCTGTGCCTCCGGCCAGCGCCCGTAGCGCGCGAGCCCGACCGCGATCAGCGAATTGTCGTGGGGCCAGACGGTACCGTTGTGGTACGAGAGCGGGTTGTAGCCCGCGTCGCCGGTCGACATCGTGCGAACGCCCCAACCCGACCAGAGCTCCTCGCCCATCAGTCCGTCCACCAGGGCGCCGACCCTCTCCCGAGGGACGATTCCGCTCCAGAGCAGGTGGCCGATGTTCTAGCAGAGCGAGGCGACCTGTCGCTTCTCTCCGTCGAGCGCCAGCGCGTAGTAGCCGCCGCGGCGGTCGGTCCAGAACGCGGCGTCGAAGGCGCGCCGCAGCTCCTCCGCCTCGCGCTCGAGCCGGTCGGCAAGCGCCCGGTCGCGCCAGACCTCCCGGGCCATCTCTGCCGTCCGCCGCTTGGCGTCGTAGACGTAGCCTTGCACCTCACACGGCGCGATCGGGCCATGCGCGAGCGAGCCGTCGTGGAAGCGCTGCGAGTCGCCCGAGTCCTTCCACGACTGGTTCTCGAGCCCGCGCTCCGTTCGCCGCTCGTACTCGACGAAGCCGTCGCCGTCGCGGTCGCCGTACTCGTCGATCCACCCGAGCGCCTTCAGGGCTGGTTCCTTCAACTCGCGCACCATGGCGGCGTCATCAGTCCAGCGCCAGACCTCCGAGAGCAGGATCAGGTAGAGCGGCGTCGCATCGACCGTCCCGTAATAGGTGTGAAACCACTTTTGAGCCGCCTTTCCCTCGCGGACCTCGTGGACGATCTTTCCGGGCTCGGCGTCGATCGACGGATCGTCCTCGGTTGCCTGCAGCTCGGCGAGCACATCGAGCCCGCTCCTTGCGAGCTCCGGCCCGAACAGGAGCGTCTGGTAGCACGTGATCAACGTGTCGCGGCCGAAGACCGTCATGAACCACGGCATCCCGGCCGCCGGCAGCCGGCCGATCCGCCCGCCCCGCTGCATCCGTAGAGAGGCGAGGTCGGAGACCGACTGGAAGAAGGAGCGGCCGAGCTCTTCCCAGTCCGCCCTGATCTGCGGTACCCGGAGGCGCCAGGCGGCAAGCGACTCGCGGACGCGTGTCATCTCGTCGCCGAACCGCCGCTCGACCTGCCTCGGGATGACGTGGTCGCCCTCGAGCGACGGAATCACGTCGACGCGCAGATGCCAGCGTTCGCGGGGTTCGAGGTCGACCTTCCAGCGCACCGTCGCGCCGTCGATCTCACCGCGCTCGGAGAAGATGACCTGCGTCTGGGCGCCGTCGTCAGGGTCTTCGAGCAGAAACTCGTTGTGCTCTTCGGCGAAGCTGATCGCCACCGGCTTGGGCAGCGGCCTGGCACGCCGCGGATCGCCGAGCGCGAAGTCGTGTTCCTTGACCGACAGGATGTCGGCGAAGTCGGCCTCGATCTCGAGCGACAGCTCGAACGACTGCCGCTCCATGCTCTGGTTCTGGGCGACGATCACGTCCTGCATCGATTCGCCGACGAATCGCTCGCGCAGGATGGAGATCACGTCGTGCCCGAGGCCGCCGGCCAGTGGGTTGCGGAGGAAGAACGCAGCCGAGAAGTACTCGACCTTGCCGGAGGAGAGCAGCAGGGGCCGGGTGTTGTTCATCCTCAAGCGCAGTACGGACAGGAACCTCGTGTCCTCGCTGTAGAAGCCGTGCGTGCGGCGGTCGAGGTCGCCGACGTCGTCGCAGATGCAGAAGGTCGAGCCTTCGAGAATGGTGAGCTTCGGCACGCTAGGCGTCCTGGGATCGTGCTCTGGCAATCCTCACGGGACTGCTTTGTGCGAGAGCCTTGATGACGAGCTCGTCGATGTTGACGTGGCGCGGTCGGCTGAGCGCGAAGACGACGCATTCGGCGATGTCCTCGGGCCGGAGCGGGTCGACGCCCTCGTAGGGGGCTTTCGCCTTTTCCTCGTCGCCTCGGAAGCGAACGCGAGAGAAGTTCGACTCGACGAGCCCGGGGTCGACCAGGGTGAGCCGGATCGGCCGGCCGAGCAGGTCCTCGCGTAGCGCGTACGTGAAGCCGCGCACGGCGAACTTCGACGCGACGTAGACGGCAGCGTTCTCGTAGGCCTGGCGCCCCGCGATCGAGCCGAGGTTGACGATGTGACCGCCGTCTCGGATGTGCGGCAGGCAGAGGCGGGTCATGCGCATCAGGCCGTGGACGTTCGTCTCGAGCACTGTCTCCTCGTCTTGTTCGTTTCCCTCCCAGAAGGGGTCGCGGCCGAGGCCGAGGCCTGCGTTGTTGACGAGGATGTCGAGTCCGCCGAGCGCGCCGAGCGCGGCCTCGACGAACCGCTCGCAGCTCTCCTGGTCGGTGACGTCGAGCTCGAGCTTGATCTCGGTCTGCAGCTGATCGACGCGGCGGGCGCCGCCTGCAACCCGAGCCCCCTCCTCGGCGAGCGCGGCCGCTATCGCGGCGCCGATCCCGCTCGAGGCGCCCGTGACGATCGCGGCTTTTCCGTCCAGAGCGCCCACCCGGCTGGAGACTAGTGCCCCTAGCTCGCGGCGGCCAGAAGAGCCTCGCAGCGCAGGAGGTACGGCTTCGCCCCCTCCGCTGCGAAGAACGGTCCTAGGAGGGTTGGCGAGCGCCGTCGCTCTCAGCCGCGTGCCAGCGGCAGCTCGGTTCCGAGCGGCCGCTGCTGCCTTGCGTGCTCCACCTGCAGGGTCGTGTGCTCGAGACCGAAGCGCTCCGCGAGCATCGCGGCGAGCTCACGCCGAGCCTCATGGCAGTCCCCTTCAGGCCGGACGAGCACATGAGCAGAGAGCGCCGGGAAGCCGCTGCCGACCGTCCAGACGTGTAGGTCGTGCACCTCGACGACGTCCGGGACCGCCAGCATCGCCTCAGCGACCTCGTCGGGAGGCATCTCGCCCGGAGAGATCTCGAGCAGGATCCGCGACGACTCCCGCAACAGGATCGCGCTCGACCAGAAGATCAGACCCGCGACGGCGAGGCTCGCGAGCGGATCGAACCGGTTCCAACCGGTGACGAGAATGAGGGCACCGGCGACCGCCGTTCCGGCAAACGCGGCGAGGTCGGTCGTGACGTGGAGGAAGGCCCCGCGCACGTTGAGGCTCTTTCGGCTCGGTCCCACGAGCAGGGCCGCCGCCCCGAGGTTGACCAGGATCCCGGCGACGGCAAGGGCGATCACCAGCCCGCCGCGCACGTCCGTCGGCGAGATGAGCCTTCGCACCGCCTCATAGACGATCCAGATCCCGACGAGCGCCAGCGTGATGCCGTTCGCAAGCGCCGCGAGAATCTCGACGCGCCGGGAGCCGAACGTCCAGCTCCCGCCAGGCGGACGAGTGGCCACGGCAGCCGCGAGGAGTGCGAGCGCGAGTGCTGCCGCGTCCGTGAGCATGTGCCCCGCGTCGGCGAGGAGCGCGAGCGAGCCGGCCAGGATTCCGACCGCGATCTCGGCGACAAGCAGACCGACGATGAGTGCAAGCGCCCCGCCCAGCATCCGCCGGTCCGCCCCGTGGTCATGATCGTGGCCCGCCACGGGCTCGATCGTAACGACGGCGTTACGCACCGCGAGAAACGGGTAGGCCCTGCGAAGCGGGTGGTGCCCCGAGCCACTGGCTTGCATCGATTCCACGAGAGACAGTCGTCGAGCAATCGAGCGTGTCGACGTGACGGAGTTCTTCAGCGACGCGGCCACCGACGGTGAGCTCCGCTTCGATGTTGAGCATGGCGACGCGGAAGAAAAGGAGGCCCCAGAGTCGGCAGGCGCCACCGGAGGCTGATCGCGTTTTACGAGGAACTTCGACGCGTCTCGCGCCAGAGCGAGCCGGCGAGTAGCAGCGCAATCGCGATCGGGAGCAGCCACCACGCGTTGACACCCTCGTGGGTGAGAAGCGAGGTGAGCCCGAGCGCGACCGCGAGTCCTGCTGCGACATGCCAGTCGTCGCCGACGATGAAGTCCCACCAGAAGAGCGCGAACGACCGGAGGTACTTCACGCCTTCGCGGGAACGAGTGCGAGGCGCTGGCGCCGGAGCAACCTGACCAGCACAAACGAAGTAGCCCCGATGAACGCGACCACACCGAGCAGTGAGACCTCATCTCCGGGCCAATGGACTCCGGCGCCCTCGGCGCCCCAGAAGCAGCCGAAGCTCGTCAGCAGAAGACCCACCGCGAACTTGATCGTGTTCTCCGGCACGCGCTCGAGCGGCCCGCGCGCGAGCACTCCTGCGACAACAACGAGCAGGAGTGCAGCTGCGGCGCCGGCCGCGGAGAGCCCGAGCCGCCCCTGAGCGCTGCCGAACGAGATCACGATGAATACGACCTCGAGCCCTTCCAGCAAAACGCCCTTGAACGAGACAGTGAACGAGTACCAGTCGAGCCCGGCACGCTGCTCGTCCCCTGCTCGGGCGGCCTCCTCGCGCTGCCGCCGGAAAGCCGCGTCCTCGTCGTGAAGGGGCTTGTACCCGCTCGAGCGGAGAATCGCCTTCCGCAGCCACTGCATCCCGAACGCGAGCAGCAACGCGCCGACGATGAGGCGCAGAGTGCCGATCGGAATGACGCTGAGCGCCGGGCCGAGTGCAGCAATGAGAACCCCGAGAAGGATCGTCGCGGCCCCCACGCCGATCAGCGTCGAGCGCCAGCCGCGGACGATTCCGACCCCAAGCACGATCGTCAGCGCCTCGACGAACTCGACGGCGCTCGCGAGGAAGGCGCCGAGGAGGACCAGGATCGCGCTGGTGCTCACCTCGAGAGCATCACCGATTCAGGGCGGTCGCCGCATAGGTTCCCCGGCTGACCGTCTGCGGATGAATCGCCGTCAGTCCTCACGCAGCAGCCCCTGCCGATGTGCGAGCGCAACGGCCTCGAGGCGCGAGTGCGCACCGAGCGCACGCAGGATGTGCCGGATGTGGTTACGGACCGTCTCCTTGCTCACGTGGAGCATCGCGGCGATCTGTTCGGTCGATGCGCCTTCCCCGAGCAGCTGCAGCACCTGGTTCTGTCGCGAAGTGAGGATCGGCGCGTCGGGCATAGGGTCGCGGGGCTTACCCGGAAGAACGACTCCAAAGACCGCATGGCAGTCGTCGCCGTTCTCGATCGGCACCGAGCTGATCTCGGCTCGCCGGCGGCGACCGTCCGCTGTGAACACGTCGACTGGGAACCTTCACGTTGCGAAGCGTGTCGGTAAGCTCGATCGAAGAGTGCTCTCGCGCCACGCTGTCGATTCTCCGCCGATTCGACAGCAGGTTCCACCCCCGAGCCCCGGATGAGCACGGCCGCTACTTGACCCGGCCGTGTCATACCGCCGCGAACAGCCGACGGCACCATCCTGCAGGGGCTGCTCGCAGGCGACCCGAGACGTACCCCTCTCGGCGTCTGTGGCCCGGCTCTCTCCCAGGCCCTGCCGAGTTGCCGCAGGCTCGGCGGGAGCAGCCCCACCCCACTGCCGGCTCATCCCCCCGCAGAATCGTCGATCTGGACCGGGTACCCGGCGCGTAACGCGGCAACGGTCGAGGGCGGTGTGATGACGTCTGCGGTTCCCCGCACCAACCGTGAGTTTCGGTCCCTGTATCCCTCGCGCGTCCACTCTGTCAGTTGGTCGCCGATGACGACGGCGGGCGACTTGCCGAGCAGAACGAAGACGCCATCAGGCAGATCGGCCCAAGGCAGCCGGTGAAGACGTCGGCGGTGGGTTCCCCGGATGATCCGCTCGGCGTGCAGCTGCCGGTTCATCTGCCTTGCCGACGGCACATCGACCCCCAGGCCCTCAGCCCAGGCGCCGCGGTAGGCGTTGTAGCTTTCGCGCCGGCATTCCGCGCATGGGCGATGTCCGGCGGCAAAGGAAACCGCCTCGTCGTGGAAATACAGGAATGTGAAGTGATGAGGCCGCCATTGCTCATGCCAGC
>WNGD01014272.1_pt1 | contig 11576 bp, 13 predicted proteins | sample 5400671 | NCBI WGS metagenome assembly WNGD01 (sample SAMN13153369, study PRJNA577476) | soil metagenome | isolation source: 40 cm soil or saprolite under grassland replicate 2 | place: USA:California | collected 2016-06-15
ACATTTTCGTCATGCTCGCCCCCACGCTTGCCCTGCCCTCGGGTATGACATATAGTCATACCATGCCGCGCTCCAAGATCGCCGTCACCCTCGACCGGGATACGCTCGCCCGTATTGACCGCCTGGTCCGCGACGGCGTGTTCCCCAACCGCAGCCGGGCGATTCAGCACGCCCTCGACGACCACCTCGAGCGGGTGGGCCGCACCCGGCTGGCCCGCGAGTGCGCCAGGCTTGACCGCGCCAGTGAGCGGGCCCTCGCCGAACAGGGCATGGAAAGCGATCTGAGCCGGTGGCCCGCGTACTAAGAGGGGAAATCCGTTGGGCCGACCTCCGCCCCACTCGGGGCCGCGAGCAGGCTGGGCGGCGGCCCGTCCTTGTCCTGAGCCACGACGTCTTCAACGAGCGCTCCGGCACGGTGATCGCCGTCGCCATCACCAGCCAGCCGCAGAGCGCCGGTTTCCCTCTCACGGTGCCCCTGCGGTCGACTCGCCTCCCGAAGCCATCCTGGGTGAAGGTCAGCCAGATCCGCACGCTCGCCGTCGAGCGCATCGGGTCGCGTCTCGCGCGCGCGACGCCCGAGGAGGTCGCGACGGTCGTGGACGGACTTCAGGAGATTATCGGGGATTGAATCGACGCGCCGCGCGGCCTAGCCGAGCACCCCTAGAAGGCAGGGGTCGCGGACGCTCCCGGCAGGCGTGGGACCTCCCGGCTCAGATCCGTAACCACTCGCTCACACGCCTGGTCGATCTGCTGGAACACCCGCTCGAAATCCGCCGCGTCCCCATCCACAGGATCTGGGATTTCGCCGCCGCCGCTTGATCCCGCGAGCAGACGGACGCGCGCCGCATCACCAGGGCCCGCGGCCATGGCGAGCACGTCGCGGCGGTTCCGCTCCTCCATGACGAAGATGTGATCGAAGCGCTGAAAGTCGCTGGGGCTGAACCGACGGGCGCGTCGATGCGCGATGGTGAGACCATGCCGGACGACCCACGCCCTGGCCCGCCAGTGCGGCCGCCTCCCGATGTTCCACCACCTCGTGCCCGCGCTGTCGACCGTGAAGCGGCCGGCGAGTCCCGCTCGCGCCAGCTTCGCTCGCAACAGCGCTTCGGCCACCGGAGACCGGCAGCTGTTGCCGAAACAGACGAACAGCACCCCGACGGGCGCCGCGGACGGCTCTGCCGGCCGCGGCGCCCGGGCCAACGCGTCGCGCGTGTCCCAATAGAATCGGTGGACGACGTCCTGCACGCGACGCCGCAGCTTCTGCCACAGGGAGCGCATCCCCGTCCGCCTCGGTCCGCGTCCGTCCGCCTCCGTCAGAACAGCCTGGTCAGCCCGTACACCGCCGCCGGCACGGTGATGACAATCCCCAGGAGCCGTAGCGTCTCGTCCGCCGAGCGGCGGTGCGGCACGACGAACTGGTCCCCCGCCCGCAGGTTCGCCCGGTCCAGCGTCGTGCCATCGGCGATGGCGCGGGCCAGCGCGTCCCCCGGCGGCAGCATGTGCTGTTGCGCCGCGCCGCGGGCCGGGAGGAACGCCATCAGGGCGCCTGCTGCGAACAGCGTGCGCCAGGACCGCTTCGGAATCGCCACCGTCATCGTCGTTCTCCTATTCCACTGTTACGCTCTTGGCCAGGTTGCGCGGGCGATCGACGTCGCAGCCGCGCAGCACGGCGATGTGATACGCGAGGAGCTGCAGCGGCAGCACCGTCAGCACCGGGGAGAGCAGCGGGTGCGTGGCGGGAACCTGGAGCTGGTGATCGACCAGCCCGGTGAGGTCGCTCCGCCCGTTGCCGTCCGTCGTGATCGCGGTGATCCGTCCGCCGCGCGCCTTCACTTCCTGCATGTTGGACACCACCTTCGGGAACACGGCGTCCCGCGGGGCCACGAACACCACCGGCATGTCCGCGTCGATCAGTGCGATCGGCCCGTGCTTCATCTCCGCCGCGGGATACCCCTCGGCGTGGATGTAGCTGATCTCCTTGAGCTTCAACGCCCCTTCCAGCGCCACGGGGAAGTTCACGCCCCGGCCCAGATACAGGACGTTCCGCGCCGCGGCGAGCTCACGGGCCAGCGCCTCGACCTGCGCCGCCTGCGCGAGGACGCGGCGGACCAGCTCCGGCAACCCCGCCAGCGCCCACACCAGCTCCTGGCCACGCGGCAGCGACAGCCCGCCCTCGCGGTGCCGGCCCAGATACAGCCCCAACAACGCCAGGGCGACGATCTGCGAGGTGAACGCCTTCGTCGACGCGACACCGATCTCCGGCCCCGCGTGCAGGTAGACGCCGCCGTCGGCCTCACGCGCGATCGTGCTGCCAACCACGTTGACGATCCCCAGCACGCGATGGCCGGCGCGGCGCGCCGCCCGCATCGCTTCGAGCGTGTCGGCCGTCTCCCCGGACTGCGAGATCGCGATCGCCACGACGCCCGGGTCCGGCGGCTGCGGGCGGTAGCGGTACTCCGACGCGTACTCGACGTGGACCGGGACGCCCGCCAGCTCCTCGAGCAGGTGGCGGCCCACGAGCCCCGCATGCCACGACGTGCCGCACCCCAGGAGGCAAATGCGACGGACTTCTGCGCAGGCGCTCGGCGGGAGGTTGAGCCCCGAGAGGCGCGCCGCCCCCTCGTCGAACAGCAGCCGCCCGCGCAACGTGCTTTTGACGGTCTCCGCCTGCTCGCAGATCTCCTTGAGCATGAAGTGCGCGTGCCCGCCCAGCTCGATCGCCTCGAGGTCCCACGCCAGCGCGTTCACGGTGCGCAGTTGCACGTGCGCCTCGGCGTCGCGCACCGTGTAGCCCTCGGGCGTCAACACCGCGAGGTCGCCGTCGTCCAGGTAGACCACCGACCGCGTGTGCTCCAGCACCGCGGACGCGTCGGACGCCACAAACAGCTCGTCGTCTCCGATCCCCAGCAGCACGGGCGAGCCGCGCCGCGCGGCGACCAGCTTGCCGGGCTCCGCCGCGCTCATCGCGACCAGGCCGTACGTCCCCTCCACCTGGGCCAGCGCCGCGGCGACCCGCTCCTCGAGCACCTCCCCGGGGGCGTCCTCGATCAGGTGCGCCAGCGTCTCGGTGTCGGTCTCGGTCGTGAAGCGGTGTCCCGCGCGCTGCAGCGCCACGCGCAGGACGTCCGCGTTCTCGATGATGCCGTTATGGACCAGGGCGAACCGGCCGGTGCAGTCCACGTGCGGGTGGGCGTTGCGCTCGGTCGGCGCGCCGTGCGTCGCCCAGCGGGTGTGCGCGATGCCGCAGCAGCCGTGCAGCGGCGTCGCCTGGGTCACTAGGCGCAGCGCGTCCACCCGCCCCGCGAGCTTGCGGATCTCCAGACCGCAACCGTTCTGGACGGCGATCCCCGCGGAGTCGTAGCCCCGGTACTCGAGCCGGGCCAGCCCGCTCAGCAGCAGCGGCACGGCCTCGTGCTTGCCGATGTAGCCGACGATGCCGCACATGTGTTACGCGATCGCCTCAGCCGGGCCGATGCGGCGCGGCGACAACGGAGGAGCCAGGTCCGCCACAACCCGGCGGGGCGGCTGCGGCGCGCGCGGGAGGCGCAAGGCGAGGCGAACGCAATTCCCTTGCTGGCAAGGCGTTGCTGGCCGTGTCGGGGAATGCCGACGCGCCGGGATGATTGCGCGGCGAGGATGACCGACTTTATGATTCGGAGACTTCCCGCCGGCGAGTCTATGCGCCCCCTCCCGGCACGCAAGCTGCCGTCCTCCCCTCGGGAGGATACGCTCAAAGGAGGGATGTTGACGCACGAACGGCTTTCCCCCGCCGGAGGCGCAGGACCGTTGGTCCTCCTCGGCAGTGCGCAAGAGTGGTTGTCGCGGGCGTTCGAGAGTGTGTTGACGCCCGCCGGCTATGTCGTGCAGCTGACGTTCACGGACGTGGCCACGCTGCGACGGGTGCAGACCGACCCTCCCGACGCCGTGATCCTCGATGTTGGGCTCCCCGACTCGGGCGGCTTGGCGCTCTGCCGCACGCTGCGCCGCGAAGGGCTCGTGACCGAGAGCACTTCCATCCTGATGACGACCCCGGGACCGACGAGCCGTGCCGACCGGCTCGAGGCGCTGCGCGCCGGGGCCTGCGAGCTGTGGGCGCAGCCGATGGACGCCGAGGAATATGTGCTGCGTCTCGGCGCGTATGTGCGCTCCAAGCTGGACGCGGACCGGGCGCGGCAACAGGGGCTCGTGGAACCGAACACCGGCTTCTACAACGTCCAGGGGCTGTTGCGGCGCGCGGAGGAAGTGGCGGCAGATGCCAAGCGTCGTGCCGCGGCGGCGGCGTGCGTCACCTTGACGCCCGCGCCCGCCCAACGGGCCGCGCCCGCCGATACCGGGCTGCGCGACGCCGTGCGGGTCCTGGCCGATGTCCTGCGGCGCCGGGGGCGCGACTCGGACGTCATCGCACAGCTCGGGGCCGAGGAGTTCGCCGTCCTCGCCCCCAACACCGACGAAGCCGGCGCCGCCCAGCTGCTCGCCAGGCTCTCGCAGGAATTCGAGCGCGCCTGGGTCGGCCGTGGCGACCACCCCCCGCTGCCCATGACGTTGCGCCACGGCACGGCGGCGAGTCGGCCGGGCGTCGTCCCAACTCCGCACCCCCCCCCCTCGCCCCGCCTGAGCCGCCCACGTCAGCGCCCGCTCAGCAGCGGCGGCGGCAACGGCCGTGGCGCCGGTTCTTCCGCCACCTCATAGCCGGAGAGATAGTAGGAGTAGTAGCGGAAGCTCTCCTCCAGCGTCTTGACGTCGTTGAACACCGCCCCCAGGAGCCGCACCGGCAGCCCCGAGAACGTCGCGACTTTGGCCTGCGCGAGGAGGCGGTTGGTGACGCCGGTGCGCAGCACGAAGAGGACGTTCCCGGTCAGCGTGCCGAACATGTACGGGTCGGCAACTGCAGGTGCAGGTACCGCGTCGCACGGATCGCGGCCTCGCACGTCACGTTCTCCTGGAGGTTGTGCCCCCCAGCGTCACTCCCAGGACCAGCCAGCGGTGGCGGCGGACGGCGAGCCAGTACGCGCGCCAGTCCAGCTCCGCCGCGCCGTCAGGTTGCAGGGTCTGCAGTAGGGGTGCGGCGGATGGCACCGACATCGGCGGGCGGACAATTTCGTTGGCCATTCGCGCCGGAGCCCGGAGGTGAAGGTGCGGGCGTGTGATGCAAGCTCGGTACCAAGCCCCGGCGGCACAGGCGCGCTTCGCGACGGAGCGTCCCGGCCCCGTTGGACCGCCAGACTGTCGCAATTCAGTTACAACTTTCTCGGTCGCGCGGCCCGCGAGTTGGGGCCCAAGGGAATCAGTTTCGGGTTGACATGGGTTCAAAACCGTGCTAAATGACCTCCGTTCCGTGAGCGTTCGGGTACATTGTGATGTCCGCAGCCGACACCGCACGGTCGTCCACTTGTAACACATTGGCAGCCACACCTTGCATGGGATCGGAGACACACGCCGCGTGTTGACCCGAACCAGTCCCTCCCGGATTTCCGAGTCGCGGGGCGAGCGCCCCGTTGCCCCGACGGACACCCCCCGCCTCCTCCCGGTCGCTCCCGAGCTCAAAGCCAGCCTGCGCATCCTCGTCGTGGATGACGAGCGCACGCTGCGCGAGAGCTGCGCGACGGTGCTCCAGAGCGAAGGGTATCGCGTCGAGGCGTGCGGGCACGGCGAGGAAGCGCTCGATCTGCTGCGACGGCGGCCCGTCGACATCGCGCTGGTCGATCTCTGCATGACGCAGGTGCCCGGGCTCGAGCTGCTGCGCGCCGCGCTGACGACGAACCCCCGCACGATCGTCATCATCATGACGGGCAACCCGAGCGTCGAGTCGTCCGTCGAGGCGCTGCGCGCCGGCGCGTGGGATTATTTGCCGAAACCGTTCTCGGCGACGCACGTGCAGATCCTGCTGGGTCGTGCGGCCCACGCGGTCGCGGTGGTGCGATCGACGCTGGCGCTGCAGGAGTCCCTGGCCCGCGAGCACGGCAACAGCGAGAAGGTCACGGTCCTGGGCACCTCGCCGACGTTCCGCGAAGTGATCGCACGCGCGCGCCGCGTGGCCCCCACCGACGCGTCGGTGTTTCTCACCGGCGAAAGCGGCACGGGGAAAGAGTTGATCGCGCAGTTCATCCACCATCACAGCCGCCGCAGCGGCCGGCCGATGGTGGCGATCAACTGCGCGGCCCTCCCCGAAGCGCTGCTCGAGTCGGAGATGTTCGGGCACGCCAAAGGTGCCTTCACCGGGGCCGTGCGCGACAAGCCGGGCTTGCTCGAAACGGCCAACGGCGGCACGATGTTTCTCGACGAGCTGATCGAGATGTCGAAGCCGATCCAGGCCAAGCTGCTGCGGGTCATTCAAGACGGGGTCGTGCGGCGGGTGGGGAGCGAGAACACGGACGCCGTGGTGAACGTCCGCTTCATCGCCGCGACCAACCGCGACCCGGATGAGGCGGTGCGCGCCGGCCAGCTCCGCGAAGACCTCTACTACCGGCTGCGCGTCGTGCCGATCCGCGCCCCGGCCCTCCGCGAGCGTCGCGACGACATTCCGCTGCTGGCCAACCACTTCCTGGCGCACTACTGGACGCGGCACCGGGATCCGACGCTTCCTGTGCCTCGGCTCTCCGAGGCCACCGTCCAGGCCCTGCGGGCCCATCCCTGGCCCGGGAACGTGCGCGAGCTGCAGAACGTGATGGAGCATGCCGTCGTGCTGCTCGATCCGGGCGGGCTGGTGCAGCCGGAGGAGATCCCCTTCCTTAATCCCGGGGGGACGCCGGTCCCGTCGGTGGCCGAGCTCATGGACGCCGCCGGCCAGGTCAATTTTTACGAGAGTCGCGACCGGCTGCTCGCCGAGTTCGAGCGGCGCTATCTGAACCAGCTCGTGCAGCTGGCGGGCGGTAATATCTCCAAAGCGGCGCGGATGGCCGGGGTCGACCGGACGAGCTTGTACCGACTGTTGGAGCGCCACGGGCTCCATCGCAGCTCCGGCGCCGCTCCCGCCCACTCCGAGAACTAGTCCCCGTGTCCGCGCGGCCCTCCCCCTCGCCCGGGCACGTCCGCCGGCAGCGCATCACCGCGTCGTCGCGTCTCACACCACCGCCAGACCTCGACGCCCTCGCGGCGGCGGGGGTGCTCACCACGCTCAAGTGGTGGGACCAGCACCCAGGGGAAGGAGATCTGGCGCTGGTCGAGCACCTCGTCCTCTCCCTCGTCGCCGCCATCCGCCATCGCCTTGCCGGACTGGGCACGCCCCCCGATCTGCGGCTCGCGCCGGAGCTGGCGCAGCGACTGGTGCGCAGCTTCCGCACCGAGCTGCTCGCGGTGTGGACGGAGCCGGGGAAGGCACGCCCGCGGGTGGACGTCGTGCTCACGACGTTACGGGCGCTCGACGAGATCAGCGACGTCTTGCTCGCCGAATGGGGGGACAGTCCGATCGCCGTGCTGGGCGAAACGGACTTGTTGTTGCAGGTCGCCCACGACTTGCGCTCACCGCTCGCTTCCATCCTGTTCCTCGCCGAGACGCTGCAGAAGGAGTTGAGCGGGTCGGTGAGCCCTTTACAGCACCGGCAGCTGGGGCTGATCTACAGCGCCGCGCTGGGGCTGAGCTCACTCGCCAGCGATGCGATGGAGATGGCCCGTGGCAGCAGCCACCTCACCGAGCTGGATCCGGTGCCGTTCTCGGTCACCGGAGTCCTGGAAGGGGTCCGGGATATGGTGCGCCCCGTCGCGTAGGAAAAGGGGCTCGAGGTCCGCCTCACGCCGCCCGAGGTCGACCTTCGCCTCGGCTTCCCGGTCGAGATCAGTCGGGTGCTGCTCAACCTCACCACGAATGCGCTGAAGTTCACCGAAACCGGGTTCGTGGAGATCGCGACCGAGTCGCGCGGGCATCACGGTCTGGAGTTCTCTGTTCGCGATAGCGGACCGGGCATGGCCCCGGAGAACGTTCCGAACCTGTTCCGGCCGCTCCGGCCTTCGGCCGGCACGGCGAAGCTGCGCTTCTCCGGTACTGGGCTCGGGCTAGCCATCTGCCGCCGGCTCGTGCGCGCGATGGGGGCCGAGCTGCTCGTCGACACGCGGCGGGGCTGGGGCACGCGCTTTTCCTTCACCATCGAGCTGTCGATCGCGGAGGGACCGCAATCGAACTGTGAGCAGACTCCGACACGCCTGTAGGGGATTTGAAACAGCCCGGCTCGCCACCCACCAACCCCCAACGTCCTAACTCGTTTCCCACCAAGCAATAGTCGTCGTTCTCCCGCGCATCGTCCCGCGCACGGGCTGTGCGTCCCATCCCGGCACGGGTGTGATCGGGCCCACCCTGGTACAGCCTCACCACTCGAGGAGCGCCTCCATGGCGGTCGGCCGCGTCCCCACGCAGCGCACGCAGTTCCTCTCCTTCTCTCCCCCCACGATCGGGGAAGAGGAGATTGCCGAAGTCGTCGACACGCTGCGCTCGACCTGGATCACGACCGGCCCCAAGACGAAGCGGTTCGAGACCGAGTTCGCCGCCTATCTCGGCGCGGCCGGGGCGCTGGCGCTGAACTCCTGCACGGCGGCCCTGCATACGGCGCTGGTCACCCTCGGCATCGGCCCGGGGGACGAGGTCATCACGACCGACGTCACCTTCGCCGCCTCGGTGAACGTGATCGAGCACGTCGGCGCACGCCCGATCCTGGTGGACGTGGAGCCGGACACGTTGAACCTCGATCCGGCGGCGGTCGAGCGCGCCATCACGCCTCGCACCCGGGTCATCCTGCCGGTCCACTTCGCTGGCCATCCGGCGGAGCTGGACGCGCTCTGGGCACTGGCGGCCGCCCGCAACCTCTCGATCGTCGAAGACGCCGCGCACGCCCTCCCCGCCCGCTATCGCGGCCGCGCGATCGGCTCGGGCGACAACCCCGTGGCCTTCAGCTTCTACGCGACCAAGAACCTCACGACCGCCGAGGGCGGCATGCTCACCGGCACGCCCAAGTTCCTCGAGCATGCGCGGATCGTGAGCCTGCACGGGATGAGCCGCGACGGCTGGAAGCGCTATGACCGGGGTGGCCACTGGTACTACGAGGTGCTGCTCCCGGGCTTCAAATACAACATGACTGACATCCAGGCCGCCCTGGGGATCTGGCAGCTCAAGAAGCTGGCCGACTTCCAGGCGCGGCGGCGGTGGGTGGTGGAGCAGTACCAGCAGGCGTTCGCGGTCGAGGAGGTATTCGAGACGCCGGCGGTCCGGCGCGAGGTGGAGCACGCCTGGCACCTCTACGTGCTGCGGCTGCGGCCCGAGCTATTACGCATCGGGCGGGACGAGTTCCTCGAGGAGCTGCGCCGCAGGAACATCGGGACCTCGGTGCACTTCATCCCGATCCATCTCCACCCGTACTACCGGCACAAGTACGGCTACCGCCCCGACGACTTTCCTGTCGCCTACGGGAACTTCCGTCGCATGTTGAGTCTTCCCCTCAACCCTGGGCTCCGCGACGAAGACGTCGCGGACGTGATCGACGCCGTTGTGGACGTCGCCCGGAGCTTCCGTCGCTGATGCGACTGGCCTGGGTGGGTTGCCACGCGGAAGGCGTGCCGACGCTCGAAGCCCTCGTCGCCGCGGGGGCGGCGCCGGTCGCCGTGCTGACGCTGCCGCCCGAGCGCGCCGCCCGGCGCAGCGGATCGGCGGACTACCGGGCGCTCGGGGCGCGGCTGGGCCTGCCCGTCCACGAGACGGCCGACATCAACGACGATGCCACGGTCGCCCTGCTGCGCGCGCTCGACCTCGACGTCCTGTTCGTGATCGGCTGGGGTCAGGTCTTGCGCGGACCCGCGCTCGGCACCGCCAGGATCGGCGCGGTCGGCGCGCACGCCTCGCTGCTGCCCCACAACCGCGGCAGCGCCCCGATCAACTGGGCCCTGATCCGCGGCGAGCCGGCGACCGGGAACACCCTGCTGTGGCTGACGGAGGAGCTGGACGGTGGTGCGGTGATTGACCAGGTCCGTTTCCCCATCACCCCGCACGATACCTGCGCGACGTTGTACGACCGCGTGGCGGCCGCCAACCGCGACATGATCCTGCGCTTGTTGCCCCGCTTGTGCCGAGGGGAGCGGCCCGCGACCCACCAGCCAGCGATCGCCGGGCCGCTGCTGCCACGGCGCCGCCCGGCCGACGGCCGCATCGACTGGGGGCGGCCCGCGCCCGCCGTCTACGACTTCGTGCGGGCGCTGACCCGGCCGTATCCGGGCGCGTTCAGCCGGCTCGACGGCCGGCGCTGGACCGTGTGGCAGGCCGTCCTGCTCCCCGACGGCGCGAGCGCGGCGGCGCACCCGGGCAGGACCCTGGGGTCGGTCGTCAGCCCGATGCCGGCGGCGTGCGGACAAGCTGTGGCGTGCGCGACCGGCACCGTGGTGCTCCTCGAGGTCGAGGCCGAGGACGGCACCGTGCTGCGCGGGCCGCCGCTCAGCGACCAGCCGTGGGCGGGGAAAGTGTGGGGCGATGACTAAGCGCGTCCTGATCGTCGCGGCCCACCCCGACGATGAGCTGCTCGGCTGCGGCGGCACCGTGGCCCTGCACGCGCGCGCGCAGGACGCCGTCACGTCGGTCATCGTGTGCGAGGGCGAGCCCTTGCGCTACGGCCCCGACGGCGTCGGCGGCGGCGAGGCTCACCTGTGCGCCTGACGCTGCCGTTGGCCGTGCCCACCCAGCTGGTGCGCTATCGGCGGGCGTTGATCGTCGTGTTGCACGTGATCCTGATCCCACTGGCCTATTTCGGGGCGTTCGCCATCCGCTTCGACTTCCGGGTGCCGGCGACCGAGATGCCGCGCTGGGCCGCCACGCTGCCCTACCTCCTGGTGGTGCGTCTGCTCGTCTTCGAGCGGTACGGCCTGTTCCGCGGCTACTGGCGGCACGTGGGGCTGCGGGACCTGGTCGATCTGGGGATGGCCACGACCCTCAGCACCGCCCTGTTTGCCGCGGCGTTATTCGTGACGGGCTGGCCGGTGGGGATGCCCCGATCGGTGTTTCTCCTCGACTGGCTGTGCATCGTGTTCCTGTCGGGCGGCCTGCGGTTCGCTGCCCGGGCGTTCCGCGAGGGCCAGCTGCCAATGCAGGCGTCGCGCGGCGGCCGGCGCACCCTGCTGATCGGCGCCGGTGAGGCCGCGGAGATGCTGCTGCGCCAGGTGCTGCACGACGGACGCGATGCGATCAGCGTCGTGGGCCTGGTCGACGACAAAGCGGACACGCACGGCCGCTCGATTCATGGCGTGCCGGTGCTCGGCGGCACCTCGGACCTCGAGCGGTTGGTCCACGAGCACCGCATCCAGCTGATCGTAATCGCGATCCGGTCGGCCACGTCGGAGCAGATGCGGCGCATCGTGCACCGCTGCACGGCGACCGGGACCGAATTCAAAATCATCCCGTCGCTTCAGGCTCTGCTCGACGGTCGGGCGGGCATCGGGCAGCTGCGCGAAGTGGAGATCGAGGACCTGCTCGGGCGGGAGCCCGTGCACTTGGACCTCGCGCAGGTGCGCAGCGACCTGGAGGGCCGGTCCGTCCTCATCACGGGGGCGGGCGGCTCGATCGGCTCGGAGCTGGCGCGCCAGATCGCGCGGTTCCGGCCGGCTCGCCT
>WNGD01006096.1_pt1 | contig 11575 bp, 19 predicted proteins | sample 5400671 | NCBI WGS metagenome assembly WNGD01 (sample SAMN13153369, study PRJNA577476) | soil metagenome | isolation source: 40 cm soil or saprolite under grassland replicate 2 | place: USA:California | collected 2016-06-15
CGGAACCGCCACGCCCCGCCCAGGCCGCCGCGGCGTTGGTACCAACGGCCGTAGGCGCCCTCGACGTGCGACCAGCCTGGGCGGTCGATCGGCTCCGGGGGCGGGGCGTCGGCGTCGGACGCTTGCCGCTCGCCCAGGAACGGCAGCGGCCGCACAGGGCGGCCGTCGACGTTTGATTCGTGGGTATGGACTTGAGTAGTGCCGCCGACGCTCCACAGGGGCCCCAAGGGCCGGCGGCGGGCATCCTGGGGGCCGGTCAACAGCGCCGATCGGCCGCCGCTGTCTCCGATCGGAGACAGGGCCGCCGTCGGGGGGTTGTCGTCGGGACAATGCAGCTCGCGCCGCGGACGTGGACCCTCCCCGGTGAAGGCTCTGTTCACCGGGAGAGGGCGCGCCACGTCGCCACGCGCGACGTCGTCGTCGTCGAGAGGGTTAGAACCTGGGGCGGGGGCGACGGCCCCGCCCGCTGTTAAGCCGGGAGGGACCATAGGGCGCCGTTGGGGCCTGGGCGGGCCCAGGACGCCCCAGGGCGGCCGATGCCCCAGGAAGGGGGATCAGCCTACCACGGGGCCCCAGGAACGCCACAGGCGGCCGTTGGCGGGGCTCCGATCAGGCAGCCGGGGCCGTCGCCTCGACGGGGGCCGCGGCTTTGATCGCCTGGGCAGCCCGTGCGCGTTGCTCATTGGCGGCGAGGCTGTTGGGGGCCGGTTTCGCCTTCACGTCCAACCGCAGTGGGATGAAGTCGGCCGCCAACTCCGGATGCCGGCGCAGGTGGGTATTGGGGCCCGTCCTGTTGCGCCACGTCAACGCCGTCGACAGTGTCGTCGTGACGTTTTTGACGTTGGGGTGCGCGTTGGCGTCGACGAGGTAATGACCGGGCTTGTTGCGCACCTGTAGGGCGTACAGGGTTTCGGGCTCCCCGGCGATCGCCCTGTCGAGGGCGTCGGCGGACGAATCAGGCAGCAGCGCGGCGACGGCCGCGCCGCCCGACAGCTTGCCGGCGCGGATGCGCGCCGCCTCTTGCCCCTGGGGGACGCGCGGGCGCTTCCCCTTTCGCTTGGCGGCGGCCTTCGCTTTGGCGGCCTGGGCGGGATGATTGAACCTGTCGCGCTGGGGCGACTTGACGGCCTTGCGGGGGGACCGCTTGCCGGTGGGGGCCTTGCGACCGTGACGCTTGGTAGACATTCCGTTGCCTTTCTGCCGACGCCCGTTTTAAGAGCCTGGGCCGGCGGTCGGCAGTGTGCGCAGACGGCCCCCACCTGTCAACACTGATTCGCTACAGGTGGGGGCCGTGACGGTGTCGACCACAAGGGGTAGTCAGGCGTTTTCGGGGGGTTGTCGACAGTGCGGGGACGGAACGCCCCCCAAACCCCCCGTCGACGGTGGATCAGTTTGCGCAACGTCAGGGCGGGCGTCAACGGGCGGCCCGATCCGCAAATCTTTTTCAAGGGCGGCCCGTTCCGCCGCCTCGACAACCGCCCTGGGCAACGGCGGGGGCGGCGGCGGCGCCAGCCGGTCGACGATCGCCAGCATACGGCGCAGGGGCGACGTCGCGCCGGGGGCGCGCTTCAGCCGGTCGACGTCGTCGCGTTCCCATTTGTTGAGACGATCGCCCAGGCCCTCGACGCGCCCGACGTCGAGGTCGAGGGGCGACGGATCGTCTGTCACTTTTCCCCACAGGGCGGGCGCCCCACCGAAGGCGTCGACGATCAGGACCGGGCGGCCGCCGTCGCGCGTTATGACCATGAAGCCGGGGACGGCGTGTAACCGACCGGCGGCGTCGCGCGACAACAGGCGCCCGTCGAAATCGTTTTGATCGGCCGGCGCCACGCACCGGACTTTGTCGGCGTCGAGGTCAAGGCGTAGCAGTTGCCCCACGCCCTCAACGTCAACAGTTATCGTCATCTTCGGCCCCACCGGGGGGCCCGTCACTTGTGCCATTGCTTCACCTGTAAAAAGTGCTTGCCCGCGGCGCGTCACCATCGGGCATTTCAACGAACAGCCGGCCGCCGAACGCCGGCGCCAGCTTTGCGATTTCCTCGACGGTCCAGTCGTCACGTTGGCAGCGCTTCGCCAGTGTCGACAGCGCCAAGCCGGTGTGCCGCGACGTCGCCCGTAGGCCGGCGCCCTCGACGCAGCGCGTCAGCCAACGCCGGACGTCGCCCAGGTGAGTTACGCGCCTCATCGGTTCCCCTCGACGACGCGGGCGGCCGTCAGTACCCACGCGACGCCGTCGCGTTCCCAGGTTTCCGTCAGCTTGCCGGGCGCCCGCATGCGCTGGGCGACGTCGACAGGATCGGCGCCCGACAGGCGCGACAGCAACGCACAGGCGGCGTCGACCGGCAGCCGGAAGTACGTCCGGTTGCGCTGGGCCGTCCCGCGCGTCGACCACAGACAGAATCGTATCGGCTTTTGCTCCACAGGTTCACCCCGCCAAATGGGCCCGCACGACGGCGACGGCGTCGCCCAGGGGCGTCAGGTCGGACGCCCTCGACGTCGACAGCAGCGGGCCGGGTTTCACGTCACACTGATACGCCAACTCGACGCGCACGCCCTTGCACAGACTGCGGCGCAGGACGATCGGGCCGCCCGTCATTAAGGCGCCTTCGCGCCCGACAGGATCGCCCCCCAACTCCCTGACGGCCTGGGCGATCGTCAGGGTGTGCCGAACGGTTTTAACGCAACGGCCCCCGGCGTAGATCAGGACGCGGCGGGCAACGGGCTTTACGACTTTGCGACGACGTCGCGGCATAGTGTCTCCCTTCGGAGACAGCATACGCTACGCTGTCGACGCCGGCAAAACTTGTCAGCAGTGACGCCCAGGGAGGTTGTCGGCCGGACAACGGATCCCGGTTGTCGAGGGCACAACAGGACCGGCCGGGACGGTGAAGGGGAGGGCGACCAGCCGGCCGTCGAGGGGCCGGCGGGCGTACAGCCGCAACAGGTGGGGGACGTCGGGCTCCGGAAGGCGCAGGGCCCGCCAGTCAGGCCCGCACAGGATCAAGACGATACGCCCGTCGACGTCGTCAGGTGTCAGCCAACCCATTGCCCGCGCCGCAAAGGATCAGGCCCGCGGGGCTTTCAAGGATCGCCCCCGCGGGCCTGGGCCGTATAACGCACCGCCGGCCTATGGTGAGGGGCCGCGGCGTCGAGGGTTGTATCACAGGCCCAGGTTGCGGGCAACGGCCCACAGGCCCAGGAACACGCCCCCCACCCAAACGACGTAGCACAGGACTTTCATGCGGCGGGCGGTGTCGTCGAGGTCGTATCCCATTGGCTCCCTCACTGTTGGCGTCGACAGTGATATCGCATTCAGGGGGGCCCAGGTCAAACGGGCGGGCGGTGCCGATTATTCAGACGTCCCGCGGATCAGCAGGTTATCCCATTGCACGCGCGACACTGACGTCGCGCCCAGGGAGACGACGACGCCCGATCGGCGGTGTGTGCCGTAGGTGAAGGCGAGGGCCGCCGACGTCCGCATTAGGGCGCCGTCGACGTAGAACCGGGCGCGACGGTCGGCACCGACGACGATCTTAAGGGCCTTTGTCGACGGCGGCCCCCAGGCTAATCCGTTGGCGAGGAACACCGACCCCGCGACGGCGTCCCAGGCTTCCAATTGCCCGCCCGCCCGCCACGTCAGGTACGCCCGCTGTTGATTGCCCGCGTCGGCGTCGCCCACGAAAACGCCCACGTCGCAAGTACCCGACCCGGCGTAAGAGACGATCGAACAGTCGGCTTGGCAAGTCTGCGCGTACCCGCCGTTGATGGTGCCGGCGCCCCAGAAGATGCGCTCCGATGAATCGTTGCCCGATTCGTTTGACTGACAGTACCACGCCCCGCCGCCGGTCGGACGGATCGCCGCGCCGGCGCCGGCAATGCGGGTGTAAGCGGCGTCGACAGCGGCAACGGATACGCCGATGCCTTGATCGCAGGTGTCGCGCTTCACCTCAGGCCCGAACAGCTTGTCGACGAGAATGCCGGGCGTCGCCCCCAGGGCGTAGTACCCGCGCCAAAATTCACCGGATCGCCCGCGCATCGGTTAGACGGTGTCGCCCTCGACGGCGCCGGCCTTCGGATCGTCCCCGTAGGTCAGAGTGAGAGTGACGCCCGCCTGGGCGGCGTTGGAGATCAGGACGTAATCGAACGGAACGCCGAACAACCGGAAGCCGGGGGCGACGTCGACGGCGTCGGAGATTTGCCCGCCCTTCACAAAGCGCACGGTTATCGCCGCGGACGACGCCGACGACGCCGTCGCCCACAGGACGTTGCCGGTGATGTTATACCGGACGTCGGTTTGTAGCGTCGTCAGTGTCAACGTCACCTTGCGCGGGGAGAACGGCAGCGGCGCCGGCGGCGGCGTCGGGCCGTCGAGGCGGCCGCCGCGGACGTTGCCGCGGGGAGTGAAGTTAGCGGCGCCGATATTGATCCGGCGGCCGGTGCGGAAGCCGCCGCGATGCTGACTGTTGTACGGGAGGTTGCGGGTTTTGTAGGTCATAGGGTTTTACCGATCGCCTTTGACGCGGGGCGCAGCGCGGGGCCCAGGACGTACAACAGCACCAGCGCGACGACGATTACCGCGGCCGCCTTTGTTGTCCCCTCGACGTTGCGCAGGGCGTCGGGCGCCGCGGCCGCGGTGCGCTTCAGGACGTCCCCCACCGTCGACAGTGATTGCCCGAAGTTGTCCGACAGGTTTTGCCACAGGCCGGGGAAACTCGACGACGGATCGCCCCCGGCAACCGTCGAGGGCTCCCCGAACAAACCGGCCGCCCGCCAGAACGCGGCGCGAATCGTGTAGACCGATCCGCCGTCGAGGTTCAGGCCCTTTTCCCCTTGCCAGTCGAGGTAGTCGCGCGAGAGCGCGTCGACGTCGCCGGCACTCCAGCCGGTGACGTCGTATTCGGTTCCGCGGACGTAGACGGTTCCCACGAGTGAGCTCCATTGTCGGCGCGACAACCCACCAGGCCGCGCGTCAGCGCAGCAGCAGCAGCGCGCCGACGACGATCGCCAGCGCCACCAGGGCGCGGCCCCGCGTCGACGTCGGCACTTCCGCCGACACCGCGGGGACGTTCATATCCGATCGCCCAAACGTCATCAGCGACGACCGGGCATAGCGCGACGGCGACGGCCGGAAGTTGGCGCCGATCGCCTCGACAATGCCGCGGGTGCCGTCGCCCTGAATCTCCGGATCGAAAGTCGTCGCCATTTTTCCGAATCTCCTGCGCCCGCCGTCGTCGGTCCTATGAAGCATCGGTCGACCTTGTCACCCCGACAACCCGGCCAGCGCTCAGGACTTTTTCAACAGGAAGTACGCCCCGACGCCCAGGGCCGCGAGTAACAGAATCCCGCCGCCGGCCTGGGCGCCCCGTTTGCCCAGGGCCGCGGCCCCTACGACCGTCGACAGCTTTTGCCCGGTCGCGCGTGTGAAGAAACTCGACAATGTCGACATGGCTCATCATCTCCGAAGGAGCAGGAAAACGCCGATCGCAACGCCGATCAGCACAAGTGGGGAGACGCCGGCCCCTGCGCCGCCGCCGCCGCCCCCGCCGTCACCGGCGATGCTTACGCCCCCGCCGCCGCCGAACGATCCGCCCAGGCCGCCCAGGGCGTCGCCCAGGCTCCCCAGGACGCCCGACAGGCCGCTGTTGGCGCCGATATCCGCCTGGGCGACGGCGGCGTCGGCGGCCGCCACTGTCGACAGGTAGGATGATCCGTATTTCGCGGCCGCCACGCCGACCGCCCTGTCGCGCTGGGCCTGGGCCTTGCCGATTATGGCGTCGCGGCGGGCGTCGAATTTCGATTCGGTGCGGGCGCGCACCTGGGCGGTTTTTTCAGTGACGCGCAGCCGTTGCAGGTCAAGACGCCCCTGCGCCAACGACTGGCGATCGGCGCGGGCCTGGGCGTTGTTCGACGCCCGCGCGTTGGCGGCGTCGACCCTGAATTGCCGACGTTGTCCGCTCGCCCTTGCCATCGTCGTCACTCCCTTACACTGTCGACCGATCGGCCGGGCCCTGGGGACGGATTGGAAGTTTCCCCAGGGCCGCGGCCGGAACACCGGCCGGGGCGTTGCGGGCCCCGGCGCGATGGAAGAAAAGAACCCAAGCGCTATCAGGCCGCCAGCTTGCCGGCGGCGTCGAGGGCTTCCGCCTTCGCGTTGGGGCGGATCGTCACTGCCAGCACCGTCACCTTGCAGGCGGCGGCGACGTCAAACGAGAAGTACAGGTCCGACAGGCCGCGGGCGTCGAGGGCTTCGGTCAGGTACCCGTCATCCGAGTAGGGGATGTAGTACCACGACCGCGCGTTGCTGTTCGACGATCGCGCACTGTCGTCATAGAACAGGGCCCCCGCCGACGTCGGGTATTGGTCCTGTTCGACGTTGTCGACGAGCATTTGCGCCTGTTGCGCCGTCTCCCCGTCGATGTCGATGAAGGTACGCGGCCCCGACTTCAGCTTAATCCGGTTCACGTTGGCGGCGAGGTCATTGCCGCTGGCGTCCTCGACGTGGATCAGGAACGCCGGGTATTTGTAGTTGCCGATCGGGAGGTCGACGCGCAAGTCACTGTTGGCGCCCGTCGCGGTGTTGTCGTTGCGCGTCATCAGCCGGTCGACCCAGTACCCGGTGTTGCCGTAGGCTTCTTTCGTCGCCACCACCAGCGTCGGGGCCGTCGTCATTGCCGACGCCGAACCGTTAATGGACGTGTGATCGCCCCAGGTGACTTCGATCCGGAAGTCGTCGGCGTCGGTCGCGTCGAGGGCCGTATCCTGGGGGCGCGCCAGGCCTGGGGTTGCGAACGGGATCAGCAGCACCGAATCAAACGACGGGTTGGCGGTTGTGGCGTCGCCAATGACGACAGTGCCGCGCGGGTTGACCCGGTACCAAATCCGGTTCCACATGCGCAGCTCTTCGCCGCTCATGCTGAAAACGGTTTCCCCGCCCAGGATGATGTCGACGCGGACCACGACGGCCCATTCGTCGCCGGGCTTGGTCAGGGCGTTGGTATTGCTGGCGGCCGCCAGCGTCGGGGCGCCACGGAGGCGCAGCGCCATGTACCGCAGCCAACTCCCCTTGCCGAGCTTCTGCGCCACCTTTTGATTCGCGGTGTAGGTGACGGTTGCCTGTTCGCGCAAGATCAGGTCTTGCGCCGTTGCGCTGAAGAATCGCATTGTCAGTGTCGACGGTGTTTAGCACCGCCGCTCCCTGGGCGGTGCCTACTGTTGCTGTTCATCCGATCCGGGCCCGGCGTCGCCGGCGTCACTCGCCCGGCCGCCCGCCGGGCGCGGATCGGACGGCGGCGGGGACGCCCCGCCGCTGTCACGCTTGCGCTTTTTGCGCTTGCCTGTCCTGGGGCTTAGTTGCCCAGGATCAGGGCGCGCGTCTGAGGCACGCGCACGGCGATCGCCAGCGCGATCAGGGCGACGATCGCCACCTTCAACGTTCCCTTGCCCATTGGAATCACTCCCTGGGCCGGCGTCGACAGCGTCGTCGTCGGGCCCAAAAGCCAGCGCAGCCAGTACGCCGGCACCGATCGCCAGAACAAGGGGATGCAGGCGCGGGGCGATCATGCCGCGGCCCTCCCCGACGTTTGTTGCCCGCCAGCCGGCGCGATGCGCGCAGAAAATGGGGCGGGCGCGGCCCCCCGGCGCCGCGCCCGCTTTCGTTTCGCCTTCGGCGACACCAATTCGGCGTAACCGGCCTGGGGTTGGACAGTGTCGACGCGCGCGGCGTCCGCTGTTGACGTGGGGGCCGTTGCCGTCGACACCTGGGGCGTCGCCCCTGGGGGCGTCGAGGGCGTCGGCGGCGACGCGAGGGCCGCGGCGATCGCCGCGGGGACGCGCCCCATGCGGCGGCGCAGCAGCATCGCGCCCAGGTACCCGCCGGCCGTCGTCATGCCCCCGCCGATCGCCAGCAGCGCGGCCCCCACCTGGGGCGACGCCGGCGCGATCGCCGCGCCCGCGGCTTGCATGTGGCGCCCGCCGCTGGCGACAAAGTCGGCCGCCCGCTCCAAAAAACCGGGGGCCCCTGGGGGCCCGCCCATCATGCCGGCGCAGCCGCCCGCGGTGCCACAGACGCCCAGGACAACGCCCAGGGCGACGACAACGGACAGGCGACGACGTCGAGACTCAGGCCGCATTCAACTCCAAACGGAAGCGCCCCAGGGCGCCGCGGACGATCCGCCCCTTTCGCATCGGGTCACAGGGCGCCACGTTCAAAAACTCATACCGCGGCAGAGACGCGGCGGCCGTCAGGCCGGGACAGCCGTACTCATCGGCCAGCGCGCGCGCGTCCTGAACATTGCACCGGAACAAAAAGAGGTTTTGACACTGAACGCGCGTCGTCGGGCTCAGGGCCGTCAGCCGGTGCGCAATGAAATGGGCACGATGCCCCAGGTGCCTCGACGTCGTCGTAAGCCAGTCAAAACGCGGATCGTACCTGTCGACACTGATTCCCGATTCGTCGACGAACAGGTCGGCCGACTGATTCGACCGGGCCCAGCGTAAAAAGGCGTTGCGATCGCCGGTGATAAACGCCGGATGCCCCCACGCGCTGGCGCCGCCGACGTACAGCGGATCGAGGATCGCGGTTTGGCGGCCGCCGTTCTGTAGCCGGCGCGCCACCTGTTGCTGTAGCGTCGTCTTTCCAGTCGTCGACAGGCCCAACGTGAGGTCATGCAGCACGTTTTCTCCCCTCGACGGCCGCGGGCGCCGGCGGCGCCGGCGTTGCGCCCAGGGAGACGCGCAGGCGCTCAACGGCGCGCGCGCCCCAGGACGTCGACAACAGGCGCGGCAGCGCGATCGACAACAGGACGCCGACTAGCGCCAACTCAGGGGGGACGTCGACGCCCCCACGCTTGCGGTACACCGCCGCCAGCGCGTCCGTCAGGCGCGCGCGCTCCCCGTCGTCGAGGGCCCAGGACTCGCCCAACAGCGGGACAACGGCGGCGACGGTGTCGACGGTTCCCTGGGCCTGGGCGTCGGCGTCGGCGGGCGGCGGCGCGTCGGCGGCGTCGACGGCGCGCGCGCGCGCCTCGCGCTCCGTGCGCGTCAGCAGCGCCCAGGAACGGCGCGCCGTCTTGCGCGGCGGGTAGACGTGCAACGTCGCGTCCCAACCTGGGGGCCCCACGAAGCCGGCGGGGATACCGGCGATCGGGCCGGACTCCCCGGCGGCCGCGGCGTCGTCGGCGGCCGCCTGGGCGATCAGGTTGTCGACTTGCGGGGAGGGCGCGGGAGCGCTGTCGAGGTGCGCGCCCGCCAGTGTGTCGAATCCGTCCGGCATGAGGCGCAGGATCGGCGCGCGCGAGGCGCAAGGTTAGCGCGCCCCCCTCCCCCACCGCCGGGGGTGTGCGCCCCAGCGCGCGTCGACAGTGTCGCGGCCCTGGGGAGGGGACTTTTATCGGACCCCCTTTCCTACCGGACGTCAGGCGGCGGCCCGGCCGGGGGCGTCGTCGTCGAGGGCGACGATCGTTCCGCCGAGGGCGTCGCCCCCCGGCAAGTCGGCGCCGGTGCCAGCCGGCGGCGCCGCCTGGGGGCCCTCGACGTCGACAGCGTCGAGGGGCGACACCGCCCAGGGCGGCGGCGGCGGGGCCTGGGCGTCGTCGAGGGGCCCGACGACGTCGTATCCGTCCTGGGCGTCGGCGGGGCCGCCCAGGCGGTCGAGGGCGGCGCGGGCGGCGCGGACGGTCGAGATTGTCGCCCAGGCGTACAGGGCGACGGCGGCGACAACCGCCAGCGCGGCGACGACGTCGAGGCGCAGGCGGGGGGCTTCGGTGTGTGGAGTATCCATGCCCCAGGTATCGACGTGGGCCCGTTGCCGGCGTGACAACTCGACGTCAGCAGCGCCGGCGCCTGCGCTCGCGGCGCCGAAAAACTGCGGGGACGTGGGATCTGTTGTCGAGAGGGGACAACGCCCCTGGGCGGGCGTCGTCAGTGTGTGCGGGGGAGCAATCGCTCGAGGTTGACCAGCCGACAACCCGGCCGCCGATGCCGGCGGTGCCACTGGCGGGCGCCCTGCCGGGTACGCCAGCGGGCGAACGTCCGCAGATTCGACGTCAGGGGCGCGGCGTCGTCGACCCACCATCCGGGCTCAAGGCGCACCGCCTCAAGGCTGACGACGCCCTGGGCGTCGACGACCCACCGGCCGACGACCCACGCGCCGTTGGCGTCGAGGGCGCGCCGCTCCTGTTGGGCCTGGGCGCGCGCGCGGATCGTGTCGACGTCGTCGTAGCGGATGCGACGGTTGCCGCGGTCACTCAGGAACACGCGCCCCTGTCCGGGGACGTCGGGCGCGTCGCCGGCCGGGGCGGTGGGGGTGTGATTACGCCGGCGGGTTGTCAGCATGGCAACAGGACCACAGGCGGGCGGCGCGCGCCCGCGATCGCTAGACCCTTTTCGACAACGCCGCGGGCCCCGCGCGGGGGGCCGTTGGCGGGATGCGCAGCGCGCAGCGCGTTTAACCAGCGCTGCGCCGTCTCATTCCCCGCCTGGGCCTCGACGATCAGGCCGTCGAGGGGGCCCAGGCGTACCCATTGCGTCGGATCGAACGGCGACAGCGGCGCCGTCAGGCCGTACCCACGCCAGCCACCGAACGTGTAGCACAGGCGGCGCCCCGCCATGCCGCGGATCAGCTCAGCGGCGGCGTCGACGTCGGACAGGATCGCCCCGTCGAGGGGCTTGCTGGCGTACTTACTGACTTCCGCGGCCGCGGCGTCGACGTCGTCGACGGCCCGGACGTCGACGACGTAGCTACGGCCGCCGGTGCAGCGGCGCCAGACGTCGGAGAGGCGCAGGCCGCCCAGGGCGTTGTCGTCGGCGCGCGTCGGGATGTACCGGCCGGCGCAGAGCGCGTGCAAGTGAACGTGCCACAGGCCGCTGTCGACGTTGCGCGTCACTTCCAGAAACGCGACGCCCCCGCGGACGTAGTGGCGCCACCAGACGACGCGCCGCGGGCGCTTCCGGTTGTCGCCGGGCGCCGGCACCTTGAAGTCATTCCGCATTTTGCGGAACGCATCCAACAGGCCGGTTATTTGCATCGACAGCGGCGCCCGCTCGCTCGCCCAGGTCAAAGTCACCATGCGCAGCCGTTGCCCCGCCGCCTTCGCTTTCACGTTGGCGGCGATCAGGTTGGCCCGCGCGATCGCGCACGGTCGACACCACCTGTTTTTGCACGAATTGGAGAACACGCGCAGGGCGCCCGTCCCCTTGTGGCCGTAAACCCAGGCGTTGCCCCCACAGGTGCGGAACCTGTCGACGACGCGCTGGGGCATACCGGCGGCGACCAGCGCGTCGTCGACGCACTCCCGTTGCTGTTGCCAGTCACCGTGTCGGTGCGCGCGCTCCAGGCGCGTCAGCGGCGGCCCCAGGTACTGCGCGTCCCGCGCGATCTGCGCCAGCCGCTTGTCGTCGGCTTTTGATTCGGGATGCGGGCGGGGCCGGGCTTCGCGGCGGAACCGCCACGCCCCGCCCAGGCCGCCGCGGCGTTGGTACCAACGGCCGTAGGCGCCCTCGACGTGCGACCAGCCTGGGCGGTCGATCGGCTCCGGGGGCGGGGCGTCGGCGTCGGACGCTTGCCGCTCGCCCAGGA
>WNGD01006097.1_pt1 | contig 11574 bp, 8 predicted proteins | sample 5400671 | NCBI WGS metagenome assembly WNGD01 (sample SAMN13153369, study PRJNA577476) | soil metagenome | isolation source: 40 cm soil or saprolite under grassland replicate 2 | place: USA:California | collected 2016-06-15
GTGCCGAGGAATATCGCTTTCCCTCTGGAGAGGAGAAGCGCCAGCAACTCTTGCACCAGGTGGGTCAGGATGGGTGGGGATTGCTGACCGCGATCCAAGCAGATCCCCAAAATCACTGGATGCTCTCCATCCCAGCGGTTGACACCTTGCAGCGAGTGTGGAAACAAGACTACTTGCCACAGGATGCAGGAGGGACCTGGATTGTTGATGAAGACCGGCTGGAATCGGCGAAGCTCTACTTTTCTCCTTACGATCTTGACGCGTCGGCGGCCACGAAGCGCTCAACGCATTGGATTGGTTACAAAGTGCATTTTAGCGAGACCTGTGACGAAGACCTACCCCCTCTGATTACACAAGCGACTACGACAATCGCTCCTACCCCAGATCGACATGCCCTTCCAGATATTCACACCAGCTTAGAGCAGCGGGAATTACTTCCAGGGCTACACCTCGTAGATGCAGGATATATTGATGCCGAAGCGCTGGTCGCCAACCAGACAAGGTATCAGGTAGATCTGGTGGGTCCAACCGCCAAAGATTACCGATGGCAAGCACGGGAACAGAACGGCTATGCTTTAAGCAATTTCTCGATTGACTGGGAACACGAACAAGCTCGTTGTCCACAGGGACAGACCAGTAGCAGTTGGACACCCACCTGGACACGCAACCAGGAGATCATCAAGATCAAGTTTGGTTTTGCCATCTGTGGAGCCTGCCCAGTACGTTCTCAGTGTACCAAGGCCAAGCGACGAAGCCTCTCTGTACGACGACAAGAAGCGCATTTTGCCTTAGATGCCGCTCGTCAACGAGAGCAGACTGAAGAGTTTAAGAAAGAATATGCTAAACGAGCAGGCGTAGAAGGAGTCCATGCGAAGGCGGGTGCGTACGATGGGCTTGCGCCGCTCGCGTTACATTGGGGAACCTCGGACTCATCTTCAACATGTGGTGACCGCAACAGCCATGAATGTGTGTCGATTGCATGACTGGTTGGAGGGCATTTCTCCACATTCTACGCCTCTCTCGCACTTTGCTCGCTTTATGAAAGAGGCGGCTTGACGGAGGAAGCGATTTCGCCACCAATACCACTGTGAGGATGAGCCACTCTTATGATAGCATTCACAACTTTCCATGAACTTTGAGGTATTGTCAACTTGCTCATAGAAATGAAGTATATTGTTGGGCTATAAAGAGGAAAGACGTTGGAGAGCAACGAGGGATTGGGGAAGATATGTGATGATGCGGATGGCTTGACCCCGGTTATCTCATTCCAGATCTGGAAGCGGGTCTGTAAAATGGCCTGACACGTATACACAAAATCATGAAGGAGGAAAATGAGGTGCAAGACGAACGCCTTCTAAGACCGTTTGGATATACATCCAACCCTGCCACAAGGTTTGCCATCCCGGAGGACCATCGCACTTGCGATTGAGGTATCCGCCAAAGCTGGCAATGGTGCCCCAGAGTTCATTGGCCGTGAGTGTCACCCCAGGACGTTTGTTCAACAGGGTCACGATGCAGACGACTTCCTGGGAAACCACTTCCGTCGCAGGGGCGTCAGGCGCGAGCTGGGCGGTCTGTCGTAACCACAACAAGCGCATCGCCATCGGCGTCAGAATACCCAACAGCTTCCACAGAGCCGCGCCCGTCTGGAGAAAACGGTCCTCCATGCCACAGCCAGTCTTGAGAACCTTGTGGAAGTCCTCCAAAAGCCAACGCCATTTGTACCATTTTACCCGTTCCCAGGCATCCTGGGTGCTTTGCACTGGTACCGTCGTGACCAAGAGCCACTCCAACGGCTCCACGTCTTGCGGAGGCGAGGGTTCCCAGACGCGAACCACCCACGCCGTGATCTCCGTGTGGTCCAACTTCGCTCCATGCATAGGCGGCTGGATGCGGACTTTTTGCCAACTGATCTGTACAAACGCCTCACGGGCCGGGCGCTGACGCTGAGCAGGAACCTGCAAGAGCCGACCCCCTTGGGCGGCAAGTGAGCGAGCCAGGGTTTTGAGGCGCTGCACTTCAGGGTCTTCTGTGTCTTCCACCTCGTCGAGACACACACGACGATCTTGAGCCACACGGAGAACAAAATCATATCCCAATTGGGAGCAGGTTTGCCAAAACGTGTAGAGGTCGCTGCCTCTATCTCCCACGTAGATCCACTTCTGCTTGTCTGCAACTGCTCCGATGGCCTGGATGCTACGCTCCCATACCTGCGACTCGCGTGGACGCTTGTTGCGCTGCGCCTTCGTCTCCTTTTTCGGGGCGGGTTGGCGCACAAAGGGTTCTTGATACATGCAACCGAGTAATTGCTGTGTATCGGCATCCATCGCCAAGACCGTGTGGACAAAGAAACCCTGTGCTTTGTTTCCCCGTCCGATGGGACCCCCACCCGTGGTGCTCTCATGTGTCGAAAGGGTGATGTCGGTCGTGTCTGCCAACAATAAGACGTGCTGGCATTGGAGCGCCTCCTTGCGGGTTTGCATCCAGTGGGGGGCCATGATCTGCTCATGGGTGATCGCCTCATTGTCCAGCAAGCGGTAGGCCGCCAGCGTGTCAGCCCAGTTGCGCATGCTCTTTGGCAATGAGGCCGCTGGATTTTCCGCCAATGCCGCTGCCATCGTGACCAGTCGGTCTGTGCGCCTTGGATCTCCCAATTCTGCTGTGCCGAAGGTCTGCACCGCCCATCTTTCCGCATTCTCCAGTTCTTCTTTGTTCATCTCACGTGTTCCTTTCCTCTCTCTTGCTTCTCCTTACTAGCATACCGGAACATGTGTATAAGTGTCAGAAAATGGCACGGGAGTCCCCAGCACGCAAACGATGTCTTGGTGGCTTGAAATGCTCATAGATCGAACTGAAGGCGCAAAGAAAGCGTTGAGCATGACCTGCTGACTTGAACCTCCGCATTTTCGCGCTCTCGCAGTCGTGTGGGTTGATGCGAGTTTTCTGCTCGATTATTCAGCCGCTTGTGCTGCCGATGTTCAACGCTGGCCAGAATTTCTCGTTTCGCTGCTCCATACCTGGCCAGTTTGTCGGTGACGATCACGCGAGGAACATATTCCAGTCCTTTGAGGAGCGCGGCGCGAAGAATTTCTTTGCGGCTTGCTTGTTGCGTCGGCTCTGCACCAAGATATCAAACACGTTGCCATATTGGTCGACCGCTCGCCACAGAGAGTGCCTCTTGCCACGGATCGTGAGCACAATCTCGTCCAGATGCCATCTGTCCCCGCAACGGGGACGACGACGGCGTAGTTCATTAGCAGAGGTCTGACCAAACTTCAAGCACCACTGCCGAACCGTTTCATAGGTCACGATAACGCCTCGCGCGCCCATCAGTTCTTCAACATCACGAAAGCTGAGCGAAAAGCGGAAGTACAGCCAGACGCAGTGGCTGATAATTTCAGGCGGGAAGCGAAACCCCTTGTAATCGGGTGCAGGGATGTTTGTTTTCATGAGGCTATTCTCGCACATTGATCAGCTACATTGCCAAGTTGACAATACCAAAGCCTCGCGTGGCTTCATACGGATGTTGATCGAAAATCCGGGTTAGCTCTGTGAACCAGGACCACACAACGTGCGCAAGAACCAAAGAACACTGCCTATCCCTTCTGTGAGAGCGTGTTGCTTATTTGAATGGTAGTGTTTCTAGATGTGCAAAAGCGTCGAGTGGCCTGACTTCGCGATCTCCCTACCCACGCAACGTCCCGTTCAACGCTCGGTCCATATTGTAACAGGCACTGATGAGCGAGAGATGGGTAAACGCCTGGGGGAAGTTCCCCAGCGCCTCACCAGTTGGTCCAATCTCTTCAGCATACAGTCCGACATGGTTCGCGTAGGTCAGGATCTTCTCAAGGACCAAACGTGCCTCCTCTAAACGACCTGCACGCGCCAGGGCCTCGACCAGCCAGAAACTACAGATGCTAAAGGTGCCCTCCTGATCACCAAAACCATCGTCTGCTGCCAACTCAGGGTTGTAGCGATACACATGCGAGTCGCTGGTCAACTCCTTCTGGATACGGTCAATGGTTCGCAACATGCGCGGATCCGTTGGGCCAGTAAATCTGGTGAGCACCATCAGCAAAGCACTCGCATCGACCGCTTCACTCCCGTAGTACTGGACAAAACTGCCCACCTTCTCGTTCCAGCCCCGTTGCATCACTTCCTCGTAGATCTGTGTGCTCACGGTTTCCCATGTAGCACGTGGGGCAGGCAATCCACGATGCCGTGCGATTCGACAGCCACGATCAAAGGCCACCCAACTCATCACACGCGAATGGACAAAGTGTCGCTGTCCCCCACGAACCTCCCAGATGCCCTCATCCGTGTCTTGCCAGTGCGTACTGAGCCAGTTGAGAAGACGACACAAGTTCCACCAAAGATCATAGGAAATGTCTTTGTGACGATCAAAGAGGTAGATCGAATCCAGCAGGTCCCCGTAGACGTCAAGTTGCTGCTGTTTGTAGGCACCATTGCCGATACGTACCGGTCCGCTCTTGCGGTAGCCCTCCAGGTGATCGAGGGTAACCTCAGTGAGATCGTGCCCACCTTCAATCGTGAACATGGGCTGAAGTGACCCGTTTTCCTCTAACTCGTGGCAACGAGCCTCGATCCAGCCCATAAATGCCTTGGCCTCCTCCATAAAACCAAGGATGAGTAAGCCGTAGATGGTGAAGGCGGCATCACGCAGCCAGGTATAGCGGTAATCCCAATTGCGAGCGCCCCCGATAGCCTCTGGTAAGCTCGTGGTGGGTGCGGCGACGATCGCACCTGTCGGTGCATAGGTCAGCAGTTTTAAGACCAGGGCTGAACGATGCACCATCTCGCGCCAGCGTCCCTGATAGTGGCATTGGGAAAGCCAGTTCTGCCAGTAGCGTTTCGTTTCGAGAAATTCGGCTTCGTAGTAGCGGGACGAGTGACGATGGGGCCGCACTTCATTCGTTCGCGCGCTCTCCAGTTGGAAGTGCGCCGATTGCCCCTGGTGCAGGGTAAACATGGCACGCACGCCTCCCTGACTCTCCTCCAGGGGCATCGAGGAGGTCAACGCCAGGCAGAGGGTTTCGCTGCTAAAGACCACTCCCTCCTCCGACAGATACGTCGCATGTGTATCTCGCGCATAATTAAAGGCAGGGCGACAGACCATCTCAAAGGACAGTGAACCCCGCACCACCCGGACGGAACGAACGATGTGATGCTGGTGAGTGGCACTCTCCGCTTGCTTGATGGGCATGAAATCGATGATCTCACCCACCCCGTCAACGGTCAGAAACCGCGTGATGAGGATATTGGTATCTGGCAGATACAGTTGTTTGCGTTCCATCCCAGGGGTATCGGGGGGAGCGATGCGGAAGAATCCACCTTTTTCAGCATCGAGGAGGGCCCCGAAAACGCTGGGAGCATCAAAACGCGGGATGCAGCACCAATCAATCGAGCCGCTTTTGCCCACTAAGGCAACGGTATGCAGATTACCAATCACCGCAAAGTCCTCAATGGGCAAGTAAGCCTGCGAGAGGCGGCTCCGCGAGCGAGGGGAAGAAGTCTTGGATCGTTCTTGTGGCATGTGTTTTTCCCTCAGCATTTCTTAGCCATACGTGTGGGTTAGCGAACGCTTCTCGCGTTCCATTCCATAGTTTTCGCTCCTTCAGCGGGAGAAGTATCCGTTGCACGCTGGTCATTTCTCCCTTTGTAACAATCCGACCAGCTCGATCCTCTGGTCACGGAGGGCAGCAGGTGCAGGCATCCGCTCGATGCGCATCAGTTCCTCGAGGGCGGCAAGTTCGGCGTCATGGTTGAGGCCCACAGCCGCGATCACCTTTCCCTCCCTCAGGTAGAAGGCGAGAAAGTCTCTAGTGGCGGGATCACCCCAAAAGAGCATATCCTCCCACTGGCGTGCATATCCGACATAGTTGAGCCTTAGCCCGAATTGCGTGGTCCAGAAGAACGGTACGCCCATGTAAGGCACCTCGTGACCGAGCATCGCAAGGGCAGCCGCATGTCCCTGCTGCCGGGCGACGCGCCAGTGTTCAATGCGTCTCACTTCACCCGTGCGGTGATCGGGAAACCAGGCGATATCACCTGCTGCAAACAGTCCGTCAGCCGCTTTCAAGCAGGCATTCACAGGCACACCACCATCATCGTGCAAGGTGATGCCATGCAGGTAATGCGTGGCTGGTTTCACACCCAGGCCCACCACCACAAGCTCTGCCGCGATGTGCTCGCCGCTTGCCAGCACCACCGCTTCGACTTTGCCCTGGCCTTCGATGCGTACGACCTTCTCGTTCAGGCGGAAGGCGACACCGTTCTCCATATGCAGGTCCTGCAACATGCGCCCAACGCGTTCGCCAAGCGTCTTCTCGAATGGCACAACCCCTGGAGCGACAACGGTCACGGCCAATCCTCGCTCAGTCAGGCTTGCAGCTACCTCCATGCCAATGAAGCTGGCCCCAACCACTATGGCACGGTGCGCGTCCTTGCAGGTGCCAACGATTCGGCTCGCATCGTCAAGGCTGCGCAGGGAAAAGACGTTCTCTAGATCTGCACCAGGGACATCGAGTGTGCGCGGCGTACCGCCGGTAGCGAGCAGCAACACATCATAGCTAAGCGAACTACCATCCGTACACCTGAGCATCCTCCTCCTAGCATCGACGTGCTCCACCTCGCGTCCACACCAGGCCTCGATTGCATGTTCTGCGTAGAATGCATCGTCACGCAGTGGAAGCCACTCTGGTTCGGCAGTCCCCGCTAAGTACTCTTTACTCAGATTGGGGCGATCGTAGGGCATCTGCTCTTCACGGGTGATCAGGACGATGCGCCCGCGAAAGCCTTCCTGACGGAGCGTTTCGGCAGCGGCATGGCCTGCTGCACCCCCACCCAGAATCACGAAGACGCGCGTATCACGTTCACCTGCGTCAGTACCTCTTGGTTCAGCTTGAGCAGGAGTGGACTCCACTGGCACGGTGACCAGGACAGTATCACCATCTTGACGCAGCGCATAACGTGGTAGCGCATCCATCGCAGGGGGCTCTTCCAGTCCACCGGTGGTCACGTTGAAACAGGCGTGATGCCATGGACAGATCAAGCGGGTGCCATGCAAGGCCCCCTCGACCAGTGGACCACCGTAATGGGGACAGGCGGCTCCAACGGCCGCATACTGTCCCTTGACACGGACAAGCAGCACATCGGTCCCGTCAACCGTGACCTGCTTCATCTCGCCATCTTGCAAGTCGCCTATGTGTCCGATGACTCTCTCGTTCTCTGTGTTCATACGCTCCCTCACCTTTCTCTACGAGGTCCCTGTCTCTTGTTCATTCCGCGAAACGGGGGGATTCGGCCGACTTCGATCATCCCTCTCTCCTTTAGGGGAGGCATCCTGCGATTCAATCAGAAGCAACTCTTCTCCCCTCGAAGGTTTTCTGCTTGCTTGTAATACCTTGAAACAACGTATGGAAGGAGTCAGCAAACTTACGCACGCCCTCCTCCTGCAACTGCCGGGTAACTTGGTCATAGTGGATGCCAACGTCCTCGAGGGCAGCGAGTTCAGCCCTCGCCTTTTGGATGTTGTCCTCGATGCTGTGGCGCACTCTCCCATGATCGCGGAAGTTCTCGATCGTTGTGAGTGGCATGGTATCTACTGTGTCAGGGCCGATCAGTTCCTCCGCATAGAGTACATCCCGGTACGCCGGATTTTTCGTGCTCGTGCTCGCCCAGAGCGGTCGCTGGGCGTGTGCGCCATGGTCCTTTAGTGTCTCGAAGCGCGGGGTGTCAAACAGGCGTTTGAACTCTTGGTAGACCAGGCGGGCATTGGCGATGGCCGCTTTGCCCAGTAGAGCTTTCAGCTTCTGGCGCTCAACACGCTCGCCAACTGCCGTGATCTTCTCCTCGAGCAGGGGGTCGACCAGCACATCCACACGGCTGACAAAAAAGCTGGCCACCGATGCGATGTGGCTGATATCCTGGCCTTTGGCACTGCGCTCCTCCAGAGCACGCAGATAGGCCTCCACCACCTGACGGTAGTTTTCGAGAGCGAAGATAAGCGTGATGTTGATGTTGATGTCCTCGCTCAAGGCCTGACGAATGGCAGAAATGCCAGCAGGTGTTGCTGGGATCTTCACCAGCAGATTGGGGCGGTCGACCGTGTTCCAAAATCGCCTGGCCTCGGCAAGCATCGCTTCGGTATCATACGACAGGTCGGGGGAGATTTCCAGGCTCACGTATCCGTCCCGCTTGTTCGTCTGCTCATAGACGGGGCGCAGCTTGTCGGCAACCAGACGCACATCTGTCATAACAAGCGCCTCGTAGATCTCGTTGGTGCTTGTATGCTCCTGGATCAACTGTCGAACTTGCTCATCGTAGGCGGTATCTGTACTGATCGATTGCTCAAAAATAGGGGGATTGGCGGTGGTGCCCACAATACCATCCTCGTCGATCAGCCGTTGGAAGAGGCCTGAGAGGAGTTGTGCCCGGTCAATGTTGTCATACCAGACACTTTGTCCGTGCGCTTTCATTTGTTGTAATGGATTGGTCATGCTGATAGCTCCTTTGCACTCTTCTCTGGATGTTCTGCTGTTTCCAATGCATAGCGCAGGAAAAGATGGCTTCCCCCACGTTTAACCCCGATGAGTGTTCCCCACAATGGATGCTCCGGTGCAAAACGCTTGCCAGAGACAAATCCTGGTCGCTGGGTGTTCTCATCTCGTCCGGCAATTTGAGGAGCCAGTGTCAAGAAGAGTTCATCCAGGCATCGTTCCGCAAAGAAGTCACCCATCAACTGTGGCCCACCCTCAACCAGGATCATGTCACTCTGGCGCACACGGCTGACGGCCTCCAGGATGGCCCCGGCGCTGAGTCCACCTGCACCGTGCACTTCCGAGACGTGCACGGAAGGTGGGAGCCGTTGCTGACGAATGCGCTCTGCGCCGAGGGTGGTCGTGACGATCAAGGCGGCAACCTCACCGGATTGGAACACCGGTAAACCAAGGTTGAGTTCACCTCGAGCGGTCACGACGACATTGAGCGGCGGTTCTGCTTTTCCCATTTTGCGACGTAACTCCTGATATGCATCGGCGAGCGCTGGATAGACGTATTGGGCGGTCCAGCGGTGCTGGGGAACCGACCGCAGCGTCCCGGCACCCACGATGACCACATCGGCAACCGCTCGTAACAGTCCCATCACCATCCGATCATGCTGATTGAACCCACTAATCTCGCCCCCGCCAACATGATCTGTTTCGTTGAATGCCACGACTCCATCCAATGTGGTAACAAAGTTGCCAATTACAGAGGGCCGATGTGCATAAGCTGGGAAGAGAAGACGGCCATACAGAGTCGCCAGTACAGGCGGCAGTGACACGTCTCTGCACTCTGCACTGCGCTCCAGGTCGTAGAGTGATTCCAGCGGTGTCAGCGCGTTCATGAGCGCACCCCACACATGGCAAAGAACTCGGCTCGCAGCTCCGCGTTGTTTTCGTACTCGCCTCGCCAGAATGTGGTGCGGGTCAAGGGCGCAGCTTCTCGAACTCCCCGCATCTGGGTGCAAAGGTGATGGGCTTCAAGATACACGGCGACCCCATGTGGCTGGAGCATCGCTTCCAGGGTATCGGCGATTTGCTGCCCGATGCGCTCTTGCACTGTGAAGCGCTTGGCAAACAGGCGCACGAGGCGCGTGAGCTTGGAAATGCCGATAATGTGCTCGTGCGCAATATATCCCAGGTAGGCTTGCCCGTGAAACGGCAGTGCATGGTGCTCACAGAGACCAAAAAACTGCATGGGCCCCTCAATCACCTGGCTCAGGCGGCAGTCCGGGCCACCGCGACATTCGGTTTCAAACACCGTAAGCAATTTGGGATCGCCCTCATAGCCCTCAGTCGCATCAAACATAGCCCGCAGAAAGCGTTGTGGTGTTTGCTTCGTAGCCGGGGTAGTCAAATCTAACCCAAACGCTGTGAAGATTTCGGATATATACTCTTCGAACGTCCGCACCTGCTCGTCCGAAAGGTGGCGATGGTGCAGGTCCATTGCTGCATGGGTGTGCTGCTCATCAGGCTCCAAAGTGTGAACATCCTGTTCATCAAGGTCTTCATCAAAAGGCATCAGTCGTGTTCTCTTCTCTTGCTATTGCATCCTATCGCATCGTAGTTTTCCGCTCATACATTGGAGAGGGCAACCAAACGCCATTGTAGCGTATTCATTCCTCGCCGATGCGATGTGCATTTCAGTACACCATGCGGGGCGTGCCGAGGAGGTCTGTATTCAGCTCAAGCATGTCCGTCTGTGAGTGTCAGCGAATACTTCGGCGAGCACATACATGTACCAAAGAAGCTTGAGCAGGCGTACGTCCTTTTGCAGGATGCATCAACGAAGATCCATCGCTCTCTCTTCAATATACCACACTTATCACATAAAGTCAATGATTTATTTGACTTTATTGACAATCAAGGCCTCTATAAGGCATACTACTCCTATCAGGATTGGAGGAGCTGCATGTCATTCTCGCAGAGATATCAACGTTTTTTTGCCAGCACACGCGGGCAGATCATCACGCTGCTTCGCCGTTCAAGCCGGACCGTGGATGAACTGGCCCAAGCACTTGACCTCACGGACAACGCTGTCCGCGCGCACCTTGCGACTCTTGAGCGGGATGGATTGGTGCAACAGCGCGGTGTGCGTCGTGGCAGCGGCAAGCCTGCCTCTGTCTACGATCTGACAGTAGAGGCTGATCAACTTTTCCCAAAAGCATACGGCCCGGTGCTTCAGCAAGTCTTGGAAGTACTGAGTGAGCGCATGGCCGTCGACGAGGTGGAAACGCTTCTACGTGAGGTAGGTCGTCGCATTGCTGCAAAGTGGAATGTTCCCTCCGGTGCCCTGCATGTGCGACTTGAGGCGGCTGTTGAGGTATTGAACGAACTCGGCGGGCTGGCCGAACTTGAAGAGGTTGACGGTTATTACTGTATCCGCGGCTATAGTTGCCCGCTAGCAGCGGTGGTCCCGGGCCATCCGGAGGTCTGCCACCTCACCGAGGCACTCCTGATGGAGCTAGTAGGTGTACCCGTTCAGGAACAGTGTAACTATGGCGAGGTGCCGCGATGTTGCTTCACCATAAGAAAGAAGTGAGGTCCTGTTTTCGCGAATCAAAAACTGGGTCTCCTTCAAATTTGATCCTGCTGGCAAACCTCTCTAGGAAAGGAGCCTGGCGAAAGCGGAGGTTCGGGTCTTTTCTGGTCGATCCCCATTGAGCCAAGCTACAAGGCGAACTACGTTGATTGCCGAGGCAATGGCGACGTGGAATTGATCCAGAAAAATGGAGTCAAGAAACTTGGAGATTAACTCATCGTTGACTGATTGGCTTGTTCAAAAGCAAGCGGGCTGATATACTGTAACGTCGAATGTAAACGGATGGGATTGTTAACCTAAGCGAAGGGGTCGCCCCCTCCGCTCGGCTTCAGAATGAAGTAGGCGGCTGACGAGGTACCATTGCTGGCCCTTTTTCATCCGCCCCTTCCCAAACCGAGCGGGCGACGTTAATCGCACTCGGCTTTCCAGAGCCTAAGGGTCATAGCGTCGGGAATAAGCAAGGACTTACGC
>WNGD01006098.1_pt1 | contig 11573 bp, 8 predicted proteins | sample 5400671 | NCBI WGS metagenome assembly WNGD01 (sample SAMN13153369, study PRJNA577476) | soil metagenome | isolation source: 40 cm soil or saprolite under grassland replicate 2 | place: USA:California | collected 2016-06-15
AGGCTCATGCCGAGCGACACCAACAGGATGGGGAGGAAGATGTCCGCCCAATAGGTCGCGTTCGAACCGACACGGAGCGTCACGGCGCATCCCAAGGCGACGACGGCGCCGCCGGCGAACAATGGCAAGCGACGCCCGAACTGGCGGCAGAGCATGCCGGCGAGCGGCGAGACGACCGTAATCAGCACTTGCAGGGGAATGAAGGCCAGGCCCGCCACCAGCGTCGGCAGCTGCGCGCCCCGGATCATCACGAACGGGATCAAGGTTAGCATGACCGTGAACGCTCCATAGAGGAGCGCGGTGAACAGGTTCGCGCCGACGACCGACCGCGAGGCGAAGAGGGACGGGGGCAGCATGGCGTTGTCGCCTAATCGCCGCTCGGTCACGATGAGGCCGGCTAAGCCGCCCAGACCGACGATCAGGGTGACGAGCACCCAAAGGTTCAGACCGGAACCGTTGGTCAGGCTGGTCAGCCCCGCGCCCAGCCCGCCGAGCCCGACTATCGAAAGGACCGCGCCACCGACGTCGACCCGGACGTGGCTGGTCGGAGAGTCCTTGGGTATCCACACGACGCCGACGGCTAGCGCGCCGGCGACCACGGGCAGGAGCATCATAAAGGTCGTCCGCCATGACCCGTGATCGAGGATCGCGCCGGCGATCGCGGGCGCGACGCCGCTGGCGACAGCCGCGGCGGCGGACCAGATGCCGACCGCACGGGCTTTCTTATCCGCCGGAAAGGCCTGCCCGAGCACGGAAAGGCCGTTGGGCAGGATCAAGGCTTCGCCCAAGCCTTGCAGGAACCGGCCGACGATGAGCGGCGCGAAACTCGGCGCGAAACCAATCGCGGCCGCGCCCAGGCCAAAGAGAGCGATCCCCGCCAGGAAGATCCGCTTCTGTCCGAACCGGTCACCCAGAGCGCCGGCGACCAAGGTCAGGGCTGCGAGCGGCAGGAGCTCGGCGTTCATCACCCACTGCAGGTCGAGCGGCGACAGGCGCATGTCTCGGCCAATCGCCGCCAGCGCGACCGTGACGACGGCGCTGCTGACGAACACGAGGCAGCTGCCCAGGCTCGACGCGGCGAGCACCTTTGTGCTGCCCTGCGCGCCGACGGCCTTAGGCTCGGAGAGCGCCAGGCTGCCGTCGGTCAGGATCAGGGACGCGCTGCTCACGACAATCCCTCAGGTTAGGTCGAGCGATTCGCGCCGCGCGAGCTCGTTGGCCAGTAGCCTGAAGCCGTGCCGCCGTGTCCGTTCGTCTTCCCCGCGCGTCGTTCGGTCGGGTTGAAGGCGGCGGCATCCTCGAGAGTCAAAGTGCTGTCGCAGGTGCTGTTCCCGGTCACATCAGTGTGCGGATTGCGTGCACCGAGTACAGTGAACAGGGTGGCGCCGAGGGCAAGTACTGCGTATCCGAAGGCGATCTGCGGTAGCGAGAAGGTGTTGGAAAGTTTGCCGGAGATGAGGCTGGGGAAGGTGGCGCCGCTGTAGCAGACGAGGTAGATCGCGCTGAATATCGGTGCCCGGTCGGCTAGCGTGCTGCCGTGCAGCAGCCCACGGGTGGCACCGCTGATAGCGATGCCTTGGCCGGCGCCGGCGACTATGGTCGCGATGATGAACAACGCCAGTGTGCCGGCGTTTATCGCTGTGATGATGCCGATCATTCCGGCCAGGAAGGTGATCATGCCGACGCGTTGGGCTACCGCGGATGTGAACCGGCCGCCGATGGGAGCGCCGAGAACGCTGGGGGCCATATAGGCGGCGAACACCAGTCCGAGGATGAGCGGGCTGCGGGTGTGGAGTTGATCTTCGACGAGCGCAGGCACGAAGGCCTGGTAGAAGGCTCCGGTCGCCCAAGTGGCGGTGAACACCGCAGCCGCGACAGGGAGCAGATGCCTGACCCGGGCCGGTACGCTGACCCTGGGTAGCAGTGATCGCCAAGCGGCCGGCGTCGGAGTTGCGGTTTCCGGGCTGACGGCGATGAGCACGGCGGACACTGATAAAAAGCCGACGCAAACCAGGTAGATGAGGTCGCGTGGCCAGGGGCCGTACTGGACCAGGGCGCCGGAGGCGACGGCACCGACGGTGAGGCCGAGCATTGGTCCCTGGCTGGAGGCGACGGAGGCCAACCATTCCGGCCTGGCGGGTGCAGCGTCGACGATGTAGGAGGTCAAGGTACTGCTGGCCAACCCGGTTCCGACGCCCATCAGGATGCGACCGGCGAGCAGGGCGCCGATGTCGTGCACGTTCAGCAGCAGCAGACAGCCCAGCAGGAGCAGGCCGAGGCTGGCGATCGCGGTGAGCCGGCGGCCCAGATGATTGGATAGTCGTCCCAGCACCAACAGTCCGGCCATGGTGCCGACGGCGTAGGTGACGATGGCCATCGAGATGCCGAAGTGGGTGAACCCGTCCTCCGCCCGGTAGGTGTTGTACAGGGGGATCGGAGCGGCCGCCGCGGCAAACGAGACCACCAGAGAGACTACCGCAGATAAGAATGCCAGCCGGAGCGTTCCGCCCCGGTAAGCCTGGTTGATCACTAGTGCCCCGTTTTGCATTGAGCCGCGCATCCGTCGTCTCCCGGAGAATTCGGGCGCACAGGTCCAAATCTCCGACCAGGTAGTTTCACCAAGTGGCGATGATCGTCGACGCCATGCTGAAGAGTGGCTCCATCGCTGAGAGCTGCGTGGCGCACATATGTCAGGCGGGCCGTCGCACTGCCGTCCCTTGATTATTGTCGATCAGGTACCGCCAGAGTCCATCCGCGCCGCGGCGCAGGATGTCGCTTGCCGAGCCTCCGAGGTGCACGTGCTTGCCGTCGGGATCTGTGCCATCAATTGACCAGTCCAGCACGATCTGTGCGATATCGTCAGCGACGAACACATGGCGCGCCTTCGCCTCCAGCGGCAGGCCGAGCTTGAGATCGCGCTCGAGTTGGGCGGCGATCTCGGTGTGATCAGTGATGGTTCGCCCATCTTTCGCGATGAACACGGCCTCGGGAGCGTACAAGCTCATCATCGCGCTGACCTTGCCGGAGTTAAATCGCTCAAGCAGCGTCGCGACCATGCCTTCGGGTTCAGTAGGGAGTGAATAGGACTCGGACATCAGGGATCTCCTGTTCGTGTTGGTTGAAACGGTTGCCCTGGGCGTTACTCGATGAATGACCCTCGACGTCGCCGTCGCCGCCTTCAACCCGCTGTGCGGCTGTCCAATCCCGAACGCATCGCGACTGGCTCCTCAGGCGCGTTAAAGACTGACGTCGTTAGCAGGACACCGGCAGCGAGGACCCAGTAGTACCAGGCGTCGAGCCCGAAGAATTTGAAGGCAAACGGCGCGATGACAAACACCACCCCGACGGCGCGATCGACCCAAAGGTGCAGCCAGTAGGGAATGATGCGGACGAGCCCGGTGGGATGGTCGGTCAAGGCGGCCAAGAGTAGCGCCGCGACACCGACAACAACCGAAAGCCACATTGCGACCGGTCCGCTCTGGCCGAGCTTCAGCACGAACGGCGCTGCGATCAAGACGATCGCGATGGGATAATCGATTAGGTAGGCGTGGATAGACTTGGTGATGAAGCGGAACGACATTGGTGACTCCTACGTTCTTGGTTGCTCGACCGGGTCCTTGCGACGCGGAGAGTGCATCCACCCAAGAGGACGATCACGCCGCCCTATGCTGGCAAGCACTCCGCACAACCGTCACAGGTCAGCTCGGTTAGATGCATAGAAAAGCTACGCCGGCACGCCAACCATTGGAAATGCCCGGTCGTTATGGTTTCCATTCCACTCGCCCGGCGCCATGGAAGCGGGTTAGTGCGGCGTTGAGCGCCGACCGCCAGTCCAAGAGCGGAGTGAACTTCAGGGGCACGAGGCAACATGCTTCAGTGTCTGGCTGGTCAGGAAAGGCTCGGGAAGATCGCCCGGACCGTGCCATACGCCATCCGCTTCATTCCTGGGCACCCACAGGTTCGCGACGGTCGCCGTGCGTTATGCCGAGGGGCAGCTTTCGGCCTTTGGTGTCGCAGCTGTCAGGCGACCTCCTCGATCATCACGAGTAGTCGCCGCCGCTTTGCTGAGTGAGGTTGCCGAGGTAGTCACGCTTCCCGATCTTCGCTCCAAGGTGCCGGAGAATCGCGTGCGCGATCGAGAGGTGGAAGAAGAAGTCGGGCAGCACCAGGTGCCGGATGTAGTCTTCGCCGCCGAACCACCCGCGCACGATAGGCGGCGTCAGCTCGTATGTGTGGGACTGCGCGCCGGAAATCTCGTCCGGCTGCACGTTTTGCAGGAAGCCGCGAGTCTCAAGGAGCCGTCCCTTCAACGCCGGATACATCATCGGGGTGTTACTGGGTGCCGGCGGATCGTGCTGCATCAACTTCGCCATGTGCGCCTCGACCTTGTTGCAGCCTACGGAGAACTGTTCTCCGAAAGTGAGCATGTCGGGCGCGAGCCGCTCGCCAAGAATCGTCCCGGGCTCAAATCCCCTGGTCCGTTCGAGTGCTTGGGCGTGGTCGAGATAGTCGTCCATTACGTTCAGTCCATGCACCATGACAGGGACTGTGATGTCATAGACCGAAAAGGACACGCCGAACTCCATGCGCTCGTTTGTAGTCTGAACGTCGGTCGGACCCGACAGGTCGATAATCGAAACGAATAGTCTCAATAAGTCCTTCTATCTCACGGCTTGCCACACCAGCTTGCCGGACTCGACAGTGGCCTCCGCGAAACATCATCAAGAGGAGAGCGCCTACGCATGCGGCCGCCTAATGACGCAGGACGGGATATCCGTTCACGTAAATCCAATCGGTGGCCTTGGCGGGCACGTGGCACCCCTGGCAATCGGAATGGTAGTCGGTCGAGGTGGTCTTGAGCGGCTTGTCCGCGTCGAACCACGACCATCCCCACCCGTCGCCCCACAATGGGTTGCCGGGGTGCGTTCCCTTACTGTCTCTCACCATGACGAACCAGCCCTTGAGTTTGTCGGCGTGGCTTACTGTGCCGGTGGTCATCTCGTTCGTCGAGGTCGCGAAGACCTCTTTCACCAGAACGGCGCCGTCCGGGAAGTGCCCCGTCTTCCGGTAGGCGTCGATCGCCCCCGGGGATGCGTAGACGGCGTGCATTTCCTTCGAGCCTTCGCCGCTGTTGGCGGCAATCGCCCAACTCCCGAGCGCTTGGTAGAGGGTTCGGTAGTCTACCGGCACGCGCAGGTGCCCGGCGGCATCCACCACGTTCGCGGTCGGGTCGGCCGGAGCCGCTCCACTGATCTGAGCGATGGCCGCCACGGTGCCGGCGACAAGCGAGACGGCGACAGCCAGGCCGACAGTCCTCGATAATTTCATGGGGGTCTCCCTTGCTGTCCGCCCGCTGCACGGCGAGTCGGCGCAATGGCTTCAATCGATGTCGAGGTGGCCGCGTGTTCGGCCAGCCCAGTGGACTTGAGGATCGGATGCAGCGGACGAAATTTGAAATTCCTTTTGGACATGCATTCGATAAGCGTGGGGTATCGTCGTCCAAAAGCGCTGTGTGCGTCGGCGGCCCGTCCGTCTTCGATCAGCCGTCGAGGGGTGCGCCGTACTCGGGGTGTCGGGCGGCGTAGGAGGACATGAAAGGGCACTTCGCGATCACTCTTTTCCCATCGCGTCGCAAGGCTTCGAAGACGAGACGCACGGTTCTTTCCCGCAGCGTCCGACGGAAACCAAGAAAGAAAAAATTCTCGGACCGCGCGCCACCGAGGTCGGGGATTCCCGCGCGCCTTGCGCAGAACGGCGTATGCGACCGCAACAATCACGTTCGCAAGTCACGAAGCCAATGCACCGATCCTGACGCCGGACATTCCCGCGATGATCGCGGCCGCGACGATGGCGCTCATCGCGACGAAGACACCCCAAAGGCGATCGGCATTACGTTGATCGATACCGTGCGCGATCAGCACCACTCTCAGCCCTGAAGCAAGGTGGCTCAGGACGAAGAACGCGCCGAGCGCGTAGTGAGGCAGCAGACGGATATTCCATGCGTCATGAATGAGCCCAGTCGGGGCTCCAATCGCGAAATTCCAATCTGTCGGTATGCCGAGGAAGGTTCGCGCGTAGACGAAGACCGAGTTCATGTGCCCGAGAATGTACACTGAGAGATAGACTCCCGAAGCGACCTGATAGGTCCGCTGGAAGTCATGCGCTGCGGCGCTCCAACGCCATGCCAGAAAGAGGCCGGTGCCGATCTGGAAAAGCATGGCCGCCACCAACAACGGTTCACCTACGGCAGAGCGATAAACCACGCGTCCGATCTTCATAACGGCCGCATGCGCATCCGGCCCTATCAAGCCGAACAGATGATTGGTGAGATGAAACACCACATATAGGGACAGGACCGCGGCCGTTACCCCGTGGACAACCCGCCAACCCCCGACTGCAGGCACAGCTGCAGCGACCGGATCTCGGGCAGACTGCGACCATATCGCGATTGCGAGCCAAATCGCGCACCAGACGACCTCGTCGGGAATAGGGCTTTTGATCAAGGCCTGGACAACGCCGAGAAAGACATAGAGCGTTGGCGACACCACGCTGGCATAGGCGAGGCGTCTTGAACCGGGATTGGACGTCGGACGACAAGCCAGAGCGATCCCAAGAAACGGCACGACGAACGCAACGACGAGGATGAAGGTCGCGCCGGCGATTGCGAGCGGTGGCGGGCTTACGTCCTGTGTGCCGACGATGGCATGAAAAGCATTGAGCAGAAATGGATAACAAATCGCCGCCGCTGCGGGAACCAGAGCCAAATAGTCAAAGCGCTTCTCAAGAACCCTTCTGCGGTTCTGCGGGCGAACGAATGCTTCCATCATAGACCTATGAAGCCACAACAAAGAAACCGGCGTACGAAACGACTTCCAAGACAAGTTTGAAATTCGCGTATCACGCCGCGCGGAAAGCGGCAATTACGATCGTCTATCGACTCTATGGCGAGAGGTAATTTCCCTTGCCGGCGTTGCAAGGTCACTCTCCATAGCATCGTCGCACCGAAACTTTCAGTGCCGAAACCGACACGCGGAACACGATGCCGGATTGAGAAGCCAGGAGGCTCGATATGCAAAACAACGACGCAATTGAAGTCGTCGCGCCTCTTGGCGGTGGGATCAGCGAAGTTGCCTTATTCCCGGATGCGGCTGCCGTTCTTACGAGCACTGCGGGTGCGGTGCGAATGATGCTGCAGCCTGTATCGAGACTGGCCGACGGTAACTGTGTCGACCTGTCTAATTCAATTGCAACATTCTAGGTCCTTGGGAAGACGGAAGTGAGTGCGACTGACAAAACGGAGTATCCGGCTCCAGCGACCCGGCTCGATCGCGGTTCGTTTCGCCGCCTTGCACGATGCGGCGGCGCACCGATCGGTATGCTGTTCGCGCTCGCGCTCGCTGGCTGCGACGAGAAGGCGCAATCGCAGGCGGCCGCGCCTCCGCCGCCGGTGACGGTGGCGCAACCGATCAAACGGATCGTTACCGACTGGGACGAGTTCACCGGTCGCTTCGAGGCGATCCAGGAGGTTCAGGTCCGTGCCCGCGTCGGCGGCTTCCTCAATAGTGTAGAGTTCAAGGATGGTGCGATCGTCCGCGCTGGCGATCTGCTTTACATCATCGATCCGCGCCCGTTCGAGGCGGTCGTGCTGCAAGCCGAAGGGCAGCTCGCCGACGCACGCGCCAAGGGAGAGCTTGCCAAGCGCGATCTCGAGCGCGGCCTGACCCTCGTGCAGACCAGCGCGGTCTCCGAACAAGTCGTCGATCAGCGCCGTCAGGCGCTGCAGGCGGCGCGTGCCGCCGAGACCCAGGCCGAAGGCGCGCTGAAGGCCGCACAGCTCAATGTCGAATTCACCCATGTGGTGGCGCCGATCACCGGCCGCGTCAGCCGCCATCTGGTGACCCCGGGCAATCTCGTGCAGGGCAGCGAGGGCAGCGCGACGCTATTGACCTCGATCGTATCGCTCGATCCGATCTACATCTATTTCGACGTGGACGAGGCGACCTATCTGAAGAACAACAAGCTGTGGTTCGAGGGCAAGCGGCCGAGCTCGCGCGACACGGCCAACCCCGTGCAGGTGACGCTCACCGGCGAGACGAAACCCTCGCATAGGGGCACGATGGATTTCCTCGACAACCGGCTCGACGTGTCGACCGGCACGCTGCGCAGCCGCGCGATCATCCCCAACCACGATCTGTCCATTCTGCCCGGACAATTCGGTCGCGTGCGGCTGATCGGCTCCTCACCCTATGAAGCGCTGCTGTTGCCGGATACGGCGATCGCGACCGACCAGTCGCGCAAGATCGTATTCGTGGTGAAGGATGACGACACGGTGGAAGCACGCGCGGTCGAGCTCGGGCCATTGGATGAAGGCCTGCGCGTGGTCCGCACGGGCCTCAAGCCGGAAGATCGCGTCATCATCGACGGCATCCAGCGGGCCCGCGTCGGCGCCAAGGTCGCGCCGAAGAAGGCCGAGATCGGCGGCGAAAAGTCATGAATCTCGGGCGTCTTTCCGTCAATCAGCCCATCCTGGCGATGGTGCTGTCGGTCGTGCTCCTGATCGTGGGAGCGATCGCTTACAAAACGTTGCCCGTCGCAGAATATCCGGAAGTGGTGCCGCCGACCGTGGTGGTGACCGCGCAATATCCGGGCGCCTCCGCGCAGACCATCTCGGATACCGTCGCCGCTCCCATCGAGCAGCAGATCAACGGCGTCGAGGACATGCTGTACATGTACAGCCAGGCGACCTCGAATGGCCAGCTCACCATCACCATCACCTTCAAGCTCGGTACTGATCTCGACAAGGCGCAGGTGCTGGTGCAGAACCGCGTCGCGATCGCGCAGCCACAATTGCCGGAGGAGGTGCAGCGCAACGGCGTCGTCACCAAGAAGGACTCGCCCGACATTCTGATGGTCGTCTTCATGCTGTCGCCGGACGACACCCTCGACCAGCTCTACATCTCCAACTATGCGTTGCTGCAGGTCCGCGACCAGCTTTTGCGGCTCGATGGCATCGGTGACATCACGATTTTCGGCGCGCGCGATTATTCGATGCGGCTGTGGCTTGATCCCGACAAGATCTCGAATCTCGGCATGACCGCAAGTGACGTCGTCGCCGCGATCCGCGCCCAGAATCTGCAGATCACCGGCGGTCAGCTTGCGAGCCCGCCGATTGCCGACCGCGCCTTCCAGCCGAACCTCACCTTCGTTGGCCGGCTGAAGGATCCATCCCAATTCGAGGACATCGTCGTCAAATCGGGCCAGGACGGCCGCATCGTTCGCCTGCGCGACGTGGCGCGGATCGAGCTCGGCGCGCTCGACTATTCCACCAACAGCTTCCTGTTGCGCAAGTCAGCGGTGGCGATGCGGGTGACGCAGCGACCAGGATCGAACGCGCTTGCCACTGCCGAGGGCATCAAGGACACGATGGAGAAGCTGAAGCCCGGCTTCCCCAAGGGGCTCGACTACAATATCGGCTATAACCCGACCGAATTCATCGCCCAGTCGATCCACGAACTGATCAAGACCATCTACGAGGCGATGCTGCTGGTCGTTATCGTGGTGCTGGTGTTCCTGCAGGGCTGGCGGCCGGCGATCATCCCGATCGTGGCGATTCCGGTGTCGCTGGTCGGAACTTTTGCTGCGATGGCCGCGCTCGGCTATGCCATCAACAATCTGACGCTGTTTGGCCTTGTGCTCGCGGTTGGCATCGTGGTCGACGACGCCATTGTCGTGGTCGAGAATGTCGAGCGGCATCTCGCGCAAGGCTTGAGCCGGCGCGATGCCGCGCTGAAGACGATGGAGGAGGTCGGTGGCGCGCTGGTGTCGATCGCGCTGGTGTTGTGCGCTGTGTTCGTGCCGACCGCGTTTCTCGGTGGCATTACCGGGCAGTTCTTCCAGCAGTTCGCGGTCACCATCGCGGTCGCGACAGCAATCTCCTGCTTCTGTTCGCTGACCCTGTCGCCGGCACTGGCTTCGCAGATCCTCGTTCCGCACGAAGAGAAGAGGCCGCCGGCCGCTTGGAATCTGATCGCGCGCGGCTGGGGATGGTTCGCCGGGCTGTTCAACCGCGGCTTTGACTGGCTGTCGCATTTTTATGCTGACGTCGCAGGCTTCGTGATCCGGCATCGCGTGGTGATGCTGCTCGTGTATGTGATCCTGATCGGCAGCGCCGGCTGGCTGCTTGTCACCACGCCCCAGGGCTACATTCCGGCACAGGATCGCGGCTACGTGATCATATCCGCGCAACTGCCGGGCGCGGCCTCGCTGGCGCGGACCACCGAGATCGTTCGGAGGATCGAGAGCATCGCGCTCGATACGCCCGGAATTTCGCATATCGCGGTCTTTGCGGGTCTGTCGGGAGCGACCCGCACTCAGGCGAGCAACTCGGCGGCGCTGTTTCCAGTGTTCGAAGAACCGGAAGTGCGCATCAAGAAGGGGCTGAACGCGCAGGTGATCACGGCGGATCTGCGCAAGCGGCTGTCGGCCATCGGAGGCGCCTTCATCATCGTGATCCCACCGCCGCCGATCCCGGGCATCGGCACCGGCGGCGGTTTCACCATGCGCATCCAGGACCGGCAGGGCCGTGGTCCGAAGCTGCTGGCGGCGGCGACCGACGAACTCGTCGTAGCAGCGCGCAAGTCGCCGCTGTTCCTCGCCCCCACCGTGTTCTCGCCGTTCTCCGCGAACACGCCGCAGGTCTTCGTCGACATCGATCAGGTCAAGGCGCAGAAGCTCGGCGTTCCCATCCAGAACATCACCGACACGATCCAGACCTATTTCGGCTCGACCTATGTCAACGACTTCAACCTGTTCGGCCGCACCTATCACGTCACCGCACAGGCCGACCTGCCGTTCCGGAAGGAGCGTCCTGATCTTGCGCGGCTGCGGACCCGCAACGCCAATGCCGACACGGTGATGCTCGGCAGCGTCGTAGATTTCAAGGACGTCTCGGGCCCCGATCGCGTCGCCCGCTACAATCTCTATCCGGCGGCCGAGCTGCAGGGCGAAGGCTTGCCGGGGACGAGTTCGGCGACCGCGATCGCCGCTATGAAGAAGCTCGCCGAGGATACACTGCCGAGTGGCTTTTCCTTCGAATGGACCGACCTGTCCTATCAGCAGGTCACCGGCGGCAACGCCGGATTGTTCGTGTTCCCGATCTGCGTGCTGTTCGTCTATCTGGTTCTGGCCGCGCAATACGGGAGCTGGAGCTTGCCGTTTTCCGTCATCCTGATCGTGCCGATGTGCTTGCTTGCCGCCACTATCGGGGTGCGCATCATGGGCCAGGACGTCAACATCCTCACCCAGATCGGCTTCATTGTGCTGGTGGGATTGGCCGCCAAGAACGCGATCCTGATCGTCGAGTTCGCGCGGGACATCGAGCTTGCCGGCAAACCGCGCCTGGAGGCGGTGATCGAGGCGTGCCGGTTGCGACTGCGGCCGATCCTGATGACCTCGTTCGCCTTCATCCTCGGCGTGCTGCCGCTCGTGATCTCCACCGGCTCCGGATCGGAGATGCGCCAGGCGGTCGGCGTCGCCGTGTTCTTCGGCATGCTCGGCGTCACGCTGTTCGGCCT
>WNGD01013108.1_pt1 | contig 11572 bp, 10 predicted proteins | sample 5400671 | NCBI WGS metagenome assembly WNGD01 (sample SAMN13153369, study PRJNA577476) | soil metagenome | isolation source: 40 cm soil or saprolite under grassland replicate 2 | place: USA:California | collected 2016-06-15
TAATAGTTGACGTGATAGAAGTGGCCACGTCTCGCCTGACCGACCAGCGGGGCGGCGAGCGCAAGGAGGCCGACAAGAATGGGAAGCGTGCAGCGCACAAGGCGCGCGCCGTGGACCAGCACGAAGGTGGTATCCGTTGACATGTTCGCCCTCCGAGTGGAAAAGTGATGCAGAGGCTGCGGGGCTGAGGTAAGCACGGTGCGCTAGGATAACGGGCCACGGCCCCTTCGCCAGAGCCAGGTTGGGGAGGAGGCCGGGGTGCGCGGCCCATGCCTCTTTGCCATATTGGAGGGGATGCAATCTAGCCGGGCCCTCCGTGCCCTACCAGTTGTGCTGGGGCTCGTCGCACCCCTGTCCCTCGCCGCCCAAGCACGCTTTCGCGTCACGACCGACGGCGCCTGGTTCTACCAGGAGCCGGGCGGAAAGCGCTTGGCGCGGCTGGCGCGCGGGGCCGTGCTCATCGGCGGCGAGGCGCAGGGCGACTGGCAGGGCGTCATCCTCGAAGGCTGGATTTTCACGACCTCCGTGGGCCCGACGCCGCGTGCGGGCTACGACCTCACGGTAACGCGCGCGCCGGAGGAGAACCTCCGCTCCGCCCCCGCGGGCGCGCTCATCGGCAAGCTGCCCCAGGGCTTCCTCCTCACCCGGGTCGCCGAGGGCACGTCGGGTCGCTGGCTCCACGTGACGCGCGCCGGTTGGGTGGAAAAGACGGACCTCGAGTCCATCGCGCAGGTGGTGAGCTCGCGCAGCGCCGCGCCGGACTCGGACACGACCCAAACGCGGCCGACCCTCCCCAAGCCCGCGGTCGCGCCGGCCACGGGGCATGGGTCCATGGCCGGGTCATCGGACACGACCGCCATCTCCTCCGCGCCCGTGGATCCCTCCCGCGTCGAATCCGCCCGGCGCACGGTGCTGTACCGGTCGCCGGAGGGGCAACCGGCGGGAACGCTGGCGCCGTCGGCGCCGCTGCGCGTGCTGGGGCGGTCGGGCGAGTGGACGCGGGTGGAGCTCGAAGGCTGGGTGAAGAGCGCGGACCTGGAGATCGCGCCGCCCGGCGTGCTCGTCGGCATCACAGCGGCCGAGCTGCGCACCGACCCGCAGCGCTACGCCGGCCAGGTGCTCCGCTGGACGCTGCAGTTCATCTCGACGCAGAAGGCCGACGAGCTCCGGCCCGAGATCCCCAACGGCGCCACCTACTTCCTGGCGCGCGGGCCGCTCCCGGAGCGCGGGTTCGTGTACGTCGTGGTTCCCGACGCGAAGCGCGCGCAGCTCGAGACCCTCACACCCCTCGCCACCATTCAGGTCACCGCGCGCGTACGCACCGGCCGCACCCGGTTCCTCGGCAACCCGGTGCTCGACATGATCAGCCTCGAGACCCTGCCATGAACGAGATCCTGCGTGACCGTCTGTTGCGAAAACTCGACGCACTCCCCGACGACAAGGCATATCAGGTCCTCGACTACGTCGAGTTCCTGGAGTCCAAGTACGCCGAGCGGCCGGCCGGCGCGCCACCGTTCCAGCGCGTCGCGGAAACGCTCGAAGACACGCTGCGGGCGGGGCGCGTCCCCGTCAATATCATCAGAGGGACGATGGACGCCGTGGGAAAGGCGGGAAAATTGCTCGAGAAGGTGGCGGCGGCGGGGAAGGCGGCGGTGGAGGAGGCGGCAAAAAAGTCCGCGGAAAAGGATAAGGTTGAGGAAACGCCCCCCGCCCAGTAACTTTCGCCATGGGAACCTTCCGCCCCGCTGCCGCCCTCACTTTTGACGACGTTTTGCTCGTTCCGCGGCTGTCGAGCGTGCACCCGCGGAACGTGGACGTGCGCTCGCGCTTCACCCGCGGCATCTCTCTCAACATCCCCCTCGTGTCCGCCGCGATGGACACGGTCACCGAATCGGAGATGGCGATCGCGATCGCGCGCGAGGGCGGCATCGGCGTAATCCACAAGAACATGCCGGTCGACCGCCAGGCGGCCGAAGTGGACCGCGTGAAGCGCAGCGAGTCGGGGATGATTCTGCACCCCATCACGCTCGGGCCGGACCGTCCGCTGCGCGAGGCGGTGCGCCTGATGGAGCGGTTCCGCATCTCGGGCGTCCCGATCGTGGACGACGCCGGGCGCCTGGTGGGCATCATCACCAACCGCGACCTCCAGTTCGAGCGCGAGCTGGACCGCCCCATCCGCGACGCGATGACCAAGGACCGGCTGGTGACCGCGCCGGTGGGCACCACGCTGGACGAAGCGGAGCGGACGCTCGCGAAGCACCGCATCGAGAAACTCCCGGTAGTGGACGAGCAGGGTGTCCTCAAGGGGCTCATCACCATCAAGGACATCTTCAAACGCCGGCGGCACCCCCATGCCAACAAGGACCAGCACGGGCGGCTGCGCGTCGCCGCCGCCGTGGGTGGCAACCCCGACGCCCTGGCGCGGGCGCGCGCCCTCATCGATGCGGGGTGCGACGTGATCGTCGTGGACTCGGCGCACGGCCACTCCGAGGGCGTGCTCAAGACCGTCGCCTGTGTGCGCGAGGCGCACCCCGACGCGCAGCTCGTGGGCGGGAACGTGGCGACCGAGGCTGGCGCGCGGGCGCTGGTCGAGCGCGGGGTGGACGCGGTGAAGGTCGGCGTGGGCCCGGGCTCGATCTGCACGACGCGCGTCGTCACGGGCGTTGGCGTCCCGCAGATCACGGCGATCATCGACGGCGTGCGGGGGGCGGGCGACGTGCCGGTGATCGCGGACGGCGGCGTCAAATACTCGGGGGACGTCGTGAAGGCGCTCGCCGCGGGTGCCGAGAGCGTGATGATGGGCTCAATGCTCGCCGGCACGGAGGAGAGCCCGGGCGAGTCGTTCCTGCTCGAGGGCCGGCGCTTCAAGGTGATCCGCGGCATGGGCAGCCTCGGCGCCATGGAGGAAGGCTCCGCCGACCGTTACTTCCAGGAGGGTGAGGTCTCGCCGTCCAAGCTCGTGCCCGAGGGCATCGAGGGACGCGTGCCCTACAGAGGGCCGGCCTCCGACGTGATCTTCCAGATGGTGGGCGGTCTGCGCAGCGGCATGGGGTATTGCGGCGTCTGCGATATCAAGGCGCTCCGGACCGAGACCGAGTTCATCCAGATCACGACCGCCGGCCTGCGCGAATCGCATCCCCACGACGTCGTGATCACGCGCGAAGCTCCGAATTACAGCCTCTAACGGCTTGACAGGCCCGCCGGGCGGGCCTACTCTAGCCGCCATCTCGCCGTCGTTCCGACAACCGCTCGAACTCATCACGAGGGACGCATGAATCTTCTCCGCCGGAAGAGCGTCACCGAGCTTCAGACCGAGGCACTCACGGATCACAGTTTGAAGCGCGCCCTGGGCGCGCTCAACCTGACCATGCTCGGGATCGGCGCGATCATCGGCACCGGGATTTTCGTGCTCACGGGGACGGTGGCCGCGGTGAACTCGGGGCCCGCCGTCGTGCTGTCGTTCGTGATCGCGGGCGTCGCGTCCGTCTTCGCGGCGCTGTGCTATTCGGAGTTCGCGTCCCTCGTCCCGATGGCTGGCAGCGCGTACACCTATGGCTACGCGACCCTGGGCGAGATCGTCGCCTGGATCATCGGCTGGGATCTCGTGCTCGAGTACGCGCTGGGCGCCGTGACGGTCGCCATCGGATGGTCGGGATACGTCGTCTCGTTCCTCAAGGACATCGGGATCACGGTCCCGCCGGCGCTGTCGGCGGCGCGCGGCACCGCGGTCACGCTGGCCGACGGGTCCACCATCACCGCGGTCTTCAACCTGCCGGCCGTCATCATCATCGCGATCATCACTACGCTGCTGGTCATCGGCATCAAGGAATCGGCGAACGTCAACAACGTCATCGTCTTCGTCAAAGTGGCCGTGGTGCTGCTGTTCATCGGCGGCGCGGCGCACGCGATCAATCCGGCCAACTGGCATCCGTTCATTCCACCGCCCGAAGGCCCCGGTCTCTACGGGTGGAGCGGCGTCATGACCGGGGCGGCGATCGTGTTCTTCGCCTACATCGGGTTCGACGCGGTGAGCACCGCCGCGCAGGAGGCGAAGAATCCGCAAAAGGACATGCCCGTCGGGATCATCGGGTCGCTCCTGATCTGCACCGTGCTCTACATCCTCGTGTCCGGCATAGCGACCGGCGTGGTGCCCTACAAGGAGCTGAACGTCCCCGATCCGATCGCCGTGGCCGCCGACCGGGCGGGAATGGGGTGGATGTCGTCGCTCATCAAGCTCGGGGCGATCGCCGGCCTTTCGTCCGTGATCCTGGTGATGCTGCTGGGGCAATCGCGGGTGTTCTGGAGCATGTCGCGCGACGGTCTCCTTCCTCAGTTCGTCAACAAGATCCATCCGAAGTTTCAGACTCCCTACATCACCTCGATCATCACCGGCATCGGGGTGGCGTTCGTGTCGGCGCTCCTTACCGTGCGGGAGGCGGGGAGCCTCGTCTCGATCGGCACGCTACTGGCGTTCGTGATCGTGTCGATCGGCGTGCTGGTGTTGCGCATCCGCGAGCCGAACCTGCCACGGGCCTTCAAGACCCCGTGGGTCTGGTTCGTGGCTCCGGCGGGCGCGTTGTCGGCTCTCTACCTGATGGCGTCGCTCCCGTGGCGCACGTGGGAGCGGCTCATTATCTGGTTTGTTTTCGGTATGGCGATCTACTCCGTCTACGGCGTGTGGAATTCGAAGCTCGCGTCCAGGAAGTAGCCCCATGCGAAGGCTGAAATGGTTCGGCTTCTGGACGCTGCTCGGCCTCGTGTCGGGTGTGCAGCTCTTTTTCTCCGAGCAACGGCTGGCGCTGCACCCCAACGCGTGGTGGCAAGCGCTGGGGACCACGCTGCCCGCGTGCTACCTGTGGGGCCTGCTCTCGATCGTCGTCGCGGGGCTGGGGCGCCGCTTCCGTGTGGACCGCGCCAACTTCGGCCGCCACTTCTTCATCCACCTGGGCGCGAGCCTCGATCTCGCCCTGCTGCAGCTCGTGGCCGCGGTGGGCGTCCAGGACCTGCTCCACGCGGCGGCGGGCGAGCCGTTCGTGTTCGCGCAGAAGCTGGTGGACAACTTCACGCTGTTCTACCATTGGAACGTCCTCATCTACTGGACGATCCTGGCCGTCGTGCACGCGCGCGACTACCACCGCGACTTGGAGGAGCGTCGCGTCGCACTGGCCGGGCTGGAACGGCGGCTCGCCGCGCGCCCCGTGACCGACCGGCTGCTGGTGGAGGACGACGGCCGCAGTTTCTTCGTGCGGACGAGCGACGTCGATTGGATGGAGGCGGCGAAGAACTATGTCCGCCTCCACGTGGGCGACCGGACCCACGTGCTGCGCGCCACGCTCAGCGCACTGGAGCAACGGGTCGATCCAGAGCGCTTTCGTCGCGTCAACCGCTCGGCGCTCGTGAATCTGGATCGCGTGCGCGAGCTGCAACCCTGGTTCCACGGGGACGCGATCGTCATACTCGAGAGCGGCGCGCGCGTGACGCTGAGCCGCCGCTACCGTCGTAACCTGCTCGCCCCGGCCACGCCCTAGCGCCGCTCGTCCCGCCCGCAGTCCCGGTCGTCCCGGTCCCGTTGGGAGCGCACGCGCTGACCCTCAGATTGCGGGATGACCCTGTTCGCCACCAAGCCCATCGCGGCGCTCCGCGCCGAAGCGGAGGCGACGGGCGAGCACGCCCTGACGCGGGCGCTCGGGCCCCTCAATCTCGTCACGCTCGGCATCGGTGCCGTCATCGGTGCGGGAATCTTCGTGATCACGGGGCAGGTGGCCGCGTTGTACGCCGGTCCCGCGGTGCCCCTCTCGATGATCCTCGTCGGCGTCAGCTGCGCTTTCGCAGGGCTCTGTTACGCCGAGATGGCGAGCGCCGTGCCCGTCGCGGGTAGCGCCTACACTTACTCCTACGCCACCATGGGCGAGTTAGCGGCCTGGATCATCGGGTGGGACCTGGTGCTCGAATACGCCGCCGGCGCCGCCACGGTGGGCGTCGGCTGGTCGGGCCACTTCGTGTCCCTCCTGGGCCTGTTCGGCGTGCGGATTCCCCCGAGCCTCACGGCCCCGCCCACACAGTTGTGCACCGCCGCCCAGGTGGCCGCCCACGCCGGGGGATGCGCCCACGCGGGGCTGAACCTGACCGGCGCGATCATCAACCTCCCGGCCGTGTTCATCGTCGCGCTGATGTCCGCCGTGCTGGTGATTGGGATCAGGGAGTCGGCCCGGGTCAACAGCCTCATCGTGATCCTCAAAGTCGCGATCGTCCTGTTGGTCGTGCTCGTCGGCCTGCCGCACGTCAGTCGGGCCAACTGGACGCCCTTCATCCCCCCCAACACGGGGGAGTGGGGCACCTACGGCTGGTCCGGCGTGCTGCGGGGCGCGGGCCTGGTATTCTTCTCCTACATCGGGTTCGACACGGTCTCGACCGCGGCGCAGGAATCGAAGAACCCCCAACGCGACATGCCCATCGGCATCCTCGGTTCGCTCGCTATCTGCACACTGCTGTACGTCGTCGTATCGGCCGTGCTGGTGGGCGTCGTTCCGTACGGCGAGCTCAACATCCCGGCGCCGATGGCGTACGCGATGGAGCGGATCGGCGCGCCGTGGTGGATTCGCGTCGCGATCGACGTCGGCGCGGTCCTGGGCATCGGCTCCGTGATCCTCGTCATGCTGCTGGGACAGTCCCGCGTGTTCTACTCGATGTCCCGCGACGGCCTGATCGGCCGATGGGGCGGCCAAGTTCATCCGCGGTTCCGCACGCCGTACCTCTCCACGATTTACACCGGCATCGCGGTCTGCCTCGCGACCGGGCTCTTGCCGCTGCAGCTGCTCGGCACCTGGGTCAACATCGGTACGCTGCTCGCGTTCGTCCTGGTCTGCGCCGGCGTGTGGATCTTGCGGCATACGCGACCGGATCTCGAGCGACCGTTTCGCGCGCCCCTCGTGCCACTCGTCCCGCTGCTCGGCATCCTCTCGTGTGTCGGTCTCATGCTGACGCTCCCCTTCGACACATGGATCCGGCTGCTCGTGTGGCTCGTGATCGGGTTTGGGATCTACTTCGGATACGGCCGGAAACACAGTACGCTCAGGGGCTAGACGCTCTCCCTGGCGCCCGGTAGCTTGCGCGCATGACGCGGCGCGCGGCGGTGCACATGACCTGGCTCGTCGGGGCCGTGGGAGCGGCGATGGCCGCTGCTTGCAGCAACAGCACGACCCCGCACCAGCCGACTCCGTGTCCCTCGTACAGCGGCGGTTTGTCGCAAGGCGACTCGCTGTACGGTTTGTACCACCTGGTGTCGTACTGTCTGGACACGCTCCCCGCTTTCACCCCGCCGGCCGAGTCGGGCCACGTCACCTTGATCCATGCAACGAGTGTGGATTCGTTCGTCGCCGTTCGGCACGTACACCCATCCCGGTCTGGACTCGATCCACGTGACGGGCGAAGTCAGGGCCCCCGGCCTTCCCTTCGCGCCCCCCGTCGATCTGCCGGGCCGGTTCCTGTTACGCCACGACAGTCTGTTTGTGACGGGGCGTCTAGCCGTGACAGGGGCGAACCCGCACACCGTGTCGTTCATCGGGGCGAGGTGACCGTCGCTGGGCGTTGAGGTCGTCTCTCGACGTCTTCGTGCGACGCCTCCGCGTGACGTCGTTTGCTTTATCTTGATGCCATGACTGCGAACGGAGTGTCGATCCCCCCGGAGCGGGCACGCGCCGCGGAGACCGTAGCGGCCGTGCTCGCGCCCGGACGGCGCGTGGCGCTCACCACGCACGTGAACGCCGACGGCGACGGTGTGGGCAGCGAGGTGGCGCTGTGGCACCTGCTCACCGCGCGGGGGCTCCGCGCCGCGATCGCCAACCCCACGCCCATCCCGGAGCGGTTCCATTTCCTCGTACCCAACGGCGCGGATCACTCCGACCGCGCCATGCGCGAAATCGAATCCGCCGAAGTCGTGGTGGTGCTCGACATCTCCGACGTGAGCCGCCTGGGCGATCTGGCGCGGGCGATCACCCAGTCGCACGCCGTGGCGTGCATCGACCACCACGTGAGCGGGGGCACGCTGCCCCGGGGCCCCCGGCTGGTGGCGCCCGAGGCGGCCGCCACGGCCGAGCTGGTGTTCGACTTCGCGAGTGCGCTCCAGTGGCCCCTCTCCCCCGAAGCGGCTCGTGCGCTGTACGTGGGCATCCTCACCGACACGGGCGGGTTCCGGTTCGCGAATACGACGCCGCGGGTGCTGCGAGTCGCGGGCGCGCTGCTCGAGCGCGGTGTGGACCCGGAGTCGATCTATGAGTCGGTGTACGCCAGCGCGCCCGAGGGTCGCGTCCGGCTCACGGCCGAGGTGTTAGGCACCCTGGTGGTCGAGCCGGAGCACGGCCTGGCGTGGGTGACCGTGCCGCCGGACGCGCTGCAGCGGCACCGCGCCACCGCCGACGACCTGGACGGGATCGTCGAGTATCCGCGGTCCATCGCGGGGGTGCGGCTCGCCCTGCTGTTCCGCCAGCTCGCGAATGGCAAGGTCAAGGTCAGTTTCCGCTCGCTCGGCGACGTGGACGTCGCCGAGCTGGCGCATCGGTTCGGCGGCGGGGGACACCGCAAGGCGGCCGGGGCGTCGCTCGATGGCTCGCTCGCCGAGGCGCAGGCCGAGGTGCTCGCGGCGGCGCGGGAGTATCTCAACGGGCGCTAGCGTCGCGCCGGAACGCCCGCACGAAATTTCGTTTGGAAAAGTCCCCGCCCGTCCACACGCGCCAGGCCACATCGCTTCCCGGCAGGCCGCGGGCGATCGCGGCGTCGCTCCAACCACGGGCATGCAGGTCGTGGATCCGCTCACCCAGCTCGACCAGGAAATCGAGCTTGTCGCGCAGCCGCACCGTGCCCTGCTCCACGCGCCCGCGGTGCTGGCAAAACAGCACCTGCGGCTCGAGCGCCAGGACCCGCCGCAGCGAATCCATCATCGCGTATACGTCCTCGTCGGCGCGGAGATAACGGAGTCTGGGGGCCAGGTACAGATCGCCCGAGAACAGCCAGCCGCGCTCGGGCTCGAACAGTGCGACATGGTCGGTTGCGTGGCCGGGTGTGTGGATCACCTGGAACCGGAATCGCGGCGTCTCGACCCGTTCACCGAGCGGCGCCGTGGGCGCGGGCGGCCGGGCGCCCCAAGCGACGCGACGGTACAGCCGGGGGTGGGTGTCCGCCAGGGCGAGCCGGGACACAGCGCTCGCGTGCGCCAGCGGAGTGATGCGCAGCTCTCCGGCGAGGAGGCCGTGGTTCCCGGAGTGGTCCTCGTGGTGGTGGGTGGTCACGCATTGCCGGACGGCGAGCGCCGAGACCAGCCGTCGAACGTCGCCTGCGAGGTTGGGAGGGCCCGAGTCCACGAGCAGCCCGTCGACGAGATACACTCCGGTCCAGTACATCGCCTTTCCCAACACCGTGCGGGCCATCCGGAAGTAGCGAACGTCGCCGTAGTCGAAGCTCAGGATCATGCACGGGAGTGTAACGGATGGGTCGTCCGACTGGGCCCCTTGCCGGGCTGGCGCCGTCATACCACCTTCGCGCACCATGAAAAAGATCGTCGGCGCCATCCTCCTCGGGGTCCTGGTGCTCGCCGCCGTCGCGCTCGAGCGCACCTTCACCTTCCGCTCGCGCCAGCTTCAGACGGCTGCGGTTGCGGTGGAGCCGCTCGACACCGCGGCGCTCGCTCAGCGCTTGGCCGGCGCCCTGCGCTTCAAGACCGTCTCCTATCAGGACTCGACCCAGTTCGATGCCCGTGAGTTCGACGGGTTCCACCGGTACCTGCGGGCGACGTTCCCCAGGCTCCACGCCGCGCTCAAACTCGAGAAGGTGAACGGGTACGGTCTGCTGTACGAGTGGACGGGGTCCGATGCGAATCTTCCGCCGATCGTCCTGCTCGCACATCAGGACGTGGTACCCGTCGAGCTTGGAACGGAGAGCCGCTGGACCGAGCCGCCGTTCGAGGGGCGGATCGCCGGAGGCTACGTGTGGGGCCGGGGCGCACTGGACGACAAGGGGAGCCTCGTAGGGATTCTCGAGGCGGTGGAGCACCTCGTCGCGGTGGGGACCAAGCCCCGGCGCACCGTCTATCTCGCGTTCGGCTACGATGAGGAGGTCGGCGGACGGCGCGGGGCTGCCCACATCGCGGATCTGCTGGCGTCGCGCAACGTGCATCCCGAGCTGGTGCTGGACGAAGGCGGCGCGCTCGCCACCGGATTGGTCACCGGCATTTCAGCGCCGGTTGCGCTGGTCGGTATCGCGGAGAAGGGATACGTGACGGTCGCGCTCACGGCCCAGGCCGAGGGAGGGCATTCCTCGATGCCGCCGGACGAGACCGCGGTCGGCATCCTGGCGGCGGGCATCACGCGGCTCGAGCACCATCAAATGCCGCGGGCCGTCCGCGGGCCGACGGCCGCCATGTTCGATTTCCTCGGTCCCGAGATGCCGTTCGGCCCGCGGCTCGTCATGGCGAATCGCTGGCTCTTGGAGGGGATCCTGGCGCGCAGGTTCGGCGCGACGCCGCAGGGCAACGCGATGCTCCGCACCACCACCGCGCCCACGGTGCTGCAGGCGGGGATCAAGGAGAACGTACTGCCGTCGTCGGCCCGTGCGCTCGTAAACTTCCGCATTCTCCCCGGCGACAGCGTTGCGAGCGTGGTCGAGCACGTGCGCCAGGCGGTGGGCGACTCACGGATCAGCGTGCAGCCGCTCGAGGAGACCATGAGCAATCCATCGGGCGTCGCCAGTGTGGAGGCCGAGCCGTTCCAGCTGTTGGCCAGGACCATTCGGCAGGTGGTGCCCGATGCGGTGGTGACGCCCTGGCTCGTGGTGGGTGCGACGGACTCGCGGCACTACGCCCAGCTCACGCCCAACGTGCTCCGGTTCGTGGGAGCGGCGATCGGCAAAGACGACCTGCGCCGGGTGCATGGTACCGACGAGCGGGTCGGCGTGCAGGCGTACGCGGTCGCGGTTCGGGTGTACCTGCAGCTCTTGAAGAACGCGGCGCTCTAAACGCGCCGCTCCTGCTTATCTGGTGCCGCTCGGACAATAGGTCTGTCCGGCTGGGGGACGCTGCGGTGCGGTGTCGTGCCGTGGTGTCGCGCCGCCGCCGACGGTGCCGGAAGATCCGGGGGATTGGCCGAGAAGCACTGTTGCCTTTGATCGATTCCCCGGACGACCCTGATGGCGAGCACCATCGCCACGATCCCGACCACGCTGCCCACGAGCGCCACGTCGGTGACGTTGGTCAGCTCGAGCGCCGTGCGGGCGTTCCGCGCAGTGGCCGCGACGACCGGCTCCAGCACTCCCCAGGCCAAGGACATGCCCCACCAACCCGATAGGAGTGCGGGGGCGGGCAGATCGTCGTAGGCATCACGGTCGTTCATCGATTCGCTGCGCAGCCAGAGGTCCTTCATGACCTGGTAGGCCCACACCAGGTTGACAAAAGGAATGAACCAGTAGCCGACGGCCTGACGTGAAGTGAATCGCGACCGCTTCGAGCCGACGAGGGCGAGATTGCGGTACGCCCGCCGGAGCCACAGCAACCAGAGGATGCCGGTGCCGACCAGCGCTGCCAGTT
>WNGD01006099.1_pt1 | contig 11571 bp, 10 predicted proteins | sample 5400671 | NCBI WGS metagenome assembly WNGD01 (sample SAMN13153369, study PRJNA577476) | soil metagenome | isolation source: 40 cm soil or saprolite under grassland replicate 2 | place: USA:California | collected 2016-06-15
GATGCCGGCGCCGGTGATCGCGATCAGGCCGAGGAGCCCGGCGACGAGCAACGGGTCATAGCGCCACAACACCACCGACGCGAACGCCAGCGGCACGAGGCTGCCGATGATGTTGAACACCAGATTGTCGGTGAAATCCCCGAACCGGGAAGCGAAGCTCAGCACTCGCTTGGTCAGCGAACCAGCGAAGTTGTCGTGGAAGAACGCCGCGTCCCTCGCCAGCAGTTCGTCCATGCCGATCACGTAGAGGTTCTCGATTCCGCGACCGTCGAGGCGGTTCAGGCAGTGGATGCCGATCCGCCACACGAACTCGGCGAAAAGCAGCACCCCTGCGAAGCCGAGCACATACGGCATCGCCGCGCCAATCCCGGCCAGCCCGTGGTCGGCAAAGCGGCCGACCAGGTGAGCGACAATCAGCGGCGCGATGTAGAAGATGCACGTGTTTCCCAGCGCCGGCAGCAACATCGCGGGCACCGCGAAGCGCCGGAGCCTGGCCATCTGCCGGCCGTAGTAGCCCAACGCGAGCAGCACCGCCCGTTTGCGGGGCGGTGAGCCGCGGCTATGTTCAGGCGTAATCACATGTTCCCATTCCGAGCAACCAGCCTGGCTATCGTGCCCGACCGGGCGCCTCGACAGCGACCGGTTTTCCCGGCCGCTTGACAGCAGCTGCCCGCAGCCCGAACTTTCTCAACGAGCACCGAACCACCGATTCCCCGGCGCTAACGCGCGTGATGCCTATCTCTGAGGACCTCTCATCTATCTCCGAGCGTCCTCGCGAGAGCGGGTCAGCTGACCAGCCAGGAAGGGTCAGGCCGCAGTCCAGCCGCCGATGCGGCCAGTCCCGGACCTCCCTCGCACCCCGGTAACCTCGCGAACCCGATGGCCAGCAACCGATGGCCGAACCCAGCGTGAGGCCCACCCCACTCACCCCACGGCTCGGGGCGCGCAGATACCAGCAAAGCCGTACCGGCCGGACGACCCAGTCGGCATAGCCTGGCGTTATGCAAGAATCCGACCACGTGCTCGCCGCACGCCGTCATGCAGACACCGCGCAGAGCGCTGGCGGTGACGCGGCCGTGCTGGCCAGCCTGGCTCAGACGGAAGCGCTGTTAGCCGTCACCGCAGCCATCGAACGTCTCGCAGTGCTCACCGGACCGAACCCGCCTGCGCCGTCACCGGCCGAAGGCCAGGCATACCGGGTCGAGGAAATACGCCGTCAGCACCCCAACGCCTACACGCCGTGGACCGACGACGCCGATGCTGCGCTGCTGGCCGCCCACCGCGCTGGTCACGATGTGGCCACGCTCGCCGACACCTTCGGCCGCCAGCCATCGGCCATCCGCGTCCGGCTGAACCGCCTGGGCGCAGAGGCCGCGGATCTTCCGAGCCCGCCCGCCGACCCGGCCCCAGGTTCTCCGACGTAGCCGATCCGGTGGCCAGGTCTAGCACGCCACGCCACCGGAGATCCAGACCGGCACAGGCCTGGAGGACGTCGCCAGCGCTAGTGACCAGCGCCGCGCCGCCGACCCGGCCGTGACCGTGCAGCAGCTGCTCGCCGAGATCCGCGAGCTGGGTTACCCCCGGCAGCATGAACCTGCTCTACCGCTACATCACTCAGGGCCGGGTCGAGACAGACCGGCCGCACCTGTCGCCCAGGCACGCCGCCCGGCTCCTGCTCACCAGGCCGGACGCCCTCAGTGACAGCCGACGGCCACTGCTCAGCCCGCTGACCGCCGCCTGCCCGCAGATGACCAGCCTCGCCGCCCTGGTCCGCTCCTTCGCCGCCCAGACCACACCAACGAGGCCAAGCTCAAGGACTGGACCCGGACCGCGCGGGCCAGCGACCTGCCGAACCTGCACGCCTTCACCCGCGGCCTGGGCCTGGACGAGCAGGACGTCATCGCCGCCGTCACCCTGCCGTCTCACAACGGCAGGACCGAGGGCGTGCACACCAGGACGAAGATGATCAATCGGCAGATGTACGGCCGCGTCGCATTCGCCCTGTTACCTGCGTCACCGCATCCTGCTCAGCTAAACCCCCAAACACCGTCACCGCCGAACGACAGAGCCCAACGTCCGATGCAACTCTGGCTCAGAGAACTGCTCCAGTAGGGAGTCAAGCGGCCATTGAAAGGCCAGCAAGACGATCTTGCCCCCCGGATTGCCCCCCGCAGCGCCAGCGACCTGCCCCGATGCAGAAAGAGAGCTACCTTGAGCCGCTACTCTGGCGCGTTTCCGCAGGTGGCGAACCATCGACCTTCTCCTGCTTCGGGAGGAGGTCTTGGTAATAATTTCGAAAAACCTTTCTGACCTGGGAGCCCCCTTACGGAATCGAACCGTAGACCTTCTCCTTACCATCACCACCATCAACCAGCCCCACGACCGCTGTACAGAGCCTGACCAGGCCGAACGCTAGCTCACGCTAGCGGCTGCTAGCTAGGGCAGGCTCTCCCTGGCGCCGTTCTGCCCCCCAAATTGCCCTAAGAATGATCTCCGGGGACTGGCAGCGATACTGTGAGCCAGCGCGCGCGGGCGGTCGCTGCTCTGGCGCCGTTACCCGGCGGCCCGGTTGGGGAAGGCGCGGGTGACTGCGGCGGTGCGACTGGAGACCTGCAGCCTGCCGTAGATGTTCTCCAGGTGCGTGCGCACGGTTGCCCCGGATAGGCCGAGCCGACGGGCGATCTGCGCGTTGGTGTGCCCAGCGGCGACCAGATGCAGCAGTTCTCGCTGCCTGAGGGTGAGCTGTGGGGTGGGGTGGCGGCGGCGTTCGGCGTCGAGGTAGGCCTCGTGCAGGTGGGGGCGCAGCAGGGTGAGCAGCGCGCGGTCAAGCTCGCAGAAGTCCGGGCCGGGCCCGCGGAAGAAGAACAGCCGCATGCTCCGGCCGGGCCCGGCCGCCCGCGGTGGTCCCTCGGGCAAGGACAACATGAGTTCGTGCTCGAACCCTAGTGGCCGGTAAAGGTCGCGGTACATGCCAGTGGCATGCCATTGCCTGGCCGAGTAGAAGTCCGCGATCTTCAAGACGCTGCGCAGGTCGCCGGTGCGGTCGGGGTAGCTGCAGGGTTTGCAGCCCCAGTAGTGTTCCCAGTGCGCTGGCTCCAGGCCCTCGGCCACGCCGTCGTCTGGGGCCGGGATAGCCTGCACGAACCACGTCACCTGCCGGTCACTGTCGAAGCCCTCGAATGACAGCACATCGCAGCGGATCTGGTCCTTCAGATCGCTGAGCAGGGACCACGGCAATCCCTGCGCCGGAAGGTCGGCGCGGCTCTTGCTGACGATCCCCGCTAAAGTGCGTAGGTCCGGTCCGCCGACTGTCGCCAGGGTCCTCATCACGCCCCTTCCCCGGTGATCCCGCGCTTACCGCCGGTAAGCGCGGCGATAGTCCTGGGCGTTGCTGTCTTCGTTCCTGGGGATCTCAGCGTTGCGCAGGCCGCCGGAGCTGTCGAGGGTGCTGGCATCCGGCTACCAGGTGTGGCCACCATGTCGCTGCTGGCCACGGCCGAAATGGGGCGTTCCTCTGGAAGGACGCGGGTAGCCGTCGGCCTCATTGCCGGGAACAGAGACGGCGACTACCCCACTGGCTGCGGGCGCTCACGTTATTCCCCAGGCCCGCGCTCACGTAATTCCCCAGGCCCTGGCCTGCTTCTAGTGTTACGTGGTGTCCCCCTTCCCTGCGAGCGCGACACGCCCTGGCCGTTTGCTGGGCCTGTAGCTGGGGCCGTTCATGAAGACTTGGTGGCTGGTGTTGATCAAGCGGTCGAGCAGTGACTCGGCCACGACCGGGTTGGGGAACAGGGGGTACCAGTCCGCCGGTGACCTGTTTGAGGTCAAGATCAGCGGCCGGCCGGCCCGTTCGGTGATCAGCTCGTATAGGTCGTCGGCCTGGGCGGCGGTCAATTCCCGCATGGCGAAGTCGTCCAGGATAAGGACGGCTGGGCGGGTGAGTTCGCGGAGCCGTTTGTCCCAGGTGCGGTCGGCATGGCCGCCGGCCAGGTGGGCCAGCGCCCGGCTGGTTTTGAGGAACCTCGCGTCGGCGCCCTGGCGGATGGCCAGGTGGCCCAGGGCCTGGGCGACGTGGCTTTTTCCCACCCCGACCGGGCCGTACAGAATTACGGACTCCCCGTTGTGCAGCCACCGCAGGGCGGCCAGATCGCGGATGGCGGCGGCGGGCAGCTTGGGTGAGGCGACGAAGTCGAAGCCCTCGAGGGTGGCTTGCTGCTCGAACCGTGCCTGGCGCAGCCGCCGGGACAGCGACAGGGTTTCCCGGCGGGAGATCTCGTCCTGGCACAGGACCTGCAGGAAGTCCAGGTGGCCGAGTTCCCCGGCGCGGGCCTGGGCGAGCCGGGCGTCGAGGGTGTCGAGCATGCCGGACAGCCTGAGGGCCCGCAGCGCTTGCCCGAGCGCGCCCCGGTCGGTGGCCGTGACCGTGGTGTCAGTGGTCATGACGTCTCCTCGATCGCGGTGAAGATGTGCACGGCGTGCCCGGCTATCTCCCCATCGGCGAGCACCCAGCCGCGGATCCGGCTGCCGGGTGCTGTGTCGCGGGCCGCGCGGCCGCCTGCCGTGGTGGCAAGATGCGCGACCGCTGCCGCCCGGCAGGCGGGGCTGGCGAGGCAGGCCGGCACCTGGATGGTGATCCGGTCGGGGTCGATGGTCAGCGACAGGCCCGCGAGGCCGACCCGCTCGATGAACGCCGCTGCGGCGCGCAGTGCGTGCGCCTGGGCGGCCAGCGGCCGGGCTGGGATCAGCCCGCCGGCCGCTGTGGCGGGAGGCTGGTTCGTGCTCGCGGTGGCGGTGGTCATGACGTGCCCTCCGCGCCGCTTGCCTGCCTGGCCGTGCTGGCGTCATCGGCCCAGATGGGAAGCATGTCGCTGGTGATCGCGCCGGGCATGGGCACGACGTTGGCGAAGGAGGCCGGGCCGTGCAGGAACGCCGCCGCGCCGCCGTCCCCGGCCGCCGGCGGGAAGTCGTCGCGCTCGGTCCCGGCGGCCAGGATGCCCTTGATGGTCCGGTAGGACGGGTCGCCAGCTTCGGTCGCCTTGGCGCAGGCCGCTTCCAGCCGGGACGGGTTGTGCTTGTCGGCCAGCCCGATCACGCCTTGCGCGGAGCGCAGCCGGTAGAGAGCGTTGTCGGTCAGCAGCCCGCCGATGACCTGCTGGCAGGCGGGCCCGATCTGGGCCGCCTGCTTGCGGCACCACACCGGGGTGCGCATGTGGAACGCGATCTTCTTCTCAGTTACTTGGAATCAGGACTGCCGGGCGATCAGCTCCGGTACGGTCTCGCCGGTAGCTGAGGAGGGTCGTTGGGCACCGTGGTACTGGAGGAGAAGTGGCCCATCCTGGGCCGGCACCAGCAGGCAACGGGGTAGCTGCAGATCTGGACGGATCTGGGGCGGGCGGCCCGCACGATCGACGCCTATGCCCGGGGGCTGGCCGAGTATCTGGAGCTGTGCGAGCGGGAGCGCGTCGACCCGGTCACCGCGAACCGCGCTCATGTGGCGGTGTTCGTCCGTGAGCTCACCACCAGGCCGAGCCGCCGCGGGCCGAACGTTGTCTCTATCGACTCCGGTTCGGGGCTGTCCAACGCCACGATCCAGCAGCGGCTGGTCCCGGTCCGGCTGTTCTATGACCACCTCATCGAGGAGGGGTTGCGCGAGTCCAACCCGGTCGGGCGCGGGAAGTACACGCCGGGCCGCCGGTTCGGCGGGCACGATCGGGGCTTGGTCCCGCGGCTGATCAAGCTGCCGTGGATCCCTGATGAGCGGCAGTGGCTGGAGTTGCTGGCCGTCGCCTCCCGCGAGCCGATCCGCAACCGGGTGATGCTGGCCCTGGCCTACGACGCGGCGCTGCGCCGCGAGGAACTGTGCTCGCTGAACACCGAGGACCTGGATCCCGGGCAGCGGATGCTGCGGATCCGGGCGGAGAACACCAAGAACCGGCTGGAGCGGGTGGTGCCGTACTCGGCGGCCACCGGGGTGCTGCTGTCGGCGTATCTGGTTCACCGGGCAGTGATCAGCCGGGCCCGCGGCCGGTTGTTCCTGTCGGAATCGCGCCGCAACTACGGGCGACCGGTGAGCTTGTGGACCTGGTCAAAGGTCGTGCGGCGGATCGCCGACGAAGCGGGGGTGCCCCGTTTCTCCACGCATACGACCCGGCATCTGTGCCTGACCGACCTGGCCCGCATGGGCTGGGAACTGCACGCGATCTCCGCCTTTGCCGGTCATCGCTCCACCGAGTCGACGTTGCGTTACATCCACCTGTCCGGCCGGGACCTTGCGGACAAGCTCAGCAGGTCGATGGACCACATTCACGCCTGGCGGGTTCAGGCGCTGGCCACGATGGGCACCGCCGCCGACTGGCCGCAGCGGTGACCCCCGCCCTCGCCACCAGCGATCCTGAGCCGTGGCGCTGGCCGATCGACGTCGGGCAATATGACCGGCGGGAGCTGTCTCGGCTTGAGCGCCTTCACCTTGGCGAGCTGGGCATGGATCTGCTGCGCCGCCATGGTTACCGCGACGACCCAGGCCTGTGGAAGCCGATCAGGAGGCTGCTGCGGCCGCTGGAGGCCGCGCACACGGTGCTGCGCTGGCAGCCGTCCGGCGTCCGCCGCCAGCACAGGTTCGCCCTCGACGCGATGGGCCTGGTGCTGGTGCGCAGCGGCCAGCTCGGCAAGGCGTTCTGGCACTGGGCACCCAGCGACTGGACGGCCTTGATCGGCGCCAGCAGCCCGGACTTCCTGCGACCTTGGGGCAGGTGGCTGGACAGCGGGGTGCGCCCCTACGTGCTGGCCTACGGATATCTGCTAGCCGGCTTCACCGGCCTGCAGGCCATCGGCCGCTTCCACCGGCCCGCCCTGGCCTGGCGCATCCGGGCCTGAAGGATGTCCGCCGACCGGCCGCGCTGATGTACGCCTACATCATCCTGAGCCTGCTGATCGGAGTTCGGACCGAGGAGGCCAGGGCCCTGCGCTGGGATCACGTGGACCTTGACGGCAATCCGCACGCCAACCCTCCCGTTCCGCCTCACGTGGCCGTGTGGCGATCGGTGCGCGTGCACGGCGAGACCAAGACCGAGCAGTCACGCCGCACACTCGGCCTTCCCCAGATGGCGGTAGAAGCGCTCCGCGCCCTGCTGGAAGGCCAGGCTGACGAACGACTCCTGGCCGGAGAAAAATGGCAGGACACCGGGCTAGTGTTCACGACCCATCTCGGCACCGCCCTCGACGCGGGGAACGTCCGGAAGATGTTCAAGCGGGTCTGCAAGACGACAGGAATCGGGGATGGCTGGACGCCCCGCGAGCTACGGACCTCGTTCGTGAGCCTGATGAGCCATCGCGGGGTCAGCATCGAGGAGATCGCCCGTCTGGTCGGACACGCCTCCACGCGGACAACCGAGGTTGTGTACCGCCGGGAGCTGCGGCCGGTAATCACTACAGGCGCCGAGATCATGGACGAGGTCTTCAGGAGAAGTTAGCCTTTCGCACCAGCTCGGAAGTGGTGGGCTAGCCTCATGAGCCGATCGCGAGGCTTTCGGGTGATCCGGTGTTGGCTCTCCAGCGATGCCAGCAGATGGTCAGACAGATCGCGGTCATGAAGTTGCGGCCCGTTCTTATCACAGAGGTGAGCAATCGTGGGCGCTACACCTCGTGCGCTCGCCCCGAACGCCGAATACGCGCTCGTCGCTCTGGAGGGTTCGGGGGCCGTGCTGGCGAACAGATCACCCATTCTGGCGCGGCGCCTGCGGCCTCAGCGACGGACGAGTGGTGTCGCACAGATTCGTGCGATTTATCCGGCCTGCTCAGTGATGTTCCGGGGTTGCGACAAAGCGGGTAAGCCCTTGTCTTGAGGGGCAGCATTGCGGAGGCTGGCCCTGCAGGTTATGTCGGCGGATAAGATCATCCTGTCTCGCAGCGGCCGGCGCGTGAGTGACAATGGGGGGACCTTGTGTCCTGCACGGTCAGCATCCGGGAAGCGGGCGAGGATCGTGCTGCTGGCGGGTCCGCCGCGTGAGGAGGACCCATGCAGCGGCCGAAGACGGTCTCCGTGACTCAGCTAGTCCGAGGATCAGCCGCCGGGCTGGGGTTCGTGTTCGGCGTGGTGATCGTCCTTACCCCCTCGACCATCCGTGGCGCCCCGCTATGGGCGGTGTGGGCGTCGCTCGCCGTCGCTCTGACCTCCACAGCCGGGGTGGTCTTCGGCTACGGGCTCGCCCGCTGGGCAGAGCTGTCCACCCTGCGTCCAGTCCGCGTGCGGGACGTGATCGTCCCGGTCGCAGGCCTGCTGATCATCGCTGTCCTGACGGGCCTTACCGGCTTTGTGTTGAGTGTGACGGCGCACCGGGCCGGGACAGGCTGGTCGGCCGTTCGCGGATGGGCGCTGACCTCGGTCGCTTTCCTGGGCGCCGTGCCCGCCGTTGCCGTCATGTACGGTATCCGCCGCGCCGCTGACAGTGCGCCGGTGCCCGGCACGAGGGGCGAGCAGGCCGGAGCGCTGTTGACGCTACGCCGGTTGCTGCAGCGCCTCCTGGCCGCCATCGGCTCTTTGGTGGCACTGTCGACCCTCGCACTCGGCGCAGCGGTCGCGCTGCAGCAAAGCCTGCACGCCGGGTCCGCCCGCAGCGGAACAGGCCAGCTGGCGCCGCAAACCGTGCTGATCTTCGGTGGCGCTGGCTCGGCGCTCGTCGCCTTGGCCTACGGACCTGCCAGCACGGCCTTGAAAACCCGGGCACAGTGCCTTTGCGATGAACTGTTCCCGCTCTATCAGGCCGTCGACGCGGCGGCCATCTTGAAACAGGCCGAAGACCGCAGCAAGCTGGAACAACTCCTCGGAGTTGACCGCAGCATCGTCGCAGACCTCCAGACCGGCCTGGCCATCCTGGGTCCGCTCATCGCGAGTGCGGCCGCCGCTTTTCTCCCCCATTAACCACGAGGACGTAGGCATGCCGTGTAGCGACCGGCAGGCTCGTCAATCATCTCGTCGAGGCCGCGACGGTTCTGGCCCGAAGCAGGTGAACATGAGTGGTGCCGGGACGCATCATTCGCTCCCCGGCTACGGGCGGACGCCGGCCCCTGGCTTGTCGGTGCGCGAATCACCCAGATCTGTAGCAACCATGGACGGCGCTGTCACGCACCAGTTGGCACGCCGAACGGCGGCTCGGGGAGTGCCGGTTACAGCGTGAGCGTGTTGCGTGGGCCACGACATCGGGGAGTCCAGTGGTACGGCCGGGATCGCCAAGCTGAGGTGTCGGTGCGCGGGATCAGAAGTGTGGGAGCCAGTAACGATGCTGCCGGTCGGCGGTTAGGCCGCTTCAGCCGCGGGGCATCACTAGGTCATGCTGCGCATGGCGTGCCGCAGCGCGTCTGCTTGCCCGCCTGGGCTGGGGTGAGGGTGATGCTGTCTTCCGGCATGCGTGGGGCTGCCGGGCCGGGCACCCATCCTGTAACGATCACGATTGACGGTGAGCATCCCGGGCCGGTGGTCCCGAACGATTTCGCCGGGCTGAGTTTCGAGCGGGGGCCGCTCAATCCTGGCAACGCCGGTGTGTCGGGCAACCTGTTTAGCCCGGCAAATAACTCGCTCGTCACCCTCTTTCGCAATCTGGGCCTGGGCAACCTCCGCATCGGCGGAGGCACGGTGGATCAGCTGATCCCGGCGGGCACCGGCAGCGATGGCTTCACCGGAATCGACGACCTGTTTGCCTTCGCTGCCGTGGCCGGGGTGAAGGTGATCTACTCGCTGCGCCTGATCAGCCAGGATGAACCGCCAATCGGTGACCTGAAAGCGGTCCACGCCCAGGCCACCGGGCACATCTGGCGTCACCACCGGGAGAGTGTTGCCAGCTTCGCCATTGGCAACGAGCCGGACTGGCCTGCCTATCACAGGTTGGATCCGGCGATCTTTGAAGAGGCGTCGGAGAAGCCGGGCAGCGCGTACCCGTCCTACCTGACCCGGTGGCGGAGCATTGCCGCCGCGATCGGGGCCGCGGCGCCGGGAGCGGCGTTGTCTGGGCCAGATCTCGGGGCCTATGACAGGATGACCTACACTCCTGACGCGGACAACGGGGTGTCGTGGACCGAACGGTTCGCCCGCGATGAACGGGATTCTGGCCGGGTAGCAGAGGTTACACAGCACTACTATGTAGGGGGGAGCCCGCGGAGCACGACCGCGCAGCAGGCGATCAGCAACATGCTGTCCCCCGACTGGGTGACCGGCACCGCGATCGGGAATCAGCCGGCGCTTACCACGTACACTCCCTATCCCTGGCTCTACGCGAATAACCTCGCTCCGGTGGCCGCGGCGGGCCTGCGCTACCGGCTCACCGAATCCAATGACTACCTCCTGGGCGTTGCGGGAGCGAGCGACGCGTTTGCCTCGGCGCTGTGGGCGCTGGATCACCTGCACTGGTGGGCAGCCCACGGCGCCGCCGGCGTGAATTTCCACAACAGGCGGGGGCTCTGCACTGCCACGATCGTGCCCGATCCCGTGGGCCGCGGGGGCTATGTGATCAACCCGAAGGGATACGGCATCAAAGCGTTCACCCTCGGCTCGGCGGGGCAGGTCAAGCCCACCCAGATCCACAACCCGGCCCGCATCAACGTGACCGCCTATTGCGTCGGCACGGCGGGTGAGGATTACCTCACGGTCATCAACAAGGCACACGGCGCGGGCGCGCCGGATGCCGCCGTCACGGTCGTCCCGCCTGGCCCGCGGGTGCGGGGTGCGAAGATCATGACTCTCGCCGGCGGGCAACCGGGAGACGCCAGGGGGACGAGGGCCACGCTCGGCGGCGCCGCGATCACCGGCGACACCCCCTGGGACGGCAAATGGAGCGCCCTGCCCACCGACCCGCGCGCGGGAATCAGCCTGACCGTCAAGGCCACCACCGCCGCCATCGTCAAGATCCACAGCAGAGGCTGATGCACCCCAACCGCCCAGCGGCGGCCAATGCCCTCAGGAACGCCAGCAGGCGGTATGCGGCCGTCACGCGTGGGCGATCGGCATCTGGAGCGAGGCGGGGCCGGGGACGACCGGCCGGCGTTGCTGGCCAGTACCTGTTCTACTCGTTCTGCTCGCGTGTGGGGTTCACCGCCCGCCGGAGGCCGGTAGCCGGCGGCTCGCGGCCCCGGTATCACCCGGCGCTGGCGGAGTCAGAGCATGCCCTGCGGCGGGCAACGGCGGCGAAACCGGCCATGGGCATTAATCCCAGGGCCTGGTTGGTCACATAAGTGGATACGGGCGCAGGCCAGAGTCAAAGACCGCTCTTCGGCAAATCCGCGTGTGGTTCCTCGTCTACGGACGGTCGCGGGGAGATCAACCGCATGCCCGCTGCTGACTGTCAGGCCTGGAGACCTTCTGGGCCGGGCCGGCCTGGGCCGGTCGCCCGTGTATGCGCTTTTGTCAGGATCTCCTGGTCGCGGCGTCGTACTGCTCCGCAACGGTGGCAGGGATCCGCCCGCGGCCGCTGACCGCGATTCCCTGCTCGTTGGCCCACGCCCGGATGTCGCCGCTGCGCTGCCGGCTTGACGATGTACGCGGGCGGCGCTGTTCTCGCCCGGCCCTGCGGGCATGCTCGGCGA
>WNGD01006100.1_pt1 | contig 11571 bp, 17 predicted proteins | sample 5400671 | NCBI WGS metagenome assembly WNGD01 (sample SAMN13153369, study PRJNA577476) | soil metagenome | isolation source: 40 cm soil or saprolite under grassland replicate 2 | place: USA:California | collected 2016-06-15
GCCGAGCGCAAAATCGTGTCGATGGCCAAGATTCCGGCCTAATATCTCGCATTATAAATTCGGCCATGCACATTCTCGACCATAAATTCCAGCCGACAGAAGAGTGGCGTGATGGGGTATTGACCCGCATGCGCATATCGGCCCTCACCGGCGCGGTGCAACTTTGTGTTTTCGAGCAATGGTGCGCACCCGGCAGAGGGGCGCCGAGCCACCTGCATGCTGTCGAAGAGGTGCTAACCGTATTGGATGGGCAGGCCGAGTTCTGGATCGATGACGACCGCGAGGCCCTATTAGCCGGTCAGTCTGTGCTCGTGCCCGCTGGACGCCGACACGGTTTCCGGAACACGGGGAGCTCAACACTGCATGTCCAGGCAACTCTGGCTGCACCGGTATTCGAAGCATCTTTTGAAGATCCCAATGAGATATCGTGTCGCTGGGTGACACCGGACCAGGCGTCCTAAACCTTACGAAAACGCCGAGTGATCAAATGAATCGTGCTTGGCGCGGCTAGCCCGACGGGGCGAAAAGCCGGACCTCCACACCGGCCTGCCGCGCTGACTTTTGTGGAGCGCCTAATGGAGGGCGCCATGGCCGACGCTCAAAGATTTGTGGCCTTAACACTCGCTGAAGCCGCCGCTCACGTGGCGCTCCGGCTGGGGGCGGCGCGTGTTGGCGACGAAGTTCCCGAGTTCGTGCTGGCTCAAATAGTCAATGCCATGTGTGAACGGCTGATTAGGGTCGTCGCCTGGGCGGACTTGAATCTTCTCGGGGTCGAGCAGGCCGAACACGTTGAGGTCCCGCAATATCTCCTGGCCAGGGACCTAAACTGGGACGATAGTTACCCGTACGAGGCGTGGCCGCTCGTAATGCGCGGCATGTTACGTCGGGTGCGACCCACTCGTATCTTTTTATCTAAGGAGGATCTCGATACGGTCTTCAGCCCGCCGGAAAGAGCGGAGGATCGACCGACTCGTGGACCCCGGGCCGAAACAAGGGCGCGAGTCGAGGCGGCGATGTGGTCGGACATCGAATCGGGAAAGATTACGCAGGAACGGCTGGACAAGATGCCCGAGAAAGTTCTAGCCGAGCGTTACGGGGCATCCCGCGACACAGTTCGGAAGGCCCGCAAGTCTGTCCTGAGTGTCGACGTTGTGTCGAAACCCGTGTCGAAACGGTCGAAACCAGAGTCGAAACTGTCGAAACCCGGTCGAGACCGCCTGGCGAACTCCGACAAAAACTCGGCTAACGACAAATAGCGACCGCGGGCCGATTAGAGCATCACCGCACACGACGCACGGCGCGTCAGTGACCAGAGGTGATGCCAAATGTCCATCCCGTCCACCGGCCTTTCAGATTCGGAGGCGCTTGCCGGCGCACTCTTGGCCGACAAGGTTTATGATCTTCCCACTTTCGCAGTTTTCGCCGGAATTTCGCTGGCGACCTTGCGCCGGCTAATCCGCGCTGGCGATGGTCCACAAATCACCGGGGTGTCGCAACGCCGCGTTGGCGTACGCGGGCGGCACGGTTCAGCCTGGCTGGATAGCCGAGCAAAGGCGGTCGCGTGAGGCAGGTGGCGGTCCCGGGCGCGATCCGGGTCGGCACCAGCGCCAATCGGCGGAAGAGCCGAAGCAAAACAGGGTCATTGCCGGCCTTGCCAGGTTGACCCCCGAAACAGCGAGATAACGTTCATGACCATAGTGCAATTCCCCGTGCCGTCAACAGACGTTACCGAGGTGCAGGAGCGATTTGCAGCGGCAATGCGGCAGCGCGGACTTATCCCGCCTCACGAACTGACCGTCGACGGAAAAATCCATCGCTGCGATGTGCGCGGGAAGCGCGGCAAAAACGGCGGGTCCTACCTCCTCACCGTGACGGGCAAAGTCCCGGCCGGCGGATTCCAGAACTTCACCGATGGCTTGGGCTGGCAGAACTGGCACTACGACCTGGGCCGCCAGCTTCTAACCCCCGTGGAGCAACGCGAAATCCAAGAGAAGCAGGCGGCCGCCTCCCGCGAACGCGCCGAGCTGGAGACGCTTGACATCGCCGCCGCGGCCCAACGCGCACACAATATATGGTCGCGCACTTTGGATGCGGCTGGGCACGGTTATCTCGCCGTAAAGCAGATTGCTGCGAGCGGCTCCCGGCTCATTCACGGGGCTCTGGTCATCCCCGCTCGCACCATCGACGGCGAACTCCGCGGCCTTCAATTCATCGCCGCAGATGGCTCGAAGCGGTGGATGAAAGGCAGTCGCCCGAGCGGCGCGTTCCACCAGGTTGGCGGAGATCGGAGCATTTCGGAGGATACTGGCGGAGCAATTGACACGGTGGTCATTTGCGAGGGCTTCGCCACCGCAGCGACCGTCCACCAAGCGACGGGATACATTACGTTAGCGGCATTTAGCTGCGGCAACCTACAAGCTGTAGCGGAAGCCGTCCGCCAAAAGTATCCGAACGCCAAGATTATCATCGGCGCCGACGACGACCACGAGACAAGGGGGAACCCCGGTATTTATGCCGCCATGGGCGCGGCGCTTGCGGTCGGCGGCCTCATGGCCAGCCCGGGCTTCGACCAGCCGCTCGGAAGTGGTGTGTCCGACTTCAACGACCTTGCCGCCGTCCACGACCTGAAAGTGGTCCACAAAGCCTTCGAATCCGCCAGCAAGCCCAGCGACCTTCTCGAGCGAAGACTCATCAAGGATCCGTTCACGTCATTCGATCCCGAGAACGTCAAGGCCATGGTTGCATTGAAGGGGCGCGACCGCGCCGCCTTCGAGCGACTCCGCGAACATCTAAAGCAGAAAGGCGCGAGAACTAGCGAACTGGACAAGCTATGGGGCGAAGCGGCGAGCTCCGATATCGATGCCGCCGAAAAAGGGCTCCTGAAGCAGGCTGATATCCTGGTTAAGTTGGCCGGCGCTGCGCAACTGTTCCATGCGCCCGATGGCACCGCCTACGCCGATATCACGATAAATGGCCATCGCGAGACCTACACTATCCATGGGCGCGACTTCAAACGTTGGCTGAAGCATCGTTATTACGAGCAGACGGAGAGCTCGCCGGGGTCGGAGGCGTTCAATTCCGCGGTCGGCACCATCGAAGCGAAGGCAATCTACGAGGGACCCGAGAAAGAGGTGTCCCTACGGACTGGGGTCTCACGGCGGCCGCATCTATATCGATATCGGTGACGCAGACTGGCGCGCGATCGAGGTGACCGCCGCCGGCTGGAGCATCATCAGCAATCCGCCGATTCGTTTCCGTCGTCCCGGGACCATGCTGCCGCTGCTGGCACCCGTGTCGGGCGGCAAGATTGGCGACCTGCGCAAGTTCCTCAACGTGTCGAGCGATGACGCCTTCATTCTGGCCGTTGCCTTCATCCTGGCGGCGATGCGGCCCGAAGGGCCTTATCCCGTACTGAGTTTGCACGGACCCGCGGGTACTGCCAAATCTACATTCAGCGAAGTGATGCGGCGCCTGGTTGACCCCGGCAAGCCGGCCCTGCGCTCCCTGTCGCGCGAAAAGGAAGACTTCTTCATCGCCGCCAACAACAACCACCTGCTGGCGTTCGAGAATATCAGCTTCATCCCGACCTGGACCTCGGAGCTGATGTGTCAGCTCTCCACCGGAGGCGGGCATTCCCGGCGCGAACCCTATACGGCGATGGGCGAGACGACGTTCGACGCCCAAAAACCCCAAGTGCTCAACGGCATCGAAGACTTCGTAATTCGCGGTGACCTTGCTGACCGCGCAATGCCGTTGGTGCTTCAGACCATTGATGAAAGCAAGCGGCGCCCCGAGCGCATGTTCTGGGCTGAGTTTGAATCGGCCGCCCCTCACATTCTTGGCGCCCTGCTCGATGCGCTCGCCAACGGATTGCGGCATCTGCCGACAACGGACCTCAAGGTGCTCCCGCGGATGGCGGACTTCGCCATCTGGGCAACAGCCTGCGAGACCGGAGCGCCATGGGTTGAGGGCCGGACCTTCGCCCAAGCCTATGCAGAAAATCGGGAGCACGCGACCGCCGTGGTACTCGAGGACGATACGGTCGCGCAGGCGCTGCAGAAGTTCATGGAGGCGCGGGTGTCATGGCAGGGGCGTCCCGCCGCGTTGCTCAAGGAGCTCACGGACGAATGGAACGGTCAGGTTCCCGACAAGTGGCCGACGGCGGCCAACAAGCTATCCAATCGCCTCCGCCGGATCATGCCGCAGCTCGCTGCTGTAGGACTGCGGGTGACCATAGGGAAGAGTTCGGACCGATCGCACTACACGATTATCACGATCGAGAAGGTCGGACCGAATTGGGGGTGGGGGCGGGTCTCGGCCCGAACTCAATCAAGTTGCTCCGGCACCCATCCTCCGAACCCTCCGATCCCCCGAAAATGAGGGAATTCAAGGCTGCTCGCAGATATCCAGGACCTCCGATGGGCCCTCCGAGGTTGTCGGAGAGCGGTCCGAGAATGGATTTGATGCTCGGAGCGTCGCTTCCGACATGGCCTCGTCGGAGCATCGGAGGCTATCGGAGGATAACGGCGGAGGAACTTTACGGAAGACATCCCCGTGCTGGAACTCCGGGCTCTCCGACGCGGACGTCCAAACCAAACACGCATCGTTCCCCGACCTACCGCCCTTTCTCGACCGCCGTCCCGACCGGTTCGCCCCATCACCATCATCCCCGGATGAACCTGGGGAGGAAGGTGAGGTCTATGAAAATGAGTAGTCGGGATCCATTGACCGTGACCATGCCTCCCATTGATACCCTGCAGCTGCCGTCCGCGCCGTCCGCATTGTCCGCAAGGCAGGGAACCGAACTGGACGCGGGCGGAAGAATTGCAATTGATTGCAAACGGAGACCGCGGCTTGGCTGCCCCAATGACAAGGCTCGGCGCTTCAACCTGCATCCGGGGGCTCTCCTTGGCTGGGTCGACGAGCTGCAGTGTCGCGTGGGTCCAGTCGGAATGACCGGATCCCCCGGATTGGTGCGCCGCGACGGCTTACCTGGTGGCCACAGCACTTGAAGGTGGATGAGGCTGCCGCGGGCGTCGCCAAGGAAGGGCGTGGAGGGCCGACGGGTCAGCTTCGAATGCGGCGGCCCAGGGACTTCAGCTGTGGTTGGATTCGGCTTCCACGTCGTCGACGGGCCGAACGCGATCGTGAGAGTGACCCCGTTGAAGCCCTTCAAGATGCCCGGCTTGGCCGGTGTGCCGGTGATCTTCAGCTTCGTCGTCCTTGCGGACCGGCGGCAGGGGCGACCCGGCGGGACTGGGGCGAAGATTTGCAATTGATTGCAATCGATCGATCATCCGACTCATCCGCCGGACAGGACCAACCCCGGTCGAGGGTGCAAGCATGTCCCGCCTGGGGACAAGTGCGGGCGCCTCTATGGAGGCATGCAGCCCAAACCGCCGTGCCCGACGAAGGCGAGGCTCACCCGGACCAACATTAGGGGCGGCCACAGAGTGGCAAGCAATGGTGCGGTCCATTGATCGGATCGCAGAGGTTTCTTCCGGCGATTCCGGTACCGAGTGCAATTAATTGCAAAAAAGGGATGCCCCGTCGGTGTCTCTTGCGGCCAAACGGACATGCCAATCCCAGGGGGTTCTCTCTCTAGTGCAATTAATTGCAAAATGCGGTGCCCGATGCGCAGCGCCTACCGCGAATACTTCCCACGCGGACTGACTACGCTGGACGACCCACGCGTGCTGAGCGCTTTCGTCGATCCCGATCTCGCCTGCCCGCCGGCCGGTCGAGAGGTCGCGGATCTGTTGAGCGCGCTGAGGCTGCCGATCGACGAGCGCGGCCACCGCCGCGCGGCGCTCCGTGCCGAATGGTTTGCCTGCCGCGACAACCCGCTCGAGCTGGACGACATCCTGGGGCATGAGAACCAGTGGAGGCCTGCTCAGCAGAGCTGACGCAGTTCTTGCCGACGGCTCGCTGGACCGTCTGCTCACGGCGGCGAGGCCCGACGAGCTTGAGCGAAAGGGCCGCACCAAACGGTCCATTTGAGATGGCCGCACAGAGCACTGGACGCCAAGTTGGCCGACATGCGAGTGGAGGAAACGGTCTCTCCATGAAAGCGGCCTTGCCGGATCGGTAGCCCCCGGTCCGGCCAGTAGCGCGCGCGTGCTGGACCACCTTCCGGCCGAAATCGGTTTCTTTTGCGCGGCGGATCGAATCTGCGGAGGTTATTGACCCCGCTTAGCGATGTCATTTCATGCACGATGACATCCGGCTTGGGCGGCCTAGCTGAGGATAGGTGGGGATAAGACCTCCTCGCGGTCTGATAATACCGGCCGGTTCGGCTCTGATAGCGAGAGCGCCGCCAAGCCGCCCGAATTACCCCGCGTACTTCGAGGTGTTTCTCGCGCCAAAGGGATGAACCGCCATGTTCAGGGGGAGACACGAGCCAGCCATCCATGAGAATCGAAATGGACATGTGTTACCCGAGATCGAAGACGAGTTTCGTGAGCTCGTTCGCCGCCGGGGCATCCGAAGCCCAGGGGTGCGTGCGGAGTCGGGCAACGGCAACGCGGGCGTAAACGATTTCACTTCGCTGGCACAGAGCATTTCTGGCCCAGCGGTGCTGGAGATCGATAAGCTCATCGCCCAGTTGCAGGACGTGTGCGATCATCTGGTGAACGAGGGCCAGCGGGTGCAGCGTGCGATCACCGAATACGCGCAAATGAGCGAGGCGGCGACCAAGTCTACGAAGCTCATCACCGAGAACCTGGCACAGTGGAGGCAGACCGCCGAGAGCGGTCGGGCCGACGGCGCGAGCGTCGCAGTAGCCCAAACTGAAGGCAAAGGATCCGAACCCGTGGGCGGCCAACCACCCTCGTGATCCTGGCGCAGGCCCCGCATAAGCCAAGCGTCGATTAAAAGGCCGCCCGGTTACCGAGCGGGACCGGCCTTGCTTTGCGCCCAGGAAGCAGGCGCCCGCTTAGCCAGCCGTGAGACGGTCCGCGAAGTTGTTGGCCACTTCCTCACAAGCCGCCGCGAGCGCTAGTAGCTCTTTCTTGACGTCAAGGTCTTCAGTTTCGCTTGTTGGACCAAGCTGGAGATTACGCCGCCCTCAATTTCCAACCACTCCCGCTACGCCACCGTTCGCTTTTCGGCCTGTAGTGCCGCAGTGACTCTAATGCTGCCGCACGCCGCGCTCACCGCAGCTTGCCCGTGAGTGCGTTTGTTATGGCAACAAGCACTTTTCGTTCCCGGAGTGTCAGACGACTGCGAACGCGCTTGCCGGTTTTGGCATCGACGGTCCGGCCCGTCTTTTTCGCTTTGCGGCCTTTTTTTCCCACAATCCGGGTTCCTGGCTTACGGGTGCCTTCCGCCAAGCTTTTCCCTGACGGGAGAGCGCCCCCTGTCTATTTCGCCGCTTCTCGGGGTTGCTCAACTCGCGGAACAGGATCGGAGCATTCCTGTTTTTTTACACATCGGCTAATTGCTTTCAGCATTAGCCAAGCTGCACTGCTCCTTTCCAACAGCCCGCACTTTGCAGTGTATACCGTCACTGCTGTCTCCAGCAGTTTCTGGATATCTGTGAGGCTGACGGGATCATCGGGGCGGTCAATCTGAAGCCGGGTCCGTGTAATAGCAAGATCGATTATCGGGTCTATTTGCGCCGTCGCTTGGTTGTACCGTTCTCGAACCTTGTGTCTGAATTCTGCATCGGCGGGTTTGCGGTCCATTGGGGGTGTATCTCTTAAGGGGTGGTAGGCAGATCGTGTCGATCGGGCACGCGCCTCGCTTGCCCACCTGGCTAGCGGATGAAACTCAACTGTTGAGATCTGACGTGAGTCACATCCCGCCTCCCTCGTACCCTTCAGAACGGTCCCGGTCGGCAGGGGGCAACCTGTCACCGGGACCGCCAGGCCGGGGAGGGGCACAAACTCACCGAACTACCCCTATCCCGATTTTCGTGCTGGTTTGCTCTTCAATAGTTGCGGCGGATTTCTCGGCGGACGTGGCGGGCGGTGACATTACGCACGCAGACACCACGAACTCGGTGAAACCCCGCCCCGCAGTATTGGCGTACTGTCGTAACCATGTCGTCCGGCTGAAGCGACGCGAGCGGCATGGCCTGGGCCGACGTTGCAAGGGCCAAGGCAAAGGCAACAGCGATCAACCTGATCATTCTCCTCCCATAATGAACCTTCAAGAGAGCGATTTCCTTGAAGAGGGCGTCATTATGCGTTCTTCAGCTCAATAATCCAGTCGAAAGGCGGGGATGGTCGATGTGGGATCAGCCATCCAAGACAGCGCCTATAATCCGCCGGGACCGCTCCCGTTTTGCAGATGCCCCGAAAATATCCGCTGCCCGCGCTGGATTTTTCCTTGCCGGTGGGCTCTTTGTCTACATTCGATACTTTAGAAGAACCATTTTCGTCGATGACAGTTCAGTATGAAGACAGGCGGCATCCTGTGGAGCGTGCCATGCGGGATGCGTTTTCTGAATGGACGATTACGACTAATGATGCCTGGCGCCGGATTGCGGGTGCGATTACAATAGGCGTCGGTATCTTTTTGACTCCGATTTCCAACGGCGTGTCTGCCCAAAGTGAAAAGCCTAATGCCGAGCCTGCCCCAAGCGGCTCAGGTCAGGAAATCGTCACCCCACCCTCAGTCCCGTGTCTTTCTCGAAAAGAAGTTCATGGCGGCTATCCAAGATATCGGGTCATTAACGGGCGTCATTGTTGGTATGCATCAACAAGGGATCGCTCGGGAAAACCAATTGAATCTGCAGCCGCCTCGCCAAAGATCAAAAATGGTTCAGTCGGAAGGGCTACAGCAACTGAGCAAGGCGAATCGGGGGGAGCGCCTCGTCCGAATGCCTCGAGCGGACCCGAAGGCTGGTCCACCTACGTCAATCCTGAACTTGGTACCGCTGTCGAGTACCCAGCCAATATCTTCTCCGCGAAGGTGGAGGAGGCTCCAAAGCAGGGACCCGGCGTCACGTTCCTCACCTCCGATGATCGCGGGAAGCTCGCCGTTTATGTGGCGGGTGAGGAAGGAGACACCCCTCGATCATATCTGGAAAACCACCTGCGCATTGATCCGAGCCTTCTGGCCTACAAGAGAGTGACTGACAAGTTCTTTGCGATATCCGGCACACGCGATGATCTCGTCTTCTACAGCAGGTGCAATGTTGATCCAAAGCAGGACGGGAAGATGCATTGCGTCTACCTTGAGTACCCGGCACGGGACAAACGAGCTTGGGACGGCATCGTCACAAGGATTAGCCGTTCGTTACACGTCACCGACGTCAAGGCCGCCCAGCAGCTTGATGATGCAAATCAATAATTGGGGCGGCGGTCCCGATCGAGCGCGGCGACGTCTTCTGCTCTTTCTCGAAGCTGCTCATTTCGCTCTTCATTGATGCTGTGTTAGGTCCGTGCAGAGAACCGCCCCTGAGCATCTCGCTAATGCTCTGAGACACCTGGAAACTTTCGGGGCTCCGCATGTATGGAGGTTGACCAAAGCCGTCGTCAGCACAGCCCGAGCTTCATCCATGAAAGGCGCAGAAAAAGACGGTGGCCCATCTTACCGCGAAGCTGGAGCGAAGCTCGCCCGGTGGGGCTTTACCAAATTCGATATGCGCGCGCAAAGGCAGCAGTTGAAAGGCGAGCGCAAAATTATCGAGCTGCCGCAGAGCTAGGACGTTGGCTATTCTCGTAACATTACGGGAGGGCGAGCGTGGGGCTCATGTCGGGATCAAATGGCGTGGATCGCTGATCGTTTCCGCCAGCTTGAGCCGCGCTCGTCCCGAGCCGCCGCGCGCCCTGTCGGCAAGCTCAAGCTCGGAATCGGCGGGGCGCATCCGGTCCCGGAGGGCACCCGACGCCGCTATGGCGCCCCATCCTACGTCATCGCGGTATCATATTATGCCCGCGGCGCAATAAATTCCGAATGTGACCGCGAGGACACGGACGAGCGCGCGCTCGCGGTGATATCGTCGCTGCATCGTTAGCCGTGTATCGCGTTGGGGCTCGCGATGAAGTGGCGTGCGTTTGTGAGCGGTTTGCTCTGCGTATGGTTCTGCGTCGGCGCGGCCGAAGCGGGAGATACGCCCGTTTACAAGGCCGCCGCACCCTCGGCACCGGCTGCCATACCGGGTTTCTTCTACGCGGGCGTATCGTTCGGGGAGCGCTGGTCCGATACGGTCTGGACCACGACGGCGATCGGTACCTTCCTGTCCGCACCCAACGCCAAGCCTGCAAATCCACAAAGCTTCGACAGCGGCACCGCCAGGATCGGTGGCTACGCCGGTTACGTCTGGCGGCTCACACCGACCTGGGTCGCGGGCTTCGAAGGCGATCTCGCGTGGGGGCACAGCGACAAGACCATTGTCGGCATTCCGGGGACTTGCCCGGTGAAGGGTTGCGGAACGTCGGACCGCGCCAGTGTCGAGGATGGCTGGGACGGTAGCATTCGGGCCCGGTTGGGATATCTCATCACCCCGTCCTGGCTCGTGTACGGGACCGGCGGGCTCGCCTGGCAGGGGCTCGATGTCGGCGCGATCTGCGGCGCCGGACCCTCATCGTGCGCGGTGCCGCATAGCGAGACCGTGTCGGCAACAAGGAGCGGGTGGACGCTCGGCGGCGGCCTCGACGTGATGCTCCGCTACAACTGGCTTGCGCGCGTCGAATATCGGTTTGCCGATTACGGACATCTGGATCACACGTTCTTCGCCCATGCGCCCGTCGATCAGGTGGCGATGAACGAAACGCTCAAGACCCGCACGATCCTGATCGGCTTTCATTACAAATTCGACGGCGCGCCGGTGGTGGTCGCAAGACACTGAAGCTCCGCCGTCTCTCGATTCGAGCGAACGAGGCCAAGCTCCGACGACATCGCGAGGCAGCCAGCTGGGACTGAGCACGACCGCGGAAGATCTCCGTCCTGCTGGCTACCGCCATCAGCCAACGGCGAGAATGGTGCCGGCGGCCTTCCGAGGACCGTGGCGAGGCGTTTTGGCGTCGAGGACCCCGGATGCGCCACCGATGATCTGCATGGCTGGGTCGAGCAGACCAGCGGCACGACCACGCGCCACGCAGGCGTGCTCGACGGCTTCGGGCTCTCGCGCGACGAATGCGGGGCCATCATCATGAAAGCCCGCGCCAGGGTCGGCTGGATCGACGAAAGCAGCCTCACGCAGCCTGCCAAGGCCGGCTAGCCCTCGATCCTTCCACTCGTAATCGCGCCGGGTCTGCTGCACCGCGGGCGCGGCCGGCGCTGGAACTTCGCCCGATTGCGAAACACGTAGTGTAGACATCGCGCGCATCTGAGCGTCATTGGTTGCATGTATAACTGTTTTCATTTTATGAAGCCGACAAGCTCCCAAGATCCCGCAGAAACTCCGATCCGGGCGCAGCACCCTGGGATGGCGGTCGGAGTTAGAAGCGGGCGTCCAATGGACGTCCAACGAACAGGTCAGAAATAGCTGTCAGTGCTTGAGAGCAATACATTCAATCTCATTACGTTTGAAATAGTGACATGCCGCCTTGGCTGTGTCCTTGTCCAGGCCGGCAAAGCGGACGCGATAGAGTTCCTTCGATCCCTTGGTGACGCGCTCAG